>Ga0075520_1000706_pt1 | contig 15146 bp, 12 predicted proteins | sample NGEPerB_FD_75100 | JGI IMG/M metagenome (GOLD analysis project Ga0075520, IMG submission 75100) | Arctic peat soil microbial communities from the Barrow Environmental Observatory site, Barrow, Alaska, USA - NGEE PermafrostAB12-B | ecosystem: Environmental > Terrestrial > Soil > Wetlands > Peat ... | reverse complement strand
GCTGCTGGCGGCAATCGTCGCGGGCTTGCTCGGCGCCCGGTCGGCGTGGGGACCGCAGGTCTTCGCGGCCGGGGTGCTGGGGTTGGCGGCGTGGTTGCTGAAGCACGACATCGCACGCCGCACGGTGCGCGGGCGCGGCCTCACGCGTTTCATCGCGGTCTGCCTGTTGTCGGGCTATGTCTGGCTGGCGATCGGCAGCGCCGTCATCCTCGCGGCGCGAGGCCTGGTTCCCGGAACGGCCTCGTACGACGCGGCGTTGCACGCAATCGCGCTGGGCTTCGTCTTCTCGATGGTGTTCGGCCACGCACCGATCATCTTTCCCGCCGTGCTACGGGTGGCCGTGCCCTATCACCCGACGTTCTACCTGCCGCTCGCGCTGCTGCACGGCTCGCTCGCGCTGCGCCTGGCAGGCGACGCAGCCGGGCAGCTCGACTGGATCCGGGTCGGCGGCTTGCTGAACGCGCTGGCGCTCGCGGCCTTCATCGTCGGCACGGTGACGGCTGTCGTGCGCGGCGACCGCGGTCAGACGGCACGCAGTGCTTCATGAGGTTGTTCGTCGTGGCCGTGGCCGGTCCAGCGCTTGAACAGGTTGTGCTCGATTCCGACCTGATCGAGTGCCTTTCCCAGGCTCTGGTGGATCAGGTCCATGATCGACTGGGGTCGGTGGTAGAAGGCCGGCATCGGCGGCAGGATCACCGCGCCGCAGTCTGCCGCGCGCGCCATCAGCTTGAGGTGACCTTTGTGCAGCGGTGTTTCGCGCACCATCAGCACCAGCTTGCGCCCTTCCTTGAGCTGCACGTCCGCGGCACGCACGACGAGGTTGTAGGTGAACGAGTTCGCGATCGCCGACAGCGTCTTCACGGTACAGGGGGCGACGATCATGCCGCAGGTACGAAACGACCCGCTCGCGACGGCCGCGCCGACGTCCCTGTTGTTGTAGACGACGTCGGCCAGCGACCGGACTTCGTCCAGCGAGACGTCGGTCTCGATCGCCAGGTTCATGCCGGCCGCCTCGCTCAGGATCAGGTGGGTGGGCTGGCCGAGCGCCTTCAGCACGCGCAGCAACTCCACGCCATAGATGACGCCGGTCGCGCCGGTGATTGCCACCACCAAGGGCAGGCTCATCGTCTCGTCCTCTCTTTGTTCACGCCGCCAGGACCGTTCGCGGCGTATCGGTCGCTTCCATCACCGGGAACCCCGCCGCCTCGAGGGCGGACACCACGTTGCCCACCTCCCGGGCATGGAAGCGGACCACGACCTTCTTCTCGATCGGACCGCGCCCAGGGTCTTCGTGCTGGGGCCCGATCGGGTACAGCGCCTGCAGCACAGCGCCCGCGGCCTCGGCCACGTCGGCGATGCGCCCCAGCACGCCGGGGCCCAGCAGGACAGGCGCCAGCGTGAGGCCGCTGCGAACCTCCCACGCACCCAGACAGTGGGCGGCGAGCTGGAAGATCTCGTTGGCCGAGATGACACCGATCACCCGCTCACCGTCGAGCACCGGAAACTGCGCCACGCCCAGCGCCTGGCCTTTGACCAGGCACTCCTGCATGGTGTCGTCCGCGTGCACCGTGGCCGGGTTGCGCACCATCACGTCGCGCACCTTGAGCCGTGTGACGAAGAAGTTGAACTCGTCGGTGTTCTGCGTGCGCTGGACGAAGTGGCCCATGCGCAGCAGGTTGGCCCGTGTGATCAGCCCGCGCAGCCTGTTGCCATCCACCACCGGCAAGGCGTGCAGGTTGCTCTCGCTGAGGATGCGATTCGCTTCGGAGACGAGCATCTCGCTCGGGATGACCACCGGGTCGGCGTGCATCCAGTTGCGCACGATCATGACTGCATCTCCTTGATTCTCCCCGGCGCCCGCGTGACCTCGAAGAGCCTGAGCAACTCGTCGACCGCCGCCCGCGCGAACTCGGTCGTGTACAGATGCAGGTCGACCTCCTTGACACGTTTCGGATCGACGAGCCGTTCCTTCAATCTGGCGACGAAGGCGGCGTCGGCGACCGGGTCGTAGATGGGCCGGCCCTCCCTGTCGAGCGACGACCAGCCCTTCAGGGGAATCAGGAAGGTCCACTCGCCCTTGGCCTGGTTGAGGCGCTTCGCGATCACGTCGGCCGCCTGGCACAACTCGTCGGCGGTGGTACGCACCTGAACCCGCAGCGCATCTTGCACGTACTGCACGCGATCCTTCGTCTTCTCCAGCATGTCGGCGCGGCCGCCATAGGACAGGATGTCCAGGCCGCAGGGCGCGAGCACCATCGGAATCCCGGTCTCGACGGCGGCCATCAGTCGCTCCGGTCCCGGATCGCGATTGCCCTTGAACAGGTGCTCGATGACGCCGCCGATGCAGATGTCGAGCACGCCGCAGAAGGCGCCGTCGCGGATCATCTCCTCCATCGCCTTGTCGCCCTTGCCCTGGGCGTGGCACACGATGGGGATGAAGCCGGCCTGCTCGAGCATGCCGAGCGCCGCCTGCACCGCCATCTCGCCGAAGCCGAACGACGAGACGGCCACGCAAGGATTGTCGAACGTGATGTCCGGCCCCTGGGTCATCTCGACCATGCCGCAGATGGCGCCGACCGCGTTGATGATCTGCGCCTTCAGAAGCGGATTCATCTTGACGATGTCGAGCACCGTGTGGTGCATCGTGATATCGCGCGTGCCGACGTACTTGTCGATGTAGGCCGGGTGCGCCGCCATCGGCGAGGCCATCAGCTTGGGCATGCCGAAGGGCAGTCGCTTCATGATGGAGGTGGCCACCAGGGTGGCGGTGCCGCCGCCGATGCCGATGATGCCGTGCACACGGCCTTGTTTGAGCAGGTCGTCGACGATCGCCGCAGCCCCCGCGATCTGGTTGTTGGTGGCGGTGTCGCGATCGCTGCGGTATTTTTCGCGCACCACCTCGATCGGCAACCCGCCGCGCAGCGCCACGTCTTCGGTGCGGATGTCCCCGGGGAAGGGCGGCGGCTCCTCCATGCTGAAGTCGAGCAGGATGGGCTCGTGGCCCCGGTCCGCAATGAGCCGCTTGACGAAGACGATGTCCTCGCCGCGCGTGTCCAGATTGCAGACAATGACGATGCCCTTCTTCGAGACCATGGCGTGCTGCGCTCGCATGTTTGAAGATTTGCCCTCCGGCGCCCCTCGCTACTTGCCTGCCTTGGGTTTCTTCACCTCCGGGCGCGTCAACCGAGTGATCATGCCGGCCACCGGGCTGGGGCCGGTGAAACCGTATTCGTTCCAGCGGTCGGAAACCTTCTGCAACACGGCTCGGTCCATGAAGATCTCGCTTGGCTTGTCCTTCCATTCATAGGGCGTGCAGGCGTCCAGGATGATGCGGCTGGTGATATCCCGCGCGTCGATGGGCAGCCCCGGGTCCAGTGGCGTGGAGCGGCCACGGTCGATGATCTGCGCCGAGCGCTTCGGATCGAAGCGCGTCGCCAGCGCCCACCAGATGCGGTCCCAATCGTCGGCCTCGATGTCGTGGTCCACGGTGATCACACCTTTTACGCCGTAGTGCCCGGTGGTGGTCGCGATCACGGCGTTGCCGACGTGGTTCGAGTGGCCAGGGTACATCTGTTTGACCGACACCACCACCCAGAAACGGCCGCAGGCCTCGGGCGGGATGTACACGCTCTGGATACCCGGCACCTTCATCGTCTCGAGGTCATGCCAGAGCGTGGCCGTGCGATTGAGCGACTGGATCATGTGGATGTCGTTGATCGGCTTGCCCACCGTGGTGGCCCACATGACCGGCTTGTTGCGGTGCAGGATGCGCTTGATGCGCAGCACCGGCTTTGGGTAGTCCTTGCCCTTGTTGCCCGAGTAGTAGCCGGTGTATTCGCCGAACGGGCCCTCGTCCATCAACTCGTTCGGATCGATAAAGCCCTCGGCGATGATCTCGGCGTTGGCCGGCAGCGTCAGGCCGGTCAGGTCGGACTTGAACACTGGTACCGGGCGGCCGCGCAGCGAGCCGGCCACGTCGTATTCGTCCACCTGCGCACTGACCAGAGTCGACGCGGCGAGGAACAGCACGGGGTCGCAGCCGACCACGTAGGCCGCGGGCATCAGTTCGCCGCGCTCCTGGTATTTCTTCATGTGCATGTCGCCATGCTTGCCCTTGATGATCTGCGAGCCGAGGAGGTTCTTGCCCAGCACTTGAGCGCGGTAGGTACCCAGGTTGGTCCAGCCGTTGTCGGGATCCTGCGTCACCAGAAAGCCCGACGTGACGAAGAAGCGCCCACCGTCGTCCGGATAGAACCAGGGCGACGGGAACTTCTCGATGTCCACCGCGTCGCCTTCGATGATGTTTTCCAGCACCGGCGGTTTGTCGACAAAGGTCGGCTTGACCATCTGCTTGGTGGTCAACTGCATCCACTTCTTCGAGAGCTGACTCATCGACAACGACGGGTCCTGCTCGAGTGCGATGGCCAGGCGTTGCGAGGTCGTGAAGGCGCTCGTGAACACCGGGATGTCGTAGCCCTTGACGTTCTCGTACAGCAGGGCCGGCCCCTTCTGCTCCTCGTTGACCTTCGAGACATGGCACAGCTCGAATTTCCAGTCCACCTCGGTCTCGATACGGTGCAACTGGCCACGGGCGTCGAGCGCGGCGATATAGCTGCGCAGATCGTTGATGGGTTTGACTTCGGTGCGTGTATCCATGGCGTCTCCTTGTCGCATTCGGGTTGAGTGGCTCGATTCGAATCTGGCTAGCTGACTCTCTTGCCGGCGAGCATTCCGGAAAGGATGTAGTCCATCGCCGAGCCGCCGAACGCGGCGAGTGCGGGCCGGCGTTTCACGCTCCACACGGTCTCGGGGCGCGCCTGCAGGATGAAGATGTTGCCGCCGGACGGCAGGTCCTTGTCGACGGCCCATTCGATGTCCATCGGGCGGCCGTAATGCTTTTCGATCTGCTTGCCCATCCAGGCCAGTTCGGTGATCTCGTCATCGATCAACGACTGCACGTTCTGCCGCTCGAACGGCACCTCGATGGCACGCGAGGTCTGCGTCTTCGGGTCGACCGTATAGCAAAGCTGCTTGTGCGAAATGGTCCGGGCGATGATGTCGAGCGTGACCTTGTTGACGACGAAGTGGTCCGGCGTCACCTCGCCGGAGACCACCGATTCACCGAAGCCGAAATTGGAATCGATGACGATGACCGAACGGTCGCCGTTGGCCGGATGGATGGTGAACATCACCCCGGCCGTGTAAGCGTTCGCCATCTTCTGCACACCCACGCTGATGGCCAGCGTATCGTCGCCGAAGCCCTTGTTGGCCCGGTAGGCGATGGCGCGCCCGGTGTACAGGCTGGAGATGCAGCGGCGCATGTGATGCAGCACCTCGTCGATGCCGCGTATCCACAGGTAGGTGTCCTGCTGGCCGGCGAAGCTCGCGCCTGCCAGGTCTTCTGCGGTGGCGCTCGATCGCACCGCCACCGGCACGGCCGGCACACATGCGCGCAGCGCCAGCTTGCGGTAGCACTCGGCGACTCCGTCCTCGATCTCCTCCGCGAACGGCTGCGCCTCGATCAGCACACGGATCTTCGCGCTGGCTCGCTCCAGCGCGTCGAGATCCCGGGCATCGAGGCCCGCCAGTACCGAGGCGATCTCCGGGGTCAACCCGGCCCCGGCCATGAAGCGCCGATAGCCTTCGGTGGTGAGGGCAAAACCGGGGGGAACGCGCACTCCGGCATTGATCAGTTCGCCGAGCGACGAGCACTTGCCCCCTACCAAAGGCACTGACTCCTTCAGGCAGTCCTCGAACCAGCACACCAGCGGCAGCCCCGAATTCGGGGACTGCACCGGCCGCTGACCGATCGCAAGTGCGGCGCTGACCATGGCTGCCCCTCAGCGCGCGATGGTGACCGCGCCGGTCGAGCCGTCGACGCGCAGCATCATTCCGGTCTTGATGATCTTGGTTGCGTGTCCGGTGCCCACCACGGCCGGCATGCCGTACTCGCGGCAGACGATCGCGGCATGGCTCATCACGCCACCGACATCGGTGACGCAGGCGCCGATCTTGGCGAACGCCGGTGCCCACGACGGCGAGGTGGTCGGCGCCACCAGGATCTCGCCTTCCAGCAGTTGCCCAACCTCGCTCACCGTCTTGCACACGCGCGCCTTGCCCTCGATGATGCCGGGGCTGCCGGCAAAGCCCTTCAATTCGGTGATGGTGTCCGGATCCTTCACCTCCTGCACGGCCGCCCAATCCGCCAGCGACTTGTTGGTAACTCCCCAGAGCACGATGGTGAAGGGCTCGTTGATCACTTCCGGCGCGATGCCGATGGCCGGCGGCGCGCTCCACTCCTTGAACTTCTGCATCACACCCTTGCGCCAGAGGATCTCCTTCGGCCAGGTCTTGGTGCCTCGTGGCGTGACGCCGGTCGCCCAGGCTGTGACGATGTCCCAAAGCGCTGATTTAATCTCGTCACGGCGCAGCAGCCAGATGTCCTCGACGTCATCGATGACGCCGTGCTCCTTCATGATCACGCCGACTTCGCGCATCTTGTTCCAGAAGACGGAGTGGAACCAATGCTCGACGTAGAAGAGGTGGTTCTCCACGTACGGGAACACCGTCTTGGCACAGCCGAGCAGTTCGTCGAACTGCTTGCGGTCTTCATCCTTTTCGATCAGACCGCGGTACTCCGCGGTGATGCGGTCACGCTCGGCTCGCACCTTTGCGGTCGGTCGATCGATGGACACGCCCTGCTTGATCTTGCCGATATAAGTGGCGATACCCGACAGCGGCACGTTCATCTGATCGTTCCACGAGCGGTCGTGGTGGAACCAGCCGGTGCCGGTGGAGATGTTGAACCAGGGCTCGCGCGCCAGGTTCAGCGAGGTGAGCCACTCCACGCCCTTGGGCAGCTTCTTTAGTGCCTCCTCGACGACAGGCCACTCGGGGCTGAAGGTGACGACCGTGTCCACGCCCAGCTCGACGGCCTTGCGGGCCAGCTTCTTCAGCTGCTCATCGGGCTCATACATGATCACGTCGATGCCTGAGATCATCTGCGTGACGCGCTGCGGCGGGATGCTTGGGAAAAGCTTCTGCACAAAGTCGAGGAAGAAGACGTAGGCGGCGTACCCCAGGTTGAGAAACTCGAAGTGATACTGCCAGCACTTGATGCCCAGGTTGATCAGGTCGTCGTAGTTCTTCAGCAGGTGATATCCCTGCGACTCGCCGAGTGCGTCGGTCACGACCGCGATGTCCTCCATGTCGGCGAGGCGCGGGATCTGGAGCGCCTCGAGTTCGCGGATCGTGGCCTCCATCTTGACTTTCCATTTCGCTTCGAGCGCATCCCAGTTCTTGTAGTAGTAGCCGGCGCGCTCCATGAAGTTCGGCACGCGACGGCCGATCTCCTCCGGATCCTTCACCGGCACCGGCGAGATGTAGACGTAGCCGTTGATGATGCGGTGGTCGACGCCGCGCACAGGCGGCACCATGAAGATGCGATTGTTGAACTGCGACAGCGCGAGGTACCAAGCCTCGTCCCAGATCGTGTCGAAGGGATAGAGCGGTTCCGGGTAGTGCAGCCCGTCGTAGAACCAGAACGTCTCCTTCTCGTAGCGGTTCCGCTCGGGATCGTCGCTGACGAACTGGTACTGATACGGATACATCCTCTCCCAGCCTTCGGTACCGGGAATGGTTGCGGCCTTGACGTCGTGCGGAACTGGAAACTTCATCGCTTGTCTCCTGGAATACATTGTTGGCGGTACTGGGCTTGACTCGGTGCTCGCCTCTTGTTGACCACGCCTTCTGCAACCGCATAGTCCGTGCCATGCCCTGCTGTACGGCGCAGCAAGAGGGGTCAGTTGGATCGCCGGGGCCGTGCCGGCAAAGCACCCGCGACTCGCCACATCGGTGTCGGGCCGCATGGCGCGCCGCGATCGGCGATTGATCATTTCGTGAAACTTCGTGCTCAGAGCACGGCGAACTGTTCAATTGGTGAGGTCGTTCAATCGCTGGCTTGGCCCCCTGTCGCATGTACGCGCCGCAAGGAAACTTGCGCACGATCAATGTCGTGCTGCCCCACAAGGCCTATGTTTGGCCCCACAGCTGGCGAGAGCGTCGGGGCTTCGTCATTAGTGGTCATATCTGTAGCATGAGGGCGTCGCCATGACCAAGCTCCACAGCATCGCGCGTGCAGCCAGCGACGACTTGCGCTCGCGGGTCCACTTCTGCCCCGAGACCGGCCAGATCTGGCTGCACGAACACCGCATGCTGCTGGTCCATGCGGAGGCCCAGGCCTCATTGCGCAAGGATCTGATCGACACGCTCGGCATGGACCGAGCCCGGGCCCTGCTCACGCGCATGGGCTACGCCTCGGGCCTGCGTGACGCTGAACTTGCGCGCACGCGCGCAGAGAACTGCAGCGACATCGAGGCCTTCATGACCGGCCCCCAGCTTCACACGCTCGAGGGCATCGTGCACGTCACTCCGGTCAAGCTCGAGCTCGATCGCGCCAAGGGCAAGTTCTACGGCGAGTTCCTGTGGGAAAACTCCTGGGAAGGACAGTGGCACCGACACCACTATGGCGTCCACTCCGAGCCGGTGTGCTGGACACAGATCGGCTATGCCTGCGGCTACACCTCGGCCTTCATGGGGCGCCCGATTCTGTACAAGGAGGTTGAGTGCGTCGGTCTGGGCAACAACAACTGCCGCATCGTCGGCAAACCGACCGAGGAATGGGAGGACGCGGCAGAGCACATGCGCTTCCTGACGCAGGAGTCGATCGCCGACCAGCTCATCGAGTTGCAAACCCAGGTGGTGCATCTGCGCTCGACCATCAGCGATAAGGAAAAGCCGCCCGCCGACCTCGTGTGCAACTCGCCCGGGTTTCGTGCCGCCTACGACTTGCTGGTGCGGGCGGCGAACAATCAGATCACCGTGCTGCTGCTGGGCGAAACCGGTGTCGGCAAGGAACTGTTCGCACGCGCGCTGCACGGCATGGGAGCGCGCCGCGAGCGCCCCTTCGTGGCGGTGAACTGCGCCGCGATCCCGAACGAGTTGGTGGAATCCGAGCTGTTCGGCGTGGAGAAAGGCGCCTACACCGGCGCCCTGGTATCACGCCCAGGACGCTTCGAGCGCGCCGATGGCGGCTGCCTCTTTCTGGACGAGATTGGCGACCTGCCGCTCTCGGCGCAAAGCAAGTTGCTGCGCGTGTTGCAGGAGGGCGAGATCGAACGCCTGGGCGACCTGAAGACGCGCAAGGTCGACGTCCGGGTGATCGCAGCGACCAATGGCGATCTGCGTCAACTCGTCAAGGCCGGCAAGTTCCGGTCCGACCTCTACTACCGCCTCAACGGCTACCAGGTCAGTATTCCGCCGCTACGCGAGCGCAAGGAAGACATCTCGTTGCTGGCCAAGCACTTCTTGGAAAAATACAGCGCCGTAAATGCCAAGAAACTGCGCGGATTCACCGACAAGGCCAAGCGCGCGCTGCTCACATACCCATGGCCGGGCAACATCCGCGAACTGCAGAACATGATCGAGCGCGGCGTGATCCTGGCTCCCAGCGGCACCCGCATCGAAGTGGAGCACCTGTTTTCCGCCTGCGCCGAAGACGAGGCACGGGAGTTCGGGCTCGACATGAACGGCGGCCTAGACCTCCATCACGGTGGTTCGACGGCGGGGCTTTGCGAAGTGGTCTTCAACGGCGTCATGACGCTGGATCAGCTCGAGGTCATGCTGATCGAGACCGCCGTCGACAAGGCGCGCGGCAATCTGTCGGCAGCTGCGCGAATGCTTGGCTTGACACGTCCGCAGCTTGCCTATCGGCTCAAGCGCCTGCTCGAAGCCGACGCGACCGTGAACGCGCTGGAAGGCGCGTCGTCGATGGGCACGCAACTCGGGCTGCCCTGATGCCGCCGACCCTGCCGCATCCGGTGGCGGACTACCTCGATCGCCACCATGTGATGACGCTCGCCACCTGTGGCCCGGACGGACCGTGGGCCGCTGCGGTCTTCTACGTCAACGCCGGCCACACTCTGTTCTTCCTGTCGTCCCCCTCCAGCCGCCACTGCCGCAATCTGGCGCAAGACCCGCGCTGCGCCGCGACGATCCAGGAGGACTACAGCGACTGGGCCAAGATCAAGGGCGTCCAGTTGGAGGGGCGGGCCAGTGAAATCCGGGGCGACGAGGAAGTACGCGCACGACAACGATATGGTGACAAGTTTCCTGTTGTCGGGCGGCTTGCGACCGCCCCCATGGCCATCGTCGCTGCGTTGGCGAAGGTGCACTGGTACCGGCTGCATGCCGAGCGGCTGCACTTTATCGACAACAGCCTGGGGTTCGGCCACCGCGATCCGATCGACCTGGGGCGCGACTGAGCCTGGAGGCCAGCGCCGCGCATGGCCCCACACGCTGGCTCGCCCTACCGGGGCCCCAGCATCGGCGAGCGCGCGGACAAGAACAGCCTGCTACGCGTGCAGCGACTCGTACTTGGCCTGTAATTCCTCCGGCGACTCGACGACGTCCGGGTCCGCGACGATGCAATCGGCCGGACACACCAGCTTGCACTGCGGCTCGTCCTCGGCGCCGACGCATTCGGTGCAGCGAAAGGGATCGATCACATAGAGCAACTCGCCGGCGCTGATGGCCTCGTTCGGGCACACGGGCTTGCAGGCATCGCAGGCGGTGCAGTTGTCGTTGATGAGGAGTGCCATGGTGAATGTTTTCCTTTGCTGCCTATGCCGCCGCGCGTTCCGGCAGCTCGTTCAACTTGGCGTGCCTGAACGCACCCCACAGTGCCGCGCCGATCGCGCCGGCGTAGATCGAGTCGGGGTGGTTGACCGCCGTCACGTTGACCTTCTCGTTGACCATCTCTTCCTGGATCGCTGCCAGCAGGCCGCTGTCGAGCGCCAGTCCGCCGGTGATCAGCGCGGTGCCCTGCTTGATGCCGGTGACCTTGAGCAGCTTGACGATGCGCGACGCCATCGACTGGTGGATGCCCTTCAGCACATCGGGAGTGGCAATGCCGCGCGACACCATGTTGATGACGTCGGTCTCGGCGAGCACGGCGCAGATGGAGCTGCATTTCTCGGGGTTTTTCGAGCTCTGCGACAGCGCGCCGATCTCCTCCACTGCGACGCCGAGGTAGCGCGCGATGTTCTCCAGGAATTGCCCCGAGCCGGAGGCGCATTGGCTGGTCATCTTGTACGACAGCACCTTGCCGCGCGGATCGACGTAGATCGCCCGGCCGTTCAGCGCGCCGATGTCGACCACCGCGTTGGCGCCCGGGTGCAGGAAGACGCCGCCGCGCGCATGGGTCGTCATCGAATAGAAGTGACCGGTCGAGAACTTGACGTTCTCGCCTTCGCCGGTGGTGGCGAGGTAGTCGATGTCGTCGATCGCCAGCCCGGCGTCTTCGAGCACGCCGTCGCGCCCCTCCTGCGCCAGGGTCATCGGGTCGCGCCGCCGGATGCGCTCACAGCGCTTGGCCAGCCATTCGGGCTCGCCGTTGCCGACCCGAAAGAGCGCGCTCTTGACCGCGCCGGAGCCGATGTCGATGCCGATGGTGTAAGTCATGTCAGGTCTCCTGCCGGGCCGCCCCAAGGCAGGCCTGCGCCGCCTCGGTGGGCAGCGAACGAAGTGAGCGTGTGGGCGTAGTACATCTCAGGCCCTTGCTTCGACATTCTTGCCGTCTTCGACCACCGCGCGCCAGGCGAACGTGGCGCCGCCGAGCGCGCCGGTGTAGATCGAATCGGGGTCGATGTTGAGCGTCAGCTCGCCGTAGTTTTCGCGCACCAGATCCTTCAGCGCCTTCACGGCCGCTTCGTTCTTGGCCACCCCGCCGGTGAAGGTGAACTCGTCGCGGATGCCGCCGGAGCGCGCCAGGATCGACATTGCACGCAGGATGATCGCGCGGTGCAGCCCGGCCATGATGTCCTCGCGCTTGTCGCCCAGCGACAGCCGGTCGCGCAGTTCCGCGCCTGCGAACACCGTGCAGGTGGAGTTGATGCGGATCGTCTTGGTCGACTTCATCGCCATCGGCCCCAGTTCGTGCAGGCCCATGTTCATTTCATCGGCGATGTAGCCGAGGTAGCGTCCGCAGCCGGCGGCGCAGCGATCGTTCATCTGAAAGCTCTCGACGATGCCGCTCGGGTCGACCTGGATGGCCTTGGTGTCCTGGCCGCCGATGTCGAGCACCGTCGCGGTGCCAGGGTACATCACGTGCGCGCCCAGCCCGTGGCACAGGATCTCGGAGCGCACATGCTCCTTCGAGAAAGGTAGCCGCGCGCGGCCGTAGCCGGTGCCGACCACGTAGCTCTCTTCCAGCTCGGTGTCGAGGATGCCCTTGATCGGCGCTTCGACCTGAGTGCGGCGCGCCGCCGTGTCGGGAAGTGCGACGAAGGTGCGCTCCAGCGCGGCGAGCAGGTGCCGCTTGATCGAGTCGCCGTAGACGCGGTTCTCGACGTCGATGATGGAGCGGTCGAACACGTTGAGCAGGAAGTCGTAGCGCGTGCCGGCTTCCTTGGAGACCAGCTCGCCGGTTGCCAGGTACTGGCTGCCGGCGATGTCGCGGAAGAAGTCCGACTTGCGGTTGGCCCCTGGCGCGAACAGCGACGGTGCCTCGGCCGTCAGCCGCCGGAACACCTCCGCCAGCGTCTCGCCCACCGCCGCCGTGGCGTCGCCGAACTTAGCGGTGACCAGGCTGCGCTGGCAGGTCTGCTCGAGATCGGCGAGCTGCTCCATATACTGCTCGGAGCGGAAGTCGCGCTCGAGCTGGCCAAGAAAGCCATCGAGCGCGCCGTTCAGCGCCTGCGTGTTGCCGAGGGCCTGGCGAAACAGGTGGAAGCGGCTGTTCACCAGTGCCTCCTGCTTGGCGATGGCCGCCGCCGTGTCGTAGTTCGAGCGCGAGTTGGTGATGCCGCGGCCGAGGATGTTCTGGTTCTCGTCGACGACCACCGCCTTGGTGGTCGTCGAGCCGAGATCGATTCCGATGAAGCAGCGCATGGCGGCCCCTTCTCAATGCGCGCCGGCGAGGGCGGTGCGTTTTTGCTGGACCATCTGAAAATAGCTCTCCAGCCGGTTCTTCACGTTGGCGGCCGAGAAGTAGCGCGGGTCGACCAGGTCGGTCTCGATGAATGCCGCCGGCTTGCCGGTCCGCTTCTCGACCTCGCGCAGGATCAGCAGCTGGCCGGCCGAGAAGCTGTTGCAGCTCTTGATCGAGTTGATCAGCAGCCCGTCGGCCTGGTACTCGTCGATGTACTTGCAGATCATGTCGATCCGTGACGGCAGGTTCAGGTTGGTGTAGCACCCCAGGCAGTAGTCGGCCAGCGACTCCAGCGGATGCTCCGGGTCGTGGCGGAAGCCGAAGTCGTACAGGCCACCGACCTTCGCGTAGGTCGAGGACACGACCACCGCCCCCTCGTCGTAGAACATCTTCCAGAACTCGCGAAAGTTGGTCCAGTTGGGCGGCCCCTCGACGATCAGGCGGTACTTCTCTTCTCCCATCTCGCCTTCGGGCGTGATCGGACCCTTGCCTTCGCGTACACGCTGCTCGATCTCCTCGCGCAGCATGCGGTAGAACTGGGTCGCCTCGGGCGTGCCGCGAAAGGCGGTGAAGATCGGTCCGATGTAGTACACGGCGCCGAAGTAGCCGTCGATCGGCGACGGCCGGTTCTTCGCCGACTGCAGTACAGCCACCAGGTCTTCCTCGGCCTTCGCCGACTCGCGCATGTACTGGCGCAGGCGGTCGATGTCGAACTTGACGCCCGAAATACGTTCGAGCGTCGGGATCACCGTTTCCTTCAGCTGCTTGACCACGTACTCGCGCATGTTCGGTGCGATGCGGCCCTCGCCCTGGTAGGGCACGTGCAGCATCACCGTCTCGCAGCCGTACTTGTGGCGGATCAGCTCGAACCACTTCATGAAGGTGAAGCAGCCGGTGTACGACAGCAGCAGGATGTCGGGCCTGGGGAGCGGCTCGCCGGTGGGGCCGATCTCGCCGCCCATCATCATGCCGAGGTCGGCCTTGACGTACGTGCAGACGTCTTCGCTCTGGCCGTCGCGCTCAGCGTCCATGATCATCTTGCCCGACTTCTTGCGCAGGCCGTTTTCCAGCGCGTTGGTCTCGGGCAGGCTGCGTGCGAAGTCGAAGCACATCAGCAACTCGTTCAGGTTGCCGGGCACGAAAGTCGCCGACACCTTGCGGTTGTTGGCGCGCGCCGTCGCGAGCTCCATGTAGTTCTTGCTAATGAGCTCCTTTTGCAGCCACATCGCGTCCTCTTTCTGGACCTGCGGCTTCTTCTTGCTCTGCGGCATCGTGACAACGGTGTTCATGCGGCACTCCAAAGTTTGATCGAATCGGCAAAGGTGCCGGACTGTTCCCGGATCGGCGCCATCTGGCCGGTGTTCTCGGCGAACTTGAACGCGGTGTAGGGCACCTTGTGCTGGCCAAGGACGTCCTGCAGCATCGGCCGCTCCAGGAGCGCGGGGTCGCAGAACGAGGGCGCGGCGAAGATCACGCCTTCGGCGGCGCGGGTCTTGACCTGCTTCAACAGGAACACGCCCTTTTCCTCGCGCGTGGCCTCGTACTTGGCCGCGGTCGTGGCGGAGCGGTGCAGGAAGGCCTTCGACAGCTCCTCGAGCGGATTGGCATCGGCCGGCACGTCGTCGAGCAGCCAGCGGGTAACCAGCATGAAGTCGTCGTCGACGATGTAGCAGCCCGACATCTCGATCGACTTGATGAGGCCCAGCGGCGGCTGCTCGCAGAACGAACCGTTGATGACGACGCGCGCGTTGTCGCGCTTGGGCCGAGCCACCGCGTCGGTCGCCGCGATGTAGTCGCGCACCAGCTGCGTGTGCTCCTCGGGCGGCAGCACCATGCCGGCACGCAGCAACAGGTAGACCTCCGAGGTCGGCGCCTGCCACGGCTTGGCGGCGCGGTAGTCGTACAGCTCGCGCACTGCGGCGCGGTTGTCGTTGTAGATGCCGATCGACGCATTGAGCTCCGCGTCGGTGATCGGCGCGCCGCGCAGCCGGCCAAGGTCTTCGCGCAGCACCCCGAGCTCCTGAATGTAGAAGGTGCCGCCGATCGAGTCGATGTAGTTCTGCGGTACGTCGAAGTAGCGCACGTACTTGTCCTTGAACAGGATCTGCCACATGCCCGACAGGTTGCGGATCACGTCGCAGATCGACGGGAACAGCAT
>Ga0075520_1000705_pt1 | contig 15170 bp, 12 predicted proteins | sample NGEPerB_FD_75100 | JGI IMG/M metagenome (GOLD analysis project Ga0075520, IMG submission 75100) | Arctic peat soil microbial communities from the Barrow Environmental Observatory site, Barrow, Alaska, USA - NGEE PermafrostAB12-B | ecosystem: Environmental > Terrestrial > Soil > Wetlands > Peat ... | reverse complement strand
GAGGGTGTCGGCATTCGCGTCGAGGACGACTACCTGATCACCGAGGGTGGCGCCGAGAACCTCTCGGCCGTTCTGCCTCGGGACGTGGCGGCGATCGAGGCGCTGGTGCCCCCCCCTAGGCGGGGGTGAGACGGGGAACAGCGATGCGCGGCCAGACGTTGCTGCAAAAGGAGATGACTGCCCTGCCCGTGATCGCGCGCGCCGAACCCCCTGCAGGCGCTTCGCTCGTGGAGGAGATCCTCCGGCTCAAGCGCGAGCGCGGCGCGATGCTGCTGGCGCACTACTACCAGGACCCGGAGATCCAGGACCTGGCGGACTTCGTGGGGGATTCCCTCGAGCTGGCCCGCGAGGCGCAGCGCGCCGCGGCCAAGACGATCGTCTTCTGCGGCGTGCGCTTCATGGCGGAGGTCGCGAAGATCCTGAACCCGGCCGCCGACGTGCTGATCCCCGACCTCGAGGCCGGGTGCTCGCTGGAGGAGTCGTGCCCCCCCGATGCGTATGCGCGCTGGCGGGCCGAGCACCCCGGCGCGTTCGCGGCTACCTACATCAACTGCTCGGCGGCGGTGAAGGCGCTGTCGGACGTGATCGTGACCTCGTCGTCGGCCGAGCGGATCCTGCGGCAGATCCCGGCGGACACGACGATCCTGTTCGCACCGGACCGGCACCTCGGCGCGTACCTCGAACGCAAGCTCGGCCGGAGGATGGTGTTGTGGCCCGGGACGTGCGTCGTCCACGAGCAGTTCTCCTACCAGGCGCTGGTCGAACTGAAGCTCGAGCACCCGGGCGCACTCGTCGCGGCGCACCCCGAGTGCCCCGAGACGATCCTCGCGCTGGCCGACCACGTCGGGTCGACCTCCTCGATCCTGCGCTACGTACAACAAAACCCCGCGCCCGAGTTCTTGATCGCCACTGAGCCGGGGATCATCCACCAGATGGAGAAGCTCGCCCCGGGCAAGCGCTTCATCCCGGTGCCGGGTGGGAGCGGCGAGTGCGCGTGCAACGTGTGCCCCTACATGCGGCGCAACACGCTCGCCAACCTCCACGCCTGCTTGCGAGACGGCGTCCCGCTGCTTGAGCTGCCCGAGGACCTCCGCCTCGCCGCCCTCAAACCCCTCGAGCGCATGCTCAAGATGGCCGCCGCGCCATCACCCTGAAGCCGACCGGCTCGGCGCCCCTTGTCCGCGCCTGCTGCCGGGAGTGGTAGCGTAGGCTCCGGGGCGGTGAGCCGGACCCCGTCCGAGCGGGAGGGAGCATGAGCGATCAGCGGACGAGTTTTCACATGACCCCGGACCAGTTCAGGAAACACGGCCGCGAGGTCGTGGATTGGATCGCCGACTACTACGAGCGCATCGAATCCCTGCCGGTGCTGTCGCGCGTCGAGCCGGGGGCGATCCGGGCCGCCCTGCCGGCGGATCCGCCCCGGGACCCAGAGCCGTTCGCGGCGGTGCTGCGCGACGTGGACTCGGTGATCGTGCCGGGCATCACCCACTGGCAGTCGCCGAACTTCTTCGCGTTCTTCCCGGCGAACGCCTCGGGGGCGGCGATCCTGGGCGAACTGCTTGCCGCCGGGCTGGGCGTGCAGGGGATGCTGTGGGCGACGAGCCCGGCGTGCACCGAGCTCGAGACGCACGTGTTGGACTGGCTGGTCGACATGCTCGGGTTGCCGCCGGCGTTCAAGTCGTCGGCGGCCGGCGGCGGGGTGATCGAGGACTCCGCGTCGAGCGCGGCGCTGTGCGCGCTGCTGGCGGCGCGCGAGCGCGCCACCGGGTTGCGCAGCAACGAGAGCGGGTGTGACGGGCGTCTCGTCGCCTACGCCTCGTCGCAGGCCCACTCGTCGATCGAGAAGGCCGTCAAGATCGCCGGGATCGGCCGGGCCAATCTGCGGCTGGTGGACGTCGATGAGGCGTTCGCGATGCGCCCAGAGGCCCTCGCCGAAGCGATCACCCGTGACCGGGCGGCAGGATTGGTGCCCTGCTTCGCCGCAGCGACCGTCGGGACGACCTCGTCGAACGCCGTGGACCCGCTGCCCGAGATCGGGCGCATCTGCCGTGCCGAGGGGGTGTGGCTGCACGTGGACGGCGCAATGGCCGGCACCGCCGCAGTCTGCCCGGAGTTCCGCCACCTCCAGGCTGGACTCGAGCTTGCCGACAGTTACTGCTTCAACCCGCACAAGTGGATGTTCACCAACTTCGACTGCGACTGTTTTTGGGTCGCCGACCGCGCGGCGCTGGTGAGGGCGCTCTCGATCCTCCCCGAGTACCTGAAGAACCGGGCGACCGAGTCCGGCGCCGTCATCGACTACCGCGACTGGCAGGTCCCGCTCGGGCGGCGTTTCCGCTCCCTCAAGCTCTGGTTCGTGATCAGGCACTACGGCATCGCCGGCCTGCAGCACCACGTCCGCCGCCACGTCGAGTTGGCGCAGGCGTTCGCGCGCTGGGTCGAGGCGTCGCCAAGGTTCGAGCTCGCGGTGCGCCCGCCGCTCAACCTGGTCTGCTTCCGGCACACCGCCGGCGACGCGTTCAACCGCGAGCTGCTCGAACGGCTCAACGCGTCCGGCCGGCTGTACCTGACGCACACGACGCTCGGCGGGCGCTTCGTCCTGCGCCTGTGCGTCGGCCAGACCAACACGGACGAACGGCACGTCGCCGAGGCGTGGCGGATGATCGAGGCCGAGGCCGCCGACCTCGAACGGCGAGGTGCGCCGCCTGAGCGGGAGTGAGGCGACCCCCCGGTGCTAGTCTTGATCTCATGAACGTGATCGTGGCGGAGGTGCAGCGGCGGGGGCGGGTGAGCTTCGCCCGGTTCATGGAGCTGGCGCTCTACCACCCGGAGGCGGGCTACTACACCAGGCCACGGAGCGGCCCGGGTCCGGCCGGGCGCTGCGGCGACTTCCTCACCGCCCCGACCGCCTCGCCGGTTTTTGCCCGCACCATCGGCAACCTCGTGCAGCAGCTCGCGACGGAGCTCGGCGAGCCCGTCACCTTCGTTGAGCTCGGCGGGGGCGAAGGGTTGTTCCTGTCGGAGTTCCTCGAGCAACTCGGGGAACGGCGGGCGGCGGCGGTCCGGCGGGTGATCGTGACGGAGGCAGGGGCGTGGGCGCGCGCGCGGACGGCTGGGCGCTGCCAGGGCGTGGAGGCGGTGGCGAGCCTGGCCGAGGCCCGCTGGCCGGAGGGCCCCGTGCTGCTGTTCGCGTCGGAGCTGTACGACGCGCTTCCTGTGCACAGGATCACGGTGCAGGACGGGGCGCTCGCGGAGTTCTTCGTTGAAGCCGACGAACACGGGAGGTTGCAGTGGAGGCTAGGCGAGCCCAGCGCGCCGGAGATCATGGCCTACCTCGGCGACTGCGGCCTCTCGCTCGCCGAGGGTCAGGTGGCCGAGATCCGCCCGGCCGCGCGCGCTCTCCACGCCGGCAATCTGCGCTGGTGCGGCCATGGCGGCGTGGCGCTCGTGCTCGACTACGGCCATCCCGGGCGCCGTCTGTACGACCCGCGGGCGCGCCGCGGCGGTTCCCTCGTGGGCTACCGCGGCCACGCCCTCGTCGAGGACGTGCTGGCCGACCCTGGCGAGGTCGACATCACGGCGCACGTGAACTTCGACGACCTCGAGCGGGGAGCCGCCGACGCCGGCTGGGAGCGCGGCGTGCTGCGGCCGCTGGGGTCGTTCCTGACGATCCACGGCGCCCTGTCGCTCCTCCCCTCCCGGGTCGCGAGTGGTGAGCCGCTCTCCCCGACGGAGTGGGGCGCGCTCGGAGAGGTCAAGCGCCTGCTGCTGCCCACCGGCATGGGGACCGACCTCAAGGTGCTGGCGCAGGGGAGGGGACCGGCGTGGCAGGCGTACCAGCGGCTCGCGACCCCGGCCCCGGCCGATGCGTAGGGGACCGTGACGCCGTCGAGGTCCGGACGATTTCCGTCTGCTACCCCGGCGGCTGAGCCACGGGCCGGCCGTCAGCGGGATGCTCCAGCACCTGTTCCAGGCCGCCGGCCCAATCGGGGTCGAGCACCGTGCCGGCGTGTTCGGTGATCCAGGCGATCGTCCCCTCGCGCGTGAGGAGGCCCCTGCCCCCCCGCGCGGTGAACAGGCACACGAACGCGTCGGCGACCGTGACGACCCTGGCGGCCGGGTGGGGCCGTCGGGGCCGGGAGAGCCGCGGCGTTCCGGTGCCGTTGTAGTTGAGGTGGTGCTCGAACGTCACGACAAGAGCGAGAGGCGGGACCTGGGCGTTCTCAAGCAAGACTTCAAGGCCGATCTTCGAGTGGTCGAGCATGAACTCGAGTTCGTCGCCGGCGAGGGCGAGCTCCCGGCTCAAGACCTCCGGCGGGAGGAAGAGCTTGCCGACATCATGCACCAGAGCCGCGAAGCCGAGGTCGGCGCAAGGGCTGGCGGCCGCCCCGGCAAGGCGCGCGAGGCCCATGCTCAGGACGGCGACGTTGTGAGCGTGGACGGCTGGCCAGCGCTCCTCGCCTTCCCAGGGGGCGAACTGACGAAGCGGGTCGGGGTCGGCCTCGAGCCCGTCCAGGATGGCGCGAGCCACGCGGCCGAGGTCGCCGACGGCCAGGCCGTTCCCGGCCACCAACTGGGCGAAATCGTCATGGATGAGAGCGACGCGGTCGCGGACCGTCGCCAGCTTGCGCCCCTGCGCGCCGCCGGCCGAGGCGTCCGGGCCCCCCAGCTCGCGGTCGGAGAGCTCGACCCGCCCGACCTGAATGTGGGGCCGGGACTGCACGGCCGCCTCGTCCGTCCGCGCCAGGTCCTCCAGAAAGCCGTGAATCTCCTCCTGGGACACGCCGGCGCGGATCGTGGCGTGCTCGATCTCCCGGCGGCGGAACCGGCGGATGAGCGATCCGGAGTGCCGGGAGACGCGGGTGAACGGACGCCCCTGCACGAACAACTCCTCGCCGAGGAGGACGAATGCGAGTTCGGGCTCGGTGGCAAGGAGCTTGGCGAGCTGCAGGGAGATCCGCTGTACGGCCTCGGCTGCCCGGGGGTGCATGGCGCCGTACAGGCCGACAGCCGTGGCGCCGCCGGCGAGATCGCCGAGGAGGCGGTCGATCTGCAACTCCCACTCGGTACGCGCGCTCACTCCTCGTCCTCCTTCTCCTCCGGCTGGGCACGCAGCGCCCCGCGCGCCGCCTCGGCGACGTCGCCGTCGCGGCCGCGCGCGAGGGCGGCGGCAAGCCGGCTGGCCTCCGCACCCTCGAGGCGCGCGATCGACGCCGCCGCCTCGCGTCGGGGCTCGGTCAGCGGGAACGGGTAGCGCCACTGCTTCAGGGTCAGGATCTCGCGCAGGATATCGAGCGCCGCCGGGTCGCGCAGCCGGCCAAGGGCACGGATGAGATCAAGGCTCGCCGGCTCGCGTAGGCGGTTGCCTATGTTCTCCCGCAGGCGGCGCACGAGGGCGCCGACCACGTCGGGGTGGCGGATCCGGGAGGCGACGTCGATGCCCACCCGCCGTCTCTCGTCGTCGGCCGAGTCGATGGTCTGCAGGAGCAGTTTGAACCAATCCGGATCCTGGAGCTCGACCAGCGCCTTGAGGATCTCGAGCACCACCTTTGGCGGCGCACCCTCGATCCGGGACTTGAGCAGGGCCGACACATCCGGCCCGCCGAGCCGGCGGAGAAGGAACACCGCGTTGCGAACGACGTACCAGCGCGGATCGTCGAGCATCGGCTGGACGTATGGGAGCGCGCGGCGTCCCTGACGGGCGACGACCTCCAGGAGGCGCTTCCTGACGGCGAGGCTGTCCTCCTCCCCGAGCGCCTCCAGGACCGCCGGTAGCGCCGACTCGCCGAGGGCGATGAGGAGCGCCGTGAGGTCCGGGTGGTGGCTCTTCTCGAGTGTCTTGAACGCCCGCACCGCGGCCGGCACACCGTTCTCCCTGATCGCCTGATGAGCCTTGGCGCTGCGGATGGCCCCCAGGAGCGGGGCGAGGCGGACGGCAGTCTCGAGGTCGCCGACGTCAAGGGCGGTGGCGAACTCCTCGGCAAGCCTGATTGCGGAGCTTTCCGCGATCGGGGAGTCGGGCCAGAGCATGATCGTTTCCTGGAGCAGGCGGATGAGGTGCAGGCGCAGCCGCTCGTCGCCGAGTTCCGCGACGAGTTCCTGCGCGTGCGCGGAGCCTCTCCAGTCCACGCCCGGCCGCGCCTCCTCCCCGTCCCGGGTGTCCGGGGAGCTGAGCGGGAGTCGGGCGAGGAGATGCCGCGCGCGGCCGGCCAGATCCCCCGGTACGCCCGCTGGTTGATCGGAGAGAGGCGCCGCCATGCGATGGAGGACCCTTTGCACCACCTCCGGCACCGGGAGGTTCTCCAGCAGCATGCGCTCGATGGCGTCGAGCAGGAGCTCACCCGCCACCCAGGGGTCGTCGGGGTTGGCAAGCGGCAGGTGGCGGAGGCCGGTCACGACCGCCAGCCTCCGGCGGTCGTGGTCGAGCAGGCTGATCAGCTCAGCGAAGAACTCCCGCACCTCGGCGAGCGCCGCGGGCCGTCGGTCCAGGGCGGGGGCGCGGGCGATTTCGGCAAGCTGGATGAAGAGGTGGTCGAACAGCGTCTCGGGGTCGGAGGCCGCCGTCAGCAGGTCCGCGACCGTGCCCGGCTTCAACTCGCCCTGATGGATCTTGCCGACGGCGGCGAACGCGCCATCACGAGCCAGGCGGCGGGCGAGTTCCGCCCAGACCGGACGCGAACCCCTCTCGTCGCGCATGTGGTCGGAATCGAGGAGCTGCACGCCCGAGAGGTCGATCGGTACGAACTCGACGCCGGCAGGCGCGGCCCCGCCGAGCAGCCTGACGCGGTCCGCCTCTCCCGGGGGATCGTTGAGCGCGGCGAGGCGGTCGGCGAGCTCGACGACGCCGTCGGCGGCCTCCGGAAAGGAGAGGTGAATCGCCGCGAGGCCGAGATGGAAGAGCGTGCGGACCAGGCGCGCGGCAGGAACCGTCGCCGGCATGGCGACTTCTTCGCCGGCCCAGAACAGGCGATCCGGCCCGAACGAGGCGGTCGCGACCTCGCCGGGCTCCGCAAGGGTGAGCGCCCGCTCGCGCAACCTGGCCCGGGCGGGCTGCAGCGAGGGGTGTGACGGCGGGTACAGGCGCAACGCCCGTCGCAACGCTTCCACATCGCTGAACAGGCGCACGACTGCGGCGGCGCGGTCTCCCTCGGTCACGACAACGTTCCTGTTACGATTCTAGCGCTTGCAGCAGGCGGCCGAGCTCGCGAACGTCGCCGAGGGGGAGGAGTGAAATCTCGGTGTCGCCGGCGGATTGCACCGACGCGGGAACGGCACAGCGGGTGAACCCGAGGGTGCGCGCCTCCCGCAGCCGTTCGGCGGGGCGGCTGACCGCGCGGATCTCGCCGAGCAGGCCGACCTCGCCGAAGAACGCCAGATCGTCGGGGAGGGGACAGTCCGCCGCGGAGGAGATCACCGCGGCCGCGACCGCGACGTCGAGCGCCGGCTCCTCGACGCTCACGCCACCAACGAGGTTGACGAAGACGTCACGGTCGCCGAACCGGCCGCCGGCCCGCTTCTCGAGCACGGCGAGCAGGAGCGCAAGACGTCCGGGGTCCACGCCCTGCGCCACGCGCCGCGGGTTGGTGAGTCCGGAACGCGAGACGAGCGCCTGGACTTCGACCAGGAGGGGGGTCGAGCCCTCGAGGACGACCGCCACGGCCGAGCCGGGCGCTCCAGGCCGCCGGTCCGCGAGCAGGACGGCGGAGGGGCTGACGATCTCCTCGAGGCCGGCGTCGCTCATCGCGAACAACGCGAGTTCGAGCGCCGACCCGAACCGGTTCTTCGTCGAGCGCAGGATCCGGTGCGGGTGGTTGGGACTGCCGGAGAACTCGAGCACCGCATCGACCAGGTGTTCGAGCGCCTTCGGGCCGGCGACCATTCCCTCCTTGGTCACGTGGCCGACGAGGATCACGGGAGGCCCGTCGCGCTTGGCGAGTTCGAGGAGCTGGCCGGCGACCTCGCGGACCTGAGTCACGCTCCCCGAGACCGCCGGCACGCGATCCGAGTACATCGTCTGCACCGAGTCCACGATGACGAGCGCCGGCCGCAGCCGGCGCGCGGCGGCGACGGCCGCCTCGACCGACGGCTCGGCGAGGAGGAGGACGGTGTCCTGCACGCACCCGAGGCGGTGGGCGCGGAGCGCGACCTGCTGCGCCGATTCCTCGGCGCTCACGTAGAGGACGCGGCCCAGCTCCGGCCGCCGCGTCGCCGCTTGCAGGAGCAGGGTGGACTTGCCGACGCCCGGCTCGCCGGCGACGAGGACGACGCTGCCGGGGACCAGCCCGCCGCCGAGGACGCGGTCGAGGCCGGCGATCCCGGTGGCCACCCGGGGCGCGTCGGAGAGCTCGGCGGCCGAGAGCGGGACCGGCTCCACCGCCGCGCCGCGGGCCCACACCTCATGGCGCAGTTCCCCGGGGACCTGCTCGAAGGTGTTCCAGCCGCCGCACCCCGGGCACCGGCCCAGCCACTTCTGCGAGCGCTGACCGCACGCGGTGCACTCGAAGACGGCCGGCTCGCGTCCCACGGCTATTTGCCTGATCCCATGGACGAGACCGTACCGAGCAGGTACTTGATGTCCTCGTCGCGCCAGGTGACGCCGCCGCCGAACAGCACCGAGCGCTGCTGCGCCCACACCGGGTCGTCCAGGCCCGCGTAGGCGAACAGGTTGCGGGTGAGGAAGTAGCGCGTCTCGAAGCGGATGTGCGGTGGCTTGACGTCGCGGCTGAAGTCGTACGCCTCGAGCGTCAGGTTCAGCCGGTGGTCGAGGAGCGCCCGATCTACGCCGACCCCGCCGCGCGACTCGAACAGTCCGGCCCGGAAGGTGTAGCCTTTGTACTCGAACCCGACCTGGGCGTTGAAGGTGTTGTTGTCGGAGATCCGCTGGGTTTCCTGGATCGAGGTCTCCGAGTGGCCGTCCGGGGAGATCGTCGTGGTCGTCTGCGTGTAGTTGTTCACGCGCCCGACGGGCGAGTCCACGAGCTCGAGGCGGTAGAAGCGCTCGGCCGTGGTGTGCAGGTCGAACCCGAACGCGCTGCGGGAGTTGTACAGCACGCCGAGAGCACGGTTCTTGGTCAGGCCAGGCAGCGCCTCGGCGCGCATGTTCATGTCGAGGTGCCAGCGCTCGGCCCGCCCGAGCGTGTTCTTCAGCGAGTCGGCGGCGTCGCGGGCCGAGGTCAGCGTCGAGTTGAGGTTGTCGACCGTGGCGTCGTCGTTGATCAGCTTGCCGACCGAGCCCTGCCCGGAGGCGATCTTCCCGGTGATCTTGTTGATGTTGTCCACCGTGACCCGCATCTCGGCCGTGACCTGCTTGACGTTGGCGATCGAGGCGTCGACGTTGCCGCGGTTCTCGGCCACCAGGGCGTCGAGGTGGTCCGCGAATGCGGCGAGCTTGTCGGCCAGGCGGGGCAGTTCGGTCTTCAGCGTCTCGGAGAAGTCCCGGACGTTGGCCATCGTGGCATCGACGTTGGTGCGGTTCGCCTGCACGAGGTCGCGGACCGAGGCCGTGAGCTGGCGGATGTTCTCCATGATCTCGTTGAGCCGCTTCTCACCCTCCGGGCTGGCGAGCGAGCCGCGCAGCGAACCGGCGACGGCGTCGATGTTCGAGAATGCCGAGTTGAAGCTCTTGAGGGCCTCGTCGAAACCGATCGGGCTCGTGCCGTTGAGCGTTGCGCCGGCGGGAAGCACCGGGCCGGAAGGCGAGCCGGGGGAGAGTTCGACGTACTTGTCGCCGAGCATGCCGAGGCTGGTCACCTCGGCGCGCGCCCCTTCGTGCAGGACGACGTCGCGATCGAGCGCCAGTGTCGCCAGCGCGCGGTCGCCCTGGAGCTTGATGCTCTCGACGATCCCGACGCGGACGCCGGCGATGCGGACGGCGCTCTTCTCGTCGAGACCGGCGACCGAGGGGAAGACGGCCTTCACCCGGAAGCGGCCGCCCCTGGTGCCGATCGGAATCTCCTCGATCTTGACGATGAACACGCCCAGGATGACCAGGGCGGCCAGCATGAAAACTCCGACGCGTGCGGTGTGACTCATGCCACCTCCTCCTCCAGCGGCTCGCCCGCGAGGAACTTCTGGATGTAAGGGTCCGCCAGGGAGCGAAAGACGTCCGGCTGGGCGACGGCCGTAATCTGCCCGTTCCGGAGCATGGCGATGCGGTCGGCGATGCGGAACGCCGACTGCATGTTGTGGGTGATCGTGACCATGGTGACGTCGAGCTGCTCGCGCATCTCCACGATCACGGCGTCGATGACCGCCGACGTGATCGGGTCGAGGCCGGTGTCAGGCTCGTCGAAGAGCAGGATTTCGGGCTGCAGCGCGATGGCGCGCGCGAACCCGACCCGGCGCCGCATGCCACCGGAAAGTTCGCTCGTGGCCTTGTTCTCGATTTTGTCGAGGTGAACGAGCGCCAGGCACTCGCGCACCCGCGCCGCGATCTCCCCCTCGCTCGAGCGCGTGTGGCGCCGCAGCGGGAACGCGATGTTCTCGAATACGGTCATCGAATCGAACAGCGCCCCTTCCTGGAACGACATGCCGAACTTGCGGCGGATCTCGAGGCAATGGGCCGGCTCGCAGTTGGTGAGGTCGTCGCCGTCGATGATGACGTGCCCACGCTCCGGCGGGATGAGCCCGATGAGGTGTTTGAGGAGCACGCTCTTGCCCGCGCCCGAGCCCCCCACGATCACGAGCGACTCGCCGGCCGGGACCTCGAGGTTGATGCCGCGCAGCACCTCGCGGCCCGCAAAGCTCTTCCAGAGATCGATGACGGCGATCTTCGGGCGCGCCTGCGCCGCGGTTGCCGCCATGCGATCCCCCGGTTCACCAGCCGCCATCGCCGCCCCCCTGCGCTCAGAAGAGGATCTTCGTGAGGAAGAAGTCCGACACCAGGATCACGACCGAGCCCATCACGACCGCGCTGGTCGTTGCCCGGCCAACGCCTTCGGCGCCGCCGGTCGTGAAGAACCCTTTGCTGCACCCGGTCACCGACAGGATGAGGCCGAAGACGGCGGCCTTGATCAGCCCGGACGAGACGTCGTTCATGTCCAGGAACTGGAACGTCTTCTCCCAGTAGGTAACGGGGTTCGCGCCCATGAGCGCGACCGAGATGGCGTAGCCGCCGAAGATGCCGAGCCCGTTAGCGATCGCGACGAGCGGCGGCAGCATCACCGTCGTGGCCCCCACCCTGGGCACCACCAAGTACTGGATCGGCTCGGTGGCCATCGCGTACAGGGCGTCGATCTGCTCGGTCACGCGCATTGTGCCCAGCTCCGCCGCGAGCGACGAGCCGACGCGCCCGGCGATCATCAGCGAGGCTAGCACCGGCGCCAGCTCGCGCGTCAGCGACAGGGAGACCACCGACGCCACGAAGCCTTCGGCGTGGAAACGCTCGAAGCCGCGGTACGTCTGCAACGCCATCACCATCCCGGTGAACATGGAGGTCAGGCCCACGACCGGGAGGGAATCGACCCCGACTCGGACCATCTGACGCAACCACTCCCGGGCGTCGAACGGGCGGCGAAACGTCCAGTAAATCGTGGCGTGGAGGATGTAGAAGAACCGGCCGACCTCCTCGAAAAGCTCCAGGCTCTTCCGGCCGATCGCTTCGAGGAACCCGTTGAAGCCGGACGCGCGCGAGAGCTCACCGTTCATAGCTGGAGAACTCCGGGTTTTCGAAGCGGGTGAACTCTTCCAGGAACACGAGCTTGAACAGGTCCGTCGGACCGTTGCGCTGCTTGGCGATGATGATCTCCGCGAGGCGCCAGTCCTCCTCGTCCTCGCCGGCATCCCCGGCCTGCAGGGCCCGGTTCTTGCGGTTGATGAACATCACGACGTCCGCATCCTGCTCGATCGAGCCGGACTCGCGCAGATCGGAGAGCTGCGGGCGCTGGTCGCCGCGCCGCTCCGGGTTGCGCGAGAGCTGCGAGAGCACGAGCAGCGGCACGTTGAGCTGCTTGGCCACCGCCTTGAGGCCGCGGGAGATCGCCGACACCTCCTGGGTGCGGTTCTCGGCCCGCATGCCGGAAGACATGAGCTGCAGGTAGTCGACGACGACCAGATCGAGGCCGTGCTCCATCAGCATCCGGCGGCACTTCCCCCGGAGCTCGAGGATCGAGATGCCGGCGGTGTCGTCGATCCAGAGCGGAGCTTCGGCGAGACGGTCGGCCGCTTCGGCGAGCCGCTGCCAGTCCGAGGCTTCCTGCCGGCTGTCCACGCTCTTGGAGAGCAGGCCGCGGGTGAGGCGCTTGACGTTGATTCGCGCCTCGGCCGCGAGCAGGCGCCTGACGAGGGCCACGGCCGACATCTCGAGGGAGAACACGGCCACCTTGAGGCCGCCCTTGACGGCGCAGTGCGACGCGATATTGAGGGCGAGAGCGGTCTTGCCGACGCCCGGCCGCGCCGCGAGGATCACCAGGTCCTGCTTCTGCAGGCCGGACGTCAGCTCGTCGAGGCGGTAATAACCGGTCTCGATCCCGGTGTAGGGGGCGTTCGACTTCGAGACGCGCTCAATGTGCGCCACCTCCTCGTGGGCGAGTTTGCCCACCGGTTGGAGGCCGCCCCGCATCGCGCGCTCGGCGATCGACAGGATCTGCGTCTCCGCGGCGTCGAGGGCGTCCATCGCCTCGCCCTCGTCGCGTGCGCACGCCGCCATCAGCTCCTGCGAGATCCGCAGGAGGTTGCGCTTGACTGAGCGCTCGCGCAGGATCGCCGCGTAGTGCTCGACATTGGCCGGGTCCGGAAGGCCTTCGGCGAGGCTGGCGACATAGGCGACCCCGCCGGCGGATGCCAGCGTGCCGCTGCGCTCGAGCTGGTCGGTAGCGGTGAGGAGGTCGATGTCGCGGTTGTCCCCGGCGAGCTGGCGGAACGCATCGAACACCAGCCGGTTGGCGTCGCTGTAGAAGTCGTCGGCGTTGATCGTGTCGACGACGCGGTAGAAGCAGTTCGCGTCGGCGAGGACGGCGCCGAGCACGGCGCGTTCGGCCGCCTCGTTGGCCGGAATCCTGAGGATCTGGGGTGCGGCGCCCTGGCCGCCGGAATCGCCCGGCGAGCCGGCGGACCTGCTCCCCGGACCCCTCCCCCTCGCGTTTGCACTCACCTCGAAATCGTAGCACGTCGGGCGTACACTGGGCGTGTCGTTGGGGCGGGGGTCGCAACGGGCGACGTGGTTGGCCCGTGGCGGCGCTCGGTCGCGTTCGGTCCCGGGGCGACGGGGGTGCGGCATGATCGTGAGCTGCCCGAGCTGCAAGACGAAGTACCAGTTCGAGGAGGCGCGCTTCGGCGAAGCGGCCTCGAAGCGGCTCAAGTGCACCCAGTGCGAGACGGTGTTCGAGATCACGAGGCCGGCGCCCGGTGACGCCGTGGTGCCGCCCGTGACGGTCGTTGCGACCGGCGGCGCCGAGAAGACCACCAAGCAGCTCGTCAAGAGTGGGGGTTCCGCCGTTGCGGACGCGGCGGATCTCCCGTCCCTGGCCCCGCTGTCGCGGTCCAAGCGCTACTCGCTGGCCGTGATCATGGGTGCGAACGCGGGCCAGATCCACGTCGTCCGGCAGCCTCGCGTCGTGCTCGGGCGCGGGAACGAGAGCGACATCCAGCTGCAGGACAGCGAGGTCTCCCGCCGCCACGCGATGCTCGAGATCCACGGCGACGAGGCCGTCGTGACCGACCTCGGCTCCACCAACGGCACCTACGTCGAGGCGGTGCGCATCCAGCAGGCCACCATCGGCAGCAACCAGGAGTTCTCCCTCGGCACGACGACGGTCATGTTCATCGTCACCAACGCGCACGACGGCGTGGTCGAGTAAGGGGCGGGGGCCGGGGCCCGACGATGCGGATCGCGGTCGCGATGTCGGGCGGTGTGGACTCCGCCGTGGCGGCGGCGCTGCTCGTGCGGGAGGGGCACGAGGTCGTCGGGGTCACCCTCCAGCTCGCCGACCTCTCGGCCGACGGCCTCGGTGTGTCGCGCTGCTGCGCCCCGATCGACGTCGAGATGGCCCGCGCCGTGGCGGGGCGGCTCGGCATCGCGCACCACGTCCTCGACATGACGGGGCCGTTCCGCGAGGGCGTCCTTGATCCCTTCGTCGAATCCTACCTGGCGGGCGAGACGCCGCTCCCGTGCGCCCTCTGCAACGCCCGGGTGAAGTTCGGCGAGCTGCTGCGGGCGATCCCTGGGTTCGGGGCTCAGGCCCTGGCCACCGGCCATTACGCCCGGATCGCGGGCGGCGAGGACGGGCCAGCGCTCCTGCGCGGCCGCAGCCCCGCGAAGGACCAGTCGTACTTCCTGTTTGGCCTGTTGCGCGATCAACTCGCGAACGTCCGGTTCCCGCTCGGCGAGATGACCAAGGAAGAGGTCCGCGCCCTCGCGCGCGGCCTTGGCCTGCCCAACTCCGGACGGCGGGACAGCCAGGAGGTCTGCTTCGTCCCCGAGGGCGGTTCGTACAGGGACGTGGTCGAGCGCCTCGCGCCCGGGAGGTTGCCGGGAGCGGGAGACGTCGTGGACCTGGACGGGCGGGTGGTCGGCCGCCACCCGGGTTTCCACTACTTCACGGTCGGCCAGCGCCGCGGCCTTGGGGTTGCGGGGAATAGCAGGCTTTACGTCGTCGAGGTCAGACCGAGCGCCAACCGGGTCGTGGTCGGAAGGGCGGAGGATGCGTTGCACCGGCACATCCGGGTGCGCGACATCAACTGGATCGCCCCGACGCCGGCCGGGCCCGTGGCTGCCGAGGTGCAGGTCCGATCGCGGCACCGGCCGCAGCGAGCCACAGTAACGCCTAGCCACGACGGCGGCGCGCGTGTCGAGTTCGAAGAATCCGTGCTCGCGCCGGCGCCGGGCCAGGCGGCCGTGTTCTACGACGGGGATCGTCTGCTGGGAGGTGGGTGGATCACTGGGGTGGGAGACAGTGAAGAGTGAAGAGTTAAAAGTAAAGAGTTAAAAGTTCTCCCTCTTGACCTTTGCTCTTTGCCTTTAACTCTTCACTCTTTACTCTAACCTCTTCAGTCTGTTCTACATGGTGTGTGTGGTCGGGGCGCCCTGAGGCCCCTCGTTGATCGCTCCGAAGTTGCGCTCGTAGATTGCGACGTTTTCCGTGAGCGCGCGTAGGAGCTGCCTGGCGTGGACCGGCGTCATCACGACGCGGGAGACGACCTGGACCTCGTCGCGGCCGGGGACGATCCGGCCG
>Ga0075520_1000704_pt1 | contig 15185 bp, 18 predicted proteins | sample NGEPerB_FD_75100 | JGI IMG/M metagenome (GOLD analysis project Ga0075520, IMG submission 75100) | Arctic peat soil microbial communities from the Barrow Environmental Observatory site, Barrow, Alaska, USA - NGEE PermafrostAB12-B | ecosystem: Environmental > Terrestrial > Soil > Wetlands > Peat ... | reverse complement strand
TGCTCACGCCAGACTCGTCGCGCTTCTGGCCCAAGGACAAGTATCAGCCGGGTGGACCGCAGGATTCGTACGACAAGCAATACGTGCGCGACTATCTGGAAGCTATCAAGTGGAACAAGCAGCCGCCGGCCCCGGCGTTACCTCCGGAGGTGGCGGCCAGAACCAGTGAGAAGTATGTGGAGGCTTACGTCCAATTGACCGGGCATCCGCTGCCGGCCTAGGAAAAGCCGAATGATGGGCGTCTCTATTCTCGACTGGGTCCTTCTGCTCATCATTGTGTTGTCGGTGTTACAGGCGAGCGCGCAGGGATTCTTTTACGAATTCTTTTCGCTGGCGGGCGTGGTCGCCGGATATTTATTGGCTGCATGGGAGTACCCGCGGGTGGCCGCGTGGTTTGCGCCTCACGCGAACTCCCAGTGGGCGGCGGATATCGCCGGGTTCTTTACCATATTTGTTGTCGTCGTGTTGCTGGCGGGAGTGCTGGGACGGATTGCGCGTTGGGCCGTCCATGGTGTGGGACTTCGCTGGTTCGATCGCCTGCTGGGCGCAGCGTTCGGATTTCTGCGCGGAGCGGTGGTCTCCACGGTGGTTGTGCTGGCGCTGGCCGCTTTCGCGCCGCAGTGGGGACGGTTGCAGCAATCCCGGATCGCGCCGTTCCTGCTGGTCAGCGGCCGCGCTTTGATCTGGGCGGCGCCGGCGGAATTGCGGCAGCGCTTTCGCACGGGCTGGGAGCTGTTACGGACCGTTCCCCAGCATGTGTCCCCGCAACGCGGCGACGGCGATCGTTAGCGATGAAGATTGTGGTCCATTTGCGACCTTATTGAAGCAAGAAGAGAGAGGCGTCGTGAAAGATCAACTGGAAGCTTTGATCCTGCAGATGTACAAGAACGGCATAACCTATTCCGAAGGTGTGTGTGAATTCAAGAAGCGATTCATTCTGACGGTGCTGCAGGATTGCAAGGGAAACCAGTGCAAGGCCGCACGCCAACTGCGCATGCACCGCAACACCCTTAGCCGTGCCATCGCCGAACTTAAGCTGGATGCCAAGGGCATGCGCCATGGTACGCGCCGGCCGCCGCGCAGTGCCCATGCGGTCTCGATGGACAGGAAAGCTGCGCGTTAGAATTGAACAACCCCACTCGTGGTGCGCTATCCAGAACGGCCAGTTCAGGTTCGCCGCTGGAAGCCGGCCTGACGGACGCCCAAGCCGTCTAAAATATTCGATGCCTTGGTTCTGCCGAGACTCATAGAGCCGGTTTTTTCAGCGGGCTCGTTAACCGCTGAAGTAACGCATTTACCTTTTCCACGTCTTTCAGTAGCCTGTAAGCTTGTTGCCGTTCGTACTGTGTTCGAATCGTTCGCGCGGCTTGCAGAGGAGAGACGAGCATGCCATTACCGGAATTCAAGCAACTGGTCGACGAAGCCAGGTCGCAGATCAGCGAAATCGGTCCCAATGATCTCAGACGCATGCAGCAATCGGGCGAAGACTTCACCCTGCTGGACGTGCGCGAGCGCGACGAACAGGCCAAGGGAATCATCCCTGGGGCGGTCAGCCTGCCGCGCGGCATTCTGGAAGTGAACATCGACAAGATAACAACCGACAAGGACCGCAAGCTGGTTTTGTATTGCGGCGGAGGCAGCCGTTCGGCGCTCGCCGCCCTCAATCTCAAGAAGATGGGCTTTCGCAATGTGTTCTCGCTCACCGGCGGCTACCGCGACTGGCGCGAGGGTGACACATACTAGAGCTTCGTTACACGGTTTTCCGCTCCGCAATCGAGGTGAACCATGGACCTGCAAGGAAACCGCATTACGTGGCTGGGCCATGCCACATTCCGCGTTGCCACCAAAGACGGCGTCACCGTGTATGTGGATCCCTGGGTGATGGGCAATCCCGCATGTCCGGAAACCGAGAAGCAGGTAAAAAAGGCCGACGTGCTGATCTGTACCCACGGCCACATGGACCACATCGGCGACGCCGTGCAGATTGCCAAACAGCACAATCCCATCGTGGTCGGAATCTTTGAGCTCTGCACCTGGATGGGGAAGAAAGGCGCCCAGCAGATCGCCCCCATGAACAAGGGCGGGACGCAGACGGTTGCCGGCATCAAGATTACGATGACGCACGCTGTGCACTCCTGCGGCATTCAGGACGACGATGGCAGCATCGTGTACGGTGGCGAGGCCTGCGGCTATGTTCTTGAGTTGCCCGGCGGAGTGAAGCTCTATCACGCCGGCGACACCGCTGTGTTCGGCGATATGCAAATCATCCACGATCTCTATTCGCCTGAGATTGCAATGCTGCCCATCGGCGATCACTTCACCATGAGCCCGCGCGAGGCAGCTTACGCATGCAAGCTGCTCCAGCCCAAAACCGTAATCCCTATGCACTTCGCGACGTTTCCGATGTTGACCGGACGGCCTGCTGATCTGAAGAAATTACTGGGGACGGGCGGCCCGGAGGTGGTCGAGATGAAACCAGGGCAGACGTTAAGCTGAGGAGTGAATACCCTCGATGAAGAGCTTTACCGATGAACGCGTCGAAAACTATCTCTACGCTATGCTTCCCGAGCGCGAGCCCGTCTTGCAGGAGATGGAACGCCAGGCCAAGGCGCGCGACATTCCTATCGTGGGGCCGGCGGTCGGCCGGCTGTTCTATCAATACGCGCGGCTGATCAACGCCAAGACGGTGTTCGAGTTGGGTTCAGCCATCGGCTATTCCACCATCTGGTGGGCCAAGGCGGTGGGTGAAGGCGGCAAGGTCCACTACACCGATGGCAGCCGCAAGAATGCCGATGAGGCGCGTGGCTACTTCGAGCAGGCGGGCGTCGCCGATCGCATCCAGATCCATGTTGGCGATGCGCTCGAAGTTCTGTCGGAGCGCAAAGAGGAGTTCGACATCGTATTCAACGACGTGGACAAACATGACTATCCCCGCGTCTTCAATATGGCGGCGGCGCGCGTGCGCAAAGGCGGCCTCTTCATCACCGACAATGCCTTGTGGAGCGGCGACGTGGCGTACGCAGCCGGCAATCGGGAGTTGGCAAACAGCGCCGAGCCTGACAAGTACGCCAAGGGCGTCGTGGAGTTCAATCGCTTGCTGTACTCGTCGAAGGATTGGTTCACGACGATTGTCCCGCTGCGCGACGGCGTCGCGGTGGCGATGCGACTTTAGCCGTTTATGCCTAACTCGCCACACTGCGACATTCTCGCCATCGCCGCCCATCGCGACGACGTCGAGCAGACCTGCGGCGGCACGCTGCTCAAGATGGCGGAGCGCGGACGCCGCACCGCCATCCTTGACCTCACCCAGGGCGAAATGGGCACGCGCGGCAGCGTTGACGACCGGGCGCGTGAGGCCGACGAGGCGGCGCGCATTCTGGAAGTCAGTTGGCGCCATGCGCTCGACATCCCCGACGGCCGCGTCGAGAACACCTTTGGCAATCGGATCAAGGTCGCGAGCGTCATTCGTGAGCTGCGCCCGCGCGTGCTTATTCTTCCCTATTGGCAGGCGCGGCATCCTGACCACGCCACCGCGTCGGTGCTCGGCTATGAAGCCGCGTTCCTCGCGGGATTGACGAAGCTCGGCCATACCGGCGCGACTGCGGACATTCCGCCCGAGGAGTTGAGCGCGCTGCGCTCTTTTCCGCCACACCGCCCTTACAAAATTGTCTATGCCAGCCTCTATGCCGATGTTCGCCCGTCGTTCGTGGTGGATATCTCCGAGCAGTTTGACGCCCGCTTCGCCGCCCTGATGGCCTACCAGTCGCAATACCAGGACCAGTCGGCAGGCAGCGGACTCTTCCCGCGCCAGGCAGAGATCCGCGAGCGACTCGCCGCCATGGCCGCCTTCTACGGCCTGCTCGCGGGCGTCCAATACGCCGAGTCTTTCGTGCAGAAAGAAGTCGGGCTGGTGGATGACCTGCTGGCCATACCGGTTCAGTCGGTTTAGGCAAGAGTCTTCCAAGGACGAATGGCCTGGTCTTTTGATGGTAGAAGGGTATATTGTATAGGTAGAAAGGAACCCTATCCTGTATGGGTCTAAACATCAAGAATCAGAATACTTACAAGCTCGTTGAGGAACTGGCAGGCTTGACAGGCGAAAACATGACCGAGGCAGTCACCGAGGCAGTTCGTGAGCGGCTTGATCGGCTGCGCCGCCAAAGGGGTACCGGACTGGCCAACCGTCTGCTACAAATCGGGAGGGATTGTGCACCACGCCTCCAAGAGCCTTTCCGATCCATTGACCACGGAGACCTGCTCTACGACGAGAGGGGGCTCCCGCGATGATTCTCGACGCGTCGGCAGTCATCGCAATTCTGCGTGACGAGCCGGAAGCAGCGCGCTTTGCCCAGGCAATTCAGGATGCGGGGCGTCGGCGCATATCCGCCGTTAATTATGTTGAGGCAGCAGCGGTCATCGATGGCAGCCGAGATCCGGTGGCAAGCCGCCGCTTCGATGATTTGTTGCGCGAGGCGGGGGTAACGGTCGAGCCGGTCACACAAGTGCAGGCGAAAATTGCACGCGATGCCTACCGGGACTTCGGCAAAGGCAGTGGACACCCGGCCAGACTGAATTTCGGCGACTGCTTTGCATACGCCTTGGCAAGAGCCATGGGGGAACCATTACTGTTCAAAGGCGGAGACTTTCCCCATACAGACATTGCGTCCGCCCTTGATCGATAGCAGACGCCTGCGACACAGACAGTGGTTCTCCGGCAGTCGCCCTTACTTCTTCCTCTCCACCAGAAACTTTGCGATCTCGCGCAGGGTGGCGGCGCGCTCGCCGAATGGGTCCAGCGCAGCCTCGGCGGCGGCGACCAGTTCATCGGCTTTCTTGAGAGAGGCGTCGATACCGAACAGCGCGGGATACGTCGCCTTGTCGTGTGCGGTATCTTTGCCGGCAGTCTTGCCCAACTGCTCCGAGGTCTGGGTCACGTCCAGAACATCATCCACAATCTGAAACGCCAGCCCGATGTTCTGGCCGAAGTCGCGCAGGCTCTGGAGCTGCGCTGCATCCGCGCCCGCACACATGCCGCCGGCGACGACGCTCGCCGTCAGCAGCGCACCCGTCTTGGAGCGATGGATGTATTCCAGCGTTTGCGCGTTGGGATGAACATGCTCGGCTTCCAGGTCCATCACCTGTCCGCCGATCATGCCGCCGATGGTGCCGGTGGCGTGCGCGATCTCGGCGATGATGGCGACCCGCGCCTCCGCCGGGCATTGCAACTTAGCCAGCACTTCGTAGGCATAGGTCTGCAGAGCGTCGCCCGCAAGGATGGCCGTGGCTTCGCCGAATGCCTTGTGGCACGTGGGACGTCCACGGCGCAGGTCGTCGTTGTCGAGCGCGGGAAGGTCGTCGTGGATGAGTGAGTAGGTGTGCAGCATCTCCAGTGCCGCGCCCAACTCCTCGACGCCCTGGGGAATACAGCCTTCGATCATCTGCGCGGCTTCCATGCATAGGATCGGCCGCAGGCGCTTGCCTCCGGCAAAGACGCTGTGCCGCATCGCCTGATGAATAGACCCGGGATATTGCGAACCTGGCGGGAGCAGGCGCTCCAGCGTTTCGTCGGTAACGGTCCGGCCTTGTTGCAGCGTGTCCTTAAGCATGAATGGGCAGTATAACAATCGCAACTACTTCGCCACCCGCTCCGCGATCCACTGCGCGCACTCGCGCGTGCCCATCGGGCCTCCCACATCGACGGTCACCTTTTGCTCGCGGACCGCATCCAGCACCGCGTTCTCGATCTTCTGCGCTTCGGCGTTCAGGCCCAGGTGCGCCAGCATCATCGCCGCGGTCAGAATCGAGCCCATGGGGTTGGCGATGTTCTTTCCCGCAATCAGGGGCGCCGAGCCATGCACCGGCTCGAACATCGAAGTGCGGCCGGGATGAATGTTTCCGCTGGCGGCCATGCCGAGCCCGCCTTGCAGTGCGGCAGCCAGGTCGGTGACGATGTCGCCGAACATGTTGTTGGTGACGATGACGTCGAGCGAGCGCGGCTCGCGCACCATCTGCAGGCAGAGCGCGTCCACGTACATGTGCTGCGTCTGGATCTCGGAAAACTCCTTCGCCACTTCCTTGAAGACGCGCTGCCACAGGCTGCCGGCGTAGGTCATCACGTTTGACTTGTCGGACATCATGACCTTCTTGCGGCCATTGGCCCGCGCGTATTCGAAGGCGAAACGAATGATGCGCTCCACCCCTTTGCGCGTGTTGATGTCCTCTTGCGTGGCGACTTCATCGGGCGTGCCGGGTTTGAAGTTGCCGCCCATGTCCATATAAACGCCTTCGGTATTTTCGCGAATCACCGTGAAGTTGATGTCGTCAGGCGAGGCGTTTTTCAGCGGGCACAGCGAGGCATCGAGCAGGCGCACCGGACGCACATTGGCGTAGAGGTCCATCTTGAAGCGCATGCCCAACAGAATTTCCTTGGCGTGGATATTGCTGGGCACGCGCGGATCGCCCAGCGCACCGACAAAGATCGCGTCGAAATCGCGCGCCAGCATGGGAAAGCCGTCTGCTGGGACCGTCGTGCCGTCAACCAGGTAGCGGTCGGCGCCCCAGTCAAAGCTGGTGAACTCGACGGCCGCTCCGCTGGCGCGAACTACTTCGAGAGCGTTGGGAATAACTTCTTTGCCGATGCCGTCTCCGGGAACCACTGCGATGCGCTTTTTGTTAGGCACGGGAAAATAGTAGCACTCAGCAGTTCGCTGTCAGCCATCAGCCATCAGCTGTCAGTGTTCGATGTCGGAAGGGCGAACTCAAATCGGCACATCTGGCAAAGCTGGCCGCCGATAGCTGTTGGCTGACTGCTGAGCGCTGAATGCTGCTTCCCTTCCTTCGCTATAATCAAAGATTCGGTATGAGTGTTACGACGTTTCAAGAGAAGCTTGCGGCCAGCGGCGCGCGCCTGGGCATGTATCGCGGCGCGGAAACCCCGGCGGATTTTGGCGATTCCGCGACTGAATTTCGGGCACTGCTACAGGGCGGCGCCCTCCTCGACATGAGCTGGCAGGCCAAGCTGGTGCTGGCGGGAGAGGACCGCGTGCGCTGGCTGAATGGCATGGTCACCAACAATGTCCGCGACCTGGCACCGGGGCATGGGGTGTACAGCTTCGTGCTAAGCGCTCAGGGGCGCATTCAGGGAGACCTGGTTGCCTACAATCGCGGCGACTACCTGCTGGTCACCACCGACCGCGAGCAAGCGCCGACGATCGCCGAGATCTTCGACCGCTACATCATCATGGACGATGTCGAGGTCGCCGACATCAGCGACAAGCTGGCCGCGATTGGCGTGGCCGGCCCAATATCAAAGTCGCGCGAGATTTTGGCGGCGGCTGGTCTGGACATCACACAACTCGAACCTGGGCAGGTGATCGACGCTGTGTGGCGCAATGTTGGGATTTCCATTGCGCGTAGCGCGCAGCCGCAGATGGATGGATTCGAGATCTGGTTCGCTTCCGAGAACATGGACGCGATCTGGGATGCGCTGGTCTCGGCCGGCCTCACGCCCGTCGGCAGCGATGCCCTCGAACTCTATCGCATCATCAGAGGGATACCGCGCTTCGGAGTTGATCTTCGGGAACGCGATTTGCCGCAGGAAACTGGACAGCAGCACGCGTTAAATTTCGCCAAGGGCTGCTACGTCGGGCAGGAGATTGTGGAGCGAATTCGCTCGCGCGGCAACGTGCATCGCACGTTCACCGGCTTCGAAGTGCAGGGACATCCGGCTGCTGACCCGCCGACGCCGGGGACCAAAGTTCGGGCCAACGACAAGGATGTGGGAGAGATAACCAGCGCGGCGCGGATTCCATTTCCGAGTGGCGAGCGGACGCTGGCGCTCGGCTACGCGCGGCGCGAAGCCGCACCTCCCGGCGGTACGGTGCAGATCGGGGAGCAGAGTGCCACCGTCCAGACGCTTCCATTCAGCGAGTAAACAACCTATGGCCGACAAAGAGAAGAAACCCGAATTCGTAGTAACTGATCGCCGCTTATTCAGCACCGATGGCGAGTTGCGCCAGGACGTGGTGGAAGACGAAGAGCGGCGCGCCGAACGCGAACGCGAGAAGAGTGAAGCGCAGCGGGTGGTCAACGAGGCGCGCGCCGCACAGCAACAAGCTGCGCCAGATAGCGCTGGGCAAACCTCGTCCATTGTGACCGGGGAAGCTGCTCCGGAAGGGCCCAGCGCGCAGGAGCAGCACGACTCTGCGGCGGCTTACCGGGAGTCCACACGCGAGATTGACGAAAGCATCGAGAAGGAGATGCGCAAGCAGGGACAGCCACACCGCGCGCAAGACTTCGAGATGAGCTTCGAAAAGTTTGTCGCCTCGCTGTATATGAGTTCGCTGATGCAGCTTGGTCTGGCGGCGCCGCAAGGCGCGAAGCCGCAGGTTGACCTGTTGGGCGCGCGGCAAACCATCGACACGCTGGCCATCCTGCAAGACAAGACCAAGGGCAACTTGACGCCGGCCGAGCAGAATATGCTGCAGAACTGCCTTTACGAATTGCGCATGGCCTACCTTGAGGTCACCAACTTGCTCGCGCATCCGCCGCAGGGCGGACCGGCCGGTGACGGCAAGCCCTGATGAAAGCCGTGCTCACGGTTTTGGGCAGCGGGACCTCGATGGGCGTGCCCACCATCGGCTGCGACTGCCGCGTGTGCCTGTCGGCCGATCCGCACGACCGGCGCACGCGCCCCTCGATCATGGTGCAGTGGAATGGCCACACTGTTCTCATCGACACCACGCCCGACTTCCGCGAGCAGGCCCTCCGCGAAGGCATTCGCAAAATTGACGCCGTGCTTTACACCCACGGCCATGCCGATCACATTCTTGGACTCGACGATGTGAGGCCGCTCAGCTTCCCTCGCGTGACCGGCGGCGGCAAAATTCCGCTTTATGCGAGCGAGGCCACGGCGCAGACGCTGCGTAGTGTTTTCCGCTACATCTTCGAGGCGGATTACAAGTACGGCAGTCTGGCGCAAGTCGAGTTGCGCGCGATCAATGGGCCGGTGGACCTGTTTGGAGCAATCTTTACGCCACTGGAGGTGCACCACGGAGATGTCCCGATCGAAGCGTATCGCTTCGGCTCGGCCGCGTATATCACGGACTTCAGCAGCATCCCGCAGCAGTCGCTGGAACAGTTGCAAGGGCTCGACATCCTGTTTCTCGATGCCCTGCGGCACCATCCTCATCCCACACACTCGACGGTGGAGAACTCTTTGAAGCTGGTGGAGCGGCTGAAGCCGAAGCGGGCGTACTTCACGCACATCTCGCACGACCTGCCGCATGAAGAGACCAATGCGGCGCTGCCCGATAACGTGCGCCTGGCGCACGACGGCCTGAAACTCGAGTTCGACCTGTAGGACACCAGTTCCCCATGCAAGTATTCCGCAGCCTCGAAGAAGTGCCGGCCGAACTTGGTCCCACCGTAGTTAGCGTGGGGAACTTCGACGGGGTTCACCGCGCCCATCAGGAGGTGGTGCAGCGCATGGCCGACCGCGCCCACTCGCTGGAGGGCAAAGCGATGGTGGTGACCTTCGAGCCGCATCCCTACCGCATTTTGCGTCCCGATGTCGCGCCCAAACTGCTGACGCCTTTGCCTATCAAGCTGCGACTGCTGCAACAGACCCGCGTGGATGCCGTGCTGGTGTTGCCCTTCACCCGTGATCTCTCGCTGATGACGGCGCACGACTTCGCTAAGACCGTACTGGTTGACGCTCTCCATGCGCGCGAGGTACATGAGGGTTACAACTTCCACTTCGGCCACAAAGCGCAAGGCAACGTGAACACACTGGCCGATCTGGGCAAAGAGTTTGGTTTCGCCGCCATCATCTATCCCGAGCAGGTATTGCGGGGTCATCACGTCTCCAGCACCGAGATTCGCAAACTGATCGCCGAAGGAAAAATGGCGAAGGCGCGCGCGCTGCTCGGCCGCCCCTTCAGCATCTTCTCGAATCCAGGACGCGGACGAGGCTATGGACACAAATACACGGTGCCGACGGTGAACCTGGCGCGCTACGACGAATTGGTTCCCGCCATCGGGGTGTACATCACGTGGCTGCGTGTCGGCAGCGAATGTTTCGAGGCGGTGACCAACGTGGGAAACCGTCCAACCTTCGGGGCGGACTCCTTCGCCATCGAGAGCCACCTGCTGAATTTCCATCCTATCGAGTTGCTGCCGGAGACGGAGTTGGAACTGATTTTCTTGCAGCGGCTGCGGCCAGAGATCAAGTTTCCGTCGGTGGAAGCGCTGCGCGAGCAGATCGCACGGGACGTGTACCAGGCGCGACGCTATTTTCGGCTGCTGAAGGCGATCGCTCAGTAAATTGACTTTGCCGCTGCCTCGTTTCCTTGCTTTCGCCAAGGCGGGTTTGCGTACTTGAACCGAAACCTGATAGCTTTTGCCATTACCCTTAAGAACACAATGAACAAAGCCATTCGTCTTGTCCTGTTCTGCTGCCTTGCCGGTGTGCCCTTGCTGGCGCAACTTCCTACCGATAGCCCGGTTGATGTGCTTCGTCATCCCGGCTGGAACAAGGGTGTGTTCGTCGGGGGCGGCACCTCCGTCGCCAGTTCACCCAGTGGGGGGTCATTCCTGCTCGGCTTCCGCCTCGGTCGCGTGCTGACCAACGAACATGGCAGCGGTTTCCTCCGCGGCACCTTCGAGATGGCGGGGGACATCATTCCGGTGGACGAATATTGGATCCACGGCGCTCAGTACGCTGCCGCAATCAATCCGTTCATCGCTAAGTGGAACTTCACCAGTCCCAGCAAAGTTGCACCCTACTTGGCGGCGGTGGGAGGCGTGCTCTTCAGCACCCACAATCTGCCGCCGGGCGACACCTCGAACATCAACTTCACCAGCGGGGCCGAAGTGGGCGCGCAGATATTCCGCAATGAGCGTAACTCCTGGGACGTGGCAGTCAAGGCCTATCACCTTTCCAATGCTTCGCTAGGCAAGCACAATCCCGGCATCAATGCGTCCCTGCAATTCATGCTGGGATACACGTGGCATTAGAACGATACGTCAGCGGCCTGGTGTGGGCGACGCTCATCTGATTTCCGCTGCTACACTGATGCCGTGCGCAGGCTCATCGTCAATGCCGATGACTTCGGTTTGACCGCGGGAGTGAACCGCGCCATCGTCGAGGCACAAGAGCGCGGGATTGTGACCTCGTCCACGCTGATGGCGAATGCGGGAGCCTTCGACGAAGCGGCCGGCATGGCGCGCTCGCTGGCGGCAAGCAACGCGCGTTTCAGCGTAGGCTGTCACGTGGTGCTGCTCGACGGTGAACCGCTCTTGCCGGCGGACCGCGTAGGCAGCCTGCTGCAACCAGGTGCACAAAACGGCAGCCGCCAATTTCGCGTCAAGCTCAATGACTTTGTCATAGCTTCTTTTCGCAACCAGCTCAATCCTGCCGAGATCGAAGCCGAGGCCAGCGCCCAGATCGGGCGCCTGCAATCTGCGGGAGTGCGGCCCTCTCATTTCGACACCCACAAACATACCCACATGTTCCCCGCGGTGCTGAGACCACTGCTGCGAGCGGCGCGGGAGTGCGGCGTTCCGGCGGTGCGGAATCCATTTGGCCGGGTGTGGCCATTGCCGATCGTAGATCTGCTGCGCAGGCGCACGCTGTGGCTGCGTTTCGCCGAACTGAATGGGTTGCGCAACTTTGCCGCCAGGTTCCGCCGCGAGGTCGAGGCCCACGGCCTGCGCACGACCGACGGATCGCTTGCCGTGCTGGTCACCGGATGTCTCGACTTGAAACTCTTCACCGCGATTGCCGACAGCATTCCGGACGGCACATGGGAGTTTGTCTGCCACCCCGGCTACAACAACGCTGATCTTGACAAGGTTGACACCCGATTGCGGGAATCGCGAGTGCAGGAACTCGCCCTGCTGACTTCGCCTGAAGCGAAAGAGGTCCTGCGGCACCGGGGGATTGAGTTGATCACGTATCGGGATCTGTGACGCCCCTCGCCTTTAGGCGCGCGCTACAATGGCTGTCCCGTCTAATCGGCTCGAACCGCTTCGGACACGTTGCCCATGAATCCACTTGTACTCTCCGACGCCGACTACAAAGCAGCCTTCGAGCGCATCACGCAGCTCGCGTTGGACTATGTCGCGTCTGTCTGCGAACGGCCTACGTTCCCCAAGATAACTGGAACGGAAACCGAAGCTCTATTCGCAAAGCCCCTGCCAGAACAAGGCATGGGCGGCGGCGCTCTCGACGACCTTGACGCCGTAATGGCGTCGGTACGGGTCACAGGACCGCGTTTTTTCGGCTATGTGCTCGGCTCAGGGGAGCCTATCGGCGCTGCCGCGGACCTGCTGGTCAGTGTGCTGAACCAGAACGTGACCGCATGGCGCTCGTCGCCTTCGGCGGTGACCATCGAGCGCGTCGTGGTGGGCTGGCTGGCGGAGGCGATCGGCTGCTCTGGGTTCACGGGAAGCTTGACCGGAGGCGGCTCGTCGGCAAACCTGATGGGCCTTGCCATGGCCCGCGAGGCGCGCTTGCCCGCCAATGAGAGCGGTGCGCGGCCTGGAACCATCTATGCCTCCGAGCAAATCCACATGTCGATTCCCAAAGCCATCGCGTTGCTGGGCATCGGTCGGGAGAATCTGCGGCTGATTCCGTGCGACGACAATTTTCGGATTCGCGTCGATCTCTTGCGCGCCAGCGTAGAACGCGACGTCCGTGCTGGACTGACGCCGATCGCGATCGTGGGTTCTGCGGGAACGGTTTCTACGGGGAGCATCGATCCGCTGCGCGAGTTGGCGGAAATCGCGCGTGAATCGGGCGCATGGTTTCACGTGGACGGGGCCTACGGCGCGCTGGCCGCCATCGCCGAACCGGCGAAATTTGCCGGGCTGAATCTAGCCGACTCGCTGTCGCTCGATCCCCACAAGTGGCTGTATCAGCCGCTCGATTGCGGATGCTTGCTCTACCGTGATGCTGAGGCTGCGCGTCGCGCGTTCTCGCACACGGGAGACTACGCCAAGTCGCTGGTGAACGATCCGGTCGAGGGCTTCGCGTTCTTTGAGGAAACCATCGAGCTGTCGCGACGCTTTCGCGCGCTCAAGCTTTGGCTCTCGCTGCGCTACCACGGGCTGGCGAACTTTCGCGGGGCGATCCGCAACGATTTAGCGCACGCGCAACTGCTGGCCGGGCTCATTACCAAGCAGCCCGAGCTCGAACTGCTGGCTCCGGTCCCGCTCAGCGCAGTGTGCTTCCGCTATCGAGCGCGGAGCGATGCTGACACAAATAGCGACGCGCTCAACCAAGAGATTTTGCAGCGCGTGGTTCGCCGAGGACAGGTATTCTTGTCCAACGCGACAATTCATGGCCGCTTCGCGTTGCGCGCCTGCATCGTCAACCATCGCACCACCCCGGATGACATCGCACAGGTGGTAAGCGAGGTAATTGCGGTAGGCAGGGAGTGCCTCGCGTGAGCCGCGCCGAGATCGTTGCCACAGCGCCATGCCGCGCCGATCTGGCCGGCGGGACCCTCGACATCTGGCCGCTGTACCTTTTCCATCCCGGCGCGGTGAGCGTAAACGTTGCCCTTAACATCCTGACCCGTTGCAAAATCACTCCCCGACGCGGACGGGAAATCGTTCTGCGATCGCAAGACACCGGGCGGCACGAGCGCTTTGCCGGGCTCGACGAATTGTTGGCAGCGAAGACCTATCGGCACCCGTTGGCAGCCCATCTGGTGCGCTTCTTCAAGCCGGACGCAGGCTTCACGCTGGAGACGTATTCTGAATCCCCCGCGGGCGCGGGCATCTCCGGTTCCTCGGCGCTGATGATCGCCACCACCGCTGCACTGGTGCGCTTTGTTGGTCGCAAGATTGATATCGAACAGATTCGCGTCCTGGCCCAGAACATCGAGGCGCAACTGATCGGTGTGCCTACCGGCTGCCAGGATTATTATCCGGCAATGTATGGCGGTGTGAGCGCAATCCATCTCGGGCCTGAGGGCGTCCGCTGGGAGGCGGTCCCGGTTTCGCTCGACGAGATCGATCAGCGGTTCGTTCTCCTCTACACCGGAGTGCCGAGGCGGTCGGGCATTAACAACTGGGAGGTATTCAAGCAGCACATTGACGGCAACCAGCGCGTCATGCACAACTTCGCGGAAATCTCGCGCATTGCCCAGGCCATGCACCGCGCCCTGGCTGAAGCACGATGGGACGACGTGGAGCGGTTGATGCGTGAGGAATGGAAACTGCGGCGAAGCAACGCTCCCGGCATCGCTACCCCATTGATTGACAAACTGATCGGCGCGGCTCGGCGGAACGGTGCGCGGGCCGCCAAAGTTTGCGGCGCCGGGGGCGGCGGTTGCGTGATTGTCTTCATTGAACCGGGCTCACGCCAGAGAGTCGAGAAGGTGATTCGCGACAATGGCGGTCAACCGCTGGATTTTTCTGTCGCACGCCACGGATTGGCATTTCCCTCGGCGCCGCAGCGGAAGACGGCCAAGGTTTAACTATGTTCACCACCAGCACGGGACGCCTTCATCCGGCGTGGGCGTTCGTGGTGTCGGCCTTGTTTTCGGTGCTGGCATTTCTGGTCGCGGGTTACGTGGCCGGGGCGATAGCCGGCGATCGCGTCTTGCTCCTGGAGGCGATCTTCCGTCCTCTGTCGGCCTTGCTGCTGATCGCACTGTTCGTCTGGATGCTGACCGCCGCCGACCACGTCGAAGGTCATTATTGCGCCGCCTTGGGCCTGCCGCGCGTAAAAGGCTGGCTCAAGCAATTCACATTCGGCTGCCTCGCCGCATTCGGACTGGCGGCCCTGGCGATTGTTCCGATCGAAATTTGGGGGCATACCAGCACCAGATTTCTCCACAGCGTGCACACCTTGCCGAGGTTTGGGGCCGTACTGTTGAGTCTTCTCCTGGGCGCGCTCGCCGAGGAGTTGGTATTTCGTGGCTATCCTTTTCAACACCTGGAGCAGGGCATCGGAGCCATCGGAGCGATCGCGGTCTTCTCGGTGATGTTTGGGGCGGTACACCTGGCCAATCCCGGCGCCAGCCCCTGGGGGCTGATCAATACCATCTTGATCGGCGTGCTGCTCTCCATTTCCTCCCTGCGGACCCGCGCTTTGTGGTTGCCATGGGGCATTCATTTCGGCTGGAATTTCGCTCTTGGGGCCCTCTTCGGCCTGCCGGTGAGCGGCCTTCGGC
>Ga0075520_1000703_pt1 | contig 15192 bp, 15 predicted proteins | sample NGEPerB_FD_75100 | JGI IMG/M metagenome (GOLD analysis project Ga0075520, IMG submission 75100) | Arctic peat soil microbial communities from the Barrow Environmental Observatory site, Barrow, Alaska, USA - NGEE PermafrostAB12-B | ecosystem: Environmental > Terrestrial > Soil > Wetlands > Peat ... | reverse complement strand
TTGTCATAATGCTTGCTGGCACGGGCTTTGTAAACAAATGATAACCGCGAAATTACCGGGCGGAAACGGCGGGTGCCGGCCGGGGGCAAAAATAGTTGTCGCTATTTCCGGGGAATCGGCGATACTGGCCCCGTCTGTTAGATAGCTTGTCTCTTTCAAGGCATGGTAAATCTTCAAGTGAACTTGTTGGTTCAGTGATGATTTGAAACCCGGCGTTCGGGAACAGTCTGGTAAGTGCAGTGTTAGTCTGGACAGTAAAATACATCACATGAGCAATAAATTATTTGTTGGAAACCTTTCCTTCAATACCACCGAAAACGACCTGAACGACGCGTTCGCCGCGTTTGGCACGGTCACCGAAACCAACCTGATGATGGATCGCATGACCAACCGCCCGCGCGGCTTTGGTTTCGTGACCATGAGTTCCGCCGAAGAAGCCCAGAAGGCCATCGAAGGCATGAACGGCAAGGATATGGACGGTCGCGCCCTCACAGTCAACGTTGCCCGTCCGCGTGAAGAACGTGCGCCCGGTGGCGGTGGCGGCGGTGGTCGTCGTGAATTCGGCGGCGGCAGCGGCGGCGGTGGTCGTCGTGAACGCTATTAAGTCCTTTTAGGATTTTTGCATGGCGGGGTTCGGCTTGAACCGAACCCCGCCTTTTTATTTCCGGTTTCCGTTTTTGTCCATGAAAGAAGAACACATTGAAGTTGAAGGTTGCGTCCAAACCGTGCTGCCCGGCACGATGTTTCGCGTGCAGCTCGACAACAAGCATCTCGTCCTCGCCACCATCTGCGGCAAGATGCGGAAACGCTGGGTGCGCCTCACCGTCGGCGACCGCGTCAAAATGGAAATGTCCCCCTACGATCTGAACAAAGCGCGCATCACCTGGCGCCTGCGGTAAAAATTTCCGGGCGGCCAACGGTCGCGCCACCTCGCATTCGAGCGTGCAAACCGCGTCTGATGCCTACACTCTTTCCTTATGTCATTCAGTGCCCTCGGCCTTGATCCGAAAGTTTTACAGGCAGTCCGGGAAGCCGGTTACACCGAGCCGACGCCCATTCAGGCGCAGGCCATTCCCCAAATCCTTTCCGGCCACGACTTGATCGGCATCGCGCAGACTGGCACCGGCAAGACGGCGGCGTTCACGCTGCCGATGCTCACCAAGCTGGCGGCGGTCATTGGCGATGGCCGGCAACGTGGCACGCGCGCCCTCATCCTTGCGCCCACGCGCGAACTCGCCCTGCAGATTCAGGACAACATCCGCGCCTATGCGCAGCATCTGCCGTTGCGTGTGGCCACCGTTTTCGGCGGCGTCGGCGAACATCCGCAGATTGATGCGCTCCGTGCCGGCACGCATTTGATCATCGCCTGTCCCGGACGACTGATGGATTTGATGCAACGCCGCTATGCTGATTTTTCCCAGTTGCAATATCTTGTCCTCGACGAAGCCGACCGGATGCTCGACATGGGTTTTCTGCCGTCCATCCGCCAGATTGTCCGGTCGCTGCCGCAGAAACGGCAGACGCTCATGTTCTCCGCGTCGCTCTCGAAAGAAATCGAATCGCTCACGCACGAATTTCAACGCTCGCCAAAAATAGTGCAAATCGGCCGCCGCGCGAATCCGGCGGAAACCGTGACGCAGCTCATTTACGAAGTGCCGAAACATCTCAAGCCCGCGCTGCTCCTGCATTTGCTCCGCGATCCGGCGATGAACATGGTGCTCGTCTTCTCGCGCATGAAACACGCCGCCGACCGCGTCGCGCGCAACCTGGAACAGTCGGGCATCAAGACCGCCACGCTGCATTCCAACCGCTCGCAAAACCAGCGGCTCAAGGCGTTGAAAGATTTCAAGTCCGGCGCGGTGCGCGTGCTGGTGGCGACAGATATCGCGGCGCGCGGCATTGACGTGGACGGCATTTCACACGTCGTGAATTACGATTTTCCGATGCAATCCGAGGATTACGTCCATCGCATCGGGCGCACCGGCCGCGCGCACGCCGTCGGCGACGCCATCAGTTTTGTCACGCACGAAGACCAGGGCGAACTTCGCGCGCTCGAACGCTTCATCGGACGCGGCATCGTGCGGAAAAAAGCGGAAGGATTTAACTACTCCGCCGCTGCGCCCGCCTTCAATCCCGCTGACGAACGCCGCCATCCACAGCACCAGTCACGCGGCCAGCGTCCGCCGCGCAATCAGCCGCGCTCTCACGGTTCCTCCTCGCAATCGCGCTCACCGCAAAGTGGCCGACCACAACAACGCAGCAGTGGCGGACAACTGCCGGTCAGCGGCAATCGGGAAGGGGCCAACCTGCGGAACTTCGCCGGTCGTCCGCCAGTTCCCAGCCGCCGTTTCAGTCCGCGTTGATCAAAATTTTCAGACCGAATAAACCGGATGGTCAGGCTGAAAAAAGAATCCGGTAAATCTTGCCTGAATTTTTGCCGTGGGAGTTTGTGCGCAGATGTGCCGTCGGTTCGGTCCGTCAATGATGTTTGATCCGATGCCGCTTCTTGTGAGTTTTTTTGCGGTGACGATGGGTGTCAATCACCGAAAGGACAAAGATAATCAGGCCGCCAACCACGAGGACGATGATGACAGGTTTATACTGCCATATATCGCCGATAAGTTTGGACAGATCCGGATCCATGCCGGACAAAATTATACCATGTCGGTCGAAAAGGGGAATGATTTCGCAAATGGGTGATGTAGAGCGATGCTCCGCGCTCCGTTTGGCCTGCATCTAAAAGTGGCGGGCGTCTCAATTTCCGGTATCCTGTGCCGCGTTTCGATGAAGAAGATCATCAACATTGCCGCCTACAAATTTGCGCCGCTGCCGGAGCTGCGGCGGCTGCGGGCACGGCTGCTGGCGTTGTGCCAGAGCTGGGAACTCAAAGGCACGATTCTCTTGAGCGCGGAAGGCATCAACCTGTTCGTCGCGGGCGCGGCGGACAAAATTGAACTGCTGCTCGCGGAATTGCGGAGCTTGCCCGGCCTCGAAACTTTTCCGGTCAAGGTGAGCGAGACGGAACATCAGCCGTTCACGCGGATGCTTGTGCGCATCAAAAAAGAAATCATCGCGTTCGGCGTTGAGGGAATTTATCCGGCTCAACGCACGTCGCCCAAGCTCGCGGCGAAAGATTTGAAACAGTGGCTCGACGAAGGCCGGCCCGTGACGCTGCTCGACACGCGCAACGATTACGAGGTGAAGCTCGGCACGTTCAAGCACGCGCTGCCCATCGGCATTGACCACTTCCGCGATTTCCCCGACGCCGTGCGCAAGCTTCCCGCGGCGATGAAAGAGCAGCCCATCGTGATGTTCTGCACCGGCGGCATCCGTTGCGAAAAGGCCGGGCCGTTCATGGAACGCGAAGGTTTCAAAAATATTTTCCAGCTCGACGGCGGCATTCTGAAATACTTCGAGGACTGCGGCGGCGCGCACTATGACGGCAAATGTTTTGTGTTCGACCAGCGTGTCGGCCTTGATCCGAGTTTGCACGAAACGGAATCCACCCAATGTTTTCAATGCCAGACGCCGTTGAGCGAGGCTGACCAGAAGGACGCGCGCCACGTTTCCGGACAGTCGTGTCCGTATTGTTTCAAGACGCCCGTCGAGCAGATGGCGCTGAACATCGCGCAACGTCACGCGGCGATCCGTCGCGCCACCACGCCAATGCCCGGCTGCGTGCCGTGCGATAATTTCAAGCACGTCAATGTCCCGGGAGATTGCGACGGCAAGACTTTGCTCGACACGTTGTGCCGCGTGGTCCGGCATCTGCCGCCCGCGCATTGGGAAAGCGAATGCGCGCGCGGCCTCTTGGTGAACCTCCAGCACGAACCGGTCGCCGCCGCGCAGATCGTCCGTGACGGCGAACGCTATCTCCACAAGTTTCCCAACGCAATCGAACCGGACGTGAACGGGCGCGTGGAAATTTTGCACGAGACGAGGCGTTGATCGTGCTGAACAAACCCGCGCCGCTGCCGATGCACGCGGGCGGAAGATTTTATCGCAACACGCTCCAGCAAATCCTCAACGAAGTTTATCATCCGCAAAAACCGCACCCCGCGCACCGGCTCGATGCGAACACCACCGGCGTGGTGCTCATGACGCGCACGCGGCATTTCGCCGGCAAGCTGCAACCGCAATTCGCGTGCGGTGGGGTGGAAAAACTTTATCTCGTCCGTGTGCAAGGCCGGCCGCCGGCGGACACCTTCAGTTGCGACGCGCCCATCAGCGCCGTGTCCGGCGAACTCGGTTCGCGCAAAATTGACGAAGAATCCGGCCGCGATGCGCGCACGGAATTTCGCGTGCGGCAACGCCACGCCGACGGCACGACGCTGCTCGAGGCGCGTCCGCTCACCGGGCGCACGAATCAGATCCGCGTCCACCTCTGGCATCTGGGTTTTCCCGTGTGCGGCGATTCCGTTTATCTGTCCGGCAAAAAAATTGGCGAGATGCAGACGTTGCGCGTGGACGATCCGCCGCTGTGCCTGCACGCGTGGAAAATTTCCTTTACGCATCCGTTGACAAGGCAGCCGGTGGAATTCACCGCGCCACCGCCGTCGTGGCCGGGATTTTTTTGACAGGATTTACAGGATGGATAGGATGGGGAAAAAGAATCCTGTAAATCTTGCAAATCCTGTCTAAATTTCCTCGCAGTAAATCGAATGACCTACCGCTTCCACAACCAAGCCGACCCGCTCGAACGCGCACGGCTGCGCATCGTGCTGGCGACCGTCGTCATCAACGTCGTCGCCGTGGCGTTGCTCGCGCTCACGCGATGGTCGAACTGGCGGACGGGACTTGCCCTGAACCTGCTCGATAATTTTCTCCTGTTAAGTTTCGTTTTCCTGCGGCGTGACATGCTGATTGCGCGGCTGATGGTGTTCGGACTCGCGGTGGGATTCGTCGAACTGCCGGCGGATGCGTGGCTCGTGCTGCACACGCGCACGCTGAATTATTCCATTGGCGGCGGGCCGATGCTGTGGTGTTCGCCGGCGTGGATGCCGCTCGCGTGGGAGGTCGTCGCCGTGCAATTCGGCTACCTCGGCTTGCGCCTGTGGGAACGCTTCGGCGGCTTCGGACTGCTCCTGATCGGCGGGCTGGGCGCGGTGAACATTCCGTATTACGAAGAAATGGCGCGACGCATCCACTGGTGGACCTACAGCGGCTGCCGGATGATTTCATTCACGCCATATTATATTGTGCTTGGCGAAGCCGGCATCGCCGTGGCACTCACGCTGCTCGCGGTGCAACTCCGTCGCGGCACTTGGAAGAAAGCGGCCATCGCCGGACTGGTCGGCGGACTGGCAATTTTCATCTGCTACGCGCTCGCGTATCTCGTGACGGATGGTTTAAGAAGTGCGCGGTAAAGTTTTTGCTAGAACGAACAGGATGGTCAGGATAAAAAATAAATCCTGTTCATCCTGTCAAATTTTTTTGCCGTAGAAAATTTGTGAATTAGCTATCTTTGCACCGTGAAAGAAACTTTGACGCCCCAGCCAATTGATTCGCGCGTCTCCATCGGTCATGTGCATCTGAAAGTCGCCGACCTCGAACGTGCGCTGAAATTTTATTGCGGCGTGCTGGGTTTTGAATTGCAGCAGCGGTTCGGTTCCAGCGCGGCGTTCATTTCGGCGGGCGGTTATCATCATCACATCGGGCTGAACACCTGGGAAAGCGCGGGCGGTTCGCCGCCGCCGCCGCGCAGCACCGGGCTTTATCATCTGGCGATTCTTTACCCGACGCGCGCCGCGCTGGCGGATGCGTTGCGTCGGCTGGTGAACGCGGGCGTGGAACTGGATGGCGCGGCCGATCACGGCGTGAGCGAGGCGCTCTATCTGCGCGACCCGGACGGCAACGGCGTGGAACTTTATTTAGATCGTCCCAAAGAAAAATGGCCGCGCACGCCGGACGGCGAACTCGCAATGTTCACGCACCCGCTGGATTTGGATGCGCTGCTTGCGGAAGCGCCGTCAGCTTGAACGGCGCGCCCAGCGGAGTTTTGCCGGGGTGGAACGCGGATTGGAACGCTGTTCCTCCGGCGTCGCGCGGATGACTTCCTCGGCGATGGCGGAATAAACTTTGCCCCACAATCCGGTCTCAAACGCTTTCTTCACGCGCCGGTCTTCGCCGGAATGAAACGTGAGAATCGCCACGCGGCCATTGGGTTTCAGGCACACCGGCAGATTGCGCAGAAAAGTTTCGAGCGCGGAAAACTCATCGTTCACCGCGATGCGCAGCGCCTGAAAAACGCGGCGGATGTTGAGGTGACAATCTTCCTTGGCGACGTGCGGCAACGCGGCGCGAATGGCGTCGGCGAGTTCGTGCGTGGTGGAAAAACTTTTTCCCGCGAGCGCCGCGCCCAGTTGAACGGCCTTGGGTTCGTCCGCATTTCCCGCGAGCAAGGCGGCGAGCGCGTCCGGCTTGATTTTTTCCAGCAACGCCGAGACGGGCTGGCCGCGCTGCGGATTCATCCGCATGTCGAGCGGGCCGGAAAATTTCACGGAGAAACCGCGCGCCGGATCGTCAATCTGCATCGAGGAAACGCCGAGGTCGGCGAGAATTAAATCCGCACCGGAAATTTCCTGCGCGGCGAGCACCTGCGGCAGGCCGGCAAAATTACTGCGGTGCGCGGTGAAAACTTTTTCGTCAAAACCCAGCGCCCGCAAGCGCGCTTCCGTTTTCGGCAGTTCAATCGGGTCGGCATCGAGGCCGAGCAATCTGCCGCCGGGCTGGAGGCGCGCGAGGATTTCCTGCGCGTGTCCGCCGTAACCGAGCGTGCAGTCCACCGCGAGTTCGCCGGGCTGGGGCGCGAGCACTTGGAGAATCTCCGCAACCATGATGGGCCGGTGCGTGCCAGCGGGAGTTTTGCCGGCGGCGATGACTTTAGCGACCGTGTCGGCATGGCGTTGCGGGTCGCGCTCCTTGTATTTGTCCTCGAAGCGGCGCGGATTTTTCCCCGCGTAACGCACCCGGCGTTTGTGCGGGGTGGCGGCGGAATTGGGAGCGGCTTCGTCAGACATGACGGAGCAGGTTGCACTAATTTTGCATTGGCCGCGAGAAAGTTTCGCAACGCAGCGACGTTGGTGCTGTCCTAATCTTAATCTTGTTCTTAATCGTAATCGTTGGCCGAAGCCGATTAAGATTACGATGACGATTATGATTAGGACACTGCCGTGGTATTCGTGTAATTTTCGTGCATGAATTCGTGGCGTGTAATCGTGGTCGGCGGCGGCGCGGCGGGATTTTTTGCGGCCATCGCGGCGGCGGAGCAGGAGGCTGACGTGACGTTGTTGGAAAAAACGGCGCGGTTTCTTGACAAGGTGCGCATCTCTGGCGGCGGCCGGTGCAACGTGACGCACGCGTGTCTTGAGCCGCGCGAATTTGCGACGCGCTATCCGCGCGGCGAACGGGCGCTGCTCGCGCCGTTCCAGAAATTTTCCGCGCGCGACACCGTGGACTGGTTCGCGGCGCGCGGCGTAAAATTGAAAACCGAGAGCGATGGCCGGATGTTTCCCACGACCAATAATTCGCAGACGATCATTGATTGCCTGATGAATGCCGCGACGAAAGCGGGCGTGAAACTGCGGCTGAACTGCGGCGTGGAATCCATCACGAAACGCGCGGACGGCGGATTTGAATTGAGTCTGCTCAACGATGAAAAAATTTCCGGCGACCGTTTGCTGCTGGCCACCGGCGGGTGTCGCGCGGCGGCGGCGGGGCAACTGGCGGTTTCGCTGGGCCACACGATTGAAGCCCCGGTGCCGTCGCTGTTCACGTTTCAAATCGAATCGCAATGGCTGCGCTCGCTCGCGGGCGTGGCGATTGAAGCCGAGGTGAGCGTGCCGGTGGCGAAACTGCGCGAACGCGGGCCGCTGCTCGTGACGCATTGGGGCTTGAGCGGCCCGGCGATTTTGAAAATGTCGGCGTGGGGCGCGCGGGCGTTGCACAAACTGGATTACAAATTTCCGCTGTTCGTCAACTGGCTGCCGGATTTTTCGCCGGAAAAAATTGCGCAGGAACTGGCGGCGCGACGCAAATGCTGGGCCGGAAAACTGATCGTCAATGTGCCGCTCGCGCCGCTGCCGGCGCGGTTGTGGGAGGAACTGCTTTTGGCGGCGGGCATCGTGCGCGAGACACGCTGGTCGGTGCTGACGCGGGCGCAGACGCACGCCCTCACGCAGCAAATCACGCGCACGGAATTTTCCGTGACCGGCAAAAGTTTGAACAAGGATGAATTCGTGACCTGTGGCGGCGTGAAGCTGGGCGAGATCAATTTCAAAACGATGGCGAGCAAGGTTTGTCCCGGATTATTTTTCGCGGGCGAACTGCTGGACATTGACGGCGTGACGGGCGGATTCAATTTTCAAGCGGCGTGGACGACGGGCTGGCTGGCGGGCCAAGCACTGGCGGTTTGGGTGGTGTCCTGATCTTAATCGTCATCGTAATCTTAATCTGCTCTGAAACGCGATTACGATTAAGAACAAGATTAGGATTACGACACCGCTGGCGGCTTGAGTTTGTTTGCGCGCGGCTGTATCTAAAACCAATGGGCCGGACGTATTTATTCGAGTGTCCGCTGTGTCAATACCGCGCGAAGATTTCGGGCGGTGCGGACAGCGGTTTGCATTGCGAGGTGCAGACCGTGCGGTGCCGCGACTGCCGCGAGTTGTTCGATGTCTTCACGCGTGTGCGGCGGCGGACGGGCGCAGTGGCAAAATTTCTTCAATTTTTCCGGCCGGAAATTCCCCCGGTGGTTCTGCGCGGCGGCGGGGCGGGACGACCGCTGGTGTGGGAGAAATTTAAGCTGGCGTGTCCGGTTCAACCGAAACATCTGGTGGAGGCGTGGAACGATCCGGGACGCTGTCCGCGCTGCGGAAATTTTCTGGAGAAGAACGGCCTGCCGTTCCGGCTCTGGGATTAAGGCTGGAAAGTAATTTTCACCTCCCGCTGCATCCACGCCGGCATCAGTTACAGTTTTTGATTCTCGTTTCTCCCGTAACAAACGCTCGCCATGGCTGTGAAGTGGTTTCAGATGAAACTACACCAAACCATATTTCGCCGGCGCTTTCGGTGCGTCATTCAATCTCTACTGCTCGGCTGCGGCCGGGTAGTCGGGATACCAGACAAACTTGTCAAGCGCCGCCTGCAAGTGGGCGTCGTCCAGTTTGCGGCCGGTGCCTTCGTCCCGCGCGGTCTGCGCCACCTTGAAGCCGATGGCGCGGCTGATTTCCCGCAATTGCGAAAGCGACGGAAAGAGCGAGCCGCTGCCGCTGGCATCCGCGACCGCAAATTCCGCCAGCGTCTTGGCGGCGACGAGGAACATCGAATCGGTCACTTGCGCCGCGCCGGCGATCAGCACGCCGAGGCCGACGCCGGGGAAAATGAACACGTTGTTGCATTGCCCGATGACGTATTTGCGGCCATTGAACACCACCGGTTCAAACGGCGAGCCGGTGGCGACGAGCGCGCGGCCATCGGAATTTTGCAGTGCTTCGGTGGGCGTGCATTCGGTTTTGCTGGTGGGATTGCTCAACGGAAAAATCAACGGACGTTCACAATGTTTCGCCATGGTGCGGATGGCCGCCGGAGTGAATTCCCCCGGCGTGCCGGTCGTGCCGATGAGCACGGTCGGGCGGAAGGCTTCAATGATGACTTCCAGCCTGGTTGGCAACGGTTCGGCCAGCCCGGCGGCGGCCAGTTCCGCCGCAGTCCACATCACGGCGCGTTTGTGCGATTCCACATCCGCGCGACCGGCATGGACAATGCCACCGGAGTCGAGGAAAAGTTTCCGCTGGCGGATTTCAGTTTCATTCAGCCCGTCCGCTTTGAACGCCGTTGAAATCAGGTTGCCGATCCCGATGCCTGCCGCCCCGGTGCCGACGAACAAAACGCGCTGGTCGCGGAGCTTTTGTCCGGCCAGATGCAAACCGGAGAAGATGCCCGCCAGCATCACCGCCGCCGTGCCCTGGATGTCGTCGTTGAAGCTGGGCAGCCGGAGTTGATAGCGTTCCAGCAGCCGGAGCGCGTTGTTTTTTTTGAAATCTTCCCACTGCAACAGCGCGTTCGGGAAAACGGTTTTGACGGCCTCCACAAATTCTTCGATGAGCGAATCGTAATCCGCCCCGCGCAACCGCCGGGCGCGGTAGCCGAGGTAAAAGTGATCCTCCAGCAACGCGGCGTTGTCCGTGCCGACATCGAGGCTGACCGGCAGGCACAGCGACGGATGGATGCCCGCGCCGACCGAGTAAAGAATGAGTTTGCCGACGGGAATGCCCATGCCGCCCATGCCTTGATCACCCAGGCCGAGAATGCGTTCGTTGTCCGTGACCACGATGAGGCGGATGTCGCGCCGGGGAAATTCACGGAGCCGCTCGACGATATGGCCGCGATCATCCGGCGTGATAAACAGGCCGCGTGGCCGCCGGTAAATATGGCTGTAACGCTGGCACGCCAGGCCGACCGTGGGCGTGTAAATCACCGGCGTGAAACGCTCCAAATTTTCCAGCAGCACGCGATAGAACAGCGTTTCGTTGCGATCCAGCAACGCAATGAGGCCGATGTATTGCTCCAGCGGTTCGTTCTTGGCGAGGATCTGCCCCAGACTCATCTCGACCTGTTGCGCCATCGTCAGCACCGCCGGCGGCAGCAGGCCTTCGAGGCCAAGGTGACGTCGCTCGGCATGTGTGAACGCCGCGTCTTTGTTCAGGGTCGGGTCGTGGAGAATGGCTTCGCCGCGCAAGGAGTGAGGTTTTGAGGTTTCTCGGGTCGTCATAATAATCGTGTAAGTAATCAATAATAACTCTTGTTGCACCTACAGTTGACGCCGGTTTGGGAATCACCGCCAAACACCTGTTGTCATTCAATCCCTGTTTTTTGCGATGTGGCTGATGGCGCGATAAGATTGTTCAACTTAAGTTCAGCAAACGCCAAGAAACGTGTTTGCCCTTGGCCGCCCTGAAGTAGGATTCAATCATATGAAAATGTTTTTAAGAAACACGTCACGGTTTCAACGATCCTTACTTTTGATCGCGCTCGTCTTTATACCGTCACTGGCGCAAGCCCACCCCGGCCATTTTGGCCACACTGCCGGCTGGGCGAACGGCCTGATGCACCCGGTCTCCGGACTTGATCACATTTGCGCGATGATTGCCGTCGGACTTTGGGCGGCGCAGCGGGGCGGCCGGGCCATCTGGATCGTGCCGCTCACCTTTGTGTCGGTGATGGCACTGGGTGGCCTGCTCGGCATGAATGGCGTGCGGGTGCCATTGGCGGAGCAGGGAATCGCGGCGTCGGTTTTGGTGCTCGGCTTGTTGATTGCTGCGGCCGTGCGATTGCCGCTGGCCGCCAGCGTTCTGGTCGTGGGCATCTTCGCGGTTTTTCATGGCTATGCTCACGGTGCGGAAATGCCGTCCACCGCTTCAGGGTTAACTTATGGTCTGGGCTTCCTGGTCGCCACCGCGAGTTTGCACCTGTGCGGAATCAGCACGGGTCTGTTGACTCAACGATGGGATTCGACCCGGCTGGTTCGCCATGCAGGAGTGATCATCGCTGCTTTCGGCCTCTATCTTTTTTGCTCCGTCTGAACCGCGACCACAATTCCCCGGGTAGCCTTTAACAAATTCGCGGCAACTGCTCCCCGCTGGGCATGTCAAGAATCCGATTTGCGCCAATGCGGCTTCTCAAAACCACCAGCGGTTCGGAACGCGCCGTCACCTTGCCGATGAGCGCTGAACCTGTTCCGACTTCGTGGCCGCGCATGATTTGCAGCGCGCGTTTTGCATCTTGCTCCCCGACAAACGCGGCGAACCGGCCCTCGTTCGCGACGTGCAACGGGTCAAGGCCCAGCATCTCGCACGCGGCGTGAACGTCTTCGCGCACGGGCACGGCACTTTCTTCGATTTGAATCCGCACGCCCGCTGCTTCGGCGATTTCATTCAACGCACTCGCCAGACCGCCGCGCGTGAGGTCGCGCAGGCAGTGGATTTCTATTCCCGCTTTTAGAAGATCCAAAACGATTTCGTGAACCGGCGCGGAGTCACTTTCAATCTGGCTCTCAAACTGCAAGCCTTCGCGCACGGCCATGATGGCCATGCCGTGACGGCCTAGATCGCCGCTCACGATCACCGCGTCGTCCGGCTGCACATTTTGCGGCGCGATGTTCAGCGCGTGTTCAATCACGCCGATGCCCGCCATGTTGATGTAAACTCCGTCACCCTTGCCCTTGTCCACGACCTTTGTGTCGCCGGTGATGATTTGCACGCCGCACCGCTTCGCCGCGTCGCGCATCGAGCAGACGACCCGCCACAAAGTTTCCATCGGCAACCCTTCCTCGATGATGAACGCACAGCTCAAATAAAGCGGACGCGCGCCGCTCATCGCGAGGTCGTTCACCGTGCCGTGAACGGCCATCGAACCGATGTCACCGCCGGGAAAAAAGATTGGCCGCACGACGTAGGAATCCGTCGTGAATGCGAGCTTGCCGGGCGGAACTGTGAACTCAGCGGAGTCATGGCGCGTGTCGAGAATTGGATTGCTGAACGCCGGGCCAAAAACATTTTCGAGCAACTGGTGCATGAGCTTGCCGCCGCCGCCGTGCGCCATCAAGACCTGCGGGTATTGCGAAATCGGAATCGGGCAGGCCGCGTTGAAGTCAGGCGTTTTCATTTTGCGTTCGCCAGGCTGGCAGAACCATGTCTCCGATAGCGATAGTAAGCCGCGCACGCACCTTCGCTTGAAACCATCGTCGCCCCGAACGGGTGTTCCGGCGTGCAACGCGTGCCGAACGCCGGGCATTCGTGCGGTTTCTTCAAGCCTTGCAACACCAGTCCGGCAATGCACTCGGCGGGTTCTTCGACGTGATGATCCGTGAGGCCAAATTTTTTCTCTGCGTCGAAAGCCGCGTAGGCCTCGCTCAGACCCAAGCCACTTTGCGGAATTTCGCCGAGACCGCGCCACTTGCGCGGCACGACCTTGAAAACTTTGCGCATCAGCTCCTGCGCCGGTTGATTGCCCTCGCGCCGTACCGAGCGGCTGTATTGGTTCTCGACTTCCGCGCGACCGGATTCGAGTTGCTGCACCGTCATCAGCACACCTTGCAAAATGTCCATCGGCTCGAAGCCGGTCACGACAATCGGCACGTGATACTTCGCCGCGAGCGGAAAATATTCTTCGTAGCCCATCACCGCGCAGACATGCCCGGCGGCGAGAAACGCCTGCACGCGGCAATCCGGCGAGGACATGAGCGCCTCAATCGCCGGCGGCACGAGCACGTGCGAGATGAGCATGGAGAAATTTTTCAAACCTTTTTGCGCGGCCTGAAACACGGCCATCCCGGTCGCGGGCGCGGTGGTTTCAAAACCGACGCCCAGAAAGACAACTTCCTTCGAGGGATTTTGTTCCGCGAGCTTCACCGCATCGAGCGGCGAATAAACGATGCGCACGTCGCCGCCGCCGGCTTTGACCGAAAGCAAATCGGTCGTGCTGCCGGGCACGCGGAGCATGTCGCCGAATGAAGTAAAAATCACCTCGGGTCGCGCGGCGATGGTCAGCGCCTTGTCTATGACCTCAAGCGGCGTCACGCACACCGGACAGCCCGGCCCGTGGATGAGCGTGATTTGCTTCGGCAGCAGTTCATCAATGCCGAACTTCACGATGGCATGCGTCTGCCCGCCGCAGACTTCCATGATGTTCCACGGACGCGTCGTGACGCGGTGGATTTCGCGTGCGAGTTGTTGCGCGAGTTCGCCGTCGCGATATTCGTCGAGATATTTCATGGTGCATTAAGTAGCGCAGGCTGGCAGCCTGCTGTGTCGCCGACTGGCAGTCGGCAGGCGCGCATCCCGCAGGTTGGCAACCCGCGACACAGCAGACTGTCAGTCTGCGCTACGAAGATTCGGTTCGCGAGTTTCACGAGCCAGCCTCCTTCAAATCGCCCAACTCCTCCATCTGTTTTAAATACTCAAAAACTTTCTGCGCCTCGTCTTCATCCACCTGACCAAGCGCAAAGCCGGCATGGACGATGACGTAATTGCCGATCGTGGCCTCGGGCACGTAGGCGAGACTGGCTTCTTTGACGATGCCGCCAAAATTAATCCTGCCCATGCGCGACAGCGGATCGTCGCCGGTGATGCTTTCAATTTTTCCTGGAATCGCGAGACACATAAAATCAAAATGATGCGTGCTGCGTGACCTCCTGCAACAGGGCGTGGGCTTCAGCCCGCTTCAATGTTGTCAGCGGAGAATCGGTTGGGACTGAAAGCGGCTCGTCTCTCGGCTGCTGAAGCGGTGTGAACGCCGCGCTCCTGCCCGCGAGTTCCCGCCGCGCCGCCACAATTTGCCCCAGCGCAATCCCACCGTCATTCGGCGGCACGCGCTGATGCCAATATGGCTGGAATTTTTCCTCGCGCAACCGCTTTACCGCGCGTTCCGTCAGGTAACGATTCTGAAAACAACCGCCGCTCAATGCGACCCGCGAAAGGCCGACATGCTTCGCAACCTGAACCATCGCCTCGGCCAGCGCGTTGTGAAATTTCGCGGAAATTTCTCCGACGGACACGCCGCGTTTCACGTCCGTCAAAATCGCTTCGATCATCGGCGACCAATCCAAAACGAGTGACGAGTGGCGGGTGACAAGTGACAAGTCATAGTGCTCATTGGTTTCGACTTCATCCATCGCAAATTCCAATTCCATGGCCGCCTGACCCTCGAAGTGGATTTGTTGACGGAGGTTCACGAGTGAAGCGACGGCATCGAACAACCGGCCGGCGCTGCAACAGAAGGGGGAATTCAACTCGCGCGCCAGCATTGCTTTCACCGCTGACAATTCGACAGATGAAAACGCCGCGATGGACGACAGTTCTTTGCGTTCAAACGTGGTCTCGCCAAACATTTCGTAAAGCAAACCCGCTGCTGCACGGCGCGGTTCTTTCACGGCTTTGTCTCCACCCGGCAAACGAAACGGACGCAAGTGAGCGACGCGCTCGACGTTGTCGTCCGTGACGAGAAAGAATTCGCCGCCCCAGATGGTGCCGTCCGTTCCGCAGCCCGTGCCGTCCCACGAAACACCGAGCGCGGGCGGCATGATTTCATTTTCCGCCATGCACGAAAGAACGTGGGCGACGTGGTGCTGGACGCCAACGTGGCGCAGGCTTTCAGCCTGCGTTTTTTCGTTTGGAGTTCCGCCTTCAGGCGGTC
>Ga0075520_1000702_pt1 | contig 15194 bp, 9 predicted proteins | sample NGEPerB_FD_75100 | JGI IMG/M metagenome (GOLD analysis project Ga0075520, IMG submission 75100) | Arctic peat soil microbial communities from the Barrow Environmental Observatory site, Barrow, Alaska, USA - NGEE PermafrostAB12-B | ecosystem: Environmental > Terrestrial > Soil > Wetlands > Peat ... | reverse complement strand
TTGTGATGATGCTTCGGGTTGTAGCAGCGCGGCACGGTGTAGGAGAAATCCAGTTTGTGGCCGTCGAAGTCCCAGTCCTTGATGAATCGGGTTGTGACTTGCTTGTAGTATTCCTGCACTTCGGGGAGTGCCGGGCAAAGCGCTCCAAGATCGGCGGTCGTACGTGCGGGTTTTCCGTCCTTATCGAGGATGAGCCAATCCGGATGCTCTTTTACAACCTCCGACAACTGATAGGCCCGATGATTGAGAATGTCCTTCCCGCCACCGTCCTCCACCGCAATCGGAATCCACCAGATCGTCATTTTCATGCCGGCTTTGTGATAGGCATCTACAACTTTCTTGACGGAGTCTGCGGGAAACGTCTTTTGGCGAGGTTGCCAGTCTCCGCGGTTGTTAAACCATCCCGCGTCTAACGTGGTCCACTTCAGACCGAGTTCTTTCAGCTTTGGAATCGTGTCGAGCATTTGCTTGGGAGTCACGTCCATCTCGTACCCCCAACCGCACCAGTTCGCTTCGTAGTCTGCCTGGTTGGGCTTTGCGAGGTTCCACCCTTCCCCTTGCAAGGCGGCTGAATAGAGCCGCAAAGCCTCGTAAAAATCGCCGCGAAAAACAGAGACAAAGCTCATGGGCATAGAGAAGGTTTCGCCGGGCGCGAGGCGTGCGGGCGCATCCATGGTGAGCCCCGCATTTACCTTTCCGTCTGCCGACGTTTTGACTGGAAGCGCCAATTGCAAGGGCAGGAGTTCCACATGTCCGATGGCTTGGCCGACATTCCTTGTCCAAAACGCGACGATAGGGAGACCACCGCCCGTCATGTTCTCGTCGTTGCGCATGATCTGCTGCATCGGATTGGCGCGCGAGAACTTTGCGGAGATCGGCATAACATCTTCTTTCCCCCATGCCTCGCTCGATCCATGGAAGGACCACATTTGATAGGGAGCGGTGCGAGCTTCGCTCAGGCTCGCATTCAGAACGTGCTGTTGTTCCGCGGCACGATCGATCTGCAGTTCCCCGCTGCCGGTGTTCTTGAAAGAGACCGAGCTAAACGCCATTGTGGGGAGGTCGTCGTAGACTTCGACGACCAGGGTCTCCTGCACGCCGGTGCTCGGACTGGTGGCCCCTACTTCTACCCGCTTGCCAAGTTTTCCGATCTTGCCGTGCGCGTCAGTCACGATGGCGTGCGTCAGATCGAGGACCAGGTCACTCACCTCCTGTCCGCGTATCGTGATCGAGGCTCCTCTTGTGATCGGACTGGAATCGTCGAGGGTGAATTCTGCGCCAGGCGTCTTTAGGGCAGCACGGAGATACCCCACAGGGTCGAGCGCGAAGGTCGCGCCAGTAGTTGCGATGGTCAGAGCCTGCGGTGAAGTTGTGACGGAGACGGTGGAGGTGGCCGCGGGGGTGGCAGATGGCTTCTTCGCACACGCAGCGAGCATGCCAAGCGCAATGGCAACATGGATTGCGAGTGTGAATTGGCGAGATAGCTTACGGATGACGGTTCCCATGATTCCTGTGCCTTTCTTAACTGCCAGAAATTGCGCTGCTCGGTGACGCGACAGGGATGCACTCGCCCTTGGCACATGCCTGCAAGAAGCTTGTAGACAAGAAGTAGCCGCGGTCGGACGCGAACTTGACTAAGGCTGAGAGGTTCGCATCCGGGTGTATGGTGTGCGGCGACGTCACGCTGAAGCTGGCCAGCAAAATCCCGAGATCAATCGCCGACGAAAGTTCCCTTTCGCCTCCTTCACTCGAGCCGCTTCGAAGCGGGAGTCCTGCGGTCAAGCCGGCGATCGTTCCAGCCAGCAGGGCATCGCCAGCACCCGCGGTTGAAACTACCTCCACTGGGATCGCGTCATGCTTCGACCAACGGCCCTGGTCGAAGACGCATACGCCCCCGGAGCCAGCGCTCACGATCAAGCGCATACTGCGACTGGATGCAGAGAGCCCGGTTGCGCACGCCTCAAGCACTTGATCGATATTCCCATCAACACCAGCCACTGCGGCGGCCTCCTCGCGATTTATCGCCAATAAGTCGATGTTCGCGAACAATCCCTCCTTCTTCGCTGTTTCGAGTTCCCCGGAGGCAAAAGAAGCTACGCGATAGCTGCCGCACTCACTCGCAATGCGCAAGAATTCGCGTCGTGCATGGAGCGGCACCTCCGGGAGACAAAGCGCGATGCCGCGGTTTCCGGCCTCTTGTAAGAGGGGGCGACAAGCTGCCACCCGCGTTTGGTCGAGCGCCGACGCTGCCGAGTTCGAAGTAGTGATGTTGCCACCGGAACCATCGGGGTAGAGGAAGCAGACGCTAAAGAGCGTCGGGTATTCGGAGAGAATGCGGACGAATTCCGTGTTAATACCCACCGCATTCATCTGCTGGATCAAAGAAGCACCGATGCCATCGTCGCCGACGTCGCCCACCGCCACCACCCGGAACGAGGCTGGTGTCCTTCCCGCACCCATCAAACTCGCGATGTAGTGCTCCACGATGTGAAGCTTGCAATAGTCCCGCGCTTTCAGCATGGAACCCAGACGGCTCTCGTCGCGGCCAAGGGTGTGCTCGCCCTCAAGGGCGATGATCTTCCCCGACCCGATTCCACCAATACCGACGACCTGCGTAAATCCAGTCTTAAAGTTCGCCGTCAACCACTGCGCCGTATTCACAGAAGCTCCCAATCCGGGTTTTCGCTAATCGGGTGCCGCGCGGTTTCCAACGTGGCGGTGATACAGGCATCGGGGTGCAGTTGCAGCAATGTCATTGGATACTCGGCCACCGGTTCGCTAAATAGTGCAACTCGCAATGCCGTCTGTTTCCAGGACCCGGTATCGCTGTATACGCGCACCATCTTCGCCGACAGACATTCGCTCAAGCCCAATGTGATCGACATTGGAGGAACAAACTGATACGCAGCGCCGAAGCTGCGCTGTGCCAGAGCGACAATGGTGTCGAGATTGTTCTCCTGGATTCGAATGGTGCTGGTTGCCATATCTTGCAAGGTAGCGTGGTGGAACGGATGACGCCGCGCCTGGTTGTAGGCGATATGCCCGTCCTGCCCCCAGCCTCCTACCGTGATGTCGATCGGGGCCTCTGAAATTGCTCGCTTCACGTTATCCATCGTCGCGGGAGAGAGCCAGAACCGCTGCTTCTCTGGCACATTCAGTTCCGGACGAATATCCCCGTAGAAGTGCCGCATCATGAAAGTACGAAAGTTGTAAGGATGGTTCAGGGGAAGCAATCTTCCCTGCCAATCGAGGCATTCGTCCATGTGGAAGACATAAACGTTCCGCAACGAAACACCACGAGAGTTGACGAGCTTCGCAAAGGGCTCGTACCAGCACTTGGGCCCGCAGGGGATGATCGCTCGCGTGGGCAGATCGCGAAGGTTATTCTGTTCGATCACCCCGGCAAGTTCCTCCGCCATAAGCGCGCCCATCGCCTCCGAATCGGCGACCTGGCGATATGGAACGCGTAGGTCCCGATGCTGGGGGAGTTGCTCTGCTGGAACCCTGCACCATTCCAGCAACCTACGGGAATCTACAAAGTCGGGACTTGGTTTTCTCAGGTCTTCTATATTCATTGTTCTAAACATCCATGTGAAGACATTGCTCGCATAGGAATGCTCCGGACTACTTATTCTGACCGTAGGTCGTGTGATAACGCTCGTACCACTTCTGAATTTCAGAGGCAGGCAGTGGGTTCGGTTTCCCGAGCAGCATGGCAAGGTGGCAGGTCTTGCTTACGTCTTCCAACATGACAGCCGCCTTGAAGGCATCGCGCGCAGTGGCTCCAAATGTGAACACTCCGTGATTGGCAAGGAGGACAGCCGGAGCTTTCGTTCTCGCGGCTACCATCGCTTTGCCGATGTTGTCGCCCTGGTTGTCGGTATAAGGCACGCACGGAATGTCGCCACCGAACTCATCTGCCATGGCAGTGAGATATGCCGGCAGCGGTTTGCCTAGCATTGCAAAGCTCGTCGCATAGTTGGAGTGGGTGTGAACGACACCGCCGACGTCGGGACAATGCCGGTACAGGTAAAGATGATGAGGAAGATCGACACTGGGCTTCAAACGATCGCCCTCGCTCCCGGTGACCACGGTATTTCCTTCCAGGTCAGTGGCCACCAGCATTTCGGGCGTCAACTTCTCGTAATCCATGCCACTGGGCTTGATCAGGACCACCTGGCGCAAGGCGTCGATGGCACTGACGTTTCCGCTGTGCATGGTGACCAGGCCGGCGCGGAAGATGCCGACGTTCGCGTCGTACACCTGGCGGCGAAGCTCAGAGAGTTCAGAGTCGTTTACAGTATTCACGATGTTCGCCCGAGTCCTTTCCGGGACCTCCAAATGAATTCGTATCTCATTTTGCTTTTGTCCGAGCCAACGGCGCCGATGCTGTGCTTTTCCGGACTATAAGGTGAGGCGTGACGCGCTCATGCGTGCTCTCACTTGAAGGCAGATTCGCAGCAAGCATTTGTTTGATCACTCCGGCAGCGAGCACACCTTGCGTCTCAAGATGCTGATCGACGGTCGTAAGCGGCGGATTGTAGTAAGCAGCCCCGGGTATATCGTCAAAGCCAATCACGGAACATCCCTCGGGAACTCTGATTCCGGAGTTGCTGAGCGCTCCGATAGCGGCGAAGGCCGTGAGATCGTCGAAAGCCAGCAAACCTGTGAACGGCTTTCCGCTGCGCAATAAACTCTCAGCCACCCGGAAACCCTCTTCGTAGCTGGAATTCTTCCGCTTGATTTCGAGCACCAGAGCGGGGTTGAACTGGATGCCAAGATTTCGCGCACAGTCGCGGATGCCCTCCCAGCGTGGGTTGCTGTCGACCATGGCTCGCGGCCCTTTGATCACCGCAATCTGCCGATGCCCAAGTTCCGCAAGGTATTTCATAGCCGCAGAGGTGCCCGCCTTATTGTCGACAACCACCGACGAAAAGGCGCCTTCGGTCACTTCACTTCCTATGACGACAGCGGGGACTTTGAACTGCTGAATCATCGTCGAGAAGTCAGTACCCAGGTGCACTGGGTTGGCGATGGCAATCAGGCCTTCCACTCTTCTCTCAATCAACATTTGAGCGCATCGGCGCAAACGGTTCGGATCGTTCTGCAAATCGGTAAGTACCGGCATGTAGCCAGCTTCGTACAGTGAATTCTCGATGCCTCGCACGATCAGAGTGCAATAAGGATCGGTGATATCGAACACCAGTACTCCAATGCTCTGGGTCCGACGATTGCGCAGCGAACGGGCCTGCAAGTTTGGGGAGTACCCAAGGTCACGCGCGGTCCGTTCCACCAATCTCTGAGTCGAAGCGGGAATGCGCCTTCCCGCATGATTTAAGACCATGGAGACGGTGGCAAGGGAAAGGCCGGTTGCCTTTGCGATGTCCCGTATCGTGACCACGAAATACTCCCCCGGATTGGTTTAGCTGACTGCACTGCCCGCGTGCCGCTTATCCGCTCTCGTGCACTAGCGGCAGGTCGACCACGGATGATCAAAGAGATCTTGGTTTTTGAATTCGGTGTTGAAATCGTACGGCTTGGGCTGCTGCGAACAAACGCTTGCCGGATCGGCGAAGTATTCAATCTGTAAAACCGGCTTACCTGCCTTTGTCACAGGAAGCAGGTAGTCGCACTCGTTATAGTCGAAACACGACTCGTCGATATGGAAGTCCTCTTGCGCGACCAGATCTTTGATCTGCAAAAGGTCGTAATTGATTCCGGCCGCAAGATTGTGCATGTGTGCCATGTTTAACATGGCGACGTTGTACAGCAATTGGGTTTCATAGGAAATGTTCCACCCGGTAACGTCTTTGCCGACTTGCCACTCCCAAGTGACGTCGAAATATACGCCGTCGAACCCGGCAGCCGCGCATTTGTCGAGTCGTTTTTCCATCTCCGCCAGGACAAACGTGCGTTCTCCCTTCCTGTTGTTCAGGCTTAAAAACGGGTCGCCGCTGTCGTAGGTCTTTCCAAGAAGGCAGCCAGAGCACCTCTTGTCGAAGTCAACGAATTCCTGGTAATCCGGCCGATACGGTTCGGCGGAGCCGATGTCGACATAGCAGATCGCTTTCTTCCCGGCGGCATGGACGGCTCGGACAGCATCACGGTTCGGCGTGCCCGGCGCATACTGCGGACAAGCGCCATCATCGGCGTACAAGTCGATAAAGTATGCTTCAGGAGACACCCACGAACCATCGAACGCTTTGCCGTGTACCCGTGCGTTGTAGCCTCCGGTTTTGCAATGATCGGAAACGCCTTGGAGTTGGAATTGAGCGCGCAGATGCGTCGGCGGCTTCCATCGTCCGCTCTCCTCGCCCCCACGCTCAAGTTCACTTCCTGTCTGCGCGAAGGCCGAACCGCTCAGTAGCGCGGTCAACAGACTGGAAATGACGATTCGAGACGTTAAACCTCCCAAACAGCCTCTACGACGATTTAGCTGCATAGGCACTCCGTTCCGCCGACTCATGATTGTTCATCCGGGCGCGGAGCAGTTTCTCTCCACGCCCCCTTTGACGCCACCCAATTCTTCCTAGAAGCTGTACTTCAAGGTGAACTGGAGGATTCGTGGATCGCTCGCGCAGTCGATCCTGCCAAATTGATCGCCGCTGCCGACAGCATTGTTCGGGTTACAGAAGTTCGGGTGATTCAGAGCATTGAAGAACTCAGCTCGCACGTCGATCTTCTGACTATCGCGTAGAGGTCCCCAAGGCAGGCCGAACGACTTCGCGAGTGAGAAATCCAGATTCGCGTAACCGGGTCCACGCAGGAAGTTCCTGGGGGCCGTACCGTTAGAGCCATTCTGTGGATCTTGAAACGCCGCGGTGTTAAACCATTGCGCCAGCTTCGCTGCCTGCGAACGATTACTGGAGAGGCTCGGAGTTCCCGTCAGGCTCGCCCGGTCATAGTACGTTCCATCGAGGTTTACGTCCGTGCTGGCAAGGACGGAGAACGGAAAGCCATCCCGGTTCACCCAAATGCCGCTCAGCGTCCAGCCGCCAATCACATGACGCCCAACAAACCCAAGGCCCGCAATCGTCGGCGTTTTCCAAACAGCAGACATCTTGAATTGCGAGGCAACATCGGAATTGCAGAGGCCACGATCGAGCCCGATATTGTTCGCATCCGTAAATTCATTGAAGGCGAATGTAGAAGTTGAGCCGCCGATGTCCAGGCACTTCGCCCAACGGTAGCCTCCCAGGAAGGAGAAGTTGCCGGTCATGCGCTTCTCAGCAGAAACCTCGAGTGCGTTGTAGCTCGAAGTGATCCTGCTCTCGTTCACGATCACGGACCCGCCGTAATCCGGATACCAGGGGCGACGCTGCGCCGTATTGTCAACGGTCGACTGCCCGGGAATGAAAATCGCAGCATTCCTGTCGCGCGAATCGAACATGTGGTAACTCTCGGAGGCCTCGTAGCCCGTCCGAATGAGCACGCCTTTGCCGAGTTGCCGCTCCAGGGTGAGGTTCCACTGCATCGTCGCGGGCGGCTTGTAGTTCGTCGCAAAACCTACTGCATAGGTAAGCGGTAAAGGGAACACCGTGTTTCTGGGTAGCGGGCTTTCCAGCGGGGGGATCTGGCCATTGTAAGGAGAAGCGGCGTACGGATTATAGGCGGAGACCGTTGTGTCCTGAACCACGGCGCCTTGGGTGAACGGAACCGTGCTCATCATCTCGTTATACATGCGCCCAAAAGGTTGATCGTGGTAGATACCGAAGCCGGCACGAACGCTCGTCTTGCCGTCACCGAACACATCCCAAGCTAGACCAACACGGGGATCGAACAATTTCCAATCCGACGGAGCCAGGCCGTCAGGAACGCCGGGGTCACCACGCAGGAGAATTCCCGGAGGAAGGTTCGGATAGCGGCTGGAATGAATGCCTTGCGCATAAGCGGCGGGACTGATCACATCGCCGATTTGTTGCGAGCTGCTATCGGGCCATGGCAACCACGGCTCCCACCGCAGACCGAGATCGACGGTCAGGCGACGCGTTGCTCGCCACGCATCGTTCACATAGAGACTCGGCGACTTGCCATGCGGCGCAACATAAGAAGGCGCGTACTGTTCGAAGTAGCAGTTCTCGCCAAGCATAAAATCGACCGGACTATAGCCCGATGAGGCGCACCACCAGCCTTCGTATCCGGAGGACGAATATGCCTGGTTGACGATGCTTTGCGAGAGAGTGAGTTCGCCCCCGAAGTCGAGCGTATGCTGGCCATGCACCCAGGTCCAATTGTTGTTGAAATCGTATTGGTTGCGCGTGATGTCATACTTGCCAAGCCATTGTGCATTGAACCAGCCGTCGATGTAAAAACCCGCCTCCTTCACACCTGATGGATCCCATACCGGATAATTGGCGCCGAGATCCGGAAGGCTCTTGAATGCCGTCGATCCGGTGTAGTTGATGAGGGCCCGGCTGTACGCTGCAGTGAGTGTGGTTAAGAGGTTGTTCGTCAGGCGGTACGCAGCATTGATTGCAACATGCTGGCTACGCCACTTTTTATCAGGACCACCCGTCAGAATATTCGAAGGGTCCGGCGTGTTCGGAAAGTCCAGCCCGTCCCACAGGTAACTGCCATACAGCGTGAGTTTGTCGCCGAAGTTCCGGTCGATGCGACCGACCCACTGATTGTCGTTTTGCAATTGGCGGCTGTTGTAAAGAATACGTCCGTCGTTTGCCGATCCTGTGGGCACAAGGGACAGTAACTTGAGCGAGATCGGATCGTAGGACGAAGTGGGAATTTGATTGTTGGCGTATGGAACGCCAGTAAAAGGGTTCGAGATCTGTTGGGGAATCGCCGACCAATCGCCGCTGAGTTCTGCCGGAGTCGGACCGTACGCGACATTCGAGGTGGTGCCATAGCGAAATGTCGTGCGTTGATATGCCAGGAAAGCGAAGGTCTTGTTCTTCTGGATGGGACCACCAACGCTGAAACCGAATTGATTACGCTTCAGCGTGTCGGGGCTGGTTGAAAAATAGTTGCTCGCGTTGAAGCTGCCGTTTCTTAGATATTCATATGCAGTGCCATGAAGTTGATTCGTCCCGCTGCGAGTGACGGCGTTCACGACACCGCCGCCACGGCCACCGTACTTCGCGCTGTAAGAATTCGTCTCGAACGTGAACTCCTGGATCGCATCTGGATTGGGAAAGACATTCGCAACGTTGGTGTAGGTATCTTCGTTGAGGCCCCCATCCAGAAAGAAGGCAGTCGAGTTCTCACGGGCTTCGCCGCTGGCGGTAACGAAACCGGCCCCGGACTCAGGTCGTGTCGCTTCCTGATTCGAGTAGTTGTCGCCTACGTGTTCGCTGGTGTCTGGCGCAAGCGCCATGAGTTGCAGAACATTGCGACCATTGAGCGGGATGTCCTCGGTGAACTGCGGGGTGATCGCGAAGCTTACCGTTTGGCTCGATGTGTCCACTAACGGAGGCGCACTCGATACGCTCACTTCCTGGCTGGAGGAGCCGAGCTTCAAGGTCACGTTCACGGTTGCAGCTTGGCCGACCTGGAGCGTGATTCCTGTTTGCTCGAACCCCTGAAATCCGTTGGCGTCAACGTGCAGCCGATAGGTGCCGGGTTTCAGATCGGAGATCAAGAAAAACCCGGACGCATTTGATTGCACGTTGACTGAACTCGATGTAGATAGTTCTGTCGCTGCCACGTGTGCGTTAGGAACCACCGCGCCGCTGGGGTCCGCGATGGTCCCGGCAACGCTCGCGGAAGTACGCTGCGCGAGAGGTGTACCCACCAGCGTCATCACCAATGAGAGCATCGCGAAGCCAAAGCGGAGAGCGTGAAACCTGCGGGTCCAACGCCGGCAGTTAGCGGGTGATGCAGTGATTTTCGAGGAACAACGCCTGCGTGTCATAGGCCTCTCCTTCGGGATTTTTGATTCAGAACACCGGTCGCGCCCAATACGGCCACGATGCCTTCGTTAGTGCTCGACTTCTTCATACCGCCGGTTTTGCTGCACCTCGAACGTGGTTCGTAACGCCCCCCCAACAGTGACAGACTTCTCCACCGTGGCATGGACGCCGTCCACCCCATCCACTTTCAAGACCACTTTGAAAGTTCCCTTCTGGGTATATGCATGTTTTACCGTTGGTCCATCGTCGGTCGTACCATCACCAAAATCCCAGCGATAAGCGACGGCTGGCACTCCGGCAGGATCAAGAACTACGGTGAACTCCGCGCTTTTAGCGATCTCAGCGGTACCATTGACCTTGGCGTCGACGGTCGGAGCTTTGGCCAGCACATCTTCATTCACCAACTTAATTACGCGAACAGACCGCGGACTCTGACCCGTTATCTCAATGGCGCCCTCTTTAACTCGCTGCGTATTCTCGGGATGAAGGATGTCGCTAGCGGTGATCTTTCCCTTCGCTTCCAGTCCGAAGTCTGTGAATGGGATCACGTGATCGCGAGGTGACTCCGTCCAATTGAAGACCACGAGCATTGATTGCCGCTCATCCTCGCGCAGCAGGAAGATGCTTGGCTGCCCGTCCTCGTCCCGGTAGGTCATCAAGTCAATGGGTTTTGCCGCGCGTTGTAGTCGCACCATGTTCAGTAGGTCCGCATTCTTCAGTAGCCGCAGGCGGTCGGGATGCGCACCCAGAGACGGTAGATCGTCGCCAATTTCGAACATCCCGCCGGCGATCGCGGCCAGCGAGATTGAAACCTCGGCTTCATTCAACGAGAGCGGATCTTTCTGCGTGTGCCAGGATTGATCGGTAATCAACTGCTCCGATACGGTGAAAGCATCGGGATCAGCCCTGTAGAAGTTGCCGTTCATGTAGTAACGAGCGGCGATTCCGGTCGCGTCTTCCTTCGTTCCCGCGTAGGAATGCCCGGTATCGGTCGAGGTTCGTCCCAGGTCCGTGTAGCCGACTGCGGCAAGCATCGGACATCCGTCCTTGTCGAGCAGGACGTCTGAGCCCACCGCTTCACGAATGATCTTCAGGCCGATTTGCAACGCTTCGATTGCTGACGTGTTCGGGCGATATCGATAGCCCTCGATGGCCGTATCATCCATGAAATCCATCTTGAAATACCGGGCACCCCATTCCCGCGCGAGGGTGTGATACGTGGCGCGCAAGTACTCCTGCGCCCCGGGATGCGTCGCGTCGAGAACGTACAGCGGATCTCGCCCATCTTGTACAAAGCCGATTTGAATCGGCTTGCCCTTCGCGGCGTGAACCAGCCAGTCAGGATGCTTCTCGTATACGTAGGACCGGTTCGAGACGCGAAAGGGGGCCACCCACATACCGAAGCGCAAACCCATCGAAGTCGCCTTCTGGCCGAGCCCGCGAACACCTTCCGGGTACAAATCTGCATTCGGAGTGGTGAATTCGCTGTCGGCGTAGGCATAGCCTTCGTCGATGTGAAACAGGTCGTAGCCGTAGCTCTTCAGGTTTTGAGCCAACCACTGCGCGTTGGTGAGCGCCGCTCCCCCGGTAAGACCGTAGTAGTAGGCCGTCCAACTCCACCATCCCCACGGGGCAGGTCTTGAGACCCTCGCATTTCGCAGTTGCCGGATCGCTGCGCCGTAAGATTCCAACTGGGAGTGATAGTCTTTGCCGACGGAGAACAGCACTTTTTCGGACGAGATACTTTCGCCTGGCTTGACCGACAGACTCAATTCGACCTGTTGATCGCTGGCGTCTTCGCGGATTGACTCCTTCTTCATCACCTCGGTCGTGCCGGTACAATCCACCGCGTAAGTCTTCGTGTGAATCTGCGATGTATTCTCCTTGTCAGTCGCAAGGTGGTAAACGGTCAGCCAACGCTCAGAGGTAAGGGCGGCCAGAAAGAGACTGAAATGGCTCGACCGGTTGAAGATCATCTGGCTGCCAACGCCAAAAATGCACATTGGTCAACTTGTCGGAATACGAGTCTTCTCCCTGGTACTCGCGAGCTTTTCCCAGGTCGAAAATATGCAAGGGCGGACGGTCTTCGCTGAAGCTGTCCGATAAGACGCGTTCTGCGCTCTCGTCATCGCCGAGGTTGACAACCGGCGTACCTGTTGCGTCCAGGACTCGGATGTCTTGCACCTCGAGCGGGGCCTGGCCACGGTTCGTTATCTCGACCTGAACGTCGCCAAACGGAAGCTCGTCGTAGAGGTCAAGCGTGTACTGGAGATCGGGACGCTTCGAATCCCCAGAGAACGTCACCTGGAGACGATGCCCTGCTCCCAGTTGGTCATGAAACTTAGAACTCGCAACGTGGGATGCCGGGTATTCCGTCGCCCATAGCCACTGATGATTGACGAGGGCTCCGACCCGGGCTTCCAGGACTGGCTGGGCAAGCCCTTTCGCTTTCAGCTCATAAACCGCGCCGTTATTTCGAAGGGAGACGCTCAGGTCTCGGTTCTCAATCCTCTTTGCCTCTGCAGGGACCTGCGAGAAGCAGTGAGCGCAGACGACGGCAGCGACAGCACAAGCGACGAGGGTTCGAAGTGCTTTTCCCGGCTTAACCATGGTTACAGACCTTTCACCCAGTGCTGTGCGTTCGTTCGATAGATCTTCTGGAGCACTTCCTTCGGCAGCTTCAACCCGCGCACCTTCCGGCCTTCAACCTGGAAGGTTTCGTCGGTCGCAAAAAACCGCCAATCGTTGACGTAGGTTTCCTTCCATTCCTTCACGGATTCGTCGATCTTGGCATCCGGGTTCATGTCCAGGTCGGTGCCGTACAGCACGCGATCCTGATACTTCATGAGAAAGGCTCGGACTTTCGCAGGATCCCCATACATGAGGTACTCCATGCGAGCCGCCGTATCGACCGCGAAGTTGGGATACTTGTCGAGGTGCCGCGCGATATCGTCGAGATCCATTTCCATGCTGCCCAGGTGTACCCCGACCATGCGCAGCTTCGGATTTTTTTCGAGAATGTGATCGCGCGCTTCGAGAATGGCTTTCTTGGAGGGCACGCCAGGCTTGTTGAGCATGTGCCACTGCGGATTATCGATGTAGTACTGCCCCAGTGGGTCCTTCTTCACATCGAGCGGCTGCCATGCCAGGTCCGGCTCGGCAAGGTGGGCCATCAAGGTCTTATCATGCTGGGCGATGTCCTCGAAAATCGGCTGCAGCTTCGGATCGTCCGGCAACACGTACTTGCCGGCGCTGTCTTTGATTTCCATGCCGAAGGTCTTCCAGATCTTCACCCCGATAGCGCCATCCTTGAAGTCGCGATCAATCTGCCGAATGCTGTCTTGCGTAAAGGTGGGAGAGTTGAATTTGTATCCGTCGAAAGTGGTGCAGAGAAATACGTGACCCTTGCTGGAATGAACTAGTTTCCAGGCGTCGTCGATCTGCGGCTGGAGCTGGTTACGAGGCGCCCACGTATCGTCGACGACCAAAATGTTGAGCAGGGTGAGCTGCTCTTCTTCCAGCATTGCTTGAAATCCAGGGCCGCTCCGGAAGACATGGACATGCACATCGATGGGGTGCATGGACGCGAACCCTTTCAGGGCATCCGCTTCACTGGTCTTATCCTGACTCGCAGCCGCCATGGAAATTGGATTCGAGACGGTCAGGGCGACGGCCAGCAGCAATAGTAGAAGTGACGGCGCTTTTCTTAGGAGCATCATTGCCGTGTGAGTGCAGTGGTTAAACGTTTTACCTATCGAAGTAGACATGTCATCGCTCCTTTTTGTCCCTGCTTCAAGAATGGCGATTTAGCGTACGGACGCGGTGCTGTTTTGCTGAGTTCGTTTCACTCGCGTGGCACTTCACACTCTAACCGCAGCAATTAGGTTCAAAACCGCGGCTCGCCCGATCGACTAAAAATCCAGACTCTCGTAAAACTCTACCCACGTGTCTTCCATGTATTGCTTCTGTTCGTCATAAAGCCTCGTATGGTCCGGGCTGTTCTCGAAATGGCGTAGTGCATCCTGCGCCGCTCCCATGTCGCGGAATTTTCCCTGCCAGATCAGCGTATTGCCGGGTTCACGACTGGACAGAGGAGTCATTCGCTCTCCTTTAAGCAGAACGCCCTGCTGCTCGAGTCCAGCAAACTGCTTCTCGAGCTCCATAAATTCCTTACGTTTACCCGTTTGAAACCGCTGAATGATTCGAACGATGATTGCCACCGTGCCTCCTTCACTTCGGAAATGACGTCCATGCACTCGCTGATTTAGCGAGCGCTAGAAAACAAATTTCAGAGCAAACTGGATTTGGCGAGGCGCGCGCGCTGCTTGCGGAAGCCCCATTTGCGCCGTCCCCAACTCGACGGCCACCGGCTCGACCTGCCCGTCCGAACCCGTGGGACCAACCAGGTAATTGGTGTGGTTCCACAGGTTGAAGAGGTCGGCTCGGAATTCGAAACGTTTCTCCTCGGTGATCGGAAAAGTCTTGAAGAACGTGACATCCCACTCCTGGTACCCGGGACCAAGAACAACATTCCTGCCCTCGTTGCCATAGGTTCCCGGGGTCAGGTTGCTAGCAAAGGCGCAGGTGTTGTAGAACGTGCCCGGTAGGCACGGTGTCGCATTGGGGTTACCGATCAAGTTCGGGCGCGAGCAGTTAAACGTGACCGTGCCTCCGCAATCGGTATTCGAACTGTTGACGAAGGGATCCGACACAGTGAACCAATTGCCTGTGGAAGCCGAGACGATGCCGGCCAGTTGCCAGTTGCCGATTACCTGGTTGAGGGCACCCGAAGCGTTTCGGGCGAGCATCTTCCCTGTTCCGAAGGGGAGTTCGTAGGTGAAACTCACAACGGCATGGTGCCGCACGTCGAAGTCCGAATTGCCATATTCCATGGAGGGATAGCGCTGGTCGCGGAAGTCTCCGTTGTTCAGCGATCCCAGACTGGCGCTCGAAGCGTCATCCAGAGAGTGGCTGTAGGTGTACGAGGCGTTGAACTCCAATCCATTCGAAGCGCGCTTCTCAACGTTCACCTGGAGCGCATGATAGTTGGAGATCGTATTCGATCGAAATGTGTCGATCGTTCCATCCACAGCAGGAAATGGTCGACGGGGCGCGAGCGGAGAGCCGGAATCCGCGCTCGGCGTTGCCTGATTTCCGTTATAGAAAGCATAAAGCCGCTCGCCATGCGATCCGGCGTAAGAGACTTTGAAGACTGTATCCGCCGGCAATTGATATTCGAAACCGAGGTGCCATTGGTGCATGAGCGGAGTTTTCAGGTGCGGATCGAGCGAATACAACAGCGGATTATTAGGATCCGACAAAGAGCCGTTC
>Ga0075520_1000701_pt1 | contig 15232 bp, 10 predicted proteins | sample NGEPerB_FD_75100 | JGI IMG/M metagenome (GOLD analysis project Ga0075520, IMG submission 75100) | Arctic peat soil microbial communities from the Barrow Environmental Observatory site, Barrow, Alaska, USA - NGEE PermafrostAB12-B | ecosystem: Environmental > Terrestrial > Soil > Wetlands > Peat ... | reverse complement strand
GTCGATATCGGCGGCGCAGACGACGACGCTGCGGGCGCGGCCGCGGCCGCAGCGTCGTTCGCCGGCGACCAGCCGCCGCCGGTCGCCGTGATCAGTGCCACGCTCGTCGTCAGCTGGCGGCCGCGCAGCTGCATCGCGGTGCGCTGGTTGCTCAGCGACAGCGTCTGCGCGGTGACGACGCTCAGGTAGCTCGTCGTGCCGGCGCGGTACTGGCTCAGGGCCAGCCGCTCGGCCAGCTGCGCCGACTTGACGGCCTGCGCCTGCAGACCGGCTTCCTGGTCGAGGATGCGCAGGATGGCGAGGTCGTCCTCGACCTGCTGGAACCCGCTCAGGACGGTCTGCTTGTATTCGGCCACCGCCATGTCGTAGGCGGCGACGGCCTGGGCGTCGTGGGCGCGGCGAAGACCGCCATCGAAGACCGTCTGGGCCAGCGTCGCACCGAGCGACCAGACGCGGCTCGGCGTGTCGAACAGGCTGCCCAGCCCGACCGCACTGAAGCCGCCGCCGGCGCTGAGCAGCAACGTCGGGAAGTAAGCGGCGCGGGCCACGCCGATGTTCGCATTGGCGAGCGCCGCGCGCCGTTCCGCCGCGGCGATGTCGGGCCGGCGCTCGAGCAATTGCGAAGGCAGGCCGGCGGGCGTGTTCGGCAGCTCCATGGCGAAGGGCTGGTCGGCGCTGACCGCCGGCAAGCTGAAATCGGCCGGCGCGCGCCCGGTCAGGACCGCGATGGCGTGTTCCAGCTGCGCGCGTTGTACGTCCAGATCGACGGCCTGGGCCTGGGCCGTCGTCAGCTGGCTTTCGGCCAGCGCGACGTCCGAGAGAAGCGCGACTCCGGCGTTGTGCTGCGCCCGTGTCAGCTTGAGCGCCCGCGCGTAGGCCTCGGTCGTCGAGGCGTAGAGCGCGCTCAACTGATCGGTGACGCGCAATTGCAGATAGTCCTGGGCCAGGGCCGACTGGATGCTCAGGTGCGCGGCGGCCAGGTCATCGGCGCTCGCCTGCGCGCCGGCCTCGCCCGACTCGATGCTGCGCCGCACGCTGCCCCACAGGTCGGGCTCCCAGCTCGCCTGCAGGCCGACGCCGTCGGTATTGCCGACCCGGACACCCGTGCTGTTGCTGCGCGCACGCTGGATGCCGGCATTGACGCCGATCCCTGGCCACAGGCCCGCCCGGGCCGCGTCGGCGATGGCGCGCGCCTGCCGGTATTGCGCCTCGGCCTGGCGGATGTTCTGGTTCGCCCGTTCGGCGTCTCGCATCAATCCGCTCAGCGTCGGATCGCGGTAGGCCTCCCACCATGGCTGGCTGCTGTCGGCAGGCTGTGGCTCGGCGGTCTTCCACGGACCCGTCTCCTTGTAGGCGGCGGGAACGTCGAGCGATGGGCGAACATAGTCGGGCCCGACCGCGCAGGCCGCCACCAGTGCCACGAGTGCCACCAGCGACAGTGCGCCGAGCCGGCTTGCGGCGAGTGAGAGAGGAATGGTCATGGCCGGAGCAAGACGCTGCGCTGGAACGAACAGCGGCGAGGCTTCACTCTAGGCGGCGATGCAGGTGCCCTCGCTGTCCGAAAGATGACCGTTCTGTCAGGAAAGCTGCCTCCGCCGGAGATTCGGCCAGCAGGAGGCCGACGAATGCCCTGCCGCAACTCAGCTCTCTCTCGCCGCCTTCTTCCGCTCGTGCTCCTTCAGGTAGCGCTTGCGGATGCGGATGGCCTTGGGCGTGATCTCGACGAGCTCGTCGTCGGCGATGAACTCCACTGCGTATTCGAGCGTGAGCTGGATTGGCGGCGTGATCTTGATCGCGTCTTCCTTGCCCGAGACACGGAAGTTGGTGAGCTGCTTGCCACGCACCGCGTTGACGACCAGATCGTTGTCGCGGCTGTGGATGCCGATGATCATGCCCTCGTACAACGGGTCGCCGGCCTTGACGAACATGCGGCCGCGATCGTCGAGCTTGCCCAGCGAATAGGTGACGGCTTCGCCGTCGTCCTGGCTGATCAGGACGCCGTTCTTGCGCCCTTCGATCTCGCCCTTGTAGGCCTCGTAGCCATCGAAGATGTTGCTGATCAGCCCGGTGCCGCGGGTCAGGTTCAGGAACTCGTTCTGGAAGCCGATCAGGCCGCGCGCCGGAATCTTGTAGTCGAGCCGCACCCGGCCCCTGCCGTCGGACTCCATGTTGACCAGCTCGGCCTTGCGCTCGCCGAGCGCCTGCATCACGGCGCCCTGGTGCTGGTCTTCGACGTCGGCCGTGACCTGCTCGATCGGCTCCTGCTTCTCGCCGCCGACATCGTGGAAGACGACGCGCGGCTTCGACACGGCCAGCTCGTAGCCTTCGCGGCGCATGTTCTCGAGCAGGATGGTCAGGTGCAATTCGCCTCTGCCCGAGACCTCGAAGATGCCGTCTTCATCGGTGTCCGTCACCTTGAGCGCGACGTTCGACTGCAGCTCGCGGTCGAGCCGTTCCTTGATCTGCCGGCTCGTCACGAACTTGCCTTCGCGCCCGGCGAGCGGCGAGTTGTTGACGCAGAAGTTCATCGTCAGCGTCGGCTCGTCGACCTGCAGCATCGGCAGAGGCAGCGGGTTCTCGAGATCGGTCAGCGTCACGCCGATGCCGATGCCTTCGATGCCGTTGATGAGGACGATGTCGCCCGGCCCGGCTTCGCTGGCCTGCTGCCGCTCGAGGCCTTCGAATTTCAGAACCTGGTTGACGCGCGCCTTGATCGGCGTCGAATCGGGGCCGGAGTAGACGGCGACGTCCTGCATCGGCTTCAGGGTGCCCTGGTTGATGCGGCCGATGCCGATCCGCCCGACGTAGGTCGAATAGTCGAGCGAGCAGATCTGCAGCTGCAGCGGATCGTCGGGCGAGCCTTCGTGCGCCGGCACGTGCTGGAGCACAGCGTCGAACAGCGGCCCGAGATCGGTTCCGGTCTCGCCCTTGGCGAGCGTCGCCCAGCCGTTCAGGCCCGACGCGTAGATCACCGGGAAATCGAGCTGCGCCTCGGTCGCGCCGAGCTTGTCGAACAGATCGAACGTGGCATTGACGACGTAGTCCTCGCGGGCACCGGGCCGGTCGACCTTGTTGACGACGACGATCGGCTTCAGACCGAGCGCCAGCGCCTTTCGGGTGACGAAGCGGGTCTGCGGCATCGGCCCCTCGACGGCGTCGACGAGCAGCAGCACCGAGTCGACCATCGACAACACGCGTTCGACCTCGCCGCCGAAGTCGGCATGGCCAGGCGTGTCGACGATGTTGATGTGCGTGCCCTTCCACTCGACGGCGCAGTTCTTGGCGAGGATCGTGATGCCTCGCTCGCGCTCGAGGTCGTTCGAGTCCATGACGCGCTCGGACACCTTTTCGTTGGCGCGAAAGGTGCCGCTCTGGCGCAGCAGCTGGTCGACGAGCGTGGTCTTGCCATGGTCGACGTGGGCAATGATGGCGATGTTTCTGATCTGGCGGGTCATGGGGCGAGGCCTGCGAATGCGAGTGAAGGGCGGGCCGGCGCAGCGATGCGTCCGACCTCGGCGGGGCTGAGCAGGCGGGTGGCGATGAGCTCGCCGCCGGCGATGTGGGCGATGCCGAGGAAGGCGGCAGGCTCGGGTCCGTAGACGCGCACCATCGGTGCGTCGGCGAGGTCGGTTTGCCGGCGCATGCCGGTCAGAAACCTGCCGGCCTCATCGCCCGCAAGATGCACGGCGGGCCAGTGCGCCACCAGCACGTCGGCAGGCAGCAGCAGCGAGGCCCGGTCACTTTCTGGCAGGGCCTCGAGCGCCTCGATGGTCACGGCATTGGCGAGCGACAGGTTGCCGCTGCCGGTTCGGCGCAGCGCCGCGAGGTGTGCGCCGCAACCCAGCGCCGCGCCGATGTCTTCGGCGAGGGTTCGGATGTAGGTGCCCTTGCTGCATGACACGTCGAGGGTCCAGCAGTCGCCCTCGCCTTCGACGATGCCGATCGCATGCACGGTCACCTCGCGCACGTTGCGCTCGACCTCGATGCCGGCACGGGCGTATTCATAGAGTGGCTTGCCGTCCTTCTTGAGCGCGGAATGCATCGGCGGACGTTGCCCTTGCGTGCCCGTGAATGCCGCGCATGCCGCTTCCAGCGCTGCACGATCGATGGCCGCCGGTTGCGAGCGCAGCACCTCGCCTTCGAGGTCGCCCGTTGTCGTGGTGACGCCGAACCGAAGGGTCGCGCGATAGCGCTTGTCGGCATCGAGGCTGGCTTGGGCGAGCTTGGTCGCGGCGCCGAAGCACAGCGGCAGGACGCCCGTCGCCAGCGGGTCGAGCGTGCCGGTGTGGCCGGCCTTTTCGGCGCCGAGCAGGCGCCTGGCCATTTGCAACGCCGCGTTGCTCGACACGCCGAGCGGCTTGTCGAGCACGAGCACGCCGTCGAGGGCGCGGCGCGGCGTGCGCGTGGCCATCAGTCCTTGGCCTGCGAGGCGTTGGCCTGCGCGATCAACGCCGTCAGCTCGGCGGCGCGCTCGGTCGTGCGGTCGAACTTGAAATGCAGCGTCGGCACGGTGTGGATCTGCAGGCGCTTGAAGAGGCCGTTGCGAATGAAGCCGGCCGCCTCGTTGAGCGCCGTCTCGCATGCCGCCGAGTCGCCCACGAGCACCGAGAAGCAGATCGTCGCGTGCGCATAGTCGGGGGTGACCTCGACGGCATGGATCGTCACCATGCCGATGCGCGGATCCTTCAGGTCGCGGATCAGCTCGGCGACGTCGCGCTGGATCTGGTCGGCGACGCGAAAGCCGCGGTTGGGAATGGAGCGTTTGTGTCGCATGGTGTTCGATTGCGGGCCCGCAAAGAAGAACCCCGCCGACTTGTGGAGGGCGGGGTTCGGAGGAAGCCGTATCCGCCTACAGCGTTCGCGCGATTTCCTTGACCTCGAAGAACTCGAGCAGGTCGCCTTCCTTGATGTCGTTGTAGTTCTTCAGCTTGATGCCGCACTCGAAGCCGGCCGCGACTTCGCGGACGTCGTCCTTCATGCGGCGAACCGATTCGACTTCGCCGGTGTAGATGACGATGTTCTCGCGCAGCAGGCGGAAGCGCGCGCCGCGGCAAACCAGGCCGGCCGTGACCATCGAGCCGGCGACGGTGCCGATCTTCGAGGCCACGAACACGGTGCGGATCTCGGCCGTGCCGATGGTCTCTTCGCGCTGCTCGGGCGCGAGCATGCCGGTCATCGCCGCCTTGATCTCGTCGACCGCGTCGTAGATGATGTTGTAGTAGCGGATGTCGACGCCGTTGTTCTCGGCGAGCTTTCTCGAGCCCGCGTCGGCACGCACGTTGAAGGCCACGATCACGGCCTTCGAGGCGATCGCGAGGTTGATGTCGCTCTCGCTCACGCCGCCGACGGCGGCATGGACGATCTGCACCTTGACCTCGTCGGTCGAGAGCTTGAGCAGCGACTGCGCCAGCGCTTCCTGCGAGCCCTGCACGTCGGCCTTGACGATGAGCGGGAGCACCTGCTTGGCGCCCTGCCCCATCTGGTCCATCATGTTCTCGAGGTTGGCGGCCTGGCGCTTGGCCAGCTTCACGTCGCGGTACTTGCCCTGGCGGAAGGTCGCGATCTCGCGGGCACGGCGCTCGTCGCCGAGCACCATGAACTCGTCGCCGGCCTGCGGCACTTCGGTCAGGCCCTGGATCTCGACCGGGATCGACGGGCCGGCTTCGAGCACCGGCTTGCCATCCTCGTCGAGCATGGCGCGGACCCGCCCGAAGCTCGAGCCTGCCAGCACGACGTCGCCGCGCTTGAGCGTTCCGCTCTGCACCAGCACCGTCGCGACCGGGCCGCGGCCCTTGTCGAGCTGTGCCTCGATGACGATGCCCTTGGCCATCGCGTCTTTCGGCGCCTTGAGCTCGAGCACTTCTGCCTGCAGCAAGACCTGCTCGAGCAGCGTGTCGATGCCCTGGCCGGTCTTCGCCGAGACGCCGATGAACGGCGAATCGCCGCCGAAGTCTTCGGGCACGACCTGCTCGGCGACGAGCTCCGACTTCAGTCGCTCGATGTTGGCCTCGGGCTTGTCGATCTTGTTCATTGCCACAACGATCGGTACGCCCGCAGCCTTGGCATGCGAGATCGCTGCCTTGGTCTGCGGCATCACGCCGTCGTCGGCAGCGACGACGAGGATGACGATGTCGGTCGCCTTGGCGCCGCGCGCGCGCATCGCCGTGAAGGCGGCGTGGCCCGGCGTGTCGAGGAAGGTGATCATGCCGCGCGGTGTCTCGACGTGGTACGCGCCGATGTGCTGCGTGATGCCGCCCGCTTCGCCTGCAGCGACGCGGCTGGTGCGGATGTAGTCGAGCAGCGAGGTCTTGCCGTGGTCGACGTGGCCCATGACGGTGACGACCGGTGCCCGCGGCAGCGACTCGTGCTCCGAATCGGCTTCGCTTTCTTCTTCGAGGAAGGCGTCGGGATCGTCGAGCTTGGCCGCCATCGCGGTGTGGCCCATTTCCTCGACGACGATCATCGCCGTCTCCTGGTCGAGCTGCTGGTTGATGGTGACCATCTGGCCCAGCTTCATCAGTTGCTTGATGACCTCGGAGGCCTTCACCGAGATCTTGTGCGCGAGGTCGGCGACGCTGATCGTCTCCGGGATGTGGACTTCCTGCGCCTGGAACTCGGCCGGCGCCACGAACGAGCTCGGCGCGCCGTCGTTGCGGTCGCCGCGGCGACCGGCGCGTGGCGCCCGCCATCCGGCGCGACCGGCACCGGGCGCGCCACGCGGCGCGGCCTTGAGGGCGCGCTTCTTCGCGGCGTCGTCGGCCCAGCTCGAGGAGAGCTTCTCCGACTTGATCGACTTCTTGTCGCCTGGCTTGGCGACGCCGGGCGCCGCAACGCCGGGCGCGCCCGCCTTCTTGTGGATGGTGCCCTTGATGGCTTCCTTGGCCGCATCGGCCGGCTTGACTTCTTCGGGCTTCTTCGCGACGAGCACCTTCTTCGGTGCGTTCATCATCGTGCGAATGGCGGCGGCCTCGTCTTCGGCGGCCTTGCGGCGCTTGGCCAGGTCGGCGGCGCGCTGCTTTTCCTCGTTCTCGATCGTGCCGGCCTTGACCACGCGCAGCGCAGGCTTGACGGGCTCGGCGGGTGCCTTCGCCTCCTCGACCTTGGCTTCGACGACTTCGGCCTTCGCGCCCTTCGCGGCCTTGACGGGCGGCGCAGCGGCGGCAACCGCCGCTTCGGCGGCCAGGCGCTCGGCGACCTCGCGGGCCCGCGCTTCGGCAGCCTCGCGTTCGGCGCGCTCCTGCGCCTCGCGAACGCGTTGCTGCTCCTTCAGCTCCTCTTCCTGGACACGAAGCTGCTCGGCCTCGGCTTGCGCCACTTCCTCGCGGCGCGCCAGCTCGGCTTCGCGAGACTCGGCGGCTTCGGCATCCTCGACGGGCGCCGGCGCTTCATCGCGCTTCACGAACGTGCGCTTCTTGCGGACTTCGACCTGGATCGTCCGTGCCTTGCCGCTCGAGTCGGCCTGCTTGATCTCGCTCGTCGATTTGCGCGTCAGCGTGATCTTCTTGCGCTCGGCGCTCGGCACGGTGCCATGCGAGGTGCGCAGGTGATCGAGCAGGCGCGCCTTGTCGCTCTCGCTGAGAGAGTCGTCGGAGGAGGCCTTGCTGACGCCGGCCGACTGCAGCTGCTCGAGCAGCGCCGCAGCGGGGCGATTCAGCTCGGCTGCGAGTTGGGCGACGGTTGTCGATGCCATAGGGTTGCTTATCCTTGCGTTGCGGCTTCTTGCGTCGCCGCGGCTTCTGTTTCGGCCGCGAACCAGTGCGCGCGCGCCTTCATGATCAAGTCCTTCGCCGTGTCGGCGTCGACCCGCGTCATTTCCATCATCTCGTCGACCGCGAGGTCACCCAGGTCGTCCCGGGTGTGCACGCCGCCGGCTTCGAGCCGCTTGATGATCTCGGGCGTCAGGCCGTCGAAGTCGGCGAGATCCTGCGAGACCTCGCTGCCGCGCTCGGCCTTGGAGAGCTCGATCGTCAGCAGCGCGTCCTTGGCACGGGTGCGCAGCTCGTTGACGGTATCTTCGTCGAAGCTCTCGATCTCGAGCATTTCCTGCATCGGCACGTAGGCCACTTCCTCGAGGCTCGAGAAGCCCTCGGCGATGAGGATGTCGGCGACCTCGGCATCGACGTCGAGCTTGTCGACGAAGAGCTTCCTCACCGAGTCGGACTCGTTGGCCTGCTTCGACGCCGATTCCTCGGCCGTCATGATGTTGATGCGCCAGCCAGTCATCTCGGAGGCGAGGCGCACGTTCTGGCCGCCGCGGCCGATCGCGATGGCGAGGTTTTCCTCGTCGACCACCACGTCCATCGCGTGCCGCTCTTCATCGACGACGATCGACTGCACATTGGCCGGCGCCAGCGCGCCGATCACGAACTGCGCCGGGTCTTCCGACCACAGCACGATGTCGACGCGCTCGCCGGCGAGCTCGTTGGTGACGGCGTTGACGCGCGAGCCGCGCACGCCGACGCAGGTGCCGATCGGATCGACCCGCCGGTCGTGCGAGACGACAGCGATCTTGGCGCGCGAGCCCGGATCGCGGGCGCACGACTTGATCTCCAGCAGGCCCTGGTCCATCTCGGGCACTTCCTGCTTGAAGAGCTCCATCATGAAGCCCGGCGACGAGCGCGACAGGATGATCTGCGGCCCGCGCAGCGTCGGGTCGACCTCGGCGATGTAGGCGCGCACGCGGTCGCCGGTGCGCAGGTTTTCCTTCGGGATCATTTCCGAGCGGCGCAGGCGCCCCTCGATGCGGCCCGACTCGACGACGATGTCGCCCTTGTCGAGGCGCTTGACGGTACCGACGAAGATCTTCTCGCCGCGCGAGAGGAAATCGGTGAGCAGCTGCTCGCGCTCGGCGTCGCGGATCTTCTGCAGGATGACCTGCTTGGCCGCCTGCGCACCGATCCGGCCGATCGAGACGGACTCGATCTGCTCTTCGATGTAGTCGTCGACCTCGATGTCGGCGATCTGCTCGACGGCCTCGAAGTGCAGGACTTCGGAGTCGGGCAGCTGCAGGCCGGCCTCGTCCGGAACGACGTGCCAACGGCGAAACGTCTCGTACTGCCCGGTCTCGCGGTCGACCGACACGCGGATGTCGACCTCGCCGCCTTGCAGCTTCTTCGACGCCGACGCGAGCGCTGCCTCGACCGCCTGGAAAACGATCTCGAGGTCGACGCTCTTCTCGCGCGAGATCGCGTCCACCAGCATCAACAGTTCACGGTTCATTGAATTCGACCTCCGTCCATGTCTTCATGCGCGTGGGCCTCGTGGGCACCCGCGCCCGCCGGGGCGGACCGGCGCCCCTTGAAATCGATCACCGGCACCAAGCGCGCCTCGCGCACCTCGTCCATCGAAAAATCCAGCACCTTCGCCTCGTCGGAGCCGCTTTGCGGAGCGTCGGCCACGGGTGCTGCACCGGCCGCCTCGGCGACGGCGCGACGACCGAGCGCCGAGCGGCTCGCCGCATGCCGCTTCGCCGCGGCCACGGCGGCGGTCGGCGCCAGGACGAGACGCCAGGCCTCCTCGCGAACCATCAGCTCGCCGCGAAAGCGCTTGCGGCCCTTGAACGGAACCTTCAGCGTCACCTCGACCTGCTCACCCGCGAAGCGGGCGAAATCGGCAGCGGTCTTGAGCGGTCGGTCGAGCCCCGGCGAGGACACCTCGAGACGCTCGTAGGCCAGCCCATCCACCTCGAGCACGTGCTGCAGCTGGCGCGTCACCTTCTCGCAATCGTCGACGTTGATGAAGCGCGCTTCGCCGCCGGACAACGGATGATCGATCGTCACGCGCAGCAGGCCACCGGGCGCGCGCTCCACGTCGACCAGGTCGTAGCCGAGGCCACGAACAGTCGTATCGATGGTGGAGTGCTGACTCATGTGCGAAATGGCTTGCCGTAGATGCGGGTGAATGTTGCGGTGAAAAGCGATCGGCCAAAAAAAAATGGGCCGGAAGATCCGCCCACTTGACGCTATCTATCGAACCTTTCAAAAAGAACGGCGCCGGCTGGACACGTTCCGTCAAAAGCGGAATTGTATCCTCCCTCGCGACTACGGGCAAGCGGCGCGGCTGTCAAGAGGCAGAAGCCTCGATCGGGGCGGTGCCAGAATCCGCCGCTCTGACCATCCCCGGAGCCCCAGATGGGATTTCTCGCCGGCAAACGCATTCTCGTCACGGGCGTGCTCTCCAATCGCTCGATCGCCTACGGCATTGCCCGCGCATGCCACCGGGAAGGCGCCGAGCTCGCGCTGAGCTACCAGGGTGAGCGCTTCAAGGAGCGCGTGAGCGCCTTCGCCGCCGAGTTCGGCTCGACGCTGGTGTTCGATTGCGACGTCGCCGACGACGCGCAGATCGAACGCCTGTTCGCCGACCTCGGCAGCGTCTGGCCGAGCTTCGACGGATTCGTGCATTCGATCGGCTTCGCGCCCAAGGAAGCGATTGCCGGCGACTTTCTCGAAGGCTTGTCCCGCGAGGCCTTCCGGATCGCCCACGACATCTCGAGCTACAGCTTCCCGGCCATGGCCAAGGCGGCCGCGCCGCGCCTGAGCGCCAAGGCCGCGCTACTGACCATGACGTTCCTGGGGGCTCTTCGCAGCGTTCCCAGCTACAACACGATGGGCCTGGCCAAGGCCTCGCTCGAAGCATCGGTGCGCTATCTCGCCTCGAGCCTCGGGCCGCGAGGCATCCGCGTCAACGGCATCTCCGCGGGGCCGATCAAGACGCTGGCCGCATCGGGCATCAAGGGCTTCGGCAAGATCCTCGACATCGTCGAGCAGAACGCACCCCTGCGCCGCAATGTGACGATCGACGACGTCGGCAACGTCGCGGCCTTCTTGATGTCCGATCTGGCTGCCGGCGTCACCTCGGAGATCACCTACGTCGACGCCGGCTTCAGCCACTCGATGGGCGGCGGCGCGTAGGCTCTAAGGCGATGCCGATGCGGCGACGCAGTCGACGAAGTAGTGGCCGTTGTCGATGCCCACGCCTTCCAGCTCGACCACCGACAGCAGGCCATGCACGTCGGTGTCGAAGCCCGGGAAGGCCTTATTGAACGAGCGCGTGAAGCGCAGGTAGTCGACGATCTTCTTGTTGAAGCGCTCGCCCGGGATGAGCAGGGGAATGCCAGGCGGATACGGCGTCAGCAGCGTTGTCGAGACACGGCCTTCGAGCTGATCGATCTCGACCCGCTCGGTCTTGCCGTGGGCGATACAGGCGAAGGCATCGCTCGGCTTCATGATCGGCTGGATATCCGAGACGTACATGTCCGTGACCAGGCGGGCGATGTCGTCCTTGGCGTAGAACTCGTGGATGCTCTGCGACAAGTCGCGCAGGCCGATGCGCTCGTACTTCGGATGCGCCGCGGTGAACTCGGGCATGACCTTCCAGCACGGCTGGTTGCGGTCGAAGTCGTCCTTGAACTGCTGCAGCGCCGTGAGCAGCGTGTTCCAGCGGCCCTTGGTGATGCCGATGGTGAACATGATGAAGAACGAATAGAGCCCGGTCTTCTCGACCACGACGCCGTGGTCGACCAGGTACTTGGTGACGATCGCCGCCGGGATACCGGTCTTGGCGAACTTGCCCGACATGTCGAGCCCCGGCGTGATCAGCGTGCACTTGATCGGGTCGAGCAGGTTGAAGCCTTCGGCCAGGTCGCCGAACCCGTGCCACTTGGCGTGGGTCTTCAGCATCCAGTCGGCGCTCGTGCCGATGCCCTTCTCGGCGAGCTTTTCCGGGCCCCAGACCTTGAACCACCAGTCCTTGCCGTATTCCGCATCGACCTTGCGCATCGCGCGCCGGAAGTCGAGCGACTCGGCGATGCTTTCTTCCACCAGCGCCCGGCCGCCCGGCGCTTCCATCATCGCAGCCGAGACGTCGCACGACGCGATGATCGCGTACTGCGGGCTCGTCGAGCTGTGCATCAGGTAGGCCTCGTTGAAGAGGTGCGGATCGAGCTTTCTCTTCTGCGAATCCTGCACCAGCACCTGCGACGCCTGGCTGATGCCGGCGAGCAGCTTGTGCGTCGATTGCGTCGCGAACACGATCTGGTTCTTCGGCCGCGGGCGGTTCTTGCCCATCGCATGGAAGGCGCCGTAGAACTTGTGGAACGCCGCGTGCGGCAGCCACGCTTCGTCGAAATGCATGGTGTCGATGTAGCCGTCGAGCGCGTGCTTGATCGTCTCGGTGTTGTAGAGCACGCCGTCGTAGGTGCTCTGCGTCAACGTCAGGATGCGCGGCTTGACCTTCGCTGCGTCGACGCCCGCGAGGAGCGGGTTCGCGGCGATGCGCTTCTTGATCGAGGCCGGCGTGAACTCGCTCTCGGCGATCGGGCCGATGATCCCGTAGTGGTTGCGCGTCGGCGGCAGGAACACCGGGATCGAGCCGGTCATGATGATCGCGTGCAGGATCGACTTGTGGCAATTGCGGTCGACCACTACCACGTCGCCCGGCGCGACGGTGTGGTGCCACACCATCTTGTTGCTCGTGCTCGTTCCGTTGGTGACGAAGAAGCAGTAGTCGGCGTTGAAGATGCGCGCCGCGTTGCGTTCGCTGGCTCCGACCGGGCCGGTGTGGTCGAGCAGCTGGCCGAGCTCGTCGACCGAGTTGCAGACGTCGGCGCGCAGCATGTTCTCGCCGAAGAACTGGTGGAACATGCGGCCGACCGGGCTCTTCAGGAAGGCGACGCCGCCGGAGTGGCCCGGGCAGTGCCACGAATACGAGCCGTCCTGTGCGTAGTCGACCAGGGCCTTGAAGAACGGCGGCGCGACGCCGTCGAGATAGCTGCGGGCTTCCCTGATGATGTGACGCGCCACGAACTCCGGCGTGTCCTCGAACATGTGGATGAAGCCGTGCAGCTCGCGCAGGATGTCGTTGGGCAGGTGCTGCGAGGTGCGCGTCTCGCCGTAGAGATAGATCGGCACTTCCGAGTTCTTGAAGCGAACCTCGGTGATGAACTTGCGCAGGTTCAGCACCGCCGGATCGAGATCGGGCCCTTCGGTGAACTCCTCGTCGTCGATCGAGAGGATGAAGGCGCTGGCGCGGCTTTGCTGCTGCGCGAACTGCGAGAGGTCGCCGTAGCTGGTGGTGCCCAGAACCTCGAAGCCTTCTTTCTCGATCGCCGCGGCGAGCGCGCGGATGCCGAGGCCCGAGGCGTTCTCGGAGCGGTAGTCTTCGTCGATGATGACGATCGGGAACTGGAAGCGCAGCATCGGCGTGTGCCTGGCGGGTCGGCGGTCTGGAAAGCGCGCAGTGTAGGGCTCCGGGGCGCGCCCTACACTCGCATTCGAAGTCAGCCAAAGGGAGCTTCGCCATGGATCTGTCCCCAGCCACCGGCTGGTGGGTCGTCGCCGGCCTCGCCGTCGCCGCCGAGCTCGCGACCGGCACGTTCTACTTGTTGATGATCGCGCTCGGCCTCGCCGCCGGAGCGATCGCCGCGTCTGTCGGCTTGTCGACGCCGATGCAGATCGTCGCCGCGGCCGCTATCGGCGGCGGCGCGACGCTGCTCTGGCACTGGCATCGACGCTCCACCAAGGGCGCCGACCGCGCCGCCCACGAGAACCGCGACGTCAACCTCGACATCGGCGAGCGCGTGCATGTCGATGCCTGGGCCGGCGACCGGACCGCGCGTGTGCAGTACCGCGGCTCGAGCTGGGGTGCGCGGCTGGCGCATGGCGCCGCGCCGCACCCGGGCGAGCACGTCGTCTCCGCCGTCGAAGGCAACTGGCTGGTGCTGACGCCGCGCCTGCCGACCTGATTCGCCCCCACCTCTTTCGGAGCTCGCCCCATGGAAATCGCACTCGTCATCGCCGTCATCGCCGCGATCTTCATCATGCAGACGTTCAAGATCGTGCCGCAGCAGCATGCGTGGGTGATCGAGCGGCTCGGCAAGTACGACCGCACGCTGACGCCGGGCCTGAGCTTCGTCATGCCTTTCGTCGAGCGCGTCGCCTACAAGCATTCGCTGAAGGAGGTGCCGCTCGACGTGCCGAGCCAGGTCTGCATCACGCGCGACAACACGCAGCTGCAGGTCGACGGGATCATCTACTACCAGATCACCGACCCGATGCGCGCGAGCTACGGCTCCTCGAACTACGTCTTCGCGATCACGCAGCTGGCGCAGACGCTGCTGCGCTCGGTGATCGGCAAGATGGAGCTCGACCGCACGTTCGAGGAGCGCGACTCGATCAACGCGCACGTCGTCAACGCGCTCGACGAAGCGGCCACAAACTGGGGCGTGAAGGTGCTGCGCTACGAGATCAAGGACCTGACGCCGCCGGCCGAGATCCTGCGCTCGATGCAGGCCCAGATCACCGCCGAGCGCGAGAAGCGCGCGCTCATTGCCGCATCCGAGGGCCGCAAGCAGGAGCAGATCAACATCGCCACCGGCGAGCGCGAGGCCTACATCGCGCGCTCCGAAGGCCAGCGCCAGGCGGAGATCAACAAGGCGCAGGGCGATGCCGCCGCCATCGTTGCTGTTGCCGAGGCAACGGCCGACGCGATCCGCAAGGTCGCCGAGGCGATCCGCCAGCCGGGTGGCGAGCAAGCAGTGCAGCTCAAGGTCGCGCAACAGGCCGTCGACGCCTTCGCGCAGCTCGCGCAGAAGAACAACACGATGATCGTGCCGAGCAGCTTGGCCGAGGTCTCGGGCCTCATCGCATCGGCGATGGCGCTGATGAAGGCGCCGCTGCCACGGCCGAGCTCGACGCAGACCCTCGGATAAAATCACGGCCACCGGAGAGGTGGATGAGCGGTTTAAGTCGCACGCCTGGAAAGCGTGTGAGGGCTAAACACCCTCCGCGGGTTCGAATCCCGCCCTCTCCGCCAAAATGCCCTCTGAGCGGCCCTCCAAGCCCACCTGTTTTTGGCCTCTCGTACGAGGTAAAATTCGTCCTAGGAGGTCCCTTGGCGTCCTTTGCCATCCGGCAGGTTCTGGGGGTCCAAATTTGGAGAAATTCCCCCAAAATCGTGGGGGAACGTGATTTGAGGGCCTGACCATGCCTCTGACCGATGTGGCCTGCCGCAACGCCACCTGCCCTGCCGGAAAACCCAGGGAGCGGTACTTCGACAGCCTAGGCATGTACCTCGAGGTGACGCCGACCGGCAACAAGTACTGGAGGCTGAAGTACCGCTTCGGGCCGAAGGAAAAACGCCTGGCGCTCGGTGTCTACCCGAAGGTCACGCTGGCTGCGGCCCGTCAAGCGCGCGACAGGGCGCGCGAGCTTCTTAGTGAGGGTAAGGACCCGGT
>Ga0075520_1000699_pt1 | contig 15236 bp, 13 predicted proteins | sample NGEPerB_FD_75100 | JGI IMG/M metagenome (GOLD analysis project Ga0075520, IMG submission 75100) | Arctic peat soil microbial communities from the Barrow Environmental Observatory site, Barrow, Alaska, USA - NGEE PermafrostAB12-B | ecosystem: Environmental > Terrestrial > Soil > Wetlands > Peat ... | reverse complement strand
TCTCGAGGTCGAGCAGGGCCAGCCCGGCGACGACGCGGCGCGGGCCGCGTTTCTGAGCGCCGCTCAGACAGCGCTCGCCGCCCGGCCCGCCGAGCTCGTCGTCGTCTCCTGCTGGTCGGCGCTGCAGTACTCGGCCGCCGTGGCGATCGCCGAGCGCGTGCGGCGGACTCACCCGCACGCCGTGATCGCCGTCGAAGGCCATCAGGTGTCGGTGCGGCCCAACGACTTCAACGACCCCGGCGCCCCCTTCGACTGGCTCATCGTCGGCGAGGCCGAGTCGGCGGTCCTCACGGTGGCCGGCTCCGTCGCCGCCGGGGAACGCGAGACGGGGACCTGCCGCTCACTCGAGGGCACGCCCCTGCCGCTCACGGCGGAGCACCTGCCCGACTACGAGGCGTACCCGTACACCGCCGAGGGGCTGCCGGAGCTGAGCGTCTTCCTCAGCCGCGGCTGCCCGTACAACGCCCCCGCCTGCCTGCTGCGCCCCGGCGGCGGCGGCTGGCACGCCTTCCCGCCGCACGTCGCGGTCGCCATCCTCACCGGCCTGGCCGAGCTCAGGCCGGGCCGGCTGGACGTGCTCGACCCGGCCTTCGGCTACGACCCCGTGTGGCGGCACGCCGTGCTCGAGGGCCTCGCCGCGAACGACCGCCGCGACCTCGCGGTCACCGTGTCCGGCCGGCCCGCCGACCTCACGCGCCGCGACGTCGACGCGCTCTACCAGGCGCGCGTGCGCCTGCGCCTCGACGTCGGCACGCTGTCGCGGGAGCTGCTGTCGCGGACCGGGCAGGCGCCCAAGCCGGCCGATGCGGTCGATCACGCCCTCGACCTGCTCGCCTACGCCAACGCCAAAGGCCTCCTCACGGTGGCTTCGTTCACCTTCAACCAGCCGGGGGAGACGGAGGCGTCGGCCGCCGAGACGCTCGACGCCCTCGCCGGCTTCGTGGCGGCGGCGCCCAACGCCTCCGTGTCGGCACAGGCGCAGTCCTGGGCTTTCCTCCCGGCCGGCGAGCCGGAGGCCGACGTAGACGCTCCGGCGCGGCGCTTCGGCACGCGCATCCTCGACCCGGAGTGGTGGAAGAAGGACGTGCCGGCCGAGGCCGCCGCCAAGGCGGTCGTGGCCAGCACGGAGCTGCAGCACCTGCCGCCGGGGGACGAGAGCTACTGGCGGCCGCGTTTCGAGGAGCTGCGCGCGGCCCTGGACGCGAAGCTCACCTACGAGGCGCGGCACGGGCAGCGCAGCCACGAGACGGTGGGGTCCGAGGCCTACGGCGTGCCGCACGGCTGGTGGTTCGAGCCGCGCTGGCACTGATCGCCGCTCGTTTGTCGGCGCGCGCCGCCTGGCCTATAATCCATCGGCTACGGCGGTCCTCGGTAGCTCAATGGTAGAGCATTCGGCTGTTAACCGAAGGGTTGTAGGTTCGAGTCCTACCCGAGGAGCCAGTCTTCAGCGGGGCGCTGCGGCCTTCGGGCCGCGGCGCCCCTGCCGCGTACGGCCTTCGACGCAGCGTGCCGGGCGCTTGTCGGGCGCGTGCCCCGCATGGGCGTCGCTTCCGACGCACACGCCTGCCTCCCGCTCCGAGCGGGTACACCCCCGTCGACCACGTCGCTCGCAGTGGGCGGGCGCGGACCAAGGAGGCACCATGGCGGACACCCTGGAAGAGGCCAAGGAACGGGCCGCGGCGGATCCGTTCGGCGACGGTTTCTCGCGGCTCGCCGAACGTCTCGGAGCCTCGGCGAGCGCATCGAGCGTCTTCGGCGAGCCGGTGGAGCGCGACGGCGTGACCGTGATCCCCGTCGCGCGCGTGCGCTGGGGCGTGGGCGGCGGCAGCGGGCGCGGCACTGGTCGCGGCCGTGGCCGCGGCCGCGGCAAGGCTGCGGCGAACGACGCGAACGAGCAGAACGAGCAGAACGAGGGCACCGGCGGCGGAGGCGGCGTGCAGGCCTCGCCGCTCGGCTTCATCGAGCTGCGCGACGGGCAAGCCCGCTACCGCCGCGTCCACGATCCTTTGCGGCTCGCGATCGCCGGCTTGCTCCTGCCGCTCACCATCGCCGCCGGTGGGATCGCGATGATCATCACGCTCGCCGGTCTGGCGCGGGCGATGCGCGGCATGGTCACCGTGCCGCGCTGGCACCGCGTGGAGTAGACGGGGCGGACATCGGCGGCCGTCCGGCCTATGACAAACGGCCATAGGGTGGGCCGTGCTCTCGCGCCGCGCGGCGATAGACTGGCATCGCATCCATGCGAGAAACCGTGACACGGAGAGGTACCGATGAGCCTGACATCTGCCCTGGAGACCGCACTCGACCTGGCGTTGCGAGACGCCGACGCCGTCGCCGACGACGTCCTGCTCTCGCGGGACCTCAAGTCGGTGGCCGAGGACATCTTTCGGCGGCACGGGGCCGAGCCGGTCCGCCTTCACCGGGTCACGCTCGACTTGCCGCGCCCGACGAAGATGGCAGTGGCCGGCGACCCCGGGCACGAGACGCCCGGAGGCTCTCCGCACGTCGTTCGCGGCACGGCCGTCGAGATGTACGTGGCCGTTGATGGAGCGACGACGATGGCACATGCCATCGGCGACGACGAGGATCTTGCTCACGCCGGCGTCACGGTGGATGTCGAGAAGAGCCGCATCATCGTGCGCTACGCTGCGGAGCATCCTCTCGCGAACGCCGCCAACCGGCATTTCGAGGAATCCTTGCGCTACATCGAGTCGCAGGTCGAGATCGTGAACAAGCAGGTGGCCGAGTTCAACCAATCCCTCGAACCGGCCATGCGCTCGGAACTGGAACACTGCAGGACCCACGCGGAGGACCGCAAGAAGTTTGCCGCCGGGCTCAAGCTGCCTGAGTCCTACGAGCGCTGGTGGGGCCGGCCGTAGCGCCCGCTTCCACCAAACTGACGACTGAGGGGCGGGGCCGCTCCCTTCCGGCCCCGCCCCTCGGCGCGTCTGCTGTCGGCCGGCGCGGGCTGCTCGCCCGCGCCGGCCCGTCGATCAGGTCAGGTCGTAGGCCGTCTCTCCGAACTCGGTCTCGTCGAGGCCTCTGAGCTCCACCGAGTCCGGCACCCGGATCGAACCGAACACGTTGATGAGCTTGAGGATGAGGAAGGTCGCAACGAAGGCGTACGCCGCGCAGACGACGGTCGCCAGCACCTGCCAGCCGAAAAACGTGAAGTTGCCGGTGATAAGGCCGTCGGCGCCGGCCGGATTGACGGACTTGAGGGCGAACACGCCCAGGAGGATGGCGCCCATGAAGCCGCCCACGCCGTGCGCGGCCCAGACGTCGAGCGCGTCGTCCCACTTCATGTGCTTCACGAAGATGACGGCGCCGTAGCAGACCGAGCCGGCGAGCAGGCCGACGATGAACGCCGCCCACGTGGGGATGTAGCCGGCACACGGCGTGACGCAGGCCAGGCCGGCGACGGCGCCGGTGAGCGCCCCGACGAGGCTCGGCTTGCCGTCGTGCCGCCAGCTGATCGCGAGCCACGTGCACATCGCGATCGAGCCGGCGATGTCGGTGTTGACGAACGCCTGCGCGGCGATGCCGTTGGCGGCCAGAGCCGAGCCGGCGTTGAAGCCGAACCAGCCGAACCACAGGAGGCCGGTGCCGAGGGCAACGAAGGCCACGTTGTGCGGCAGGCCGCGTTCGCCCGGGCCGTACTTGCGCCGGCCGACTACGAAGACTGAGGCCAGGGCCGCGAAGCCGGCGCTCACGTGCACCACAAGGCCGCCGGCGAAGTCGAGCACGCCGTGCTGGTACAGCCAGCCGCCGCCCCAGATCCAGTGGACGAACGGGATATACACGATGATGCTCCAGAGCACCAGGAACCAGAGGTAGCTCTTGAACTTGACGCGATCGGCGAACGCGCCGGTGATGAGCGCCGGGGTGATGATGGCGAACATCTCCTGGTAGACGAAGTGCGCCTGCGCCGGGATGTTCGGCGCCCACGGCCCCGGCAGATGAGCCACGCCCGTGAGCATCGCCCAGTGCAGGTTGCCGAAGACGCCGCCGATGTCGCCCGAGAACGCGAGCGAGTAGCCGAAGAACACCCAGATCGTGGTGACGACGCCCATCGAGATGAACGACTGCATCATGATCGCCAGGAAGTTCTTGCGGCGCACCAGGCCTCCGTAGAAGAACGCCAGGCCTGGCGTCATCAGCGCTACGAGTGCAGCGCAGATGAGGACGAACGCAGTGTCGCCCGTGTTGATTCCGCCCATGCGAAATCCTCCTATGAACCTGTCCGGCACTCCGGGCTTGGAACCCTCAAGGGAGTACGTCGGCGAACCGCACCTGAAGGCCAGACGTCTGCCGGGCCAAGCGGGGATTCCCTCGACCCGCCGGCCCGATTGGCGCGATTCTCGCAACTTGTGAAGTGCCGCGCAAGCAGCCGTTTTGGCGGGTCGGCGGGGTACGCGAGGCCAACTTGGAGAGCATCCCGAAGACGCAAAGGGCGCCGGAACCGCGAGGCTCCGGCGCCCTCCGCAGTACGCGGTAGTGCTGGGCTCAGTCGAGCGAGTAGGCGGTCTCGCCGTGCAGCGCCTCGTCGAGGCCGCGCGCCTGCACGGGGGCGGCGACGCTGAGGCTGCCGACCACGTCGATCACCTTGAAGATCGCCCAGGTGACGGCGAAGGTGTAGGTGAGCGTGATGGCGACGGCGGCGAGCTGCAGGCCGAACTGCTTGGGGTTGCCGTCCATCAGCCCGCGGGCGCCGTTGACGGCGCCGTACGCGAACCAGCCGACCATGAGGGTGCCGAAGAGGCCGCCGACGCCGTGCACACCCCAGACGTCCAGCGAGTCGTCCCAGCCGCGCTTCTTGCGGAAGAGGAGGGCGCCGTAGCAGATCCAGCCGGCGGCGAGGCTGATGAACACCGCCGCCCAGGTGGGGACGTAGCCTGCACACGGCGTCACGGCGACGAGGCCGGCGAGGACGCCGGTGAGAGAACCGACCATGCTGACCTTGCCGGTGCGCACCCAGTCGGTGAACATCCAGACGACCATCGCGCAGCCGCCGGCGATGAAGGTGTTGACAAAGGCCTGCGCGGCGACACCGTTGGCGGCCAGCGCGCCGGCCGGGTTGTCGCCCAGCCAGCCGAACCAGAGCAGCCCGAGGCCGATGGCGATCAGCGGGATGTTGCTCGGCTTCTCTTCCTCGCCGGGCACGAAGACGCGTTTCTTGATCACGTAGATCGAGGCGAGTGCCGAGAACCCGGCGGCGCCGTGCACCACCATGCCGCCGCCGAAGTCGAGGACGCCCCACTGCTGCAGGAAGCCGCCGCCCCAGATCCAGTGGGCGAGCGGCACGTACACCAGCAGGCTCCAGAAGACGAGGAAGACGAGGTAGCTGCCGAAGGGCACGCGGTCGGCGAAGGCGCCGGTGATCAGTGCCGGCGTGAGCGCCGCGACCGTGAGCTGGAAGACGAAGAAGGCGAGGAACGGGATGGTGGCGCCGTACTCGGGGTTCGGAGCTTGGCCGACGTTGTTGAGGAAGATGTAGTTGAGCCCGCCGATGACGCCGTGCACGTCGTGGCCGAAGGCGAGCGTGAAGCCCACCGTCACCCAGATGAGGGTGACCACGCCGAGCGATGCGAAGCTCTGCATCATGATCGTGATGACGTTCTTGTGGCGCACGAGGCCGCCGTAGAAGAACGCCAAGCCCGGGGTCATGATGGCGACGAGCGCCGCGCAGAGCAGCACGAAGGCCGTGTCGCCGGGGTTGATATGGCTCATGCCGATCCCCTCCAGGATGTACGCCGCATGCCCAATGGGACCCCGCGCTGTGAGGCGACCCCGGGGCTCCTGGGATGCGGACTGGTCAAGGCGGCCCGGCCGGCTCGGCCAAGCTACCGCAGTCTCGACTCAACCATCCCCGGCGGCCGCGGCGCGGTCAATCCGCGAAGCGGCCAGACAGGCCGCCCGGCGCGCACCGTTTCGGTGCGTCGCGCCGTGTGGCATCCCGGTTGCGTCGCGTGGGTCCGCGGCAGCGTCGCGGCCCAAGGACCCGACGTATGGTCGCGTCCTCGTGGTGCCGAATTCGATGCCGAGTCTGATGCCGAATTCGATGCCGAATCTGGTGCCGCGCCGGACGGACACACAGGCCGCCCCCGCACCTGGCCGGGGCGCTTGGTCAGGTCACCCCAGGATCAGCCGCTGCGGGTCGACGTCGTCGCGCAGGATGCGCAGCTCCTCGGCGTCCGGCGGCTCGGCGACGGTGGCGCGCGAGACGTCTAGCGGGAAACCGGTGCTCTCCTGGATGTGCTCCGCCGACACGCCCTCGTAGCGCTCGGCGAGGTACATCTCGTGCGTCGTCTCGTCGAACTTCAGGACGCAGAGGTTGGTGACGACCGCGATCGGCCCGCCGCGGCGGTACCCGGCGTGGTGCCGCGAGTCGCCGCCAGTGAGCCAGCCCGGCGTCGTGAGGTAGTCGAGCTTCTCGACGAACTTCTGCACGCCGTGCTGCATGAACACGATGAAGCCGCTCGCCAGCGACCCCGCGTCGCAGGCGCCGCCGCTGCCGCTGAAGCGGACCTTGGGGTGCAGGTAGTCGCCGATGACGGTGGAGTTCATGTTGCCGAACTTGTCGATCTGCGCGGCGCCCAGGAAGGCGATGGTGTGAAGGCGCCGGTTGGCGACGTAGCTGAACGCCTCGACGAGGCCGGCGTTGAGGTTGCTGAACGCCATCACGCGCGGGTCGGCCACGGCCATCGGCAGTTCTTCCAGCCGTGGCCCGATGCCTCCGGTCTCGAAGAAGATGTGCGCCTGCGGCGCGTGGATGCGCTTGGCCACGGTCGCGGCCAGCATCGCCACGCCGGTGCCGGCGAAGAGCACGTCGCCGTCCTTGATGAAGCGCCCGGCGGCGATGGCCATCATCTCGCGCGGGGTGTAGGCGGTCGCGGCGGTCGCGGCGGGCGCGGCGGGCGCGCCCGGGGCCGCGCCAGTCTGTGAGTCGCTCATCTCCCTCACCTCCGGTCCAGGCCGGGCGCGTAGCCGGCCACAGTGTTGGCGCGGATGTGCGCGAGCTGCGCGCCGCCGATCTTGTCCAGATAGGCGTCCCAGCTCTCGACGCCGTACACCCACTCTTCCAGGTAGGCGGCCCACGTCTCGTCGTCCTTGGCGATCGCCTTGTAGTGGTTGAGGTGCACCGGGTCGTAGTCGTAGAAGTAGCGCACCGCCGTGGGGTGGGCGCCGTAGGGCACCGGGACGACGGCGTCGACGAGGAACGGCGGCAGGGCGTTCTGGTCCGGGTCGAGGCGGAGGTAGTCCTCGGGGACGATCTCCTCACAGGTGACGATGACGGCGCTCGAGGCCTTGCACTGCTCGAGATCGGCGAACGTGAGCCCCTTGATGCGCACGGTGCCGTCGGTACTGACCTGCTGCGCGTGGATGATGGAGATGTCGGGCGTGAGCGCGGGGAGGAGGACGACCTCGTCGTCAGCGTGGCCGAACGGGTCGTCGATGACGATCACCTTCTCGCAGGGGATGCCCTTCTCGCCGCGCAGCTCCGGCGGGAAGCCGGACTTCTCCACGACGTCGGTGCCGAGGCCGGACTTGCTGGGGATGAACGGCACGCCCAGCGCCCCGGCGAGGAAGCGGAGGCTCATCATGTTGTTGGTGTAGTCCTCCACGACGACCTCGCCGCGCTCGACCGCCTTGCGGAAGCGGATGCACGTGGGGGCGAAGCGGCCGTTGCCGCCGTAGGCGATGTCGAGGCGGCGCACGCAGCCGGCCCCGACGAGCAGGTCCAGCGCCTGGCCGTTGGAGTGCGCCACCAGGTGCAGGTCCTTGATGCGGCGGCGGGCGATCTCGTAGACCGCCGCCATCGGGTTGCGGTTGATCGTGAAGCCGCCGACGCAGATCTGGCTGCCGTCGGCGACGAAGCGCTCGACCGCCTCGCCGATGCTCATCAGCTTTCCGTCGAGGCCGTTGTGCTCTGCCATGTGCGGTCCCTCCTCTGCGGTTGAGGGGCTCCTTAACGCGGAAGCCCCCAGCGGGCAGCATCGCCTCAGCTGGGGGACAGGGCCTGACGGAGGGGCCGGTGGGAGCGCCGCCGGCCCGGGCCATGTGGCAGCGGAATCATGATACACGGGGGCCGTGGCGATGCAACAACCGGGCCGTGGCGATGCAACAGCGGCGCGGGCGCCCGCGGCACGGCCCGCGCCCGCGCCTCTGTGCTAGCATTCGGGCACGATGCAGGATGATGGCTTCCTCTTCTCCGGTTATGCGCGCCTGCCGCAGGACGTCTCCCACCAGGCGCTGTACAAACGCGTCGGCGTGGTCATCGAGGTCGACGACGCCGGCATCATCCTCGACGCCAGCACCTCCCTGATGATGGACACGGCGCGCGAGTTCTTCGCCAAGCTCATCGTGGGGCGCTCCGTGCTCAACGAACGCCCCGAGATCGAGGCCGTGATCCGCTATCGCTACCGCGGCCACTCGCAGGGCGCCCTCCTGTCGGCCCTCGGCAAGGTCTTCGAGTCGGTCGACCAGTCGCCGCTCGTGCTGGGTCAAGCGGCGGGGCCGCTGCCCAGCGCAAAGCAGAGGGACGCCGGCACCGAGACCTACGGGTAGGCCGGCGGCCTGACGGCGGGCTTGGGCGGCCTCATGTCCTGACGGCCGGCCCTAGCGAGCGCGATCGGCGTCACGGGCGCGGGTGACTTCGCCCGCGCGCCCTCGAGCATCCGAGCCCGCGTCGCTCACTGATGTCGCCCCGACCATCTGCCACGCGCTTGGAATCGCTCCGCCGCTCCAGGCCGATGGCGTAGGGCTCCCGGAAGTGCTGGCCGACCGCGAGCAACGCCGGCCGGCGCGGCGGTCGCCGGAGTCGGGGATGGACGCAGGTCGTAGACTGACAGGGATCCAGGTCGCCGAGAGAGACGACGGAGACCGAGACGGGGAGGCACGATGAGCGCAGGGCGCGTGGATCCGGGGGCGGCGAGAGTGAACTACGGGGGCATGTCCGTATCCAGTGTGCAGCAGCTTCTCGAAGAGACGGACGTGCCGCTGCTCAGAGGCCTTTCCAAGCGTGACCTCCGCCGCATCGCCAAGCTGGCCGAGGTCAAGCGCTGCCTACCGGGTGCGACCATCTTCCGCGCCGGCGCGCGCGGCGACGCGTTCTACATCATCGTCGCCGGGAACGCCGAAGCGAGGATGCCGGACGGCAGCACGGAGGCGCTGCATGCCGGCGACTACTTCGGCGAGCTGTCGCTCGTCGACGGAGCCCCGCGTGCCGCCGATGTCGTCTGCATGGGAGAGCTCACGGTCGTGCGCATCGAGCGACGTGCCTTCCTGGAGCTCCTCCGGGAGGAGCCGGGGATCGCGCTCGTCATTTTGACGGGCGTCGTCGGCATCGTGCGCGCGCTGCAGGTACAGCTGGACGTCCGCGCTCCCGGCTGAGCCCGGGCAGGGACGTGGGGGCAGCCAAGGCCGTCACGCCGGCGGCGTCGGTCTCACCCGATTCGGGTGGTGCCTTGGCTCCGGCCTCACCCGTAGATTGGGAGCGCAAGGTCATGCGAGGCCAATGGGGGGACATCGTGAACCTGGACTTCCGTGCCGAGAAGCTGATGGAGGGCGCGCGCACCTTTGAGAGGGCCGCTCATCACAACGGCCGTGTGTGCGGCGAAGGCCGTTACGCCGAGCCCTTCGCCGAACAGCCGCGCGCCGCGTGCGTGGCGATCGGCAGGGACGGCGCCCGCGGGACCGTGGCCGTCACCCGCCCCGCCTGCCGCATGTTCGCGGAACGCCCGGCGAACGACACGGCGATGGCGCAGTACCTCGCGGCTGCCGCGTCTGGACCGGCGATCGACCTCCCGTACGCCGTCTGAGACGGATCCCGATGATCGAGGGGAAAGCGCGCGGGAAGGCGGGCGGGGTCGAGTCCGCCCGCCCGCGCAACGGCTCGCAAGCGCCCGTGGCGAGGGACAAGCGGGGTGAGCAGTCGTGACGCGCGTCGCCCGACGATCTGCGGGGCCACACGCGGCGGAGTCGCCCAGGGCCGAAGGAGGCGTCGCGATCGGACACACGACAGAGGAGAGCGAGGTGCGACCACCGGTGGTCGCCTCGGCCAAGCTGCGCCCGCCTCAGCTTCAGGTGCCCCTGGTCACGCGGCGCGCGTTGCTCGACGATCTCATGGCATCGACCCAGCCGCTCGTCGTGGTCTGCGCTCCGGCGGGTTCGGGCAAGAGCGTGGCGCTGATGCAGTGGGTCGAAGCGGATCCGCGGCCAGCGGCCTGGTTGCAGCTCGACTCATCCGACGACGACGTCGTCCTGCTCCTGTCCTCTCTCTGCGAAGCCCTCGAGCCGCTCATCGATCTGGATCCGGGGGTCGCGGGGCTGCTGAGCCTGTCCGAGCCGCCGGTGCGCGAGCGCGTCCTGCCGCTGCTGTCGGCCGCCGTGAGCGAGGCAAGACCGTTCCTGCTCGTCCTCGACGATGCCCATCTGCTGCGCAGCCCAAAGTGCTGGGACGTCCTCGCCTTCCTCCTCCGCGCTCTGCCGGCCGGCGCGCAGATGGCGCTGGGGAGCCGGGGCGATCCCCCGCTCGCACTCCCTCGCCTTCGAGCCGCCGGCGAGCTGGCCGAGGTGCGCATGTCCGGACTGGCGCTCGACAGGGCCGAGGTCGAGCAGTTCGTCCTTCTGCACGATTGCGCGCTTGACAACTACAGCGTGGACCAGCTGCTCGCCGCCACCGAAGGGTGGGCGACGGGCCTGCAGCTGGCGTGCCTGGCCTCCGCCGGCCGGCCGCTTCAGGAGTGGCTGCCGAACGTGAGCGGCGAGCGGCGAGACATCGCCGCCTACCTCACGTCCGAGGTCCTCGACGGCCAGCCGGCCGACGTGCAGGAGTTCCTTCTGTGCACGTCGGTGCTGGGCGAGCTCACGCCGGCGCTCTGTAGCAGCATCACGGGGCGTGACGATGCCGGCGAAGTGCTGGCGCGCATCGCTCGCGAGGGGCTGTTCGTGGTCCCCGTGGGCGACGACGCCGACCGCTACCGCTACCACAATCTGTTCGCCGAGATGCTCGCGGCGGAGCTCGAGCGTCGCCGGCCCGGGAGAGCGGCGGAGCTTCACCGCCGGGTGGCCGCGTGGTACGCGGAGCGCGACGACCCCGACGCGCAGGTCCGTCACCTGCTTGCGGCGGGCGAGGTCGCCGCTGCCGGCGCCGTGGTCTGCGACTCCTGGACGACCTTGTGGTCGCGCGGCCAGGCCGAGACGGTCCGCCGCTGGCTCGGATCGTTCAGTGACCGGCAGATCCTGGCCCAGGCGGCGCTCACCGTCACGGCGGGGTGGGTGTACTCGGCGCTGGACCATCGCAAGCTCGGTGAGCGCTGGGGCAAGGCGGCATGCAGCGCCCGTGTCGACGGTGAGGCTCAACCCGGACACGGGCCCTCTCTCCTCGCCCTGCAGGCGCTCTTGCGCGCGACCATCGGCCTCGACGGCGTGCGTGCGATGCGCGAGGACGCCGAGCTGGCGGCTCGGCTGGAGGCCTTCCCGGACACCAGCTGGTACGCCGACGCTCAGGTCTCGCTCGGGGTGGCGCGCTGGCTGTCGGGGTCTTCCCAGCGCGCTTTGCACCCTCTTGCCGTCGGCGCTCGTGAGGGGTCGGTGCGCAATTCCTCGGCGGAGCTGGCCGCGATGGGCTACCTCGCGCTCATCGCCGCCGACGAAGGCGAGTGGGAGACGGCCGAGGAGTACGGGGCGCGCGCCTCCGCGAGGTTCCTTGAGCTCGGCTTCGGCACACATCGCCGTTGTCTGCCGATGATGCTCGCCCGCGTGCGCCTGCTCGCCCGCTCGCCCGAGGCCGGCATCGACGCCGCCGTGGCTGCCGTGGACGATCTATTGACCCACATGGTGCCGCATCCCTGGATGGACCTGCTCACCTCGGTCGTGCTAGGAGAGGCGGCCGTGGGAGTGGGCGACGCAGCTGCCGCCAAGCGCCGCGCCGCCGCCGCCGCGGCCCAGCTCGCGCGCTACCCCGACGCCGGCATCCTGCAGCGACGCGCCGAGCAGCTGCGCGCCGCCGTGGAGCTCACGGGCGTCGCCGAGGCGCTCACCCCGGCCGAGCGCCGCGTCCTGGGGCTGCTGCCGACGCACTTCACCGAGCAGGAGATCGCCGAGCGGCTCTTCGTCTCCCACAACACCGTCAAGACCCACCTCAAGTGCGTCTATCGCAAGCTCGGCGCCTCGTCGCGCTCGGAGGCGGTGCAACGGGCCCACGACGCGGGGCTCCTGTCGCTGCCCTGAGGTCAGAGCCCGCGGACACCCTTGACGGCGAGATAGGCGGCGATCACGAAGCACACAACCGCGATGATCTTCTGGCCGTGCTTGGTGAGGACCCGGCGCAGGGGACCGAGCACCCTGTCGGCCGTTCTCGGCGCCGCGTAGCTGAGAGCAACGGGGACGATCAGCGGCGCGAGCGTGATCGCGAGGAAGACGACCAGCGCGGTCCACACGTCGGCGCTGCCGAGCCCCGAGATCATCATCTCTTTGAGCGCGACGAGGTAGGGGATGACCGACGAGAAGTCGCTCGCCGCCAGCCCCACGCCGGCGGCCAGGCCGCCGGCGGCCCCGAGAGCCCGTCGCTTCTCGCCCTCGGGCTTGGGCTCCTTGCGCAGGGCGCGCACGCCGAGGTAGGCGATCAGCAGGGCGGCGACCAGGTCGACGATCGACGTGGTGGCCGACGGCTTGAGCTGCAGCCGCAGTCCGAGCGCGAGCACCACTGCGCCGAAGCCGGCGAACGTGGCGCAGAAGCCGATGCAGTAGGCGAGGCCCGTCCGCTTCGACGTCGCCAGCAGGGCGACGAGCACGAGGATGCCGGTCGGGTTGATCGCGGCGGCGATGGCCAGCGGGACGATCTTGGCGAGGAGCTCGGACACGCGCTCCCCTTCGGTGGCGGCCGATGCTCTCCTGCGGCGCCGCCCGCTGCGCCCGGCGGCCACCGCCTGCCGCGCCGGGTGGCGCGCCGGCCGGGCCGCCGGGTCGTACCCCCGGCCGAATGTTCCTCCATCTTGTCGAATCGGCCGGGCTTGCCCCGCCCGCCGGCCGGTGTAAGATGACCGTGCTGCATCCATAGCCGCAGACGAGCGCCGTCTCCGCTCGCTGCCCGCAGGTCATGGACCCCCAGCCAACGCTTCGGCGTCCCCTGGGGGTCTTCGCGCGTTCAGGGGCGAATCACCGGTTCCTAAGGAGGGAGCTGCATGGACTTCCGCTACACGACCGAGCAGGAGATGTACCGCCAGGCCATCCGCGAATGGCTGGTCAAGAACCTGGAGCCGCGCGCCCGCGGCATCGACGAGGCCGAGGACGGCATTCCCGACGACATCACGGCCGGCATGGCCGAGATGGGCATGTTCGGGACGACCATCCCCGAGGAGCTCGGCGGCATGCCGCTCCCCGACGAAGAGCGCCTGATCTACGCGATGATCACCATCCACGAGATCGCGCGCGCCGACCTCAGCATGAGCACGCCGGTCTACGCGCTGCTGACCATCGGCTGGTCGTACATGATCAACCGCTACGGCACCGACGAGCTCAAGCAGGAAGTGCTCCCGGCCGTGGCCGCCGGCAAGGCGTTCGCCGGGATCAACACCACTGAGCCCGGCGGCGGCTCCGACCTCAGCGCCATCAAGACGATCGCGCCGTGGAACGAGGAGAAGCAGGCCTTCGTCATGAACGGCGAGAAGGCCTACGTCAGCGGCCCCAAGGAATGCGAGAAGTGGGGCGCCCCGAGCGGCCACTGCACGCTCGTCAAGACCGACCCGAACCAAGGTCACAAGGGCATGACCTTCATCTGGGTCCCCGCCCACCTCGACGGCATCAGCTACACGACCTACAAGGACATGGGCCGCATGGGCCTCAGCACCGGCGGCTGGATCTACAAGGACGTCGAGCTGCCGCGGAAGTACGTCCTCGGCGAAGAGGGCAAGGGCTTCTACGTCAACATGGACGGCTTCAACGCCGCCCGCGTGCTCGTGGCCGCGGCCTGCCTCGGCGGCGCCGAGAAGGGCCTCGAGATCAGCGGCGAGTACACCGCCCAGCGCACCACCTTCGGCAAGCCCCTGGGCAAGAACGAAGGCATCTCCTTCGAGATGGCCGGCGACTGGATGCAGCTCGACATGCTCAAGCTCAACCTGCTGCGCGGCGCGTGGATGATCGGCCAGGAGCACACCAACCCCGGCCAGTTCAGCCGCAAGGACATCAACAAGGTCATAAGCACGGTCAAGTGCCTGAGCCCGACGCTCTGCCACGACATCGCCCGCCACGGGATGATGTACCACGGCGCCTTCGGCTACACGAAGGAGACCCCGCTCGAGATGCTGCTCCGCGGCGTCATGAGCTACGAGGTCGGCGCCGAGGGCGGCCTGATGATCATGCGCGGCATCATCGCCCGCGACGTGTGGGGCGAGACGCACAACCCGTTCAAAGACTGAGACTGACTGACTGATCTGCGGCGAGGGGGCGGCGCGGCGGCCCGCAAGGGCCCAGCGCCGCGCCGCCCCCACCCGTCTATCGCCGGGAGAGGTGACATGGAACAAGTCGAATGCATCGTGGTGGGCGGCGGCCTCGCCGGATTGTCGGCGGCCTACGGCCTCGCGAGCGCCGGCGCCGAGGTGATGGTCCTGGAGCGCGGGGACTACTCCGGCGCCAAGAACGTCACCGGCGGACGCCTGTACGTGAAGCCCATCCGCCGGTTCTATCCAGAGCTCTGGGACGAGGCGCCCTACGAGCGTCCCGTGGCCCGCGAGCTCGTGACGATGATGGCCGACGGCGCGCACACCACCGTGGAGATCGCCTCGGACCGCTTCACCGCCGGGCAGCCGCAGAGCTACACCGTGCTGCGCGCGAGGCTGGACCAGTGGCTGGCCGAGAAGGTCGGCGAGAAGGGCGCGATGGTGGTGCCCAACATGAAGGTCGACGAGCTGCTGCGCAAGGACGGCAAGGTGATCGGCATCCGCGCCGGCGAGGACGAGATCGGCGCCAGCGTCGTGATCGTCGCCGAGGGCGTGCTGCGGCTGCTTAGCAGCAAGGCCGGGCTCGCGTCCGAGCCGCAGGCCAGGCATCACGCCGTGGGCTACAAGGAAGTCATCGAGCTGCCCGCCGGCGTGATCGAGGACCGCTGGCGCCTCAACCCCGGCGAAGGCGCGGCGCACCTGTTCATGGGCGACTGCACCAAAGGGATGATGGGCGGCGCCTTCCTCTACACCAACAAGGAGAGCATTTCGCTCGGCATGGTGGTGGGCATGGAG
>Ga0075520_1000698_pt1 | contig 15246 bp, 8 predicted proteins | sample NGEPerB_FD_75100 | JGI IMG/M metagenome (GOLD analysis project Ga0075520, IMG submission 75100) | Arctic peat soil microbial communities from the Barrow Environmental Observatory site, Barrow, Alaska, USA - NGEE PermafrostAB12-B | ecosystem: Environmental > Terrestrial > Soil > Wetlands > Peat ... | reverse complement strand
TGTGGAGCGGGTGACGGGAATCGAACCCGCACTGTCAGCTTGGGAACTGTTTGAACTCATGGGGTTTGTGCTTGGTTCTCTGCGTGTTTCGCGGCCACGAGCGGCCTGGGGTGCCCCTCGGATGCCTGCCGTAATGGCACGTTAATGGCATGGACCGGAACGTGAGAGTCGATCGGTCAGAACGAGTCGCCCTCTTCGCAAGCCTCAGCGCAAGCCCGTCCTCATCCGAAACACACCGCTCTCCGAGCTCACCCTTGCCCGTGGCCAGGACGCAAATCCATTGTTGAAGAAGCCTCCATGACTTGAGGGAAACCTCAGTTCCCTTCACCGCGAACCAGGTCATTCGGGCGACCTGGAGTCGCTGGCCCCATCGAGACAGTCGGTGCGGTGCGCCCATCGGACCGGTCAGTTGCCATCAGTTGCTGGTGTCCCGTCACCGGACGGCTCGCAGCGCGAAAGGACCGTTCATTACCTGTCATCTGGATGAACCATCTGTCATCTGGGATGACAGTCGATGGTGGTCGATGACGTCTTTCCTCATTACTTGATCTATTCGTCGCCCCTTGAGTTTCACTGTGCTGCAGCGCCGAATATCGCGACGTCTCACCAGGGGAGTACTCGATGTCGAAAGCCGCCTCACACACCGAACGTCTTCGTCGAGTCCCCAGGAGCTTCATCTGGCTCGTCGCGGTGGTAGTGGTGCTGACGCCGTCAGTGGTTGCCCTGGCCGGACCGGCGCAATGATCTTCGTCGCAACCTCGTCACAAGAAACCAGAAGTTAGGTAACCCAATCCTTACTCTTGACATCCAGGATTTCCGCTCTGACGCTGGTGGGATGCATGGCGCTTCATCCTCTCCGCCAACGAACGACGGAGATTGACTCTCACCGGCACGACCGTGCCGCACCATCGGGGGAGGCTTTCGTGCCCGTACAAACCACCTATCCCGGCGTCTACATCGTCGAGCAGAAGTCGGGGTCGCACGTCATCACCGGGGTGTCGACGTCCGTGACCGCCTTCGTCGGTGCGGCGCGCAAGCGCCCCGGCGACACCCCCGTCGCTCTGAACAGCTTCGCCGACTACGTCCGGACCTTCGGCGACGTCATGGACACCACCCGCGGTCCTTTCCACAGCGGCCCCGGGAGCGCCCATGGCGTCCGACCTTGAGTCAGCACTTCTCACCGCCTTGCTCGACTTCGCCAGGCGCCGACTCGACGCACTGCTCAACAACCTTGCCCCCGACGCTGAACACCTGCTTCTCATCTTTCTTCCCGGCGCCGGCGCCACTGACCAAGCCAAGGCGGCCGGCACCGACGCGGGCACCCATCTGACGAAAGCCAACACCAACCTGACCCAGCTCGACAACGCCATTGCGGCCGGCCCGTCCAGCCTGACGCAGTGTGAGGCGGCTCTGGTTGAGGCGACGGCAGCGCTGTCGGAGATCGATGCGGCCATCCGTTCGATCGTCGCGATGGTGCCCGCGGTCGCAGATGCCGAAGCCGCGATCCTCACGGTGGTCAAGGCTGCCGTCGCCGCCGGCGGGGACACCGTGACCGGGCTGCTCGACCAGATCGGCCTGGCGGGCCCGATCAGCGCGAACATCACGAAGTCTGGAACGGTGCTGAGCTACCCGCTGGCCAGTGCCGCCGAGCACCCCCTGGACCCGGCATCCGGGGCCGTACTGACTTTGAACAACACGACAGCCCAGGCGACCCTCGACTACGGCACGGCCAGGCCCGTCCTCGGAGTCAGCCTCACCACCGGCTTGTCTATAGGCCTGTCATCGGACGGCTTCGTCGACCAGGTGGTCGGCGGGGGCGCCAGTGCCACAGCGACCCTGACGATCAGCGCGGACACCACCAATGGCCTGCGATTCCAGGCAGGGGCCAAGACCCGCGCAGACCTGGACGGACAGCTCACGCTGCCCGGCGTCGAGCTACTTGGGCTCGGCATCGAGATCCCTGACGGCGTCCCGCTCGGCCTGGCCCTGACCGGCACGATCCTCGGCACCCTGGGTCCCATCGCCGCCCAGATCCAGGGGGCCGGCGTGGCGCTCGCCTTCGACGTCAGCAAGATCGGCAGCGGCAACCCGCTCGGCCTCGCACTGGCGCCGCCGTCGGGCGCCGGTCTGACCGTCGACGCCGGCGTCATCCACGGCGGGGGGTACATCCAGCACACCGGCACCGACTACGGCGGCGCGCTGGATCTTGAGCTCGGCCCGATCGAGATCAAAGCCGTCGCCCTGGTCAGCACGGCCCCGTTCTCCATGGTGCTCGTGCTGTCCGTGGAGTTTCTGCCGGCGATCCAGCTGTCCTTCGGTTTCACGCTCAACGCCGTGGGCGGGCTTGTCGCCCTCGATCGGACGATCTCGACGCAGGCCCTGCTGGGGGGGATCCACGATCACAGCGCCGACACGGTGCTGTTCCCCCAGGACCCGGTCGCTGCCGCGCCGACGATCCTGCGGCTGCTCCAGCAGATCTTCCCGCCGCAGCAGGGCGCTTTTGTCGCCGGGCCCATGCTCGAACTGGGTTGGGGGGAACCCATCTCGTTCGTTACCGCGCGCCTGGGCGTGATCATCGCCCTGCCAGATCCTAAGGTGATCTTGATCGGCTCGCTGCGGGTGGCCCTGCCCGACCCGGATGTCCCGATCGTCGACATGCGCGCGGACATCTACGGCGAGCTCACGCCCGATCACCTGCTCGTCCGCGTCAGCCTGGCCGGTTCGCGCCTGGCCGGCTTCGCCATCTCCGGCGACTTCGGCCTGCTGATCGGGTGGGGCGACCACCCGGACCTGGCGATCTCGGCGGGCGGGTTCCATCCGCACTACGCCCCGCCTGGCGAGCTGGCCGGGATGAACCGCGTCAGCGTTGATCTCTCGCCGCCGTCGTTCATCACGATGCGCGCAGAGGCCTACCTCGCCCTGACGTCGAACTCGTTCCAGCTCGGCACCCGCGTCGAGCTGAAGGCCGAGGTCGCCGGTGTCGGCGCGGAAGGCCATCTCCAGTTCGACGCCCTCGTGTTGTGGTCGCCGACCTTCCACTTCGAGATCGACCTGAGCGCTGGTGTCTCGCTGTATGCGTTCGGAGAGAGCTTCGCGAGCGTGGACCTGAAGCTGCACCTCGAGGGCCCGGGACCGTGGGTCGCCTCGGGGCACGCAAGCCTGTCCCTGTTGTTCTTCGACGTCGACTTCGATCTGCCGCGGATCAGCTGGGGTGAGGGCGACAACCCGATCCCGGCGCCGTTCCCGCTGCTGGACACTGTCAGGGCGGCGCTGTCGGACCCCAAAGCCTGGGAGGCCCAGCTTCCCGCGGAGACGGACCTGCTGGCCAGGCTGGTGGCCCTGCCCCAGGGTGGACCGCCGGTGGTCCACCCGTTGGGCGCTCTGGAGGCCCGCCAGCACATCGCCCCGCTCGAGACGGTCATCGACCACGTCGGTGCCAACCCGGTCGACGACCATCGGATCAACCTCGGACAGCCAACCCTGTCCGCCAACGGCCAGCCGGGCGCCGTGGCCAAGGCCGTCGCACACGCCACCGAGCTGTTCTCTCCCGCCAACTTCCTGAACCTCACTGACGACCAGAAGCTGTCCCTGCCTGCGTTCGAGCCTTTCCCGGCTGGCATCGTGATCGCCGCCGAGACGGCCAGATATGGGACCCCGTCCGGGACGAGCTACCAGTGGGACACCCACTACCCGGATCTGAACACGCGCAGACCGGAGGGGTTCCAGTCTCTTGCCGCGCTCAACCATCATCTTCTGGCCACGGGTCCTGCCGGCATGGTGCACGTTGTCAAGGGCAACCCGTACGCCGTCGTCGCCGATCCCGTCCACGTGGCCGACCCTGGCAGGGGAACGGTGCGCTCCACCGCCGATCTGGCGCTACTAGCAGGTGTGGGCCCTCAGGAGATGACCACGACGGCGGCGGCCAACCTCGTGAGCACGCTGCCCCCCGGGACCGCCCAGTTCGCGGGCGCGGGGGTCGGCCCTTGACATGTTCCCGGCCATGAATGACCAGGATTCCAACTGCTACCCGGAGGCGACATGTTGAGGTTCGCGCTTCACAGACAGGGCCAAAACTCCCAAGTCTCCACGCGCTGCCACCGCATGCCCTGCCGCGGTTCACACAACTACTGGTCTACCAACCGTGCACGTACAACCGGGCTTGGTTATCGCCCGACAGGAAGCAACGTACAACCTTCCACCTACAGCCGGACGGTTTTCCTCCCGGCCCGCAGCGACCGGGTTTCCACCCTAGGAGAAATCCGATGACGGGCTCGCTCGGCGACCTCCCGAACTTCGTGGCCGATGCCTACCGGATACCTCCGCAGACGCCGTTCACGCCCGAGAACATCGTCATTGGTTCCTACACGTTTCTGCCGTGGGTACGCAGCGGAGTCGGAGCCGTCGTCACCAGCGCGAACGGCGAGCTGCGGGCGAGCATCGACGTCGCCGTCCCGGTGCAGGCCGCGTCCGGGGAAGTCACCGCGACGGTCACGGGGATCCAGGTTCGGGGGCCGGGCGACGTGCTGGGCCTGGACGAGCGGCAGATCATCCGCCGCTACCCCGAGCCCGGCACGACGAACGCAGAGGACAGCTTCCTGGCCCATGTTGAGTTCGACCGGCCGGTCGTCCCCTGGCTGTTCAGCCCGCAGGCTGTACAGCCAGGGGACCGGCTCACGCCATGGATCGCGCTGATCGTGCTCGAGCAGGGCCGGTACACCCTCAGCCCGGGCGCGCAAGGTCGACCGGACCAGGTGGCGACCTACCTCGGTGAGCTCCAGCAGACCGACGACGCCTGGGCCTGGGCGCATGCCCAGCTCGTGGGGCCGCCCGGCAGCGGTCCGTCCGTCGACGACCGGCTGACTGCGTCTTACGGTCCGGCCAACCTCTCGCGGCTGCTCTGTCCGCGCCATCTCGATCCCGATCGGCAGTACCTGGCATGCGTCGTGCCGCTGTACAACGCAGGCAGCGCCACGGGCTTGGGCACGCCGGCCCCGGACAAGCTCGACACGGCATGGGTACGCAGCCCTGATGGATCAGACGCAGACACCCCGATCGAGCTGCCCGTCTACTCCTCGTGGCGGTTCGCGACCGGGCTAGCGGGCGACTTCGGTTCGCTGGCCGCCAAGCTGCACGGCGTGCCCGCACCCTGGCAGGTCGGACGACGGCTCACGCAGATGTCCACTCCCGGCGGCGGCCTGCCTCCACTGGGCCCCGGCGACCCCGGGCGCCTGCAGACCGTCAGGGCGCCCCTCTACAGTCCCACCCTGCCGGACGCCGGCAGCCAGGACCCGACCGAGGTTGAGGCGCTCACCGCCGAGACCGCGCAGTGGCCACCCCCCGAGATCGAGGCGCTGCGGACCGAGCTGAACCGCCCCAGCATCCTTGCAGCAAAGACCGCGAACCCCGCCGGCCCGGTCCCGAGGCCGATCGTCGGGCCCGAGATCTACGACCGGTATCAGGCTGCCGTCTCGCGCGTCGATCCGGACCGCGACGGCGACTGGTTCGGTGAGCTGAACATGACCCCGGCCCACCGGGTCGCCGCAGGCCTGGGTTCGCGGGTGGTCCAGAAGGACCAGGAGCAGCTGATGCAGTCGGCCTGGGCTCAGGTCGGCCAGGTCGACGCGGCCAACCGGGCTTTGCGGTGGGCACAGCTGGCCCGTTTCGTCGGGAGCTCGTCCTACACCCGGCACCTGCGCCCGCTGTCGTTCGGCAACCTGCTGGCCACCACCCGACGCGTTCAGTCGCGGGTACTGACCCACCCAGGGGTCACCGTGGCCGCCGACGTGGGCGCCTCGAACCTGGCCGACTCGGCGCTGACCTCGGCGTTCCGCCGAGTGACCAGGCCGCTGGGCGGGTTGGCCCGCGTCATCGCCGCCGACCCGGGCAGTCAGGGCAAGCTGGTCGCCGACGGTGACACGGCGCGGGATATGCAGCGCCCTTACCAGGAGCTGGACGGCGTGACCACCGTGTCCGCCGGGGTCGCCGGCGCGCTCGACGCGCAGCGTGTGGCTCCCGCGCTGGGCGGCGACCCCACAGCGATCGCCGCCGCACTGGACGCGGCTGGGCAGGGGCTCGGGGCTGCGCCCGCGGCCATCGACGCCGTCGCCGACCAGGTCCGCGCGGCCGCGCCGAACCCGGCGGACTTCGCCGCGTTCGTGGGCAAGCAGCTGCTGAGCCAGCTGGATCGCGCCGCCGCGGCGAGCAAGGGCACGGCGCCGGTGTGGGCGCTCAGCGCTGCCGCCCTGGCCCGGTCCGTGCAGGTCATCCCGGAGCTGGCCGACGACGCCCAGGTGGTCGCCCGAACAATCCTGGCGGGCATCAAGGTGGAACCACCGCCCCCGAGCGAGGCGCTCACCTCGGTCCTGGCCCAGGCCCGCGAAGCCACCGCCGACGCCATTGGTGGGGGGTTCGCGCAGATCGGGGCAGATCTGGTCGCGCCTGCCTGGCCGGGGACACCGCTGCGGCCCGGGGTAGAGATCACCGGCTCGGCGCTGCTTGCGCTGGTCGACCCCGCGGTCAACCTGACGGCCCGGATGAGGAGTCGGATCGGCGCGGCGGCCTGGCTGCCGGCGAACTGGTTCGACGACCTGCTCCTGAATCCGGTGATGGCTGCCCCGGTCTTCACCCGGCCCATGTACGAGGCACTGGACGCCTACTCGCGCGACTGGCTGTTGCCGGGCCTGAACAGGTTCCCCCAGCCGGACATCGTCACCGTCCTGAACAGCAACCCCAAGTTCGTCGAGTCATTCCTGGGGGGTCTGTCCCACGAGATGGGTCGCGAACTGCTGTGGCGTGGCTACCCCACCGACCAGCGCGGCACCTACTTCCGGCGCTTCTGGAACCGCGCCAAGGACGACCTCAAACAGGACCTCGCACACTTCACGTCGACCGATCTGGGCAGCCACCTCGACCCTTCCCTGGACGGCATCGTGCTGATGGTCCGGGGCGAGCTGATCCGCCGCTACCCCAACGCGATGATCCTGGCGATGCGCGCGGCAACCGTGGACGTCTCGGGGGTGCCGACCTTCGAGGATCCGATCGCGGCCCCCGACACGCTGGCCACCATCTCGTTCCATGGCCACCTGCCTCCCGACATCACTCTGGTCGGTTTCCAGCTCACGCTCGCAGACATCCAGGCCGACACCGGCGGCGTCGGCTGGTGGTTCGTGGTTGCCGAGCACCCGACCGCGCCCCGGTTCGGGCTGGCGGAAGCACCGAACCAGACGCCGGCGCAGACGCCGGCACCGACGCGTGACCAGCTCGCATGGAACCAGGTCAAACTCCGGTTCGGTCGCTTCCTGGACGGGTGGCAGACCGTCACGCTCCCCGACACAACAGGCGGCCCGAGCATCACCTTCGGTGCAGAGGCGGCCAGCACCGCACACGTCCTGCTCCGCGATCCGGTGCGTGCAGCGTTCTACGGCCAGGCGATGCTCAGCGGAACGGGGAAGATCTGATGGCTGATCCACTGGATGGCCTTCGGGCAGCGGCTCGCGACCTCGCCCAGCAGCGCACCCAGCTGATCGCCCAGGCGGCCGATCTGGCCGGGCAGGCCGACGCGCAACGCCAGCTCGCCACGGACTCCGCCGCGGTGGGCGACACGGCCGTCACGGCAGCGGCCGGGGCGGCCGCCACGGACCTGTTCGCCCAGCGCCGGAGCGCCCTGGGCGGGCTCACCGCCCTGGACGGCCAGCTCGCCGCCGTGATCGGCGCTCTGGCCGGTGACGTGTGCGACGGCGAGCCCGATGTGCCGCTCGCTCTGCTGCCGGTGAGGCTCGAGACCCGGTACAGCGCCGACGGAGCCACGTTGCGGGTGCGCATCTTCCCCGACGACGTCCATGTCGACAGGCTGGACCGGGGTCTGTCCGATGACGAGCGAACCGCTGGCACCGCCTACTGGCAGGCGATCTGGGACGGCAGCACCACCGAGGATGCGGCCTGGCAGAGGTTGCTCGCCACCGTGAAGCCCGCCCGCGCAGAATGGGTGGCCGCGGCGCTCAGCCCGGATCTGAGCACCCGGCCGAACCCTGCGGTGGCCGGCGCGATCCCTGTGCTCGGCAACCCGCCACGGCTGCAGCAGCTCGCGCCCTTCGCCCGCGCCCTGCCGGACCGGTTCATGGTTGTCGCGCTCCAGGATGGCCAGGTCAGCCAGGGGACCGGGACGCCCGTCCCGACGTCGCTGGTGGTGGGCCTGCCACCGACCGCGGACCCTGACCAGCTCGTGAAGAACGCGGCTGTGACCCTGGGCCCGGGCATGGAGTGGATGATCGACCCGGCCCAGGCCGAGGCGGTCGGCATGCTGGTCAACGTGCCGCTGGCGCTACCCAACGCTCCCATCGACACGGTGCTGGCCTTCGGCGTCCGGGCCAGCCTGGCGCCGGCCGACGCGGCAGTCGAGCTCGACGCCCTGCTCGAGGCGCACCGCTACAGCGAGGGCGCGGGGTTCGTCACCGCGGGCACACCGACGAACAACACCGAGACGGACCGCGCCACCTGGTCAGCGCGACCCGCCCGCATCCCACCGGGCACGACGCCTCCGCTAGGCGCCGACGGCACCGACGCGACGGTAGCCGCGACAGCCTTCGGCCTGAACGCCTCCTCCGACACCGGCCTGGCCACGTGGCCGGGCGCCGACCAGGGCGCCGGGCCACTGGCCGCCGCGAGCAACACGGCGCTGTGGCAGGCCACCTGGGGCACCTTCATCGAACGACTCGTCGCGGGCAGCATGCCCACCCCCCACGTCACCGACGAGATCCGCGAGTCCTGGCGGGACTGGTGGCAGACCAGCGTCCGCGGCGGCGGTCCACTGCCGCTGCTGCGACTTGGCGACCAGCCGTACGGGGTGCTGCCCGTCTCGACGGTGCAGGCTTCCTGGCAGCCGGACGGCTCGGCGGCAGTGGAGTCTCCGATGCTCGCCATCCTTCGCAACGCGTACCCTCTGGTGGCTGCGGGGCTGTCGAACGTACCCAGGGTCGGCACCGGTGCTTTGGACGACGCGTTGCTGGAGGTACTGGGCAGCGCCCCGCACTCGCTCGGCGTCCGGGTGCGAAGCATCGGCTCGGACGGGCTCCTCAGCGCGGTGCAGCTCCTGTGGAACATCGATCCCGGGGGGACGAACCAGGCAGCCCAGGACCAGATGATCGAGACCCTCTTCCTGCAGCTGGGCGTGCCCGGTGCCATCGGGTTGCGAGGCGCCGTCGGCAAGACCACGCGCCCGCTCGGCCTGCCGTTGGTGGCCGACGACACCGACGCGGGCGTCGTGGGGGATCTCGGCTTCTACAAGGCACTGGTCAACGACCAGCCCAGGACCGTCGCATCGGTCCTGCAGGCACTGCTCGAGATCTGCGCGGCCGCCGAGCAGCAGGACGTCGACCAGGCGGCGCCAACCCAGCAGATCGGGCTCGTGTTCGACCAGAGTGGCCCGCTGCTGGGCAAGGAGATCGACCGCTACAGCGCGCTCGTGAAGCAGGCGAGCGAGGGCCGCGCCGACCCGGTGCAGCTGCACGCCGCCGCGTCACGCCTGGATGCACGCTTCGGCGCATCGGGACCCTGCGCACTGGCGGCCCTGCAGCCGGTGGTGTCCGCGCGGACGAGCCTGGCCGACGTAGCCCTGAGCACGAAGCTGCCGGGGTCGCTGGCGCAGGAGGTCGCGGTCACCGCCCTCGGCGCGTGGCTGCGGGCCAAGGCACGGCTGGCGCAGTTCCAGGCGGCGGCGCTGATGCTCGTTCAGGCACCGATCGACCAGCGCGGGTTCGCCTTCGCCCAGAGCCTCGACTGCGCAAGCCACCGCTACGACGCGTGGGTGAGCTCACTGCCCACCCGCCGGCTGACCACGCTGCGCGGCTCGGCACCGACGGGGGTGCTGCTCGGCGCGTATGGGTGGGTGGAGGCCCTGGCCCCCGGTGTCGTCACAACACGCCAAGGCGGGTACGTCCACGCTCCGAGCCTGACCCATGCGGCGACCGCCGGCGTGCTGCGCAGCGGCTACCTGACCCACAACCCTGACGCGGCCGGCAGTGGCGCCTTGGCCGTCGACCTGTCCAGCGCGAGGGTACGGACGGCGACCTCGATCATGGACGGAGTGCGCGCCGGACAACCGCTTGGAGCGCTCATCGGCTACCTCATCGAGCGGCGTCTGCACGAGGAACACCTCGACGTCTACACCCTCTCGCTGCGCTCCCTCGCCCCGATCTCCGCCGGGCAGATGGTGACCGACGCGTTGCCCGCCGGCGCTCAGGAAGCGATCGGGGCCAGCGCGGTGGTTGACGGCGTGCGCCTGCTCGCCCTGCCCCGCGCCGCGATCTGGACCAAGCTCACGACCGCGCCCGAGAACCCCTACCTTGATGCGGGGACGCCGTGGCCGACAATCGCCACCAACCAACCCGCCATCGAGACGATTCTGCGCGAAGCCGAAGGCGCCTACGACGCGGTCTCAGACGTGCTGCTCGCCGAGTCGGTGCACCACCTGGTCCAGGGCAACACCGCCCGGGCCGCCGCCACGATGTCTGCGGCGGCGGGCGGAGACGTCGCGCCGGTCGAACCTGAGGTCGTGCGCACCCCGACCAGGGCCGCCGCGGTGACCCAACGCGTCCTCGTGCTGGTCGACGACTCGGGCGCCGGCTCGTCGGGGTGGTCGGCGAGTACTGCGCGCGCAGAAGCCGAGCCCGCCCTGGCAACGTGGGCGCAGAACCGGCTCGGCCCGGCCAGCTCGATCGTCATCCACACCGCCGCCGACAGCACCCGCACCACCCTCGACGCGGCGGGACTCTCCGCCCTTGACGTCGTCTTCGACTGCGCAACGGCGACGGTGTCCGAGGCCGGCGGTGTGCTCACGCTGAACGCGGCCGCCCTCGACGCCAGGCTGCGCGCGCTCGTGCCCGCCCTCGGCAGCGATCCCCTGCCCCTGCTGCCCGATCCGGCCTGGCCGGCGGGGCTGCTGGCGATCGGCGAAGTCGCAGTCGCCGCCCGGGCGCTCCATACGTTGATCGCCGGGTCGGCCAGCATCAGCCCGCACTCGTTCGCACGGCCCAACGACCCGCCCACCCGCACTCCCGACCCCAGCGCCCTGACGGCCCGGCTGCAGCCGGTCGTGGCGGGGCTGACGCAGAAGACCGCCGATCTGGACGCCGCACTCAGCGCCGACCCCGCTGATCCCAGCGCTGTGCAGGCCGCCGTGGACGCGCTGCGGGCGTATGGCATCGCCCTTCCCGCTGGTGGGGCCTCGACCGCGCAGGTCGCGCTGGCCGAGGCGCGCAAACGCAGCGCGGCAGCCTCGGCGATCACGGTCACCGACGCCACATCTGCCCGGGCACTGGGAGAGGCGGTATTCGGGGCCGGATTCGTCGTACTCCCGCTTGTCACCGGCGCCGGCGACCTATTCAGCACCGTCCTCGGCGGCGTGGACCCGGGCCACACCGCGGTTCGCCGGTGGCTGCTCGATCTGGCGACGGTGCGTCCGGACCTTGCCAGGTACACCGAGACCTTGCTCATGGGTGACGCCACCGGCACGTCGCCTGGCGCCGGGCGCTCGCTGCGTATCGCCCAGCTGGCGGCTAGCGGCACCTCGGGAACCACAGCCTGGCTGGGACTGCCGCTGGCACCCGGTGAGGCCAGCCCCGACCAGCCGGTCACCGATGTCGTCATCGACGCGCCGACCGGTTACGACGGGACCAGTCCGATCGCCGGCTTCGTCGTCGATGAGTGGGTTGAGCAGCTTCCCCGGCGAAACCCCGACGGCAACGCGACGATCACCACGGGGCTCGCGGTCAATGCCAACTCGCCGGGTGCTCGTGCCCCGCAGGTGATCCTGCTCGCCATCTCGCCGGACGGTAGCCGGTGGAGCTCACAGGCCCTGATCACGCTTCTCACCGAAACCCGCGAGCTGGCCCGCCTGCGGGCCGTGACTCTCGAGAGGATCACCACGCCGAGCCCGATCCTGCCGGCCATCCAGGACCAGTCGTGGAAGCTGCAGGGCGAACCTGTTCTCAACCTTGCAGAGCTGACGACCAAGATCGCCCAGGTCTCGCGAGTGCTCCCCTACGTCAAGGAGACCGGCCCATGACTGTCGCGGACGGCTTTCGCGCGAACGCCGTGTCGGCGAGCATCGCCGCCTCGTTCCTGCTGCACCCCCCGGGCTGGACCCGTCTCGAACCGCAGTCGGTCTCCGGGGACCCCACGCCCGGGCTCGAGGCACGGCTGCACGACCCGTTGTGGCTACTCGCCCGGCAGTGGCAGTTCGGCGAGTTCGCGGCCGAGGATGCGGGCAGCCCCGTCGCCGTGCATGTGGGCAGCACCACGGTACCCGTCTCGTCGTGGCTTCCGGGCGACACACCGGCAGGCGCCGCGCAGCCGTTGCCCGATGGGGACCTGCTCGAGCCTTCGGTCGAGCGCGAACCGGCTCAGGCTCGCGGACCTGTGCTGCGCGCCAGGGCCGAGGGCGGCGCCGCACTGGTCGCCGAGCTGGCTGATGCGGGCGTAGACGTCAGTCCCGGCAGCCCCACGTTGAGTGCGATGCTCTCGCGGTTCCCTCTGGCCCTTCCGTGGCAGGACCCGTTCGACGGTTCGGCTCCCGGGCTGTTGGCTGTGCTGGGCGGTCGCCTCCCCGACGCCGAACTCGCGGCCACCTCGGCTGCAGCCGATCTGCCGGCCGCCCTGCCGGCATGGGTGGTCGGCGCCCCCGATGTGACGGTCGCCTTGGCCGCCGTCAACAGGTGGTACGGCTGGTACCGCGGCCAGATCGCCCCCAACCCGGACCCTACCCTGGACTGCTGGATCGACGAGCGACTGGAGTACCGCTTTGGGCTCAACGTCGGCTCGCAGACGTTCCGTGCGCCTTCGTTCGGCGGTGGTCGGGTGGACTGGGCTGACGTCGATTCCGCGAGCGACACAGATCCCTGCGGCCCGCCCGGAAACCCCGCCCCGCCAACCCCGGAGCAGACCATGCTCGCGACGCCATTGCGCTTTGCCGGGATGCCCGCCGATCGGTACTGGCAGTTCGAGGACGGCCAGGTCAACCTCGGTGCTTTGGAGGTCCAGCCACACGACCTCGCGCGGCTTCTCCTTGTCGAATTCGCCACGGTATACGGCAACGACTGGCTGGTGGTCCCCGTGGACGTGCCGCTCGGCTCGTACACACGACTTGACGAGGTCAGCTACACGACGACGTTCGCCGAACGGCTGCCCGTCGCCAGGGCTGACGACTCCGGTCGCACCGGAACATTCCGCATGTTCGAGGTCAGCGTCGCCGGGACCGACAGGACGCTACCCGGCTTGTTCGTTCCGCCGTCTGCCGCCAGCGTGCTGGACGGCCCGCCGCTGGAGGAAGTCCTCTTCCTGCGCGATGAGATGGCCAACTCGGCATGGGCCGTCGAGCGTTCCGTACAGGGGCCGAGCGGCAACACGCGCAACCGTCGCGACGAGGGGTACCCGCCACCGTTCCAGCCGGGCACGGACCCGAGCGCGGAACTGGACTACCTGTTGCAGACCGAGGTTCCCGCCTGGTGGATTCCATTCCTGCCATATAGCACTGGCTACGCCACAATTGCTTTGGCGAAGGGCTCAATGCTGCGTAGCGACCAGCCGGTCGAGCCCGTCGGGGTGAGCCTGCGTCCCAGTGAGTCGATGTCCATTCGTGATGAGGAGATCCCGCGCGAAGGTGCGCTACTGCGTCGGGTGCCAACGCTCACTCGCCGCATTGATGGCTCCTACATCCGCTGGATCACGCGTCGTGTCATGGTCGGACGCGGGGAGGGATCGAGCGGGCTTGCCTTCGACTCGACAATCGCGCGGTCCGCCGCCAACCCGGACTGACCAGCGCTGCCCAAGTGTTCGAAGGCAACAAACTGCGCCGAAACGCTATCTCCCAGGTGGGTAAGCGCTCGTCCGCATCAGAGAACGGCACGGGTGCCATTAGGTGTGCCGTTGGCCGTAGCGGTTTGGGCTGAAGCAGATTGGGACTGGGTTATTTCGGACCTGGGGTCGTGGGGGTCGCCCACTGTTGACGGCCGCGTCAGATGATGATGAACGCGTCACTTTCGGTGACGATGTAAGGAGCCCGAGGATGCACGTTCGGGCCGGGCTGAAGGTCGTCACGCTGTCGCGGTCGTCGTCATGTTGTCGCGGTCTTGCGGGCATAGCTGCGCCGCCGTTGGGTGACCGCATGCCCCAACGGCGGCCAGATGAGTGAGTCTCAGATGACGCCGGGCGAGATCGGGCCATCACCAGCGGCCGATCTGATGCCGCCGCTTACTGAGGTCACCGGAATGTTGCCGCTGTGTAAGCACCACCGTGACCGCGCTACACATAGCCGCGGAATAAGCCGAATGGGTGAAGTGGGGGCGCTGCTCACGCTCGGTCAGGCGGAGATCGTCCGGAAGTACACGACCCTGTCGTCGTGCGCGGCAGCCCTTCGGTGAACGGCGCCTCAGACAAATGCTGCGGCGGCAGCGGCACGATGACGAACAGCGGCCGGGTCGCATTCAGGGTCCCGTTGGGGACGGTGAACCGCACCGCCGACAGGTCGTCGGCGCGCAGCACCTCGACCGTGAGGTCGGTGAAGGCGAACCGCCCGCGCTGATGACCGTGCCGCCCGCGGCGACGTGCGCCGCGCCGGTTCCGGTCGCTGTCAACGCGGTCAGCCGGCCGTCGGACTGCACGGTCACCGCCGAACGTGAACCGCAGGGCGGCGCGAGCGGGAGGTAACGGCTGGACCGGTTACAACCACTTCACCGTGTAGGAGATGTCGCACGAGGTCTGGCTCGGGTCCTGCGCCGGCAGCGATCGGAGCTCCACAGCCCGGAAGTCGGCACCGATCAATAGCAGGTGCGGCCCGGATGGGAAAGTCCCCGACGGGGCCGTCAGCAAAAGCGTGTCGGGCTGGCCGGCGATCGAGTTGGTGGCGCGCACGATGGCCCCGGTACCGTTCAACGATTCGATCTGAATGAGAAACCGTGACGAGGTCGGCATCGCCACAACCCACCGATCGATCGTTGAATCGGGCTGCACCGACCGGCTGCGACCGACAGAATCCTCAAGCATCCCCATCCTCCTTTACCTCGATGTCATCCCCGGCCGGTTCACGACCGCGAGCAAAGTGGACACGGCCGGCGTCAGCCGGCCCATTTGAAGGTGTAGGACACCGGGCACACACCGGGATCAGCGTCCGACAGCGGCAGGGCCCGCAGCACAACAGTTCCTCCAATGACCCCGGCGACCACAAAATGATGCGGGCCCGAAGGAAGGATGTCA
>Ga0075520_1000697_pt1 | contig 15255 bp, 9 predicted proteins | sample NGEPerB_FD_75100 | JGI IMG/M metagenome (GOLD analysis project Ga0075520, IMG submission 75100) | Arctic peat soil microbial communities from the Barrow Environmental Observatory site, Barrow, Alaska, USA - NGEE PermafrostAB12-B | ecosystem: Environmental > Terrestrial > Soil > Wetlands > Peat ... | reverse complement strand
GCATATGTACTCACCCTCCCGGCCCCCTCTCTACTCCGTATAGAGGGGGAGTTATTCAGTTATCCAATAATAGACAGATGATTCTATCAATTATTTATACGTAAAATGCAAAATATAACTCGTTTCCCTTTCCCCCTCTTTGCAAAGCAGAGAGAGCCTGTCCCGCTTTGGTGGGAGGGAAAAGAAGGCGGTGAGGTACAGGAATAGCTATAAGCTGTAGGTAAACCCTGCCATAAAGAGGAACCGCTGGGATGGATACAAGTCCCATTCATAATACCTGTTATTGGAAATATTATTCAGCTTAACCCAGAAGGAGAGTATTTTCGAATACCTGTATTCTGCTCCGATATTGAGGTTAACATGAACCGGAGAATCAACAAGCATATTCGGTACCATAAGGCTTGATGTCGTAGCAGCCAGGGTACGTTTTCCAACAATTGTCAGATCGGCATTTGCAATAATCTTGTCCCGCAGGTTATATCCTATGCCTGCCCTAATATCCCAAAGGGGCATATTCCAGGGTTTATCGAATGTTGACAGCGTATATTTATACCAGTTTGCTTTCCCGGAATAAGTGATCTTATCATTTATTTCACCATTCATCTCCCCGTGAATATTTAAGATTTCACCATCGTCGTTAAGCGGAATAAAAAGATTACCCCACTGTGGTGAAAGAAGGCTGTATGGATTAACTGTATTGGCATAGAGAAGCATATCATTGACGAATGAATATGAGGCTGAGACGAGATAATTGCCGCCGATGCCGTTATTTCCCTTCAGTCCTGCAGAAACAGCCAAAGCATTACTGGTATTTTTCAGCTTGAAGAGCGTATCTGAAACCAGGTATGGATTAATATCGATAACATGCTTAGGGTCGTTAGTCTTAAGGCTGCCGTTCAGTCCGGCAAAGAAGCTTACATAAGACGGGACAATGCTGAAACTGAACCTTGCATCGGGGTAGAGATGAAATACCGGTGATGCCGTCATATTCTTATCAAGCAGCAATTGCAATCCGGCCTTGAAGCTCCACTGCTGAGCGCTCTTCATCACGAAGGGGCTGATTGAAGCAATATATTTCCCACCGGAATAGATCAGTGGTGATGGCTTAAAAAATTGAAAATCGATATCTGATCCGGCATAGAATCCCTTGAACATTGTCGCCATTGTGCCTGTAAAACCTATATTGTGCTGAAACCGGTCGGCTGATATAAAAAAGAGGTCATAGCTGAGGTCAAAATCATATGAAAAAGAGGTCGAGTCGAGTGTCAGTGATCCGAATGAAATATGTCCTCCTGCATCCTGGTAAGAAAACCTAATATCCTTTTTTGACGGATTGTAACCTACTATACTTGTTTCATAACCATATGCGTATCTTGTCTTCTGCATAAAATCCACCGAGCCTTCGAGATAGTTTCCTTTGAGGAATCTCTTCCCAAAAAGCGAAACATCATTATCCATGTACCCTCCGAATACCTTCTCATCATTATCCAGTTTCAGCTTTCCGTTCGTCGAATAATGTCTTGCTATAAGTCCGATTGCCCCTTTCTTGGATCTTTCATTTGCAATACTCAGTTCTGCAAGCGGAGTTAAGTAATTGCCAAAACCAAGCTTCAGGTAGCTTTTATAAAGCTTGGTAAGAGGATCAGGAATAAGGGATGCCGCCTTTATGGGGCTGATGGTGTATTCAGGTGAATAAGGTACAGTCTCAATGCTGTACTTAAAATCGGGCCTCACCTTTGAAGTATCTAACAGATCGGGCAGAAAGCTTCTCTTGATTGCATCAGTGAGAGACGGCTTATAAGGGTTATAAAGGGTAACCTCCCGTTTCAGACCCTGCTGTTTTGTCTGGGCTGCTGCTGGTAAAAGAAACAGCAGAAAAAGGATATTTATGATTAAGATTCGTTTCATCTTCAAAGTGTAATTTCCTGATTTAAACTTTATTTCTATATAACGTTTCAAATAAGTCAGTTATCTGATATTCAATTTAACTGGTTCAGTGAATCGAGCTTTGCCTTCACCTCATCCAGTATTCCGTCGTTATCCGTTGAATAGTTGTCGCGGAGGCTTTCAAGCGTAGCTTTTGCCTGCAGCTTATCGCCTTTCTTCAGGCTTACATCGGAAAGAAGCAGGAACATCCTTGCCATCCAGTACTTGTGAGGTGAGTTCTGGTCAATGAATTCAGTGATTACTTTTTCCGATTCGTCGTACTGATTCTTGCTATACAGCAGTTCAGCAACTATATACTTTGATTCTGCACCTTGTTCGCTGACCACCTCAACCGACAACTTACGGAAATCGGTAAGCGCTTCATCGAAGTTATTAAGGCTGTAATTTGCCTTTGCCCGCAAATAAAGAGCCTCTCTTAAAAATTCTTCAGGAATGCCCGAAGCGCCCGTCACTTTATCTGCAACATCTATCGTTTTACGTGCATCGCCAAGCTGGTATGCCGACCTTAACTGGCCCTTAAGCGCCAGTATCTTGTTTTCATTATTGACGGCAGCATTCTCAAGCCTCTTGTAATAATCAAGTGAAGAATTAAAATCTTCTTTATTATAGAAGATAGTTGCAGCGGCAATGAGTGACTGTTCTGTGAACTGGTTATTAGGTGCTCCGGCAACTGATGAGTACATTTTGATGGCCTCATCACTGTTTCCTGCTTTCGCGAGGCATTCTGCAAGATAAAACTGAGCATTCTGCAGGAAGCTGCCGTTCGGGAACTGACCGATATAATTTCTGAAGATCTCAGTGGCCTTGTCGTATTTACCAGACATATAAAGATTCTCACCTGAGTTGTACAATAAAGAGTCTTTTTCCGCTAAATTAATATCACCATATCCCTGAAGTGACTTCACGTAAGCAAAATAGGCTTCAATATCATTCAGGTCGGTATAGGCATTTTTCAGTCCTGTCAGAGCATACCTGGCCTCTGGTGTCGATTTATAGTTCTCAATCACCTTCTTATACTGGGAAACAGCTTTGTCATTCTCACCGAGGTTATTATAGAGTAATCCCAGCTGCACCATCGCCCTCGGTACAAACGGGCTTGTCGGGTATGAAGAAATGACAGTGTTGAAATCAGCTTCACCTTTGTCATGATCTTCGAGGACAAGGTATGCCCTTCCCCTCTCGAAATAAGCATCAGGCAGGTAGGACGACGATGGATATCTCTGCATAAGTGACGAAAGGACATCAGTTTTTCCCTTCTGATCGTTCATCAGGCCGAGGGAGAATCCTTTCTGGTACATTGCATAGTCTGCATCCAGTTTTCCGTAATCAATAACCTTGTCATAATAAGTTATTGCCTCCTGGTAATTGGTAGTGATATAATAGCAGTCAGCGATCCTGTTCCTGGCATCTGCCATCACATCGGACTTGATGTTTGCTACATCGCCTTCAAATGTTTTCAGGTTTGTAAGGGCGTTACTGTAATCCTTCAGGTTGAAGAGAGTGTAGCCGAGGTTGTATCTTACAAGTGAATACTCGCTCAGATTTGATGAGCCTGGAATAGCCATAAATTCAGAATAACCAGCTTTTGCATCCACATATCGGCCAAGCCTGTACAGAGCTTCGCTTTTCCAGTATACTGCTCTTGCCCGAAGCCCTGTATTATAGCTTCCGTATTTAAGGGATTTATCAAACATATCGGCTGCGGCCTCAAGCTCGAGGTTCTTGAAAAGCTCCAGTCCCCTGAAAAAAGCGACTTTCTGGTAAGCCTCCTCAAGCTTGCTGTCCTTATTTCTTATCTTATCGAGGGAAACCAGTGCTGACTTATAGTTTTTATCCTGCAGAAAAGTTGAAACCAGGTAGTTGTAAGCGTCGCTTATCCTGTCCGAGCCGGGATATTGATCGATATAATTCTGGAAAGCTGCAATTACCTCTCCGAATGGCGAATAGGAGGTTTCATAAGTAAGCATTGCATAGTTGAATAGTGCGTCTTCTTTTATTTTTTTGTCGAAACTGAGCTTTGATGCTTCCGAAAATCCCAGTTGTGCACGCTTCTTGTCGCCTTTCTGAAGATAGCTGGAGCCTAGCAGGTACCAGACATTCTGGCTCAGAAGATCATCTCCTGCTCCTATTTCACGAAACAGAGATATTGCCTTATCGATATCACCGGTTTTATAATAGCAGTAACCAAGCTGGTATTTGTCTTCCCTGCCACTGATCTTTGTACCTGTTGAAAATTTTTCAAGGTAAGGAAGAGCCTCGGTATAATTCCCTTTGTTATAATAAGCGTCACCGATAAAACGGTAAAGCTCGATAGTCCTTTCCTTCGGAGCCGATTTCAAAAGATCGGGAGCTATCTTCAGTATCTGGTCATAATCCTTCTGAAGGTAAAGTATCTGGACAATATAGAAAGGAACGATGCTTCCGAAAGTCTCATCATTTTTTAATTTTGTAAATCCCTCAACTGCTGTCTGATACATTTGCTGTTCGTAAGCTATTTGAGAGAAATAATATACCGCCGGAGGTGTATATTCGGTATCGATATCCTTTATCTCTGAAAACATTAATAGCGCTCTCGGTTTATCACCCCGGATATAAAGCGAGTATCCAAGCCTGAAAAAATATTCAGGTAGCTTTGCGGATGTTAGCTGCTGCCGGTTGACAAGCTCATAATATGCAACTGCCTTCCTGTAGTTCTTATTCTGGTAAAAATAATCACCAAGTGCAAGATATGCATCGTTGATACGGGGGCTCTCAGGATGTGTCCTGATAAATGTGACCATCCTGTATTCGGCATCAGGGTTGAAGAGGTTCAGGGCTGAAAGAGATCTGAAATATTCAGCGTCAGCAACTGTAAGAATGTCTGAACCGTCATTATCCCTGATATATGAATCAAACAGCCTTATGGCAGCAGGATACTTTTCCTTGCTGAAGAGCTCCATTGCCCGGGTAAAATCAGAGCTTTTAGTGAATGGTACCTGCGAACCGGCCCGGGTAATAAAAACAAACAGTAAAGCTGCAATTAAAATGAATCTTTTTCTGTTCATAACTTATTTGTTTTGGCTCTGTTCAAATTAAACAATTATTTTGCCGGAGATCTACCCGGGCTCATAACAGTCTAGCTGTAAGCCATATATATTATATCTCAATGTTTTAAATCAACAGCAAAAATACAATTATTAAACGCCTGCATCCGGCCTTTATTACTGATTTTATCAACATCGGAGGTATAATTATCAATTCTTTCTTTATTTTGCACACTAAATATCACAGAAATGTCTGAAGCACTTCCCCTTGACGTGATTATAGAGTTGAAGGATTGCCATATCTGGCAGCAGGAAAATCTTATTCTTTCCAACGTTAATTTCAGCGTCGGGAAGGGGGAATTCATATATCTTGTCGGCAAAGTCGGAAGTGGAAAAACAAGTGTAATAAAGACACTTAATGCACAATTACCACTGAGAAACGGTATAGGAATAGTTGCCGGCTTCAATCTTTCGAAGCTTAAAAACAGGGATATACCGATGCTTCGCAGGAAGCTCGGAATAGTGTTCCAGGATTTTCAGCTTCTGACTGACAGATCAGTGCATGCTAATCTGGAGTTTGTTCTGAAGGCTACCGGATGGAAGAACAAGGACGAGATTGATGCCCGTATAGCCGAAGTTCTTGAAAAAGTAGGACTTGGCCTGATGGGATACAAAATGCCTCACCAGCTTTCGGGAGGCGAGCAGCAGCGTGTTGTAATAGGCAGGGCGCTTCTTAATGATCCGGAAATAATTTTAGCCGATGAGCCTACCGGGAATCTCGATCCGGAAACCTCTGAAGGGATCATAAAACTACTTAAGGAGATAAGTTCCACAGGAAGAGCAGTAATTATTGCCACTCACAATTATACAATCCTTAAAAAATTCCCTTCACGCACTGTCAAATGCGACGAAAACAAGCTCGTTGAAGTGAAGAATGATGAGGAAATAGAATTGGAAAAGCTATAAAAGCATTTTCATAAGTGTTGTCACTTAAAAATTCTGACAGGCCAGGGCAGCCTGTTGCGGTAAATCCTGTAGAATGGCACATTCGTGCTTCCAAATGATTCCATAAAGGAGGCTATAGATGGAATTGACGAGCCGGCAAAATCAAGAATCGTATTCGTTCCTGCCGACTCCCTGATTATTTCATTGACAACATAATATCCGGTACTTTTTTCACGGCTGGCAGCAGTATTGACCACCATAAGCATAGTCTTGTTTCCTTTAATCTCGACAAGAAAAACTCCGTAAATAAGTTTCTTCTTAAGCGACCTTACTCCTATAATCCTTCCTTTCCTGTTCTTAAGGCAGAAATTCATCAGGCTGTTAAGCCGCTGATAATCACGTGCCTTTATGCCCCTTATTTCCTGTCCTTTATTTGTGATAAACAGATCAATAAGCTCATCCGGCGTGACATCACTTACCAGATCAGGCTTTTTCCTGGAGGCCTTTTCGATGTTTCTTCTGCAATGTTTTGAAAACCCGTTCCACAGCTTTTCATAAGGCTTCGACATTTCAAGCTCATAATTGGCTTTTAATGTCACTTTATAATGGTCATTGTCTATCCTCTGCCCTACGCACAGGTCGATAAGCCTATAGAAACCGGGCATGTAATCAAAGAACTCGTTCAATGCTCTTGGAAGAGGAGTATCCGGAGAGAAAGCACCCATCTGCTGCAGGAAAACAGGAGTAGCGATATATTTTATTCCGTACTTTTTAAATCCCGGTATCGGGAATACGGCATCGTATTCATCATCGGTAAGAGCTTCCCATTCCGGCGCCATAATGTCGAGATACCACGAAAAGCAGTATGGCTTCACCCTGGGTGAATCCTTAATGCAATCGTCCCACTGCTGCCGGTCTATTTCGTTATGCCTGAGATAATTTATCATGACTGCTGCATCTGTAACATCGATTCAAAAAGTTCGCGCCACCCCTTACATTCTGCCGTTTCGAGAAGGGAGGTATTGTGCCATAAACTTACAAATTGGCCTCCTGCAATCTTAACCTGATCTATAAGACCGGCTATTACCTCCTTAGAAGCGGCAGTATCAAGGTTTTTATACTGGTAAAGCGTTGCATCCATTACCTGGAAAGGTATAATCTTAAGATCTGTCTGCCGGTCTTCGGTCAAATCATAAAATGAGAATGGTCGTGCAATACCGGCTCTGAATCCGGGCTCATCAGGAAAGCCCATTGAATAATCTTCCCTGATTCCGGCTTTTATAAGGTCCCTGTATGAGGATGGGAATGATAATCTGATGTAATGAAACCGTGATGAGCTGATTTCTTTCCCGGTAATGGTTTTTAAACGCTCCAGTTCCTGTTCAAGGAGCTTATATCTGCCGTGTGATTGGTACGATGGGTGCAACCCTGATCTGAATCTGCCTGAGATACTGTTTACAAGCAATCTGTATTCTTCATTCTTCCATGAAGGATTAATATCATATCTTGAATGATCGCCTGACGGGAAAAAAAAGATGGCCTCTGCCCTGTTTTTTTCTATCGATGCAGTGATATAATCATAAACTTCAAAGGGATCTTTCTTCTCATGATTCACCACTTTATAACGTTCGCCGGCATGACCATCCCCGGTTGTCAGGTTGCGGATCAGACCGCCGAAACTCTTCAGAAAGTTCTTGCCGAGATAGGCAAAAGGCTGATCGGAATCTATAGTAAGAAGAGCACTGAATTCGTTTCTCCTGAAAGCAATTGTCGGGTATCGCTTCAGCAAAGCTTTTGAAAACTCCCTGGCCCATAGATCCACAACGGGTATTGTAAGAAAATTATTTTTAAAAGAGAGGGAAGAAGAAGCCTTAAACCTGCCATGCTCATCTGGTTGAAATTCAAGATATTCCTCGTAACGGCTTACAATATAAAATGAAGCTGCAAATATATCGAATGGCAAATCGGCTGCAGGTACCTGGAAAAATACCGGCAACCCTTTCCATTCGCCTATTATTATTTCCTGTGGGCTGATACCGGTTTCAAAAAGAAGCGTGAATGGCGAAATATTAAATGCTCCCGGAATAACTTCATCTGAATAATTAATTACCGGATGCTTACCGAGCTTCCGTCTGTCGGTTACAATTTCCCATGGGAGCCCGAGAATATCGCCAAGGATGATTTCTGCAATGTAATGCAATCGCGGAACATCAGCCTGAGAATATATTTTTACGGTACGGAGGTCCATATCTACAAATTTAATAATTAATTGATTACATTTGCGCCATTATTAATTAAGTGATTTCCAAGCAGCGTATCCCTGGCATTTGCCAACTCAAATATTGAGCTCATTCAGCCGGAACAAATTAACATCGCTCCCGGAACCACATACTGAACTTTTATTATGAAGAGTTTTGAAGAGATGGGATTTACTCCCGGTATCCTGAAAGCAATCAGTGCGCTTGGTTTTGAACAACCAATGCCGGTTCAGGAGAATGTCATTCCATTGATGCTTGGCGACGAATGTGATATTATTGCGCTGGCTCAGACCGGAACCGGCAAAACTGCCGCATTCGGTCTTCCACTTGTCCAGACAACAGACACTGATACCAATGAAACACAGGCGCTCATACTCTGCCCTACAAGGGAATTATGCATGCAGATTACCAGCGATCTTGCTGATTACTCGAGGTATATGGGTAAGCTGAAGATCCTTGCAGTGTATGGCGGTGCAAGCATTGACAACCAGATCAGCGCCCTGAGGAAAGGCGTCCACATTATTGTCGCCACGCCAGGCAGGCTTATCGATCTTATCGGGCGTCGCGCAGCTAAATTATCGTCTGTAACAACTGTAATACTCGATGAGGCGGACGAGATGCTGAATATGGGATTCCTCGACAGTATAAATGAGATCCTCGAGGAGGTTCCTGCTGGCAGAAGAACCCTTCTCTTTTCGGCTACCATGTCGAATGAGATTGCTGCAATTGCACGCAAATATATGACTGATCCGGTAGAGATAACGATCGGAACAAAAAATGCCACAGCTGAAAATGTAAGCCACCAGTATTACCTGGTTCATTCTAAAGATAAATATAAGGCTCTGAAAAGGCTTGCAGATTCGGAACCAGACATTTACGGAATAGTTTTCTGCCGTACCCGCAGAGAAACACAGGAAGTTGCATCTATGCTGATCGATGACGGGTATAATGCTGACGCACTCCATGGCGACCTATCGCAGGCACAGCGCGATACAGTCATGCAGAAATTCAGGGTCAGGAATCTCCAGCTTCTGGTAGCTACAGATGTTGCAGCCCGCGGACTCGATGTGGATGACCTTACTCATGTGATTAACTATTCACTTCCGGATGATTTGGAAGTTTATACGCACAGAAGCGGGAGGACAGGCAGGGCTGGGAAGAAAGGAATTTCAGTTACCCTGATCACTCCAAGGGAAAGGAGTACCATCCGCCTGCTGGAGAAAAAAGTGAAGAAATCTTTTAAATCTCTGCCAATCCCTATAGGCAGCGAGATAGTCAGCAAGCAGCTTCTTCACTGGGTAAAGAAGCTCGAGACAGTAGTTACCGAACACCAGGAAATAGATAAATTCCTTCCTGAAATTGAAGAAAAGCTATTCCAGCTTGACAGGGAAGAACTTCTGCGAAGGGTCGTTTCTCTGCAATTTGATAAATTCCTCGATGATTACAGGTATGGCGAAGACATTTTTTCACCTGAAGGCAGCCGTGAAGAGAGCTGGGAAAAGGGCAAGAGAGGTCCAAAGGGATCTTCTGATGCAAAATACAAGCGCCTCTTTATAAATCTTGGAAAGACTGATGGTTTCTATCCGGAACAACTTATTGAACTTGTCAACAAAAATACAAAAGGCAGAAAGGTGCCTATCGGAGTAATTGACCTTATGAAAACTTTTTCCTTCTTCGAAGTGGAAGAGCAATTTTCCGATGAGGTAATCACTGTATTGAATAATGCAAAGTTCAACGACCGGCGCGTGGCAGTGGAAATTGCCCAGGAAAGAACCGAAAAGGATGACTCAGGCGACAGATCTGAAAAAAGAAAGGCAAAATGGTCCGACAGGAGGCCTGATAGGAAATCAGACAGAAAGAAGATTGATTACCAGGGGAAAAGATCAGGGGGATTCAAAAAGGACAAAAAAGCTCATAAAAAGAATAAGTGGGATCGATAGATCTATCGTTTCAGAAAATCATCATAAAGAACCTGCAGGTAAGCTTTGCCAAGCATGCCGGCAGATTCGGGATCTTTACCAGCTTCTACAACCGGCTTCCCTGGTTTATGATCATATATGTATTTTGAACTGTCTGTAATAAATCCGAACCCTTCATTGAACGTGTAAAATGCAAATGATTTCGTTCCGTCAGATAGCAAGTCCTTGCTGAAAGGGTAATTTCCATCGAGGCCCATCTGGTGAAGAAGAGTCAGGGGAATATCGACCTGATCGCCGGTTTTGGTGATCTGAACACCATGTTCTGCCAGTGCACCACCAAGCCAGATCATGGGAATCTTAAAAATATCTTCCGAATAGACCAGATCCTCATTCGAATTCCTCCGGCAATGGTCAGCTACCAGGACAATAAGTGTATTTTTCCACCAATCGGTTCCTTTTGCCCAGTCAAGAAATTCTCCAAGAGATCTGTCGGTGTAATATATCGAATTCCTGAATTTGGTAAGATCATCATTCCCCTTAAAAACAGGTTCCATGGGCACTTCGAAAGGCTCATGGCTTGAAAGAGTAAGAATAACTTTCAGGAAAGGCTGAACGACGCTGTTCATCGAGTCCCTCAAAGCTCTGAGAAGAATATGATCATGAACGCCCCACTTGGAATTATAGAATTTCGGATCGAAATTCTTCATTGTAATTATCCTGGTGAATCCATTGTTGATCACAAATGAATTGAAATTCGCAAAATTGATCTCGCCTCCGTACCAGAAAGAGCAGTTGTATCCAAGTCCGCTCATCTTTTTTACGAGACTGGGCAGCGACTGGGTCTTTTCAGGCGATTTCATTATTGAATTGGCTGGTTGAGCCGGATAGCCATCCAGTATTGCAGGCATAGCTTTGTCAGTCCTGTTTCCTGAAGAATAGAAATGAGTAAACACGACACCTTCCTTAATTAACCTGTTCAGGTTCGGCGATGTAAGCGAATCGCCCCCAAGCGGTCCGATCAATGAGCTTCCGAAACTTTCCATCACTATTATCATGATATTCGGACGGTCAGTATTCAGCAATTTCAATGGTTTACCCGTATCTCTGACCAGTGACCTTACACTCTCCTTCGCCAAAGCAAGGTCTCCAAATCCATAAGGGTTTTTTGTTGGCTTCCTGTTTATTACAGAACTGCCGAAATTCCATACAACATTTACTGCCGTATGGTTGACGAAGAGATCTTCACTGAAATAAACCGTTCCCGCATTTATCGGGGCCAGTCCCGTTCCGCCTCGTATCGGTATTATGAGCGATCCCAGGAGAAGCATAAAGAACGGAATTGCAAGGTACCATAGCTTCTCCCTGTTGAACCCGCCGAATAACCTGAAAATATACTTTCTGTACAGGAAGATAAACAGAGCAGACAGCATCATTATTCCGGCAATAACATCCGATTTCTGAAGCAGGGTTACTGATGCTGCAGCCTCTTTTGGTGTTTTCAGATATAGCATCACTGTATAATCCATCCGGAAACCCCAGTACTTGTACAAAAGAGTATCCGGAACAACAATGCATGCCGAAATTAAAATCAGAACGTAGGTGTACCATTTCATGAAAACCCTGTACCAGCTCCCGTTGAAATAGGCGCCCGGGATCATAAACAGTACCGGGACAAGAAAAATATATCCTGTCGTCGAAATATCGAGCTTCAGGCCATGGAGAAATGAAGCAGCTATTTCACCTAAACCGAACTGTGACGCTTCCTGATAATGAGTGAAAATAAAAATCAGCCTGGCGGTCATAAAGAAAACCAGCCAGAAAAGCGCATATGTGAAGAGTGCTGAAAGTCTTTTTTTCATTTTAACCGAAATGAGGTTTCCTGTTGTTCTTAAAGAATCCGATAAGGGAGGCTGTTATGATCACCATTCCTATTAGTGTGAGCCATTCAGGCTTCTCTCCCGGAACAATATTAAGGCCCTGGTAGAAAAGAATATAGTATTGTCACTTTTTACCACCCTTCAGATTTGGCGTTAAATATCAGAAAAAAAATTATTTATCCACCATACTAAAATCAATCGCTGACATTACTTTCCACTCTTTTTAATATTGCTCTATAAATTGTCTATTATTTTATAGTTTTGTACAAGGTGAAAGAGAAAAAAATAATGAAAGTAGCCGATTACATTGCAAATCAACTCTTTAATTCAGGCGTCAGGTATGTTTTTGGCATCCCCGGAGGACCGTCGATTCCATGGATGGAGGCATTCAGGGATGCAGGGATTGAATTCATCCTCACGTCACATGAATCGGCTGCCGGCGTAATGGCCGACGTAACTGCCAGGCTTACAGGTATACCGGGAGTGTGTCATTCCACATTCGGCCCGGGAGCAACGAATATCTCCACTGGTGTCGGAGGCGCCCTTCTTGACAGGTCTCCGGTAATCGTGCTGACGAGTGAAATGAGTGACGAAATGGCCGGCAGAACTGCACAGATGAACATAGATCATCAGCGGCTTTTCAGCCCTGTCACAAAAGCTACTTTCAGGCTTAATGCCTCTAACATCAATGAAGTTCTGGAAAAAACATTCAGGATATGCATGGAAGAGTATCCTGGACCTGTTCATATCGGACTGCCTTCAGGAATTGCCGAAATTGATATATCTGAGCTTCCTGTGAGCGTTCCGGAATCGGGTACCCGGCAACCCGACAATGAGACAGAAAAAATAATTGACTTGCTCCGGGGATCACGAAGACCCCTCCTGGCAGTAGGTCTGACGGCAAAAAGGCTCGGACTGGGCGCTTCGCTGAAATTATTTCTTGAGAAAAACGATATCCCTGTCCTCCTCACCCCTATGGCAAAAGGCATCATCCCTGAACACCATCCTTCATATGCTGGTGTTCTTTTTCACGCCCTTAGCGATTACCTCGAAGAGATAAGCAATAAGTGCGACCTTGTTATCGGGTTGGGTTATGATCCGGTGGAATATAACTACGAGTCGTGGATGCCCGGGGTGCCTCTCGTTCATTTCGATACACGAAGGGTAGATATGCCAGCCGGAAAAACTGTTTTTCAGTATGCCGGAGACCCCGGAGAGTGGTTCCATCTGCTGGAAAACATTAACTCATCCGCCATCGCTTCACAAAGAAACACTATAAAAGGGGTACGTGATGAGATGCATTCGGTATTCAACGGATTCACCGGCCACTTTGGTCCGGCAGCGGCAATAAAAATTCTGCGCGAGGAGCTTCCTGAAGATACTATTCTGACAGCCGACGTAGGATCACATCTTCATCTTCTCGGTCAGTTTTGGGAGACAGGTGAAAAAGGCAGATTCATAATTTCGAATGGATGGTCGGGAATGGGATTCGGCATCCCTGCTGCTATTGCTGCAAGGATTATTTCTCCCGGATCGACGGTTGCATGCATAACAGGCGACGGCGGATTCCTGATGACTGCAGGTGAAATGATGACGGCAAGAAGATATAATCTGCCGATTATTGTTATCGTATTTTCAGATGGAGAGCTCAATCTTATCAGGCTCAAACAGTCGTGGAGGGATATCTCTCCCTATGGGACGATCCTGTACCATGATGATCTGTTCGGTTCAGATGTTTTTCTCGGGACAAAAGTTATGACTGCCTCTACTTCAGAAGGATTACGGAAATCCATAAATAAAGCTCTTGCGCTGAACGAGCCCGTAATAATCAATGCAGTAATTGATCCCGGGGATTATAAGTGGATGATTGTGAAGCAATAGGTGTTTGCCGGTCACCGGTAACCGGTCGCCGGTTTTATTCCTGGAAATTTTCTTTTAGCACAGAGTATATACAGCTGTCTTTGATGACCCCGTTCTTGATAACATAGTTTTTAAAAGTAGCTTCATAGGTGTAGCCGGCTTTCTCCAGCACACGCCGGGAGCCTGTGTTATCTGCGAATGGTTCTGCATATACCCTGATTATATCGAATGTTCTGAAAGCATAAGCAGTAATGGCTTTAAGAGCTTTTGTGGTAATCCCCATTCCCTGAAATTCCGGGGCGATAAAGTAGCCCACTTCTGCATTTTTCCTGTATATGTCTGTCTTCGGAGTAAGCCCGATGCTTCCCGCAAGCTTACCATTGATGAGAATTGCAAAATACCTTTTTGGCCCTTCCTGTGCAAGAACTGAAGAGAGCCATTGCCTGGCATCTTCTATGGAATAAGGATTCGGAAACATATCGCGAAGATTATCCGCAATATTTTTATTATCAGCAATAACAGCCAGCTCTTCGGCATCGCTGATTTCCCAGGGTCTGAGCAGTCCCCCGTCGAAATGTACTTCCATATATATTGATTGCCTATTTTTTAGGCTTTGCTGCCTTTGCCGGTTTCGCTTCCTTTTCGGTTTTTTTAACTTTTGCCGGTTTACCTCTTCCTTAAATGCTTTGGCAGGTTTCTTCACTTCAGGCGTCTTCTTCGTTTCTTTAACCGGGACCTTCTCCTTCACCACTTTAGCAGGCTTCTTCACTTCAGGTGCTTTTTTTGCTTCTTTAACCGGTACAGTCTCCTTCATCTCTTTAGCAGGCTTCTTCACTTCAGGAGCTTTTTTTGCTACTTTAACCGGTACAGTCTCCTTCATCTCTTTAGCAGGCTTCTTCACTTCAGGTGCTTTCTTTGCTTCTTTAACCGGTATAGTCTCCTTCACCTCTTTGGCAGGCTTATGCTCTTTAACTTCCTTTGAAGGTTTGTGCAATTTAACTTCCTTTATTTCTATTGGAACCTTGTGTTCTTTAACTTCTTTAACTTCTACTGCCTCAATAACTTCCTTTACAGGCTTCTTCTCCTTAAGAGGTTTGGTTTCCTTAACTTCTTTCAACTTTACCGGTTTAGCAGCTTTAATTGCCGGTTTATTTTTCTTTTTTCTAAGGCGTCTTACACCATAGGTTCCAAGAATAATCTTGCCTCTTCTTGATTTTTTATCACCTTTTCCCATATTTATCGTTTTTGAGATTTTCTAATAACCCTTCACGGGTGGCGACAAAGTTAATAAAAATCTTTACTTTTAATAATTACTTCCATTCTGTTTTGAATTACCCCCTTTCCCGTTTCCCCCAAAGGGGAAAGGCTGCAGATAGAACTCCTTCCCCCTTGGGGGAAGGCTGGGAAGAGGGTAAAACTATTTAGG
>Ga0075520_1000696_pt1 | contig 15269 bp, 17 predicted proteins | sample NGEPerB_FD_75100 | JGI IMG/M metagenome (GOLD analysis project Ga0075520, IMG submission 75100) | Arctic peat soil microbial communities from the Barrow Environmental Observatory site, Barrow, Alaska, USA - NGEE PermafrostAB12-B | ecosystem: Environmental > Terrestrial > Soil > Wetlands > Peat ... | reverse complement strand
CGGGCCACGGTCTACTGGTACCCGCCGAACGCGGCTGTGAACGTCTTGTAGCCGACGACTGGAGCCACCGCTTGGTGCAGCCGCACTGCCAGCGGGTAGACGATTGACCAGAGTGGGAACTCCTTTGCGCCGGTCTTGATGTACCGAAGCCCTTGGTCCCGGTTCAAATCGATCAGCATGTTTAGGGCCTTTACGTCGCTTGGGTGTTCATTGAACCGGTCAAGCAACCTTAACTCCTTGGCCTTGCGGTAGCAGGCATGCACGTCGTGCCCGTACGTCTTCGACCTAAGCTCCCGTACGGTCACGCCCTTGTGACGAAGGTACGCCTTGAGCGTCAGCTCGATGCCATGCAGGGCCAGAAAGTAGGCTGGGATCGGCGAAATCAGGTTGCCGGGGTGCCTGTCGGCATCGCGTTCGTCGATTAGGCGGGCGGCCTCGACGTACTCGTATGCGTACCGTGCAATCCGGTGGCGCTTGTGCGTTCCTCGTCGGCCAAGACCGTTGCGTTCTCCGGCTGGTCCATTTGCGCACCTCCCCTTTTGCAATTCTGGGCGAGCTGGGCGCTGCGGCGCGCAACCCGAGGGGGTAGCCGACCCCGACCGGAAATAACGTCGCCAGTGACGATCTAGGGCTCCGCGTTGTGCATTGCCGGAGGCAGCAGCCGGTGCGCCGGGTGCGTACGCCGCGCTGTGCCGGATGCGTCTCGGCAGCAGGTTTGTCGGACCAGCACTTGCGCTGCACTTGCAGGGCGGATGTGGCACTGGACCAAATCGCTGCAAGTCCTCGTGTTCACTGGTGCGCCCGGCAGGTATCGAACCTGCAACCCCTGCCTTCGGAGGGCAGTACTCTATCCATTGAGCTACGGGCGCAGCGGCGCAAATTCTATCAGCCGCACCTCTCACGACGCCCGTGCGGCGAGGGCTCGGCGGAGGCGGGCCCTATAATTTCGGGTTGTGCGCGAAACGACTTCTGCGGCGGCGCATGCCGCCTCTTCGCGTCACCGCTCAGCCCCTGAGGACCCGATGACCGACGCGCACGAACCGAACGAAATCGACGGCCCGCACGAAGGCCCGATCAAGACTCCGAAGCAGCTGATCCTCGCGGTGTTCTACGCGTTCGTGGTGCCGATCTTCGGCATCATCTTGCTCGTCATGTTCGTGACGAGCGATCAGCGGCCCGGCGCCGGCAGCGACGTGTCGTCGGCGAAGTCGATCGAGGAGCGCATCCGCCCGGTCGGCTCGGTCGAGGTGAAAGACGCCTCCGACGTCACCACCCTGAAAACCGGCGAGCAGGTCTTCGCCGGCCAGTGCACCGCCTGCCACACCGCCGGTCTGCTTGGCGCGCCGAAGTTCGGCGACGCGGCAGCCTGGGCGCCGCGCATCAAGACCGGCTACGACGCGCTGGTCCACTCGGCGATCGGCGGCAAGGGCCAGATGCCGCCGCAGGGCGGCGGCGAATTCAGCGATTTGGAGGTCGGCCGTGCCGTGGTCTACATGGCCGACAAGGGCGGCGCCAAGTTCCCCGAGCCTGCGGCGCCGGCCGCGCCCGCATCGGGCGTGGTCGCCGCGGCCAGCGCGGCGGCGTCCGTGCCGACTGCAGTGCCCGGCAATCCGCCAGTCGTCACCGCAACGGCCACGCCGACCGCGACGCCGACTGCCGCCAAGGCCGACGCGGGCGCGGCGCCGGCGCTCTTCACGCAGGTCTGCACGGCCTGCCACACCGCGGGCGTGGCAGGCGCGCCCAAGCTGGGCGACAAGGCGGCCTGGGCGCCGCGCATCGCGCAGGGCATCGACGGCCTCACCGCGAGCGCCATCAAGGGCAAGGGCGCGATGCCGCCGCGCGGCGGCTCGAGCGCCAGCGACGCCGACATCAAGGCCGTCGTCACCTACATGGTGAACGCGGCGAAGTGATCCTCAGCCGGCCGCTGGCCTGAGCTGGTAGCCGAAGCGCTCCACCAGCGCTTCGAAACGCGCGTCGCGCGGCGACCAGATGCCGCGCTCGATCGCCTCGGCGGCGGCCTCCATGTCGAGCGTGTGGACGAGACCCAGGCCAATCTCCGTGCCGAGGAAGAGCCGTCCCGATTCGTCGACCCAAGCGTCCGTCGCCTTTGCCGGCCGGCCGGTGTGGCTGGTCACGATCGGCGCGCCGTCCGCGGTGGGTGCGAGGCGCCAGACCCACGGCGCCGCCTCGAGCTCGAGGTAGACGCGCTGCGGGCCGTTCTGGAAGAACCAGGCGCCAGCGTCGTCGCTCGCGTAGTTGCGCTCGATGAATTCGCGCAGCTTCTCGTGCTCGATCCGGCTGCCCTTGACCCGCGGAAAGGGGCCCGCCGCCTGGATGCGCTCGTCGCGCATGTACCAGTCGCCGCGCGCGTCGAGCGCGAGCCAGCCGTAGCAGTGCGGCACGTTGGGCCACTTCTTCAGCGCCGCATCGACGATCGCGTCCATCGGCGAATTGTCGGTGCGCCGCGCCGCTGTCACCGGTGCGCGGCGAGCCACCCCGTGACGTGCGCGGGCATGGTCTCGAGCGACCCCGGCCAGCCGCCCGACGCGAAGCCGACATGGCCGCCATGGGCAGGCTGCCACAGCGTCACGCACGGCCCGACGGTGCCGGCACGCGGCAACGCGCTGGCGGGAAGGAAGGGATCGTTGCGCGCGTTGAGGACGAGCGCCGGGATGCGGATGCGCGCGAGCTGCGGGCCGGCCGAGGCGCGCGCGTAGTAGTCGGCCGCATCGCGAAAGCCGTGCAGCGGGGCAGTGAACACGTCGTCGAAATCGCGCAGGGTGCGCGCATCGCGAAGCCGCGCGGCATCGAACAGGCCCGGGTGCTGCGCCAGCTTCACGAGCGCCTTCGGCTTCATCGAGCGCAGGAACATCCGCGTGTACACCTGCCGCCCGAAGCCCTGACCGATCGCGCGCGCGCCGGCGCCGAGGTCGAGCGGCGCCGACACGGCCGCCACGGCGCGCACGACGTCGCGCGCCGATTCGCCGCCCTCTTCGACGAAGCGCAGCAGCGCGTTGCCGCCGAGCGAGATTCCGATGGCGACGATCGGGCCGCGATGCAGCGCGCGGCAACGCGACAGCATCCAACCGATCTCCTCCCAGTCGCCGGAGTGGTAGGCGCGCGGCGCCCGATTGATCTCGCCGGAGCAGCCGCGAAAGTGCGGGATGGCGAAGCGCCAGCCGAGCTGGCGCGCCTGGTCGGCGAGCGCCTGCGCGTAGTGGCTCGAGGACGAGCCCTCGAGGCCATGGAACAGCACCAGCAGCGTCGCGTCGGCGTCGTCGCCCTGCCAGTCGACATCGACGAAGTCGGCATCGGCTGTGGCCCAGCGCTCGCGCCGGAAGACGGGCGGTGCGCCGCCATGGCGCCGGCTATAAAGCGCCGGCCAGATCGTCTGCAGATGGCCGCCCGGCAGCCAGCGCGGAGTGCGGTAGTCGTTCATCGGTGCAGGCGCACCGTACGCGGCGGGCGCCTCAATGCAGGATCGATGCCGTCTCGGCGCCGTCGCCCGCTTCGGCCGCCACCCCCGGGCTGGCGTGGTGCGCGACCAAGCGCCAGCGGTGCTCCGATTTCAGGTACACGTTGGTCGCGGCAACCCAGGCGTACCGATCGCCGTCGGGGCCGGGAATGCGGATCCGCTCGAGCACGCTGTGCACGGCCATCGAGTGCGACTCGAGACGCCGCACCTGATGTGGCTCGGCGGCGATCGCGCCCTGCGCGAACATCGCGTCGAAGCTCGCGCGGATCGCCGCCGCACCGATCAGACGCGAGCCGCCGGGATGCACGCAGACGATCTCGTCGTCGTCCGACCACAGCGCCATCAGCCGCGCGATGTCGCCGCGCTGCAGCGCTTCGTAGAACTCGAGCTCGACCTCGTCGGCCGATCCGGTCACGGGTGCTGGCGGCTTCGGACGGCGCATCGGCTTCTTCGGTTAACCTTTCGCGCCGCATTGTAGGAACCACGCAAACCGTTTCATGGTCAAGCCCGCAGCCGACTGGACCGAACGCAGTCTCGACCTCTCGCGCCTTCTCGCGCGCGCAGGGATCGGCGATCGTGCGGCGTTTGCCACGCTTTACGAGCGAACCAGCCCGCATCTGTTCGCCGTGGTGCTACGTATCAACCGGGATCGCGCCCAAGCCGAAGATATCCTCCAGGAGGTCTACGTCAACGTCTGGCGCGCTGCGCAGAGCTTCGATGCGTTGCAGAGCCAGCCCCTCACCTGGCTCACCAGCATCGCCCGCAACCGCGCCATCGACAGCCTGCGCCGAGCCCAGACGCAGCCGCAAACGCAGACCCTCGGCAGCGCCGCCAGCGCGTCCGGGCAAGAGGACGATGACGTGTACGACACCGTGGCCGACGCAGCGCCCGGCCCGCTCGATCTGCTGAGCCGGGCCTCGGACGCGCGCGCCCTCGACGACTGCATGACCCGCCTGACCGCCCTGCAGCGGCAAAGCGTCGCCCTGGCGTTCTTTCATGGGCTCAGCCACGCCGAAATCTCCGAGCAGCTGCGTCAGCCGCTCGGCACCGTCAAGTCGTGGGTACGGCGCGCCCTCATGACCTTGAAGAGCTGCCTGCAGGACGCAGCGGCGCGCGATTCCGCGCCGAACGCACCCGGGCGCTGACATGGACTACGGCCGCCCCGAGCTCGCCGACCGCCTGGCTGCCGACTATGTCGTCGGCACCATGCGGCATGGCGCGCGGCGGCGCTTCGAGGCGCTGCTGCCGGCCCACCCGCAGCTGCGCGAGGCCAGCCTGGCCTGGCGGGACCGGCTGATGCCGCTCACCGCCGCGATGGCGCCGGTGCAGCCTTCGGGCGATGTCTGGCGCCGCATCTCGGACCGCATCGGCGGCACGCGCGGCGACGCCGTGAGCATCGCCGGCCGCAGCTGGCAACGCCTGGCGATCTGGCGTGGCATCGCCGCGTTCACCAGCGTCGCCGCGTTCGGCCTGGCCGTGCTGCTCGCCAATCCGGGCGCGCAACCGCCGCCGATCGTCGTCGTCCTCGCCGCGACCTCCGCGGCAGGCGTGGCACAGCAGGCGTCGCTGGTCGCCAGCATCAGCGGCGACCGCGCCACGCTGGTGACGCGGCCGATCGTGCCGGTATCGATCCAGGCCGACCGCTCGCTCGAGCTCTGGGCCGTGCCGACCGCCGGCGCGCCGCGCTCGCTCGGCGTGCTCGCCGGCGGCAGCGGCACGGTGGCGCTGCGCGCCAAGGTGCTGGCCGGCGCCGACACGCTCGCCGTCACGCTCGAGCCGGCCGGCGGTTCGCCCACCGGCAAGCCGACGGGCCCGGTCGTCTACGCCGGCAAGTTCTCGCTCTGAGGTGATCCGGCGTCGCCTGGCGCCGCCGCGCCCGCCACGGCGTCGCGCAGCGAAGCCTCGACGCGCTCCGGCGCGACGCCGACCAGGCAGGCTGTGTCGCCGAAGCGGCAGCTGCGATCGAAGCACGGGATGCAATCGCGCTGCAGCTCGCCCTTCAGCCACAGGATCCGCGCGTTGGCGTTGAGCGGCGGCGTGTGCAGCGGGCTGGTCGAGCCGAAGATCGCCACCTGCGGGACGCCGAAGGCGGCGGCGACGTGCATCAGGCCCGAGTCGTTGCTGGCGAGCCCGCGTGCGCCGGCGATGAGCGCCATGGCATCAAGCAGCGAGGTCTTGCCGGCGAGGACGATGCAGGCGCCGGGCGCGGCGGCGGCGATCGCTTCGCACAGGCCAGCCTCGCTTGTCGAGCCGAGCAGGACGATGGGCGCACCGTCGGTGGCGTGCAGGGAGCGGGCGAGAGCCGCATAGTGGTCGGCCGGCCAGCGCTTGGCCGGCCCGTACTCGGCGCCCGGAGCGAAAGCCCAGTAGGTGTCGCGCGTGCGCGCCACGGCGGCGAGTGCGGACGCGAGCGTCGCGTCGTCGAGATGCAGCACCGGGCGCGCCGCCGCATCGAACGACGGCCCGGCCAGCGCGCCGTAGAACGCGACCATCGGCGGGCGGCCGACCGGGTTCGGCAGACGTCGATTGAGCAGCAGCACGCGCCCCTCGCCCTGGTAGCCGAGACGCAGCGGAATGCGCGCCAGCCATGGCACGAGCGCCGCCTTGATCGAGTTCGGCAGCACGTACGCCGCATCGAACCGGCCGCGCATCGACCGTGCGATGTCGAGGCGCGCCGACCAGTCGAGCCGGCCGTGCGCGAACGGCAGCGCGATGATCTCGCTCACTTGCGGCATGGCCCGAAAGACCGGCGCGACCCACGGCAGCGCGGCGACGGCGAGGCTCGCACCTTGCCGGGCGAGCGATGCGAGCAGAGGCTCGGCCATCACGGCATCGCCGATCCATTGCGGCGCGATGACGAGGACGCGGTTCATCGACGCTGCGACCCCCCGCCGCGGCGCCCGCTGCTCAGTGGCCCGAGCCGAGCTTCTCGCCCGCCTTCAGGCGGTATTCGGTGCCGCAGTACGGGCACTTGCCGGAGCCGGTCGAGGCGACGTCGATGAAGACGCGCGGGTGGTTGCTCCAGAGCGGCATCAACGGGTTCGGGCAGAAGACCACGCCCGCGCCTTCGAGCTCGGAGGCGGCGAGCTCGACCACCGCGCTCGTTCTCGGATTGCCGGTTGCCATCGCCATCAGACCTTGGTCAGCCACTCGGCGTACTTGGCGTTGCGGCCGTTGACGATGTCGAAGAATGCGCTCTGGATCTTCTCGGTGATCGGCCCGCGCGAGCCGGCGCCGATCTCGAGCCGGTCGAGCTCGCGGATCGGCGTCACCTCGGCGGCGGTGCCGGTGAAGAAGGCCTCGTCGGCGATGTAGACCTCGTCGCGCGTGATGCGCTTCTCGACCAGCCTCAGGCCGAGGTCGTTGCAGATCGCAAGGATCGTGTTCCTGGTGATGCCGTCGAGCGCGCCGGCCGAGAGATCGGGTGTGTAGACGACGCCTTTCTTGACGACGAAGATGTTCTCGCCGGCGCCTTCGCTGACGAAGCCGCTCGCGTCGAGCAGCAGCGCTTCGTCGTAGCCATCGTCGAGGGCTTCCATGTTGGCAAGGATCGAGTTGGTGTAGTTCGAGACCGCCTTGGCTTGCGTCATCGTGATGTTGACGTGGTGGCGCGTGTAGCTCGAGGTCTTGACGCGGATGCCGCGCTTCATGCCCTCTTCGCCGAGGTAGGCGCCCCACGGCCAGGCCGCGACCATCAGGTGCACGGTGTTGCCCCTGGGCGAGACGCCGAGCTTTTCGGAGCCGATCCAGGTGAGCGGGCGCAGATAGCACGACTCGAGCTTGTTCTCGCGCACGACGGTGCGCTGCGCCTCGGCGACTTCGGCGAGCGAGAACGGAATCTTCATGCGCAGGATCTTGGCGCTGTTGAAGAGCCGCTGCGTGTGCTCCTGCAACCTGAAGATCGCGGTGCCGTGGACGGTGTTGTAGGCGCGCACGCCCTCGAAGGCGCCGCAGCCGTAGTGCAGCGTGTGCGTGAGGACGTGGATCTTCGCGTCGCGCCATTCGACGAGCTCGCCATCCATCCAGATCTTGCCGTCGCGATCGGCCATCGACATGACGCTCTCCATTGCACCCGTCTCTCGGGGCGTTGATTCTAGGGCGGCGGCTCGACCGGAATGGGGCCGTCGGCCGCCGGGCGGTCGAGCTCCCAGCGCACCAGCCTGCCATGCTCGAAGTGCAGACGCACGGCAACGCCGCCCTCGTCGCTCCAGATCCAGTCGTCGTCGCTGCCCTCGGCCTTGCGGCCCAGCGATTTCGTGCCCTTGACGATCTTGAGCATCGTCAGCCCGGGACGCAGGCCGGCGTGGAACATGACCGCGCTCGGCACGTGCCCGAGCGGCTGCAGCGCCGCGTCCTGCATGACGCGGACGGTGCGGTTGAACTGCATGATCAGCCAGAAGACGACCGCGCTCGCCGCCAAGGCCACGCCGCGCCAGCCGTAGGCCTGCCACGAGATCACGGCGAGCGCGGCGACGAGCGACCAGCCGAGGATCGGGCTCATCGGGCGCGCTCCGTCACAGCCCGCGCACGCGGTCGATGGCTTCCTCGATTCGCTCGACCGCGTGAATGGTCAGGCCCTCGAAGGCCTTGCCCGCCGCTCCTTTCGGCGCGTTGGCCTTGGGCACGATCGCCACCGAGAAGCCGAGCTTGGCGGCCTCGCGCAGGCGCTCCTGGCCGCGCGGCGCCGGCCGCACCTCGCCGGCCAGGCCGACTTCGCCGAAGGCGATGAAGCCGCGCGGCAGGGGCTTGCCGCGCAGGCTCGACTGGATCGCCAACATGACCGCGAGATCGGCCGCCGGCTCGCTGATGCGCACGCCGCCGACGGCGTTGACGAAGACGTCCTGGTCGACCGCCGAGATGCCGGCATGGCGGTGCAGCACCGCCAGCATCATCGCCAGCCGGTCGCGGTCGAGGCCGACCGAAAGCCGCCGCGGGCTCGTGCCACCGGAATCGACCAGCGCCTGCACCTCGACGAGCAACGGCCGCGTGCCTTCGAGCGTGACCAGCACGCACGAGCCGGCGACCGGATCGCCATGCGTCGACAGGAAAATCGCGCTCGGGTTGGCGACGCCCTTCAGGCCCTTGTCGGTCATCGCGAAGACGCCGATCTCGTTGACCGCGCCGAAGCGGTTCTTGATCGCCCGCACGAGGCGAAAGCTCGAGTGCGTGTCGCCTTCGAAATAGAGCACGGTGTCGACGATGTGCTCCATCACGCGCGGGCCGGCCAGCGCGCCGTCCTTGGTGACATGGCCGACCAGGATGATGGTCGTGCCGCTCGCCTTGGCCAGGCGCGTGAGCTGCGCCGCGCACTCGCGCACCTGCGCGACCGATCCCGGCGCCGACGTCAGCGCCTCGCTGTAGACGGTCTGGATGGAGTCGACGACGCAGACCGCGGGCCGCTCGTGCTCGATCGTCGCCATGATCTTCTCGAGCTGGATTTCGGCCATGACGCGCACCGCGCTGCCGCCGAGGCCGAGCCGGCGCGAGCGCAGCGCCACCTGTGCGCCGCTTTCCTCGCCGGTGACGTAGAGCACCTTGGCGACGCGCGACAAGGCGTCGAGCGCCTGCAGCAGCAAGGTCGACTTGCCGATGCCCGGATCGCCGCCGATCAGCACGACGCCGCCGGCGACGAGGCCGCCGCCGAGGGCGCGATCGAGCTCGTCGATTCCGGTCGGCTGCCGCTCGGCGTCGGAGGCCTCGATCTCCGAGAGCGTCGCCACCGATTCGGCCGGCGTGAGGCTGCGCGAGGGCGTCGCGAAGCGCGGCTTCGTCGCGCCCTCGGCCACCGATTCGACCAGCGTGTTCCAGGCGCCGCAGCTCGGGCACTTGCCCTGCCACCGCGGGCTCGTGCCGCCGCATTCGGTGCAGGTGTAGATCGACTTGTCCTTGGCCATCGCGTGATTGTCGGCGCCGGATCAGTCGATCACTTTCGCCCTTGCCGACTTCAGTTGCGAACGCACTGCCTTGCCTTCCAGGCGCCGCTCGCGCGACCCGCGCGTCGGCTTGGTCGGCTTGCGCAGGATCGGCACTTCCGCAGCCTTCGCGACCATCGCGTTCAGCCGCTCCATCGCATCGCGCCGGTTCAGGTCCTGGCTGCGATGGCGCTGCGCCTTGATGACGATCACGCCGTCGTCGCTGATGCGCCGGTCGGAGCGTTCGGCGAGCCGCGCCTTCACGGCGTCGGGGAGCGACGAGGCAGCGATGTCGAAGCGCAGATGGATCGCGCTCGAGACCTTGTTGACGTTCTGGCCGCCCGCGCCCTGCGCGCGCACGGCCGTGATCTCCACTTCCGATTCGGCGACGACGGGAACGACGTTCACCCGAACCGATCCGAACGTGCCGCGCCGTGCAACGGCGCGCTCACGGCGACGAACCGACGACACGCGTCGGAACACGCCGCGCGCGTGCACACATCAGCTCGTAGCCGACCGTGCCCGCGACGTGGGCGACCTCGTCGATCGGGAGCACGACGCCGTTGCTGGCGCGACCCCAGAGCACGGCCTCGCTGCCGACGTGCGCCCCGGGCACCGGCGCGAGATCGACGACGACCATGTCCATCGAGACGCGACCGAGCGTGCGGGTGCGCACGCCGTCGACGAGCACCGGCGTGCCGCGGTCGTTGCCTCCCGGCGCGACGCGCGGATAGCCGTCGGCGTAGCCGCAGGCGACGATACCGATCCGCATCTCGCGCCCGGCGGTGAAGCTCGATCCGTAGCCGACGCTCGCACCCGGCGCCAGCCGTTGCACGGCAATGAGCTCGCTGCGCAGGGTCATCGCCGGCTGCAATTCCCAGTCGTCGGCGCTGTGCAGCGGATGGTCGGGCGAGGCGCCGTACAGCATGATCCCGGGCCGCACCCAGTCGCTCGAGGCAGCGGCGAGGCGCGCGCCGAATCGCAGCGTCGTGGCGCTGTTGCAGACCGAGCGTTCGCCGGGCAGCTCGGCAGTCGCGGCGGTGAAGAGCGCGAGCGACGCGTCGATCGAAGCCGAGCCGTGTGCCGCCGCATCGCTCGCATCCGAGTTGGCGAGATGCGTCATCAGGGTGATCGCATCGACCTGCGGCAAGGCATCGAGCCGAAGCCACGCGGCACGGTAGGCGTCGGGCGCGAAGCCGAGCCGGTTCATGCCGCTGTTCATCTTCAGGAAGACGTGGTGCGGCTGCTCGGTCTTGTGCGCGGCGAGCCGGTCGATCTGCAGATCGTGGTGGACGGTGTGCCACAGGCGCAAGCGCGAGCAGGCGTCGAGATCGCGCGCGTCGAAGCAACCCTCGAGCAGCAGGATCGGCCCGCGCCAGCCGAGTTCGCGGAGCAGTTCCGCTTCGGCGATATCGAGCAGGGCGAAACCATCGGCGTCCTTCAGCGCGGCGAAGACGTTGCCGATACCGTGTCCGTACGCGTCGGCCTTGACGACGGCCCACACCTTGGCCCCGGCGGCGGCCCGACGCGCCCGCGCCAGGTTGGCCGCGAGGGCGTCGGCATGGACCAGCGCTTCGATCGGTCGCGGCATGAGGGAATTCTGCCAGTCGCGCGACACGGCACCGACAGGGTGCGAAGCGCAAAAATGCGCATGCTATAAACCCCGCCGCAGGAGACGACAGGCGGTCACGAGTGCCGCCAGGCACCGCCGCGAAGCGAATGAAAAAAGGCTTCTACACCATCATGGCGGCGCAGTTCTTCAGCTCGCTCGCCGACAACGCCTTGCTGGTGGCCGCCATCGAGTTGCTGAAGACATCGGGGACGCCGTCGTGGCACATCCCGGCGTTGACTCCGCTCGGCGCGCTCTTCTACGTGATCCTCGCGCCGCTCGTCGGCGCCTTCGCCGACGCGGTGCCCAAGGGCACGGTGATGTTCATCTCGAACGCCATCAAGATCGTCGGCTGCCTGCTGATGCTGTTCGGCGCGAGCCCGCTCTTCGCCTTCGCCATCGTCGGCCTCGGCGCCGCAGCCTACTCGCCGGCCAAGTACGGCATCCTCACCGAGCTGCTGCCGAACTCGCAGCTCGTCAAGGCCAACGGCTGGATCGAAGGGCTGACGATCCTCTCGATCATTCTCGGCGTGGTGCTCGGCGGCCAGTTGCTCGGCCACGTCGTCTCACGCTATCTGCTGTCGTTCGACATGCCGATCTTCGACACCGGCATCAACACCGCGCCCGAGGCGGCACTGACCCTGATCGCCGCGCTGTACATCGTCGCTGCAGCCTTCAATCTGCGCATTCCGCGCACCGAGGCGCCGCTGCAGCCGCTCTCGAACAGCGTCGGCGTGCTGATCCGCGACTTCTCGAACTGCAACGCACGGCTGTGGAACGACAAGCTCGGCCAGATCTCGCTGGCGACGACGACGCTGTTCTGGGGGGTGTTCGGCAACCTGCGCGTGATCGTCTTCGCCTGGGCGGCGGTGGCGCTCGGCTACACCACCACGCAGACCTCGACGCTGGTCGGCGTCATCGCGATCGGCACGGCCATCGGCGCGATCCTCGCCTCGATGCGGATGCGGCTCGACCAGGCGACGAAGGTGATCCCGCTCGGCATCACCATGGGCGTGCTGATCATCGGCCTCAATTTCATCACCACGTTCACGCTGGCGGCGCCGTTCCTGGTCCTGCTCGGCATGATCGGCGGCTATCTCGTGGTGCCGATGAACGCGCTGCTCCAGCACCGCGGCGCCAACCTGATGGGCGCCGGCCGCTCGATCGCCGTGCAGAACTTCAACGAGCAGGCCTGCATTCTCGGCCTCGGCGCGTTCTACACGGGGATGACGCGCTTCGGCCTGTCGGCCTTCACCGCCATCAGCGTGTTCGGCATCCTGGTCGCCGCAACAATGTGGCTGATCAGGCGTTGGCATGCCGGCAACTGCCTGCATCACCGCGCCGAGATGGAGCACCTGCTGTCGATCGCCCGCCTCGACAAACATTGATGCGGCGGAGCGGCGCTACCATGCCCGCTTGATCGGCCTGGAGAACGCAATGGCAGAGACCGCGCACAGCATCTACGACTTCGAGGCCACCTCGATCGGCGGCAAGCCCGCGCAGCTCGCGACGCAGCGCGGCAAGGTGATGCTCATCGTCAATACCGCCAGCAAATGCGGCTTCACGCCGCAGTTCGAAGGTCTCGAGGCGCTCTGGAAGCAATACCGCGACAAGGGACTGGTCGTGCTCGGCTTTCCGAGCAACCAGTTCGGCTCGCAGGACCCGGGCACGAACGACGAGATCGCGTCTTTTTGCGAGCTGAACTACGGCGTCAGCTTTCCGATGATGAGCAAGGTCGACGTCAACGGCGACAAGGCGGCGCCGCTCTGGAAGTGGCTGACGGCCGAGGCGCCCGGCATCCTCGGCACGAAGGCGATCAAGTGGAATTTCACCAAGTTCCTGGTCGGCAAGGACGGGCAGGTCATCAAGCGCTACGCGCCCAACGACACGCCAGCCTCGCTGAAGACAGACATCGAAGCCGCGCTCGCTGCATGACGCCCCCACGCTCGCTTCGCTCGCTGCCCCCTGCGGGGGCGCGACCGGCCTTGGGGCGGCCCGGCGCCCGGTCGAGTTGATATGTTCGAACACGTCGAGCCCTTCGCGGGCGACCCGATCCTCAGCCTCAACGAGGACTTCCAGAAGGATCCGCGCCCCGGCAAGATCAACCTGTCGATCGGCATCTACTTCGACGACGCAGGCCGCATCCCGGTGCTCGATTCGGTTCGCCGCGCCGAGGTCTCGGTCGTGGCCCGCAACGCCGCCAAGCCGTATCTGCCGATCGAAGGCGCGGGCAACTTCCGCGAACAGGTGCAGCTGCTCCTGTTCGGCGCCGGGCATGAAGCACTGGCCGCGCGGCGCGTCGCGACCATCCAGTCGGTGGGCTCGAGCGGCGGCCTCAAGGTCGGCGCCGATTTCATCGCCCGCTGGCTGCCGGGCAGCGCGGTCTGGGTGAGCGATCCGAGCTGGGAAAACCACCGCTCGATGTTCGAAGGCGCTGGTCTCGTCGTTCACGCCTATCCCTACTACGACGCGAGCACGGGCGCGCTGGCGTTCGAGGCGATGCGCGACACCTTGCGCCACCTGCCCGAACGCAGCGTCGTGCTCGTGCATGCCTGCTGCCACAACCCGACCGGCGTCGACCTGACGAAGGCGCAGTGGGACGCGCTGTTGCCGGTGTTCGCCGAGCGCAATCTGCTGCCCTACCTCGATCTCGCCTACCAGGGCTTCGGCGACGGCATCGTCGAAGACGCCTACGCCGTGCGCGCGCTGGCCGCGGCGCGCGGCAAGGATGGCAAACCGCTCGCCTTCGTCGTCGCCAACTCGTTCTCGAAGAGCATGAGCCTGTACGGTGAGCGCTGCGGCGCGCTGAGCGTCGTCTGCGCCGATGCGGCCGAGGCGGTCAACGTGCTCGGCCAGCTCAAGTTCACGGTGCGCCGCAACTACTCGAGCCCGCCGATCCATGGCGGCCAGATCGTCGCCGCCGTGCTGGGCGAGCCGGAGCTGCGTCGCACCTGGGAGAGCGAGCTCGAGGCCATGCGCCTGCGCATCAAGGCGATGCGTGAAGCGCTGCATGCGACGCTCGTGAAGAAGCTCCCCGGACGCAACCTCGACTATTTCCTGACGCAGCGCGGCATGTTCAGCTACACCGGCCTCGGCCCGGCACAGGTCGACCGGCTGCGCGAGGAGTTCGCGGTCTATCTGGTGCGCTCGGGACGCATCTGCATTGCCGGGCTGAACAACGGCAACGTCGAGCCTGCGGCCATCGCGATCGCCACAGTCATCGACAGCTGAACGGCTGCAGCGCGACTAGCGGCGCTCGGCCGCGAAGCGGCGCTGCGCATGCAGGCCGAGCCCGGTCGCGACGCTGGCGAAGCGATCGCCACGCACCGCGCGCGCCGACGGAAATGCCCGATGCAGCCGGTCGGCGAGCATGCGCAGGCCGGTCGATCCGCCGGTGAAGTAGAGCGCGTCGATCGCTTCGACGGCGAGGCCGGCATCGGCCACGGTTCGCCGCGCCGCGGCGACGATGCACTCGAGATCGGCGTCGAGCGCCGCCTGCGCACGCCCTTCGTCGAGGCTTGCGGCAAGGCCCGCTTCGACCCGTTGCAGATCGATCACCGCCGCGCCGCCTTCGGCCACCGCGATCTTCGCGGCCTCGGCGCGCGCCAGCAGATCGTGGCCGAGGCGCTCGCCCACCACCTCCATCAGCCGGCGATGCTGCAGCGGATCGGCATAGAACGAGCGCATGCCGCGCAGCTCGACGACGCGCTGCGTCTGATAGACGGTGTTGATCAGATGCCAGGTGGCGAGATCGAAATAGACGGCGCTCGGCACCTCGCGCGGCGACGCGCCGGCGCTCGCCGCGCCGCGGCCGCCGAAGCCGAGCAGCGGCAGGATCGCGGCGAGCTCGACGCGGCGGTCGAAGTCGGTGCCGGCGATGTGCACGCCGTGGTTGGCGAGGATGTCGTCCTTGCGATCGATGCGCGACGCACGCTCGGGCCCGACCCGCACCACAGAAAAGTCGGAGGTGCCGCCGCCGATGTCGGCGACGAGCACCTTCTGCTCGCGCTGCGCGCCCTGCTCATAGTCGAAGGCGGCGGCGATCGGCTCGTACTGGAACTCGATCTCGCGAAAGCCCGCGCGTTGCGCCGCCTTGCGCAGCGCGGCTTCGGCCTGCGCGTCGCGTGGCGCGTCATCGTCGACGAAAAAGACCGGCCGGCCGATCACCGCGCGCTCGATGGGGCCGCCGGCCGCTGCTTCGGCGCGGCGCTTCAGGTGCGAGAGATAGGCGGTGACGACATCGATGTAGCGCACCGCCCGGCCGGCACCGATG
>Ga0075520_1000695_pt1 | contig 15272 bp, 11 predicted proteins | sample NGEPerB_FD_75100 | JGI IMG/M metagenome (GOLD analysis project Ga0075520, IMG submission 75100) | Arctic peat soil microbial communities from the Barrow Environmental Observatory site, Barrow, Alaska, USA - NGEE PermafrostAB12-B | ecosystem: Environmental > Terrestrial > Soil > Wetlands > Peat ... | reverse complement strand
GTCGGCGCCGATCCGCTGATGGGCGACGGGGCCGGCATCCTGATCCAGATTCCCGACGAGTTCTATCGGGCCGAGATGGCCGCGCAGGGTGTTGCCTTGCCCGCGCCGGGCGAGTACGGCGTCGGCATGGTGTTCCTGCCGAAGGAGCACGCGTCGCGGCTGGCCTGCGTGCAGGAGCTCGAGCGCGCCATCCGCACCGAAGGCCAGGTTCTCCTCGGCTGGCGCGACGTACCGGTCGACCGCGAGATGCAGATGTCGCCGGCCGTGCGCGCCAAGGAGCCGGTGCTCCGCCAGGTCTTCATCGGCCGTGGCCCCGACGTGATCGTTCCCGATGCGCTCGAGAGGAAGCTCTACGTCATTCGCAAGACCGCCTCGAGCGCGATCCAGGCATTGACGCTCACGCACAGCCGCGAGTACTACGTGCCGAGCATGAGCTGCCGCACGATCATCTACAAGGGCCTGTTGCTGGCGCACCAGGTCGGCCAGTACTACAAGGATCTGCAGGACCCGCGCCTGGTCTCCGCGCTGGCCCTGGTGCATCAGCGGTTTTCGACCAATACCTTCCCCGAGTGGCCGCTCGCGCATCCGTACCGGATGGTCGCGCACAACGGCGAGATCAACACCGTCAAGGGCAACTTCAACTGGATGCGGGCGCGCGAGGGCGTGATGAAGTCGCCCGTGCTCGGCGACGATCTGAAAAAGCTCTATCCGATCACGTTCGAAGGCCAGAGCGACACCGCCACCTTCGACAACGCGCTCGAGCTTCTGACGATGAGCGGGTATTCGCTCGCCCACGCCGTCATGATGATGATCCCCGAGGCGTGGGAGCAGCACACGGCGATGGAGCCGCGCCGGCGTGCCTTCTACGAATACCACGCGGCGATGATGGAGCCGTGGGACGGCCCGGCCGCGATGGTTTTCACCGACGGCCGGCAGATCGGCGCGACGCTCGACCGCAACGGCCTGCGGCCGGCCCGCTACATCGTCACGGACGACGGCCTGGTGGTGATGGCGTCGGAGTCGGGTGTGCTGCCGATCGCCGAGAGCCGGATCGTCAAGAAGTGGCGTCTGCAGCCCGGCAAGATGTTCCTGATCGACTTCGATCAGGGCCGCATCATCGACGACGAGGAGTTGAAGAACCAGTTCGCCTCGGCCAAGCCGTACCGCCAATGGGTCGACGGCGTTCGCATCCGGCTCGAAGGGCTCGCTGCGACACCGACGCGGCCGGCGTTCACCGAGAGCCTGCTCGACCGTCAGCAGGCCTTCGGCTACACCCAGGAAGACATCAAGTTCCTGATGAGCCCGATGGCTCAGGCCGGCGAAGAAGGCATCGGCTCGATGGGCAACGACTCGCCGCTGGCCGTCCTCTCCGACAAGAACAAGACGCTCTTCAACTACTTCAAGCAGCTGTTCGCGCAGGTGACGAATCCGCCGATCGATTCGATCCGCGAAGCGATCGTGATGTCGCTCGTCTCCTTCATCGGTCCGAAGCCGAACCTGCTCGACATCAACGCGGTCAATCCGCCGATGCGCCTCGAAGTCGCGCAGCCGATCCTCGACTTCGCCGACATGGCACGCCTTCGCTCGATCGAAGCGCACACCAGCGCCAAGTTCAAGAGCTATGAGCTCGACATCACCTATCCACTGGCCTGGGGCGCCGAAGGCATCGAGGCCAAGCTCGCGTCGCTCTGCGCCGAAAGCGTCGACGCGATCAGAAGCGGCCACAACATCCTCATCGTCAGCGACCGCAAGGTGGATCGCGAGAACGTCGCGCTGGCTGCGCCGCTGGCGCTCTCGGCCGTGCACCAGCACCTCGTCCGGCTCGGCATGCGCACGACGGCGGGCCTTGTCGTCGAGACCGGCTCGGCGCGCGAGGTGCATCACTTCGCGGTGCTCGCCGGCTATGGTGCCGAGGCGGTCCATCCCTATCTCGCCTTCGAGACGCTGGCCGACCTGCACAAGGATTTGCCGAGCGATCTGGCGACCGAGAAGGCGGTCTCCAACTACGTCAAGGCGATCGGCAAGGGCCTGTCGAAGATCATGTCGAAGATGGGCGTGTCGACCTACATGTCATATTGCGGCGCGCAGCTCTTCGAGGCGATCGGCCTCGAGAAAACGCTGGTCGACAAGTACTTCTGCGGCACCGCCAGCCAGATCGGCGGCATCGGCATCTTCGAGGTCGCCGAGGAGGCGATCCGCATGCATCGCGCCGCCTTCGGCGACGATCCCGTGCTCGAGACCATGCTCGACGCTGGCGGCGAATACGCCTGGCGCGTCCGTGGCGAAGAGCACATGTGGACACCCGATGCGATCGCCAAGCTGCAGCACGGCGTACGCGCCAACCGCTTCGAGACCTACCAGGAATACGCACAGCTTATCAACGACCAGAGCCATCGGCACATGACGCTGCGCGGGCTGTTCGAATTCGTCGTCGATCCGGCGAAGTCGATTCCAGTCGACGAGGTCGAGTCCGCCGCCGAGATCGTCAAGCGCTTCGCGACTGGCGCGATGTCGCTCGGCTCGATCTCCACCGAAGCGCATGCGACGCTGGCCGTGGCGATGAACCGCATCGGCGGCAAGTCGAACACGGGCGAGGGCGGCGAGGATCCGGCCCGCTACCGCGCCGAGCTGCGCGGCGAACCGATTGCCGAGGGAACGCACTTCGGCGACATCATCGGCAAGGGTGACATCGTCGTCGACTTTCCGTTGAAGGCCGGCGACTCGCTGCGCTCGAAGATCAAGCAGGTCGCGTCGGGCCGCTTCGGCGTGACGACCGAGTACCTGTCGTCGGCCGACCAGATCCAGATCAAGATGGCCCAGGGCGCCAAGCCGGGCGAGGGCGGTCAACTGCCGGGCGGAAAGGTCAGCGACTACATCGGCCGGCTGCGCTATTCAGTGCCGGGCGTGGGCTTGATCTCGCCGCCGCCCCACCACGACATCTACTCGATCGAAGATCTGGCGCAGCTGATCCACGATCTGAAGAACGCCAATGCGCGGGCGAGCATCAGCGTCAAGCTGGTGTCGGAGGTGGGCGTCGGCACGATCGCCGCGGGCGTGGCGAAGGCGAAGGCCGACCACGTCGTCATCGCCGGCCACGACGGCGGCACGGGCGCTTCGCCCTGGAGCTCGATCAAGCACGCCGGAACGCCCTGGGAGCTGGGCCTGGCGGAGACGCAGCAGACGCTGGTTCTCAATCGCTTGCGCGGGCGCATCCGCGTCCAGGCCGACGGGCAGATGAAGACGGGGCGCGACGTCGTCGTCGGCGCCTTGCTCGGTGCCGACGAGTTCGGCTTCGCCACGGCGCCCCTCGTCGCCGAGGGCTGCATCATGATGAGAAAATGCCATCTCAACACCTGCCCGGTCGGCGTGGCGACGCAAGACCCGGTGCTGCGCGCCAAGTTCCAGGGGCGCCCGGAGCATGTGGTCAATTTCTTCTTCTTCGTTGCCGAAGAGGCGCGCCGCATCATGGCGCAGCTCGGCATGCGCAGCTTCGACGAGCTGATCGGCCGAGTCGACCTGCTCGACACCAAAAAGGGCATCGCGCACTGGAAGGCGAAGGGGCTCGACTTCAGCCGCGTGCTGCACGCGCCGACGGCGCCGGCGTCGGTGGCGCGGCGCCACGTCGAGCAGCAGGACCACGGGCTCGACAAGGCGCTCGACGTGCGGCTGATCGAGAAGTGCCGCCCGGCCCTGGAACGCGGCGAAAAGGTCCAGCTCCTCGAAGAGGCCCGCAACGTCAATCGCAGCGTCGGCGCGATGCTGTCGGGTGAGCTGATCCGCCGCCGGCCCGAAGGCCTGCCGGACAACACGATCTTCATCCAGATGGAAGGAACCGGCGGGCAAAGCTTCGGCGCCTTCCTGGCCAAGGGGATCACGATCTATCTGATCGGCGACGCCAACGACTACACCGGCAAGGGCATGAGCGGAGGCCGTCTGGCGATCCGCCCGAGCATCGACTTTCGCGGCAACGCGGTCGAGAACATCATTGTCGGCAACACCGTGCTCTACGGTGCGACGAGTGGCGAGGCGTTCTTTCGCGGCGTCGCCGGCGAGCGCTTCGCGGTGCGCCTGTCGGGCGCGACGACGGTGGTCGAAGGGACGGGCGACCACGGCTGCGAATACATGACGGGCGGAACGGTCGTCGTGCTCGGCAGGACGGGGCGCAACTTCGCCGCCGGCATGAGTGGCGGCATCGCCTATGTGTACGACGAAGACGGCGATTTCGCATCGCGCTGCAACACCAGCATGGTGTCACTCGGCTCCGTCGTCGCCGCCGCGGATCAGGAAAAGAACGTCGAGCGGGCCATCTGGCACACCGAGCAGACCGACGAGGTCGTCCTCAAGACGCTGATCGCTGACCACCACAAATGGACCGGCAGCCTGCGTGCGCGCGAGATCCTCGACCATTGGGCCGAGGCGCGCGGGCGCTTCGTCAAGGTCTTCCCGAACGAGTACAAGCGCGCCCTGGCCGAGATCAGCATGAAGGCGATGACGGCGCTCGGTGAGCTGCGTGCCGGCACGGCGGCCGACGATGCGATCGCCAAGGCCAAATCGGCCGTCCTCGCCAACAAGATCAGCGCGCCCAAGTAGGCACGAGTCGGATTCAGGAAAGCAAGCGAGACGCGATGGGCAACGTCACCGGTTTCATGAATTTCGAGCGCGTCGAGGAAGGCCACGAGCCGGTGAAGAAGCGCGTCAAGAATTTCCGCGAGTTCGTGCACACGCTGAAGGAAGACGAAGCCAAGGTGCAAAGCGCGCGCTGCATGGATTGCGGCACGCCGTTCTGCAATAGCGGCTGCCCGGTCAACAACATCATTCCCGACTTCAACGACCTGGTCTATCGCGCCGACTGGAAGACCGCGTTCGCGGTGCTCGACTCGACCAACAACTTCCCCGAGTTCACCGGCCGCATCTGCCCGGCGCCCTGCGAAGAGGCATGCACGCTCAACATCAACGACGCGCCGGTCGGCATCAAGTCGATCGAGCACGCGATCATCGACCGCGCTTGGGCCGAGGGCTGGGTCGTGCCACGGCCGCTGGCGGCGCAGACGGGAAAGAAGGTCGCCGTGGTCGGCTCGGGGCCGGCCGGCTTGGCCGCGGCGCAGCAACTGGCGCGAGCCGGCCACGCGGTGACCGTGTTCGAGAAGAACGACGCGATCGGTGGACTGTTGCGCTTCGGCATTCCAGACTTCAAGATGGAGAAGTCGCACATCGACCGGCGCGTTGCGCAGATGCGGGCCGAGGGCGTCGTCTTTCGCGCCGGCGTGCGGATCGGCGAGCTGGCGGCGAGCGAGCGCGTCACCGATTGGTCGAGCGAGCGCCTCGGCGCCGACGCGGTGCTGGCCGAGTTCGATGCCGTCGTTCTTGCCGGCGGCGCCGAACGCTCGCGCGATCTGCCGGTGCCGGGTCGCGATCTCCAGGGCATCCACTTCGCGATGGAATTCTTGCCGCAGCAGAACCGGATCAACGCCGGTGGCACGGTCGAATCGCAGATCCGTGCCGACGGGCTCGACGTCGTCGTCATCGGCGGCGGTGACACCGGCAGCGACTGCGTCGGCACGAGCAACCGGCACGGCGCCAAGAGCGTGACCCAATTCGAGCTGATGCCGATGCCTCCCGATCACGAAGACAAGCCCCTGGTCTGGCCCTACTGGCCGACCAAGCTGCGCACGTCGTCGAGCCACGAAGAAGGTTGCGAGCGCGAGTTCGCGATCGCCACCAAGGAGTTCATCGGCGAAGGCGGCAAGGTCAAGGCGCTGAAAGCGGTTCGCGTCGAATGGCAGGGGGCCGGGATGGTCGAGGTGCCCGGCACCGAGCTGATCATTCCCGCCGGCCTCGTGCTGCTGGCCATGGGTTTCGTGAGCCCGGTGGCGAGCGCGCTCGACGTCTTCGGCGTGGCGCGCGACGCTCGCGGCAATGCCAAGGCGCATGTGGAGCCGGTCGGCGGCTATGCGACGAGCGCGCCGAAGGTGTTCGCGGCCGGCGACATGCGCCGCGGTCAATCGCTGGTCGTCTGGGCGATTCGCGAAGGCCGGCAAGCGGCACGGGCCGTCGACGAATTCCTGATGGGCGCGAGCGCGCTGCCACGTTGATCGCGGCGACCGAACCGCTGGCGACGGCCGAGGCCGCACGTCCGAAGAGCGAGACGATGATCGAGGTCGATCACGTCGTGTTCGGTTATGACGGCGGCCGCACCATCCTCAACGACGTTTCGCTCACCTTCGGCCGCGGCCGGGTGACGGCGATCCTGGGCGGCTCCGGCTGCGGCAAGACGACCTTGCTGCGCCTGATCGGCGGCGTCTATCCCGTCAATCGTGGCGAGGTCCGTTTCGACGGCCAGGTCGTCGATGCAAACAATGCCGAGCAGCTGTTCGCGATGCGCCGAAGGCTCGGCATGTTGTTCCAGTTCGGTGCGCTCTTCACCGATCTCTCCGTCTTCGAGAATGTCGCCTTCCCGCTTCGTGAGCACACCGATCTCGACGAGACGATGATCCGCGACATCGTGCTGATGAAGCTCAACGCGGTCGGCTTGAGAGGTGCCGCCATGCTGCGCATCTCCGAGATCTCCGGCGGCATGGCGCGGCGCGTCGCGCTGGCGCGGGCCATCGCGCTCGACCCCGAGCTCATCATGTACGACGAGCCCTTCGCCGGGCTCGACCCGATCTCGATGGGTGTGGCCGCGAACCTCATCCGGACGCTGAACGACACCACGGGCGCGACTTCGATCCTCGTCTCGCACGACGTCGAGGAGTGTTTCTCGATCTGCGACTATGCTTACCTGATGTCGTCGCAAGGCAAGGTTGTGGCGCACGGCAAGCCGAATCAGCTGGCCGAATCCGAGGATCCGGAAGTGCGGCAATTCATTCGTGGCGAGCCCGATGGGCCGGTGCGTTTCCACTATCCAGCGCCGCCGCTGGCCGAAGACTTCGGAGTCCGCGCTTGAATGGCGAGCCGTTCGCGGGCGCTTCGGAGCCGAAGCGCCAGGGAGTCTTGCCCTGAGCGCCGTGGTCGCCAGGCTCGGTCGCGGCACGATCGAGATCCTGCGGGTGCTGGGCCACCACGCGACCTTTTTCGTCGCGTTGCTGCGCGCTTGCCCGGCGGCTCTGCGCCGCCCATATCTCATCGTGGCGCAGATCCACGCGATCGGCAATCTCTCGCTCGTCATCATCGTCGCCTCGGGGCTGGCGGTCGGCTTCGTGCTTGCCCTGCAGATGTACTACGCGCTCGCCACCTATGGCGCGTCCGAGTCGCTCGGCCTGATCGTCAACCTGTCGCTGACGCGCGAGCTCGGCCCGGTCGTCACGGCGCTGTTGTTCGCCGGCCGCGCCGGAACGTCGCTCACGGCCGAGATCGGCCTCATGAAGGCCGGCGAACAGCTCGCCGCCATGGACATGATGGCGATCGATCCGAAAAGCCGAGTGCTCGCACCGCGATTCATCGGCGGCATCATCTCGATGCCGATCCTCGCGATTCTCTTTTCCGCTGTCGGCATCCTCGGCGCCTACGTCGTCGCCGTGCTGCTGATCGGCGTCGATGCGGGCAATTTCTGGTCGATCATGCAGTCTGGTGTCGACGTTCGCCGCGACATCGGCAACGGCATCATCAAGAGCATCGTCTTCGGCTTCATCTGCACCTTCGTCGCCCTGTACCAGGGCTACGAGGCCGAACCCACGCCTGAAGGTGTTGCGCACGGCACGACGAGAACGGTCGTCATCGCCTCGCTCGGCGTGCTGATCACCGACTTCGTGCTCACCGCGCTCATGTTCTCCACGCCCTGAGGCCGGGCTCCGATAGGATCACGCCAGGCAGGAACCACCGATGGAAAAGAAAAGCATTGAGATCTTCGTCGGCATCTTCGTTCTGCTGGGCATGCTCGGCGTCGTCTTCCTGGCCCTGAAGGCTGCGAACCTGGGCACCTTCAGCACCGGCGACACTTATGCGCTCTCCGCGAAGTTCGACAACATCGGCGGCCTCAAGGTGAGGGCGCCGATTCGCAGCGCCGGCGTCACGGTGGGCCGGGTAGTCGCGATCTCGCTCGACCCGAAGACCTACCAGGGCGTGGTCCACCTCGATATCGAACGACAGGTGCAATTCCCGACCGACTCGTCGGCGCGAATCCTCACCTCGGGGCTGCTCGGCGATCAGTACATCGGCATCGAGGCCGGCGGCGCGGACAAGATGTTCCAGGCGGGCGACACGATCCAGCAAACACAGTCCGCGATCGTGCTCGAAAGCCTGATCAGCCAGTTTCTTTTCAGCAAGGCCGCCGATGCGGGCTCGGCCAGCGGCCCGGCCGTGGCCGCCAGCGGGAGCAAGAAATGAAGTTTGGCTCGCTGCGTTCCGTCGCCCTGGTCGCGGCGGCGCAGCTTCTGCTCGTTCTTGCCGGCTGCTCGACCATCGATGCGGCCCGCGGCGGCCCCGGCCAGCGGCTCGATCCCTGGGAGAAGTGGAACCGCAAGGTCTTCAACTTCAATGAAGACGTCGACCGGACGGTGCTGAAGCCGGTCGCGACCGGCTACACCGAGGTCGTACCCCAGTCCTTGCGCCGTGGCGTCAGCAATTTCTTCAGCAATTTCGCCGATGCCTGGTCGGCGATCAACAACATCGCGCAAGGCAAGATTTCCACCGGGCTCGAGGACGCGACGCGTGTCGGGGCGAACACCTTGTTCGGCCTGGGCGGCATCCTCGACGTCGCCTCCGAAATGGGCCTCGACCGCCACTACGAAGACTTCGGGCAGACCCTCGGGCGCTATGGCATCGGCGCCGGCGCCTACGTCGTTCTGCCCATCCTCGGTCCGTCGACGGTGCGCGACGCCGCAGCGTTGCCGGTCGACCGGCTCGCCTCGCCGCCGGCGTTCTTCAACGGCACCGGCACTGTGATCGGCCTGACGACGCTGCAGATTATCAACACGCGCGCCGGGCTGCTCGGCGCCACCCGTGTGATCGACGACATTGCGCTCGACAAGTACACCTTCGTGCGCGATGCCTATCTGCAACGGCGGCGCAGTCTCATTTTCGACGGCGATGCTCCCGACGCGCCAGCCCCGGTGGACGGATCCGCATCGGACGCCGCCAGCGCTGTCGGAACCAACCTTGCGGCACCGGCACCGGCATCGGCGCCATCAACGTCGGCATCCGCGTCGGCGCGCTCGGCGTCGGCGCCGTCGGCCTCCGCATCGGCACCATGATTGCCAATCGTCGGTTGCCTCTCCCACTTTGCGAGGATCCAGAATGAAAACGACGAGACGACAGATCGGAGCGCTGGCAGCGATGGCAGCGCTGCTTTTCGCGGCGACGGGTGTGCAGGCACAGGCTGCCAAGACACCGGACGGACTCATCAAGGAAGTGTCTACCGACGTGTTGAATGCGGTGAAGTCTGACAAGACGATCCAGGCGGGCGACGTCCGCAGGGTGACGACGCTGGTCGATCAGAAGGTGCTTCCCTATGTCAATTTCCAGCGCATGACCGCGTCGGCGGTCGGCCGCTACTGGCGCCAGGCGACGCCGGATCAGCAAAAGCGCCTCCAGGACGAGTTCAAGCTGCTTCTCGTGCGCACCTATTCGGGCGCTTTGTCGCAGGCGAGCTCGGAACAGACCGTCGAGCTGAAGCCGATGCGTTCGTCACCGACCGACAACGAAGTGGTCGTGCGAACCGAGATTCGCGGCAAGGGCGACCCGATCCAGCTCGACTACCGTCTGGAGAAAGCTGGCGACTCGTGGAAGATCTATGACGTCAACGTTCTGGGCGTCTGGCTGGTCGAGAACTACCGCAACAGCTTTGCCGAGGAAATCGGCGCGAATGGCATCGAGGGCCTGATCGCGAAGATGGCGGAGCGCAATAAGGCCGCCAATTCGGCGAAGAGCTGAGCTTTGCTTCTGCTTCCGGCCACGCTGACAGCCCACGAGGCGCGCGACACGCTGCGCATGCTCAAGCAGGCGCTGCAGAAAGAAGGCGCCGAGACGGCTGTCGTCGTCGACGCCGGCCCGCTACAGCATTTCGACTCGGCGGCGCTGGCGGTGTTGCTCGAGATCGATCGCCTGGCGCAAGCGTGGGGGCGGACGTTCTCGATCCGCTCGGCGCCGGCCAAGCTGGCGGCGCTGGCGAAGCTCTACGGCGTCGACGTGCTGTTGCTGCCGCCTCGGGAGCAGGTCGGCGTGCCGGTGTCGGCCGCTGTCGATCAGCGCAAGCCGGCGACGTAGTCGGCCAAGGCCTTGGCGTCCCGGTCGCTGAGCTTGGCGGCGATCTGCGTCATCGGCAGGCTGTTGTGGCGCGCGCCGCTGCGGAACGAGAGCAGCTGCGCTTCGACGTAGTCGGCGTGCTGTCCGCCAAGGCGCGGATACTGCGAAGGAATGCCGGCACCGCTCGGCCCATGGCACCCCGCGCAAGCCGGAACGCTCCCGGTCGCGGCGCCGCCGCGATAGATCTTCTCACCGGCGCCGGCCAGGTCCTTGTTCCTGGCAAATCCCGGCTTGGCCTGCTTGCTCGCGTAGAAGGCGGCGACGTTCTTCATGTCGATATCGCTCAGCGTCGACGCGATGCCGCTCATGATGGGGTTCTGGCGTTTGCCGGATTTGAATTCGCCCAGCTGCTTGACGAGGTACTCGGCCTGCTGGCCCTGCAGGATCGGATTGACCGGGATGCCGCGTGAACCGTCGTTCGTATGGCAGGCGACGCAAATGCCGCTCGAGATCGCTTCCCCCTTGACCACGTCGGCCTTCGCCGCGGGAGGCGGCTCGGCGGCGCACGCGCAGGCGCCCATGAGAGCCACGATCAGACCGGAGAGCACTCGAGCAGCAGGCTTCATGGAAAGAGGCAGTCCTCGTGCAAAGCTGCTGATTTTACAATGAGCCATTTGAGGCAGCCATGACCGAACCCTCGCCGTCCGCGCCGCCGTCTTCGAACGACGCCGCCGACGAGGCCCTGAAGATCAAGGCAGCGCTCGGCTGGACCCACACCGCGCGTTTCCTCACGACTGCCAGCAAGCTTTCGGAGCTGCCTGCCACCGAGCTGCCGGAGATCGCATTCGTGGGCCGTTCCAACGCCGGCAAGTCGACTGCGATCAACGTCCTGACGCAGCAAAGGCGACTAGCGTTCGCTTCCAAGACGCCGGGCCGAACGCAGCACATCAACCTCTTCGAGCTGGGCCCGAAGGACGCCGCCGATGCGCTCTTCGCGGACCTGCCTGGTTACGGCTACGCCGCGGTGGAGCGCACGGCAAAGCTCCGCTGGCAGGAAGTGATGGCCGAGTATCTCGCCGTCAGGCGCAGCCTGGTCGGAATCGTCCTCATGGTCGATTCGCGTCACGGCTTCACCGAGCTTGACCGAAAGCTGCTCGGGTTCGTCGCGCCGCGCGTGGCCAATGGCTCGGTGACGCTCCTCGCGCTCCTCACGAAGTCGGACAAGTTGAACCTGCGCGATGCGAAGGCTGCAGAGCGCGATGCCGCGGCGGTTCTGGGCGAGCTGACGACCGGAGAATCCGACGTCTCAGTGACCCGCTTCTCCGCGCTCAGCGGAATCGGCATCAGCGACACGGCTGTCTTGCTCAGACAGCTCGTGCGTGACCGGATCGCCGGAGCTTGAGAGCCCGTTCGCTCGGGTCTCAGAGGCCGGGGCTCGCCTTGCCTTCGGCGATCTTCCAGTTGTAGGTGGTGGCCTGGGTCAGATCGCCCGGCTTTTTCGGGTCGACACCTTGCTGCCAGTAGTCGATCGTGATTTCCTTGAAGACCATCTCGACCTTCTGCGACACGTTGCCGTCTTCGGTCGCGTTTTGCGTCACCTTGGTAATGAAGGCTTCGTTCATGACCGCCTGCCAAAAGGGTTTCGGCGTGTCCTTGCCGACCGATTTGCACATCTGGAGCTTGATGGTCGGAAACGCCGAGCCCGTGCAGATGTAGCCGAGGATGGTGGGCGACGAGCGGTCCCAGTAGTGTTCCCAGCTCATCTTGCCGGGGCTCGGCTTGCCAACGCTGGCGCCACCGCCCTTGGTCCAGCTCGACTCAGCCTCGACATCCCATTCCCAGCTCTGGATTTCGATCCATTTCTCGAAGCCCCCCTGTCGCGACTCGCCGTCGGCACCCTTGATCCACATGAAGGCGTTCAATGCTGCGGCCATCTAACACTCCCTTAGTTGCTGTTGGCTGATCGAGTTCGCCGATCCGGATGGGCAGGCGCCTGACAAGAACTCGCAAGCTTGCCAAGCGTCCGAGCGCTTGTCAAACCCACTGATGGGGTAAAAGATCCGGTCGGCGCGGAGATACCCACGGCGGACTTGCCTGCGAAAGCTTCCATCGAATCGTTCGATCTCACCCTGCGCAGCGGCATCCGCCTGGCTTGCCGCGCGAGCGGCCCGACGCACGCGCCGATGCTGCTTTTCCTGCACGGATTCCCGGAGGCGGCATTCGTTTGGGACGACCTGCTCCTGCATTTTGGCGCGCGCTATCGCTGCGTCGCGCCGAATTTGCGCGGCTACGCCGGCTCGTCCTCTCCGGTGGAGATCGAGGCCTATCGCGCCAAACACCTGATCGCAGATATCGCCGGACTCATCGACGCGTTGGGTGGAGGCGTCGAAGCGCTGATCGCACACGACTGGGGCGGCGCTGTCGCATGGGGCCTGGCTGCGCAGCGGCCCGACCTGCTGCGCCACTTGGTCATCGTCAATTCGCCGCACCCCGCCACCTTCTTGCGTGCACTGCAGCACGACCCGGCGCAACAGGCGGCAAGCGCATACATGAATTTTCTGTGTCGACCCGACTCGGAAACGTTGCTCGAAGAAAACGATTTCGCGCGCCTGTGGCCGTTTTTCACCAACATGGGCGCGAGCAGCGCGACACACTGGGGCGGCGGGTGGCTCACCGAGGCCGTGCGCGACCGCTACCGCGCCGTCTGGCGCGCCGGGCTCACCGGCGGCTGCAACTACTACCGCGCATCGCCGCTGCGGCCGCCGACCGCCGCCGACAGCGCCGTCATGACGATCCGCTTCGCACCGGAAGTGGTGACCGTTCGCGTTCCGACACTGGTCGTCTGGGCCGAAGACGACATCGCACTGCCGCCGTCGCTGCTCGACGGTCTCGAGGGCTTCGTTCCCGACATGCGCCTGGTCCGCGTCGCGGGCGCGACCCACTGGATCGTGCATGAACGTCCGCAGTTGGTCATCGCCGCGATCGAGGCAGAGCTGGCGCGCTGAGCTCGCGCCGAGAAGCGCCTCAGGTGCGCGGTGACAACTCCCGCGCCATCCGATCGACCGCGCGCTGCATGATCGGCTTGGCCTCGAGAGGCTGCACCAGCCCGGCGCTGCTGAGGCGCTCGAGGGCGCGGCGCGTGATCGAGTGGGTGCGCGACGGCGACTCGCCGGCGAACAGGAAGAAGAGGCTTCGGTCGCTGCGCCACAGCAGCTGAACGCGGCTCCAGCGACCTTGCAGGAAGATTCGCAGTCGGGCGCTGGCGCGCAGCGCCTCGATCCGTTTCGCCGGGTCATCATCAACATGGTCGCCCGAGCTCGGCAGGTACTCTGCAGGAACCGTCTCCATCGACGACAGGTCGATCACCGAATCGCTGAAGCTGCGCGCCGCGGCCGCCTCGGGGACGACCTCGTCGCGCATCTTCTGCACGATCTCTTCCGGCGTCAGTGCACCGGCGACGCGGGCACCCGGGCGAAGCGCCTCGGTGTGGATCGTCATCAGCTCGTTGAGCACGCCTTGCTGCTCCATCGAGGTCTGCCCGACGAGCTCCATGCCGGTGCGCAGGCGCTGCAGGAGGCCGGGCAGCAGCTGCAGCAGCCGCTGTCGGCTCTGCGGGTGATCGGGGATCTTCAAGCTCCAGAGCAGGTCGTCGATGGTCTTGAGGTCGTTCATCGTCGCTTCCGACTGCTCGCCGTGGCGCAGCATGTCTTCGGCGATGACTTGGGCCCAGGTGCCCGTCACGAAACGGCGAATCGTCGGCGTCGTGCGCACGGCCACCATCTGGTCGGTCAGCCGCTGCGCCAGATGCTGTTGCAAAATCTCGCGCTGTTCGGCGAGCTGAAGGGCGTCGACGGCGGGTTGTGCCGATCGAAGTTGGCCCTGCAGCTGCTCGGACAGATAGCTGTCGACGCGATTGAGCCCACGCCGAAACAAGGCTGCGTCGGGCACGCCGGCGCCGGCCATCTCTTCGGCCACCGCAGTGCTGAACGACAGGAACCCAGAGAGCCGCGGGTCTTCGATGCGCGAGTAGCCGACGCTGACTTCACCGATGCGGTCGAGCAAGCGCCACGCCGGATGGTCGTACGAATCGAGCATCGTGTTGTCGCTCAAGGCGATGCGCAGAACGGCAATCTGCATGCGAGCGAAGATTGTTCGGAAGGCGCCCGGCAGCTGCGAATCCCCGAGCAACGACTCGAACAATCGCGTCACCAGCTCGATCACCTGCCGATCGATGGGCTCGCTGGCGCTGGCGACGAGCGCGGTACGGTGCTGCTCGATGCGGCTGACGGTGCTTTGCGGGCCGCGGCCGGCCAGCGACGCTTCCGACGGCAGATGGCGAAGTAGCTCGTCGAGGCGCAGGAGCGCCTGTTCGAGTTCCGGATTGCGTCGCGACGTGCCGTCGCTGCGAACGCCGCGGGCGGCGCCGGCGGTGGCAGCGTCGGCGCCGTCGTTGGCGTTGCCGCCAGTGCCCGGCATGCTCGCCAGCAGCGAGCTCATCGCGCCGGTCCGCGTCGCCTCGGGAGCGGGAAAGCGGCCGAAGCTCGCACCGGAAGGCAAGACGACGGTGCGATACAAGCCGGGTTGCACGCCTTCGGATTCGAGCCGGGTTGAGGCAGCGGCCCAGGCGTTCTTGAGCAGGCCGGCGGCGACACCGGCCGACGTGCGCAAGACGATCGCGCGTTGCACCGGCGAGCTGACGGCGGCACAAGCAGCGTCCCAAAGCGCCGACGCGTAGAGCAGCGGCCGGAACGGATTGGTTTCGGGGCTGACGTGGCTCTGGCCGGTGAGGGTCGAGGTAAACGTCTGCAATTCACGCAGCTCCCATTCGGCCGTGCTGTCGATCAGCTGCATGGCGCGCGAAATCTCGATGTCGACCTCGACCCGCGACTCGTCCATCAATTCGAGGCCGCCCAGGCCGGTCTTGCCGTCGAGAACGGCAACGTCCCGCTGCCCGTCGATGTCTTCGGTGACGCGCCTGGTCAGCGATTCGACGAACGTCTTCTCATAGAGCGTCGCGTCGCGCTGGAGCGACTTCACGATGTCCGAGTGATGGCCCCGATCGGCGGTGGGCGAGCCGGCGTCTCTCGACTGAC
>Ga0075520_1000693_pt1 | contig 15284 bp, 9 predicted proteins | sample NGEPerB_FD_75100 | JGI IMG/M metagenome (GOLD analysis project Ga0075520, IMG submission 75100) | Arctic peat soil microbial communities from the Barrow Environmental Observatory site, Barrow, Alaska, USA - NGEE PermafrostAB12-B | ecosystem: Environmental > Terrestrial > Soil > Wetlands > Peat ... | reverse complement strand
CTCGGGGACCTAAGAAGGCGGGTTGTGAGGCATCAATCTGCCATTGCCTGCGCCAAAACAACGCAACAACGCAAGCCTGACCCCAATATCGCGGCAATTACCTTTCCGCGCTGGCCGCCCTGCAAAACAGTGCGCTCGATGCGGCGTATTACCGCAAGCAGTACCAACGCCACGAAGGACACCCCAAGCCGCACGTCGTCGCGCTTCTGGCTCTGGCCCGGCAGCGCTTCAAGGTCGTCTACAAGCTGATGACCACGGACGCGGCCTACGACAAGGAAATCCTGATCGCCAGTCATCTCGACCGGGAGCGCCAGAACACGAACAACGGCACACGAGCGGCCTAGCGTATGCCCGCATCTAACGCCGTCCTACTCCACCTTGACTTCTGATAGAGGTACCTATCCCGTCTATTCCGGGCCTATTCCCATCCCAGGCTCCGCAGGATCTCGTGGTACTCGGGTCGTGGCTCCCACTGCGGCACGAACAGGCGGAACCCGTGCCGGCCCGCCATCGCGAACAGTGGTTGATGCGCGTCCGCACTGCTGTGAAGGTGCATGAGCGCCTCGTGGCCGAGGCCGGCCCACTCCGCCGCCCCGGCGAGCCAGATGTTCTCCACGTACTCCTGGCTGGAACGCGCGAGGAGCTCACGGTAGAGCGCCTCCGCCTTGTCGGGTTGTCCGGCGCGGCCGTATCCCATGGCCAGCTCACCGACGATCCACACGTGCCGCGCGGACGCCGCGGCGGTCGCCTCTCCCCGGGCGATGGCCTCGGCGAACTCTCCGGCGTAGAAGAGGAGCCGCGTCAGCGTCAGGTGCGAGTAGAACCCCTTGGGATCGAGTTCGACGGCGCGCCGCGCCTGGGCCACTCCCTCCGTGGGCCGGTCGGCGTGAGCGTAGAGCAGGGCCAGGTTCGATCGTGCGTAGGCGCTCAGCGGGTCCATGGCCACCGCCCGCAGCCCTTCGGCGATCGCCTCGTCGAAGGTCCCGCGCAGGTAGCCGAGGTCCCAGAGCGCCCGGGCGGAGTGGATCTCCACGTTGGCCGGTCCCAACGCGGCGGCCCGCTCCCACTCCTGGCGCGACACGGCCCGGTCGCCCTCTGCCGCGGCGAGCAGGGCCGACGCCATGCGAGCGTCGGCCAGAGAAGGGTCCAGCGCGACGGCGCGGGACGCCAGGCCCCGTGCCCGCGGGAGCGCGGCCTCGGGGCGCAGCGCGCCGAAGATGCACATCAGGGTCAGACCGTTCGCGAGCACCGCCAGCGCCGAGGCGTAGTCGGGGTCCAGGGCTACGGCCGCTTCGAGGCTCGCCACGCCAAGCGGCAGCGATGGTCCCCGCTGATTGACCAGCACCCGGCCCTTGAGAAAGAGACGGTATGCCTCGAGGTTGTCCGTGCCGGCGCGCACTGGCCGAGGGCCGCTACCGGCGGCCAGCGTCACTTCGAGCTTTGCGGCGATCGTGGCGGCGATCTCGTCCTGAATGGCAAAGACGTCGGCCATCTCCCGATCGAAACGCTCGGACCAGAGACTCATCCCGTCGGCGACGCGGACGAGCTGGATGATGATCCGGAGGCGGCTACCGGCGCGACGGACGCTTCCCTCGAGAATGTTGGCCACGTTCAGCCGGTCGCCGATGGTACGGAGATCCTCGTTCTTGCCCTTGAACGAGAACGCCGACGTCCGTGCAGCCACCCGGAGCCCCGGATGCTGGGCCAGGGCGTTGATGATCTCTTCCGCGATGCCGTCGCCGAGAAACTCGTCTTCGAGGTCCGTGCTCATGTTGGCGAAGGCGAGCACCGCGACGGAGCGCCGGTTGGCTTCATCCGATGTGGTCGGCGGCCCGGTCCGGCGGAGTAGCGCGATGAGTTGGGCGCCGGTGCCGACTCGGTCGGCGGGTTTGCGCGCCAGGACCTGGCGGAGGACGCTATGCAGCCCGGCGGGCATTCCAGGTTGCGAGAAGAACTCCGCGCCAGAGCGTTGCGAGAACCGATAGAAACGGGGCGATTGGCCGGTCAGCATCTCGTACAACACGCAACCGAGCGAGTAGAGATCGCTCCTGCCGTCAACCGGGTGGCCGCCGGCCTGCTCAGGGCTCATATAGGCCGGGGTCCCCACGACCATCCCGGTCTGGGTCGTGTTGGCCCCATCGTCCGCAGCGGCTGCGGCTTCCCCGATGCCGGAGTTGGCGCTCCCGGTCTGGGTCGTGTTGGTTCCACCGTCCGCCGCGGCAATGGCCTTCCCGATGCCGAAGTCGGCGACAAGGGCGTGACCCTCATGGAGCAGGATGTTCTCGGGCTTGATGTCGCGATGGACCACCCCGTGCCGATGGGCGTAGTCGAGCGCGTCGGCAATCTCGCACGCGATCTGCACGCTGACGTCGGCCGGGAGCCATCCGTCGCGGTCGAGCCGGTGACGCAGCGTGAGGCCCTCCATCGCGGGCATGACGTAGTACAGGAAGGTCTCCGTGCCGTAGCTCCCGTCGGGGTTCCTCGTGCCCGCCTCCCCCGAGTCATGAAGGGGCAGGATGTTCGGGTGGTTGAGCCGTGCGGCCAGGTGAATCTCGCGCACGAACCGCTCCGGGCCCAACAAGGCGGCCACGTCGTCGCGCATTACCTTGAGCGCGACCTTGCGGTCGTGTTTCAGGTCGTCGGCAAGATATACGGTCGCCATCCCGCCGTGCCCGAGCTCGCGCTCGATGCGGTAGCGGTCGGCGAGGGCCGCGGCCAGACGTGCGGCGCCGTTTGGTGCTCCCGACGTCATCGTCGGAGCGCTCCTATTCGCCGCTTAGCCGTGGCGGGCATTCGCTCGAACTCGGCGCCGCCCCGAAGGGGCTTGAGAAACGGGGAGTACCGCGCAGGGAAGTCGCAGGGGTAGGCGTTGCGGGCCACTCCCTGTTCGACGAGCACCGGGGCGCGCGCGGTAGCGCCGGCCATCGCGGACGTCTCACGGAGACGCAACTCGGCGTGACCATCGAGGACGTCGGTGTTCACCGCCGCGAGCATCTGGGGCGCCTCCGCCTTCCGGCCCTCCACGACGGCCGTGAGGGCACCAAATCGCACCATGTGGGGCATGAGCGGCGCGCGCCAGTGCAGCCGCCCCGCTCGTTTCGCTGTGGCGCCTACCCGTCCGAGGTGGGCGTCGCGTATGGAATAGGAGCTTCCTTTCTCGTCTCGGCTGATGCTACCCCGGTGAGGGGCGATGTCAAGGCAGTTGTGTGCCTCAACTGCTGCAAAAATAGGTGCTGGATATCGCCTTCTCACCTTGTTGGTCGGTGGGGGGCAGCTTCCAGCGTGGCCAGGCGCTCCTCGAGGTCGAGCCGCTGCTCGTGGAACGCGCCGTCCTCCAGCTCCCCCGCCGAGGCCCGGGCCAGGGCGCGACTCACACCCCCCGCGTTCATGCCAAGGTACTCTGCACACGCGCTCACCATCACACCGTAGACGTCGACGCCGACCAGGACCACGAGTTCCCTCATGAACTTGCCAAGGCCAGGTTCGTCAACCGTGCCGGACCTCCAGCCTATCCCCTCCGCGAGGACCCTGGGCCGCCGTGGCACACGACAACCGCACCCTCCGTTTACAATACTGTCAATAAACTTGGACGTGGTACTTATGCAACTCGTCAACTCTGCCGGACCTGGAGGTCCTATCTGACTGATAGAGGTACCTATACTAGCCTTGCTGGGACGCGATGGCAGTAGCCTCTCGTCGGCTGAACGCCTCCACCGCAAAGACGACCAGGGCGGCGAGCAGAGCAGCAACCTGCACGTACGCGGACCACGTTGACCAGACCTTGTCGTCGAATATTCGTGAAAAGCCGGCGGCAAATGCGAACACAAGTGTAAGAAAGCCGACCTCCGCTTCTAACCGCCACCGACGTGACGTTACGAACGTGATCGACGGCAGTGTGAAGGCGAGAAGCGCCGCCGCTGCAAGGGAGCTGTGGAGGTAGCTCGCGAGGGGCGCCAAGGCAGGCCATCGGCTTGTGAGATGTGCCACGATGCCATCATCGCCTAGCGACAGAGCCACTCCCGCGACGAACCCATAGATCATGTGACGAAGCCTCCGACGGCCCGCTTCCATCGCCGTCGTCCGCCTCACGGTGTCGGCTACCGACGCTTGCCGTGCTGTGGTTTCTTCGAGCCCGGCGACCTTATCGGCTAGGTCTCGTGCCTCTTTCTCCGCCTCCTCCCGGCGGTGCCGCTCGCCTGCCCCCTCCGCCGCCCTGGCTTCCGTCTCCGCACGCAGCCGCTCGTTCTCAAGAACGAGCTGCCGCTGGCGTTCTTCCGCACTTCCGGAAAAGAACTTGCGCAGTCCTAGTGCGACGGTAGCCCTATCTTCAGCCCGATACGCCCGCCCGTGCAGGATTGCGCTCTTCACGTAGTCAAACGCCTGGTTAAGCTGCTCCGGCGGGATGGTCAGGACGTCTTCATGCATCTCTGCAATGAGCTTAAGTTCTTGGATATCGAAAACGCGGTCGGTCGCCATGACCTGATCGGATAGCAGCCCCGAGAACACATCCACAAGGGAGTTCTCGGCTCCCGCGTTCGCTACGAACGGGGACATGCTCTGGAGAAGCCCGACGAAGGAAAACGCCGCAGGTGGCTGAGTTGGGTCTAACTTGGCCGTCGCCTTCAGAAAGTTCGCGTCCATTGTCAGAACCCAGGCCTTCTGGCCGCGCGCACGAGCGTCCCTCACCAACGAGTAGAGCAGGAGGTCGTGCTGCAAGATCGCCTCGGGCTTGGGCCAACCTCGACTGGCCACTGTCTCGGCTTGGATGACCTCTCCCGCCTGGTCGACTTCCCGGCTTGTAGCAAGGTCGCCCGAGGCCAGCTCCTCGACCGTCACGTTAAGGTCTCGCAGCAGAATGTGCTCTGCTCGGAGGAAGGGCGCGATGAATGCCTCGACGGTCAGCGAGGGGTCTTCGTTCCGGCGAGCGAGGAAGCTCTCAAGAAACGAATCGGTCGTCCGCTCGGACAGCTGCGTAGGCACAACAGCGGTGATCGCCTTGATTTGAGCCTCGCGATCAGCCGCGACCCGCCGGAGCTCGTTGATTGTGCCACGTGTCACACGAAGCTCAATCCCATTTCTTTGTGCGACCTCGATCATCTCGGCGAACATCTGAGCGTCGTTGCCAGACGCCAGGATGGGGGGAATAAGAACGTTCGTGTCCAAGTAGAAGAGCCCGCCGCCAAATGCTCCCTCAGCGAGGGGGTTAAAGCGCCCAGTGTCGAGGCCCAGGAGTTGCGAGAGGAAATAGCCCTGCGTGAGGTAGAACTTCAACCTCTGGTCATCTGGCTCCTTGCTGCGGATGAACGCGGTGCAACGGGCTTGAAGGGAATGCCACGCCTCGGTCGAAAGGTCTCGTCCCATGGTGGCCGCGGCGAAAGCGTCGCGCAGCTCGCTGGTCCGGACAGAATCGTCCAGCTCCCTATCCCCGATTACGGTCTTGGCGAGCCGGAGGCCAAATCGGGCGAAGCTCTCACAGATGAAGGTGCGGCAGATGGTCGCTGCCTCTTCGAAGGGGAGGAGGTGGTCGGTATTCTGGACCATTCGACGGAGGATGGCTGTGAAGAGAGCCGATGACGCGTCAACCTGAACGGCGAGCTCCGCCGCGGTCGTCGGGGATAGGTAATAGGCATTGCGCTCGCGAAGCTGCGTCAGCCTCACATGCCCAGCCGCCGTCAGGCGCTGGAGCGTCGGCATGATCGTGACGGTTCGGATCTCTGGGCAATGGGCACCGAGCTTGAGGTTAGCCTGGATACCGCCCACCCGGTACGGATCCTCTTCAGTGCTGCCAAGTAGACCAACCAGGACCAGGCGGTCAAGAGCGCGATCCCGGAGCGCGCCGGCTTCGGGCGCGTATTTCAACAGCGAGGCAAAAAGGCTCTGGCGTTTGGACTCGAGGTCCATTTGCGCGGATTGTGGAGTGGTGGTTGCGATCATGTCAGTTGCCCTTCGTTTGTGCGCCGGTACCCTGCGAACTGCGAAGCCGGCCCGTCGAATCGGGACGGCCCTCCGGGGTCGCGCGGGCCTTCGTGGGTTTCGTTGTTCGCTCCTGATCCACTATCGTCCCCCCTCGAACCCCAGGCCGCACGGGTCGGATTGAAAGACGCGGTGAAACAACGCCGATTGGAGCTGATCAGCCGAGCGTAGCCACACGCCCTGGCGCTGCATCGCGACGCGACACGACGTTTTGAACTGGCCGAACCCAGCCTGTAGGGTAAGGGCTGGGAGCCTTACCTGAAGGGAGCACACGTCGCTCTGGTTGATGCTCGATTGGTTCACAGCGTTGCGCGCCCGGCCGAGGATTTGCTGCCTCACATAACGGCCACCGAGTTGGGATACCAAGAAGTCACGGTCGACGAGCGATTTGTCAAGGCGCAAGCGCATCATGTTGGACTCAAACACTGTTGGGGCTGGCAGGTGCCGGACAATAGCCGACTTGCCGAGGAAGCTGAGGGCGTTGACACGGTTGATGAGGACGTCCCCTTCCGCCAGTAAGTAGGGCTTTGCCTCGTCCGGCGTCAGCTCCACCTGCTTGAGCCTCGTGACTCCAGTCAGCTCACCATCATAAAAGGAGTCGATGCGAACGATCGGGTACCCCCGACCGTACTTGCTGGCGTGCCGATAGAGGCCGTTCTGGGGCGCGGCCGAAAGGAGATCGGCTAGGCTGACCGTCCTCCAAGTCCTGGCGTTCGTGACTAGGTCCCCGAACATGTCGAGGAAAGCGGAGCGGAGAAGGTCGTCGATGAGCTGGAGCGCCTGCTGGCGCTTGCGGCAGATGGCATCGGCCTTGTCGAGAATGGCGGCGATGCGACGCTGCTCGCTTACATGCGGTACCGGGACCAGCTGCGAAAGGTACATGCCGACGTTGAGATTCCGTAGCCCTGATGTCGTGGTATTCATGGCGGCGAGGGCAGCGCGGCCATACGGAGACGAAAGCCAGTAGTACAACCACCGAGGGTCCGCTCGGTCCAGGTTGGCACGGAGTCGCAGTGTGAAGTTCGAGAAATAGTAGACCCGGCCATCTCCAGGAGGGACAAAGAGACAACACTTTCCGATGAGGTTGGCGCTGCCACTTGACTTCGTGACGAGCAGGTCACCGGGCTGAAGCTGGCGCCGACGGATGTCGGAGGCCGGAATTGAGCGGCGCGCGACCTGGCTTAGGTCAAGTCGCCCATCCTGGATATTTGAGCTGCGAAGAATCCTGTCCCCAGCACCCTCGGGTGCCTCGGCGCCCCACGTGCCACTGTCGCTCAAACAAACCAGATTTCGGAGCGCGGTGACGGGCCACATCATGGAACCATCCCCTCCAGCTCGTCGAGGTCCTTGCGGATGTCGTCCTCAAGGGCGCGGAGGCGAGCGAGGATGACCTTGGGGGAGTCGTACTGCTGCTCCTCGTAGTGGACCTCCTTGTACCGGTTGATCGAGAGGTCGTAGGCGTTTCCCTTGATCTCGGCGGCGGGAACGAAGAACGACCTGGCGGTGCGATCGGTGTCTTTCTTTGGGTCGCGGGTGCGCCAGCGCGCGACCACGTCGGGAATGTCGCCGGCGTCGATCTTCTGGCGCTTGTCGTCGAGGGAGTAGCCGTCCGACTGCATGTCGTAGAACCAGACGTTCTTGGTGCTGCCGCCTTTGACGAAGAGCAGCACCGCGGTGCTGACGCCCGCGTATGGCCTGAAGACACCGGCCGGCATCTTCACGATGCCCTGCAGCTCGCAGCTCTCCAGCAGCATCGTGCGCAGCTTCTTGTGGGCATTCGATGAGCCGAAGAGGACGCCGTCCGGGACGATGACGCCGGCGCGGCCGCCGATGCGCAGGATGTTGATGATGCGGTTGACGAACAGCAGCTCGGTCTTCGTGGTGGCGAGCTGGAGATCCTCGTTGATGTCGCCCTTGTCGATGCTGCCCTTGAACGGCGGGTTGGCGAGCGCCACGTCGTAGCGGTCGCGCTCGTCGTAGCGCTTGGAGAGGGTGTCCATGTAGTGCAGGTTCGGTGTGTCGATGCCGTGCAGGAGCAGGTTCATGAGGCCGATGCGCACCATGGTGGTGTCGAAGTCAAAACCGGTGAGGGTGCGCTCCCGGAGGACGCGCCACTGCCGCTCGTCGGTGAGCTGGTCGCCGATCTCGCCACGCTCCAGGCCGTTCTCATCGGTGTGGCGCAAGTTGGGGCTGGTGTGCTGGGTGAGGATGTGCTGGTAGCTGCCGAGCAGGAAGCCGCCGGTGCCACAGGCGGGGTCGCACACCTCGTCGCCGAGCCGCGGGTCGACGAGCACGCAAATCATCTGGATGAGGTGGCGCGGCGTGCGGAACTGTCCGTTCTTGCCGGCGGTGGCGATCTCCGAGAGGAGGTACTCGTAGAGGTCGCCCTGGGTGTCGTGGAACGTCTGGCCGTTGGCCTGCCGCTCGCGCTCGATCTCGCCGTAGATCTCGTCGACAATCCCCACTGCCTCGACGAGCAGTGAGGGTTTTGGAATGATAAAGACCGCATCCTGCATCGCCTGAGCGAACGGCTGCGACTCGCCGCCGAGCAACTTGATGAACGGGAAGACCCGGTCGCGAACGTGGGCGAGCATCTCGTCGCCGGGGAGGTGGCGGAACTGGCTCCAGCGCAGGTCGTCGTGCCCAGCGAAGAGCGACACCGAAGGCTTCTTGAGCCAATCGGCATCCTCCTGGGTCTTGCGGTCCATCGCGTCGAGCCGCCGCATGAACAGCAGGTACGAGATTTGCTCGATCGCGGTGAGCGGGTTAGCGATTCCACCCGACCAGAACTGGTCCCACAGGGCGTCCACTTTCGATCGAATGGCGGGGGTCAGCATCGCGGCTCCCTCGGCATCGTCCCTCCAGTGATTTCCTGGTGAGGCCCTCTGGGCATCCGTGTCATCGCGAGGAGGCCGCTCGCGGGGCGAGCGGCCGACGTGGCGATCCCGCGGTCACCGCGATGGCCCCGGGATCGCGTCGGCGGCTTCGCCGCCTCGCGATGACAGCAAGTTGTACCGTGCAGCGCTTCTTCTTGGCCCATGAGGATCGTCTCCCCTTGCTCGTCACGCCCACGTTGCATGGGTGCCTACGGCTTTCTCGACCAGCGCGCGCCGCGGCCGGCGCCCTCGATCGCAAGCACGCCGTCCCCGCGCATTTGCCGCAGGACCACTCGGATCATGTCGCGGCTGATGCCGGGGCACTCGGCTTCGATCTCGGAGATCGCGAAGGGCGTAAGCTTGCGCTCGACGACGCGTCGGATGTGCGCCGTCTTCGACCCTCGGCCGGTCGTGACCTGGCCGACGCGCTCCTCGAACTCGCGATAGGCGCGCAGCATCACGCCCCAGAAGTAGCGCAGCCACGGGCGGATGTCGTGCTGGCCCTGGTGCCAGCCCCGGGATGAGGCCTCCAACGTTTCGTAGTATGTTTCCCTGGACTCCTCGAAGATCCGTTCGAGACTGATGTAGCGCCCGACCTCGTACCCAAATTGGTAGATGAGTAGCAAGGTCAGCAAACGGGCGGTGCGGCCGTTGCCGTCGGTGAACGGGTGGATACAGAGGAAGTCGAAAATGGCGAGGGGCACGGCGACGAGCGGTTCCACACGCCCCTCGGTGATGGCGGCCCGGTAGCGCTCAACGAGCTGGTCCATCGCGCCCGGGGTCGCGACCGCCGGCACGGCGCGGAACCGGACACGAAGGAGCGAACCGTCGGGGTTGCGCTCCACGATCTCGTTGTCGGTCATCTTCCAGCGGCCGCCCTCGGCGGCCAGATAGCGGTAGATCATCGAGTGGAGCTGGAGCACGACGTTGACGGTGAACGTCATGTGTGCGGCGGATTCGTGGACCAGCGCGAGTGCGTCGCGGTAGCCGGCAATCTCCTGCTCGGAGCGGGTCGCCGGCATTGACGCCTTGAGGATCAGGGCCTCGACGCGCTCTCGCGGTGCGGTGATGCCCTCGAGCCGGTTCGACGACTCGCTCGACTCCACGATGGCCACCTGACGCAGGGACTCCAGGATCTCGGGTGTCTGCTGGGTGAAAAGCGATTGCTTCCCCTTGTACTCGCCGATCCTCCGGAGCGTGAAGGCATCCTCGGCGGAGAAGATCAACTTTCGCAGGTAGATGGGATCGAGCGAATGTGGCATGTCCCCTCCGGGAACGAGGTAATGGGCGTTGTAATAGGGGTAACAACGCGCCTCCATTACCTCGTTCATGGATCACTTTACCACCATGCAGCTGGCTTGTCTATGCCACGAGGCGGCCGGCCAGCCCCATGACTTCCTCGATCTCGGCGGGCTTGAACACACCCCGGATGCCGCGCGGGTGGATCTGCGTAAACGGTGGGGCGACAAGGTCTTCTTTGGCGAGCTTGCCGGTTTGCAGGATGAACGTCTTGAGCGTCTGGAGGAAGCGGATCTGCAGCCCGGTAAGGGCGGTGTGCGCGGCGATGAACACGTCGAACGCCTGAGTCACCGCTTCCGGCCACGACTCCAGCAGTTCGACGCCGAGGACGTGGCGCAGAAGCCGCACAAAGTCGGCGCTGCGGTGGTTGTACACCTTGCGCAAGAGGTCGACAGTGATGTGTGGATCGTGTCGCTCGAGCACGTCGGCCAGCTCGTGGATCTCCTCGTCGGAGACGGGCCCGCCAGCTTTGATCCTGGCCACGAGCGGGTTGGAGGCGACAAGTTCCTGGACGTACGCCTCGACCCGAGCCCGATACACCGACGAGGTCATGCGTTCGTGCTCGGGTCCCACCTCGACCCACTCCTTGGTCGCCAGCAGGTCCGCGATGTCGAGCTTCATCATCGGGTCCGAGCGGCGCTGGCGGAACCGCATGAGCGGAGCAAGTCGACGGGCCAGCTCGCGAAGTTTCTCGTCAGTCGGCTGAGCCCACCAGGCCGGGCCCTGCACGGCTTCGATGAGGTCTCGCTCCCTCGCCACGAGGTTGACGGAGAGCGGCAGCTCGCTCACCTGGAGCACCACGCTCTCCCGGATTGCCTCGAACGCGTCCCCGTTGCTTTGCAGCTGCGCGGTGCCGAGCTCGACCACCTCGGTCTCGAAGCGCAACGCCTTGAAGTCCGCTTCCGAACGCGCCCGCAGCGCCGGCGCGATTACAGAGCGCAGGAAAGTAAGGCCCTCTGCACCGAGGTGCCCCCAGAACTGGTCATCGCGAACCGTCGCGAGATCCGACGCGGCCTCCTTCACGACGACGTTGTTACGCGGCAACGCGAGCAAGTCCGCTCGCAGATCAGCTTTCACCAGCTCGGCGACGTCGGTTCGCGCGGCTGTCACCGCGGCTTCGAGCTTGTCGAGCCGGGCTCTGAATAGATGGACGGGCAACGACGCCTGTTGCTCCGGCTCCCGTCCCTTCGGGTTCATCTTGAAGAACTCGAAGTTGCCCCAGCAGTCGATGATCAGGAAGCGGTCCTTCTCAAGACACCACGGTCGGCGCTTCGCCGGATCGCTTTCCAGCACCCTCGTGCCGCGGCCGATCATCTGCCAGAACTTGACGTAGGAGTACACGGGTTTGGCGAACACCAGGTTCACGGCTTCGCGGACGTCCACGCCGGTATCGAGCAGATCCACCGAAATGGCGACGCGTGGCATGTCCTGCGTCTTGAACTGCTCGAGCAGCCCGCCTTTGCCGTAGACGAACCGGTCGTCCGAGACCAGCACGCGGGCAAGGTGCCCGGCATGCTCGGGGTAGAGTCGATCGAAGATCGCCTCGAGGCGGCGTGCGTGCCCCTTCGAAATGGCGAAGACGATGGTCTTCCCTGGCAGCACGCCTGAAGGGTCCTTGATGGACTCCTCCATGAACTCCCGCACGATCAGCGCGTTCGTTCCGGAGTTCGTAACCTTGCGCTCTAGGTCAGTCCCTTCGAAGTCGATGTCCTCGAGGTCCTTCCCCTCCGCAACGAGCCGCGCCTGCACCTGGGCCGGCAGCACTCCGCCCTGGATGCCCTCGACCTGGAACTTGGACCGCACCTTGAGCACCTCGAAATCGCAGAGATACGGCGGCTGGTGGGCGACGGCCTCTTCGTAGGTGTAGGCGAAGGTTGGGTCGTACGTATCGCAGTCGAAGAGATCGAAGGTGTCGTGCTCGATCTGATCCGTCGGGGTCGCCGTCAAACCGATCTTGATCGCGTTGAAGTAACTCAGGGCCTGCTGATAGACGTTGTAGATGCTACGGTGGCTCTCGTCCGCGATGACGACGTCGAAAAAGTGCGGCGAGATCCAGACCGAGGGCGATTCGGCGTTCTGGATCAGGTTGAGGATCGTTGGATACGTGGTGACGTAGATTCTCCGACTGCGGACGAAGTTCCTGTCGCCCTCCTGTGGCCACGTTGGTTCGGAGGGCATGAACTCTTTGAACGCCGCCAGGGCCTGATCGCGCAGCGCGACGCGGTCCACCAGGAAGAGCACCCGCTTGGCCCAGCGCGCGCGGAAGAGGACATCGATCAGCGAGACAGCTACCCGCGTCTTACCTGTTCCGGTGGCCATCACCAACAACAGCTTCTTCCTTTTGGCCTCCAGAGCCTCGAGCACGGCTCGGACGGCAGCAATCTGGTAGTCGCGTCCCGAAATCCTCGCGTCCACCAACTCAACCGAAAGGGGCTTCCTCGCATCTCTGCGGAGGGCCATCCACTCGAGGTCGCCCGGCGTCGGGAAGCCGTGAATCTGGACCGGGGGGTAGAACCCCTGCTCCCAGAGAAAGGTCTGGTAGCCGTTGGTGTAGAGAATGAAGGGCAATGGCCCGCCGTGGATGCTCTGCAGGTTCGTCGCGTATCGCAAGGCCTGCTCTCTGCCGAGTTCCGCGTCCTTGCTGGTCCGTTTGGCCTCAACAACCGCGATCGGTCTTCCGTGCATCAGCAGGCCATAGTCCGCGAATTGATGCCCCGCGTATGGGCTCTCAGGTTCGGCGACCCTCGGACTGGCTGCATCAGCCAGCTTGATGTCTAACTCTTGGATGACCTGCGAGGGGTCGTCGAGGTTCCAGCCGGCGAGGCGAAGATCCTCGTCGATGAGGCGCCGCCTGGTTTCAGCCTCGTTCAGTTCCACGCAGGACTCCCTTGCTTGGCGCAGGGCTCGCACTCAAGAGCAGGTCCGCGTCGGTGCCGCAAGCCGGTACGTTGGAGTCAGAATACCCCATTGTGCTGTTGATTCGGGACGACTTGCTTGACCCGGTGTCGCCTCAAAATTGTTCCCGACCCCAGTCCGTTGACAGAAGAGACTGGGCGAACGGCACCAGATTGGGTAAGAGAACTGTGCCGGACCGTGACCTACTTCGACCGCGGCGAACACGCAAGGGGTTCCTCTGGTGCCTCCGACCTGCCTCCGACAAGAGCTCAGGCCTCTGTCTTCATCGCTGCACGAGTACACGGAAGTTCGTCAGATGTCCGTCCTTGAAGAACAGGTCAAACTTGTCGTAGACATCCCACGAACGTCCTGATCCGGTCGTGTAATAGGGGTTTGGGGCGACACCGGCGGCAGAACGCGTGCCGTAGCTGTTGAAGTAATGCCATACGGTAAAGCCACCGATTTCTTCCCGGCTCTGGGGCGCCCCGAGTGCGAGCACAACTTCAGCATCAGTCTTGCCTAGAAGAGGGTTGAGAACACCCTGAAGTTGCTTCAATGCCTTCTTTGCACGCCCGCTGGCACAGCCGGCAACAGGGACTGCAAGCGTCGCAACGAGAAGAACCCCGAGCATCAATCTGAGGGACTGGCTGCCGCGGAAATGACGATTCATCGATCCTCCTCTAACTGCGCCTAACCAGATCTCGTCATGGCAAGAGCGCCCCAAGCGAGGGGCGACGAGGCGATCATCGTTCTGAGTATAGGCCACGGTACTAATGCATGAGTCATCATATCGAGATCCCCCCGTATTCTGAAGCTTGGGAACTGCGGGACCGGGATTCGAACATCTGTGTGCGCCTTTGGAAACTTGGAGGGAGCCGTCTTCGTTGCGACTCTGAGCGACTCTCGGCTAAGGGAGCCTGACACAAGGGGCCAGATCTGCCCATCGGCGGGGAGATTGACCTCTCGTCGCCGTACGCCGGCGGCCCGGCGGCCGAGAGCGGATACCCGAGATCAGTTGGATGAAATTGTTCGGAACCGCTTGGAGGGGTGGATGAAATTAGACTGGCGCGCCGAGAGGGACTCGAACCCCCAACCTTCTGATCCGTAGTCAATAGGATGTCGCGTTGAACTTCTGATGTCGGGTGTTGACAAGTTCCAGAAACCGCCTTATCGTAAGCGTGCGTAGTGTTGATTTGTCGGGTACCCGTCTTTATTCCTGTCGGGTACCTGGTGGGTACCCGTAGGAGGCTCTGATGCGCGCCAAGATCACGAAGCGTAACGTAGATGCGACCAAACCCGCGGCTAGGCGGGTGTACGTCTGGGACACCGACATCGAAGGCTTCGGCCTTGTCGTCTACCCGAACGGCAAGAAGGCGTTCGTCCTGCGGTACCGCCTTCGCAGTGGGGGCCACCGGCGGCGGAAGAGCCTCGGCATGTACGGGGCGTTGACCGTGGACGCCGCGCGTGAACTCGCAGGCGATCATTTCGCGACGGTCCGAAAGGGCGGCGATCCCCTCGAGGAGGCCCGCGTGCAGCGCGCCATGCCGACATTCAAGGCGTGGGTCACGGAACACCTCGCCGCGGTGGAACTCCGAAAGAAGCGGCCGTACGACGACAGGTACCACCTTGCGGGACCCCCGGGAGGACATGGGTTCAAGGCGAAGCGCTCACCCGCAATGGAGCGGTGGGAGAATCGGCCCCTGGACTCCATCACGGCGCGCGAGGTCGAGGCGTGGATGGAGGCGCTCTCGGAGCGGGGGAAGACCTTTGCGAACCGGGCCTACGCGGCGCTCCGTCCGTGCTTCGAGCGTGCGGTTGTCAACGCCATCCTCAAGGACAACCCCTGCCGGTTTGTGAAGAAGTTCCCCGAAAACCCGCCGCGCCAACGGGTGCTCACGGATGAGGAGCAGGGGGCGCTCGACACGGCAATCAGCAACCTGGAGGACGAGCACCTCAGGGCCTTTTTCCGACTCCTCCGTGAGACGGGCTGCCGCAAGAGCGAGGCGCTCGGGATGCGATGGGCCGACCTCGACCTCGGGTCGAACGTGTGGACGATCCCGAGCCCCAAGGCGGGCCGGCCGCAGAGCGTCCCCCTTCCACAGCGCACCGCGCGCACGTTGGGCTCGCTCCCTCGCCGCACGGAGTTTGTATTCCCGGGCAGGATCAAGGGCACACACCTCACCGATGTCGGCTCGACGTGGGACCAGCTCAAGGCGGCCGCCAAGCTCGAGAACGTAACGG
>Ga0075520_1000690_pt1 | contig 15313 bp, 12 predicted proteins | sample NGEPerB_FD_75100 | JGI IMG/M metagenome (GOLD analysis project Ga0075520, IMG submission 75100) | Arctic peat soil microbial communities from the Barrow Environmental Observatory site, Barrow, Alaska, USA - NGEE PermafrostAB12-B | ecosystem: Environmental > Terrestrial > Soil > Wetlands > Peat ... | reverse complement strand
GTCTGACCGGGCGACATCGGAAGGTCTTTGACGGGATTGCTTGACATGGAATCTCCTGAGCTATTGGGTGGGGGAGGGCTGCTCGGCGGCTTGCGGCTGAGGGGTACCCTGCGCCGGGACGACGGTCTTCAGCGAGAGGGCGTGGATTGCCGCGCCGATCTCCGCGCCGAACACGTCGTAGACCAAGCGGTGCTGCTCGATGCGACTGCGCCCGGCGAACGCCTCGGCCGTCACCGTCGCGCGGAAGTGATCGCCGCCGCCGGTGTAGTCCTCGACCTCCGCGCGCGAGCCGGGAATCGCCGCCTCGATACGCTGTGAGATGTCCTCGGGAGAGGGCATGTTCACTAGCGTAGAGGATCGCGCTGGGGTTGCCCTCGGCACCGGCAGGGGGCGCTATACTTTGGAAAGTCTTGCGGTCCTCACAGGAGCGAAATGATGATCACGCTTAGCGACAAGGGCGCCGAAAAGGTGCATGAGTTCCTCTCCAGTCAAGGGGCCGACGTGAGCATGGCCGGCCTGCGCGTAGGCGTGCGCGGCGGAGGCTGCTCGGGCTTTCAATACCAGCTCGCCTTCGACGAGCAGCGCGACGACGACGTCGTCTTCGAGAGCCACGGGCTGAAGCTGCTCGTCGACGACGAGAGCCTCCCGTTCGTGCGCGGATCGACGATCGACTACGAGGAGAGTCTGCAGGGCGCGGGCTTTAAGGTCACCAACCCCAACGTCGTCGCCGCGTGCGGTTGCGGCTCGTCCTTCCGCGTGGCCGAGGAGGAGCAGGTCTCGGCGGTCTGAGTCTCTGTAAGACTCGGTGGTAATACCCACTCGTCTGATTGTGCTAGTTTCGGGCTATGCGCGTTACGAGCAAGGGTCAGGTGACGATTCCCAAGGACGTTCGCAAGCGGCTCGGGATCACACCCGGCAGCGAGGTCGACTTCGAGATCGACAGGCATGGTGCGCGCTTGGTGCGGGCTCGGACGAGCAGGGGGAAGGAAGTCGTCGAGCGGATGGTTGGGCAGGGGACCGTCAAGATGACCACCGAGGAGATCATGGCGCTCACTCGCGGTGAGGACTGAATCGCCGCCGGGCGGCACCCTCGTCGACGCCAACGTCCTGCTCGACCTCTTCACCAGAGATCCGGCTTGGATGTCGTGGTCGAAGGGGGCGCTGGCCGAGGCACTGGACGCGGGCCCGGTGATCATCAACCCGATCGTCTATGCGGAGATCTCGGTTCGCTTTGAGCGGATCGAAGAACTCGAGGACGCCCTACCTGAGCAAATCGAGCGTGAGGCTCTTCCCTGGGAGGCCGCGTTTCTGGCGGGCAAGTGCTTTCGCGACTATCGTCGCCGACATGGGGGCAGGCGCTCTCCCCTGCCAGACTTCTATATCGGCGCGCACGCCGTCATCACCGGTCGGGTGTTGCTGACGCGCGATCCAAGGCGCTATCGAAGCATGCTGCCGAGTCTTACGCTCGTCAGCCCGTAGCGCTCTATGTGAGCCCTCTGCCTGGATGGGCAAGTGCGATGGAGCTTGATTGGGTCAGAGGTCGCTCGAGCCGGTCTACCACGTGTGGATCGCCGGCGGTATCGCGGCTCGGGAATAGGGCGATCAGTCTCGCGGGCACAAGCCAGCCACGCTTCCTTGGCGCGCTCCACCTCGGCCAGGGCGTAGGGTGGCTCGCCTTGAGCATCCTGCCTGCCCGCCTGCGCCGCCTGACGCCCACGCGCCTGCGCGACGACGTGCGCTTGCGCGCGCTGGCGGTCGGGTTCGGCCTGATCCCGCCGCGCACGATGCACTCGCCGGCGGACGCGCGCGTGCTGCTCGACGCCGCCCGCGATGCTCGGCGGGTGGTCGAGATCGGCGTCTACGAGGGGGCCTCGGCGCTGGCGCTCCTCGACGGCCTGGGGCCGGGCGCCGAGCTGCATCTGATCGACCCGTTCGGGTCGCGCCCGGATGCGCTGCCGAGCGGCTGGGGGGCGAGCGAGTGGGCGACCCGGCGCGCGCTTGCGCGCGCCGTGCGCCGCCGCGGCAGGCAGGCTCCGCGCGTGCGCTGGCATGTGGCCCACTCCCACGAGGTGGCCTCCCGCTGGGAGGGAGAGGTGGACCTGGTGTTCATCGACGGCGACCACTCCGAGGCGGGATGCGAGCTCGACTGGTCCAGCTGGCGTGGATTCGTGGCGGTGGGCGGGCGTGTGGTCTTCCACGACGCCCGGGCCGGCCAGCCCGGGGGGCGCGGGCTGCCCGGCCCAACCGCCGTCGTCACGCGTCGCTTCCGCGGCGAGGGCACGCCGGGCTGGGAGATCGCCGGCGAGGCCGACCGCACCGTCGCGGTCCGCCGCACCGGCTGAGCGGGGCGGAGGCTTGACGGTAGGTCCATCTCTGTGCTACGGTCGTCGCGACATGATGTCGAATGGTTTGAGGGAACCGGATCGGCCAGCGCAAGGCTCTGCGCGAGTTCCCGGCAGGGAGCCGGGAGCCGGGCCCGCGAGGCTCTCGACGTCGCTTCGGTTTGACCTTGACGCGGGAGACCGTTTCTGCCAAGGTTGACTGCACAGAACCGTCGGCTGGGATTCAGCCGACGGATCGGCCGCCTCAGGGTGTCTCTGTCCTGAACAGGGGGAGTTCCAGGGATCGTGGTCGATCTATTCCATAGAGGGAAAAGGAGCAGTGGACACATGAAACGCATCAGAATCATAGGGCTATGTCTCGTCGCGGTGTTCGCGATGAGCGCGATCGCCACGTCGGTCGCCTCGGCGGCAAAGCCGGAATGGGCCTCATGCACAAAGTTGGGGACAAGCACCGGTAAATACAAGGACAAGGCTTGCACCACACTGAAGGAAAAGAAAGGCGTACCTTCCGCAACAGGGAAGTACGAATATCAGCCTGCTGTCTTTCCCAAATGCGAAAAGCTGGCGGCAAGCACCGGTAAATACAAGGACAAGGCTTGCACCACACTGAAGGAAAAAAAAGGCGTACCTGTTGCGACAGGGAAGTACGAAAAGGTCAGCACCTTCACAGCTACTCTGCCGCCGGGCAAACTCAGCAACAAAACCCTGCCAGCGGTTGAATGCACAGCCGGTACGGGTGAAGGCACGATGAAGGCCTCGAAAGAAGCCGAAAAAGTGAACCTTAAGTTCACCGGTTGCACCTCGGCGAGCGGGGCAGTCGTATGCACGACCGCCGGTGAACCTGCCGGCACCATCAAGACCGCAGACCTCAACGGTAAGCTCATCTACGTTCCAGGCAAAAAAGTCGGCATTCTGCTTGCACCGGAAGCACCAGCAGTGTACTTTGCATCGTTCGCCTGCCCAGGCGCCGGTGAAATAAGGGCCGGGGGCAAGGTGATCGGTGAAGTGAAAGGCGACATCAATTCGACCAGCACCACCTTTGAAATGCTGTTCAAAGGCGACGGAGCAGGCGCGCAGGAATTCACCGACGAAGAAGGCGGAACACTTGGTGAAGACGCGCTGGCGGTCGAAGCCAACCTGGGCTCATCGACGGGCAACAAATTTGTGCCATTCGGCCCCGGGTCCGAGGAAACAAAAGCGAGCGCCACAGGTCCAGCAGTAGCGATCTCGGCGTAGCCAGCATCGCCCCAAGTCAGAGCAGTTAGTAGAAAGTGGGGCCCCTCGGGGCCCCACTTTTTTTGTCTCGGCGGCTCCGTGGGCGCGGGCACATCCAGCGGGCGCCTCGTGAAGGTCCTCCGATGCCATCTCGAGCTCGGGGGACGCTCCCGCTCCCGGTTGACAAGCGTCAACGGGTGAGTAGAGTTTGACGAGGAAAGGAATCTGGATCGTGGGGTTTTCGACGGGGGAGGGGTTGATGCACCGCAGCGGGACACCTGGCTCAAGCGGTTGGGCCGATGGCTTGACTTGGTCGGTTTGCTCGCGGACACGGCGAAGCGTCGCGGATCTCTCTCGCGCGCGGGCAAGCTGGCTGGCCGGGCTGTGCATCCTCGCCGGGAGCCTTTTGCTGTGGAGCGCCCCGGCGCTGGCGCAGCGCGGGCACGCCTTCGCATTCTCGTTCGGCGGCGAAGGCAGCGGCGAAGGCCAGTTCAGCGCCGGTGGGCCGGTCGGTGTCGCAGTGGACGATCTGAGGGGTCTGCTGTATGTGGTGGACGCCGGCGGAAACCGCGTCGAGCGGTTCACATGCACGGCGTCCTCGTGCGCCTATCTGTCGAGCTTCGCGATCGCCTCTCCGGGGGCGATCGCCGTGGACAACTCGGCGGGCCCCTCCGCGGGCGACGTGTACGTGGTCGAGAACGTGAGCAAGAAGAAGACGGTCGTCGCGAAGCTAGATCCTCAAGGCGTACCGGTCCTCAACAAGAAGGGCAAGCCGGTCACACTGAAGGGCATCGCGAAGACCGAACCCTTCGCGGCGATCGACGGCCTCGCCGTGGACTCCAGCGGTGACCTGTGGGTCTATGAAGCGACGGGCCGGATCGACGGGTTCGGCAACGCCAGGGAAAACGAATTCCTCGCGAGCGTGAAGTCGGGCGTCGAACACAAGCCGGTAGCGGCGCCGGGGCTCGCCGTCGGCTCCGAAGGGGAACTCTATGTCGGCCATGAAGGCGAATCGGGCGCGCCGACGATCGCAAAGCTGTACAGCTCAGGGCAGCCCTTCCCTGGCCTCGAAGAATTCGGCGGCAAAGCGTCGAGCGCCGTCGCGGTCGACAAGTCGAGCTCGGACGTGTATATCGACACCGGGTTTGCGGTAGCGGCGCTAAGCCCGACGGGGTCGTTGATCCAGGAATTCGGGAGACTGACGCAAGGCAGAGGTGTCGCCGTCGACTCCGAATACGGCAACGTGTATGTCGCCGACTCCGCCACCCGCGAAGTGGACGTGTTCACGCTGGAACCGGCCCCGGCCCCGTTCCCCGGGGAACTCGCGCTGCCCGACGGACGCGCCTGGGAACTCGTCTCCCCACCGGCCAAGGAAGGCGCGACGATCGAACCGATCAGGCTCGTGGGAGGAGCGATACAGGCATCCGCCGACGGCAACTCGATCGCCTACATCGCGGCGTCGGCGATCGAAGCCGAACCGGAAGGCGCCCGCGAACCGGAAGCGCCGCAGATACTCTCCACCCGCATCGCAGGAGCCTGGCGCTCGAAGGACATCGCCACGCCCAACAGCCGACAGTCCGGCTCCCAGGTGGCCGCCCCGCAGGAGTACCGGCTCTTCTCATCCGACCTGTCGCTTGCGCTCGTGCAGCCGCACGGCCCCCTGACGCCGCTGGCGGAACCGCCGCTGTCGCCGCCGGCGCTGGCAGGCGAAACCCAGGAAAAGACGATGTACCTGCGCGACGATGCGCCGATATCGCCCACGCCGCTGCCCCCCCAGGCATCCGAACAGGAACACAAGCTAAACGAAGAACAGAACGCGGCCTACACAACAGCCCGGGAAAACGGCGAAGCCATGAAGAACCCCGGCTACCTGCCACTGGTCACGGCCCTCGACGACAGCAAGGAACCCTTCGAGCCCTTCGGCTCCAAGCTCACCTTCCTGGACGGCACTCCCGACCTGACCCACGTCGTCCTCGACTCGCAGGTGGCGCTGACACAGTCCAAGTCGACAGTCCAATCGCCCTCGAACCTGTACGAGTGGGCCGGGCGGCGGCTGGCGCCCGTGAGCGTGCTGCCGGGGGCCGAAGAAGAACCGGCGCCGGCGCCGGTTCTGGGCAGCCCCGCGATCCAAAACCAAAGGCACGCGATCTCCAGCGACGGCTCGCGCGTCTTCTGGACCAACGACGCAACCCAACACCTCTACATGCGCGACATGCAAAGAGGGGAGACGCTCATGCTCGACGCCGCCCAGTCCGTCGAAGAACCGCCTGAAGCGGGAGCGGTGTTCCAGACGGCGAGCGCCGACGGCTCGAAGGTGTTCTTCACGGACAGACAGCGGTTGACCGAAGCTGCCAAGGTCCCGCCGCCACAGGGGCAACAATCTGAAGAAGGAACCGGCTTTGCCGACCTGTACGAGTTCGACGTCAACAGCGGCACGCTCACCGACCTGACGCCCGACACCCGCCCCGGCGAATACGCGGGCGTGCAGGGTGTCGTGCTCGGCGCCAGCGAAGACGGCTCCTACGTCTACTTCGTCGCCGACGGGGTTCTCGCGGACGGCGCTGCCCCCGGCAACTGCCAGGCCGGTGAGCGCGGCGAAAAGGTCCCGGTCCCCGGCACGACGTGCAACCTCTACCTCTGGCACAACGGGACGATCAAGTTCATCGCCGTCCTGTCGAGCGAAGACGCGCCGGACTGGCAGCAGGCCGCCCAGGGTCTCGGCACCGTCACCTCGCGGGTCTCGCCGAACGGACGCTACGCGGCGTTCATGTCAGACAGACCCCTCACCGGATATGACAACCGCGACGCGAACAGCGGGCACCCCGACGAGGAGGTCTACCTGTACGATGCGAGCTCGGAACGTCTGGTCTGCGCGTCGTGCAACCCGACCGGAGCGCGGCCGACGGGCGTCCTCGACACCCAGGAATCCGGCGAAGGGCTGTGGCTGCTGGTCGATCGCCCTCATACCTGGGACGTCAAAGGCACTGACCCCTGGCTGGCCGGGAGCATCCCGGGGTGGACAACGGAGGGCCAGTTCATCGCGATCTACCAGTCCCGCTACCTGTCCGACAGCGGCCGGCTTCTCTTCGACAGCGCCGACGCGCTCTCGCCCCAGGTGAAGGCGAGGACCAGGGCGGAGGAGGTCAACGGAAAGAAAGCACAGGTGGGCGTGGAGAACGTCTATCAGTACGAGCCGCCCGGAGTCGGCAGCTGCACGAGCTCAGCCGGCACGTTCAGCGCAGCGTCGGGCGGCTGCGTGGGCCTTATCTCCTCCGGGACCTCGCCCCACGAATCGGCGTTTCTCGACGCGAGCGTGAGCGGAAACGACGTCTTCTTCATCACGGCGGAAAAGCTCCTGCCGCAGGTCACCGAAACCTCCCACTCCCTCTACGACGCGCACGTCTGCGAAGCGGCGTCGCCCTGCGCGCCCCCGCCGAGTACCCCGGCCTCGCCGTGCGAAGGCGAAGCGTGCCAAGGGCCTTCCTCCCCGGCGCCGAGCTTCGCGGCGCCGGGGAGCGCGACGGGCTCCGGCTCGGGCAACATCATCCAGAACCCGCAGGTGCTCGGCACCAAGGAAGCCGCCAAGCCCAAGCCGCTCACGCGGGCGCAGAAGCTCGCCAAAGCCCTGAAGTCCTGCAAGAAGCTGAAGACGAAGAAGAAGCGTCTCGCCTGCGAGAAGCAGGCGAGGAAGAAGTACGGGCCGCTGAAGGCGAAGGCCAAGAAGAGCTCGTCTCAGCAGACGAGCGCCAGGGCGGTGCGGCGATGATCCATCGCAGGCTGATCAGCACCAGGGGCGCGCTCGGCCTCCTCGCTGCCGCCGTGCTGCTGGCGATGTCGGCCGGCGCGACGCCCGCGCTCGCCGACGGCGTGTGGTGGAATCTAAGCTCCCGAAGCGCACCGACGAACCTGCCCCCCGGAGGCGAAGGCGAGATCATCGCGACCGCCACCAATTTCGGCTACCAGGAGATCAAGGGGGAAACGAACCTGATCAGGATCACCGACACGCTGCCGTCCAAGCTGAAGGCCGTATCGATAGAAGGCGGTGCCACAGACGGCGTTCCAAATGAACCAGTACCCGTCCCGGCGCTGTGCACGACGCAGAAGGAAGTGGAAGAAGGCCACGCGCTCACCTGCACGCTCCCATCGCACACCATCCATGAAGTGCCGGACAACCTCTCGCCCTACACGGTTCTGAGAGTCGTCGTGCACGTGAAGGTCGAACCGGGTGCGCAGTCCGGCGAAGAGAACACGGTCAGCGTGGAAGGCGGCGAAACGGTCGAAAACAAGCCGCTGGCGCCCGCGTCGCTGCAACGGCCGATCACCGTGAGCGAAGAGCCCACGCCCTTCGGCGTCGAAGACTACAAGCTCACGCCGGAAAACGAAGACGGCAGCACCGACCGTCAGGCGGGCTCCCATCCGTTTCAGTTGACGACGGCGCTCGATTTCAACCAGACGTTCGAACTGGATCCCAATCCGTCGCTGCACAACTTCTATCCATCGACCCCCGCGCTCGCGAAGGACCTGTACGTCACCGTGCCGCCCGGCCTGCTCGCCAACACCAGGTCGCTCGCACAGTGCTCCGACTTGGAGTTCTCGACGCTCCTGATCGGAGGCAGCACTCTTTGCCCGGGCGACACGGCGGTGGGCGTGTCGGTGGTGTCCATCAACGAACCCGTTGCGCTGCCCGCGCTCACGGAAGCGGTGCCCGTGTTCAACCTCGCGCCGGCCCCGGGTGAGCCGGCGCGGTTCGGTTTCGAGATCGACTTCGTCGAGGCCGTGATCGACACCTCCGTGCTGCCCAGCGGCGAATACGCGGCGGTCGTGAGCCTCCACAACATCCCCCAATCCGTTGCAACCCTGAGCAGCCGGGTGACGCTCTGGGGCGTGCCCGGCGACCCCCGCCACGACCAGTCCCGCGGCTGGGAATGCATCGACGGCGGGCACTTCGACACGAGCTTCACGCCCCGGCGGCACTGCGAACCCCACGACGAACCCAACGCGCCCGCGTACCTGACGCTTCCGACCGACTGCACGAAACCGTTCAAAACGTCGGTACTGGGCGACTCCTGGGCTGAACCGGGACGCCTGCTGCCGGACGACAGGCCCGCGCCGGGCGACCCCAGGTGGAAGGAAAAGAAGTTCACATCTCCAGCGCTGGAAGGCTGCCAGAAGCTGCCATTCAACCCGACGATCGAAGTGACGCCGACCGAACATCGCGCCAGCACGCCCACTGGGTTGAAGGTGACGATCAAGGTGCCACAGGAAACGACGCTGGCGGCAGGAGGGCTCGCCGAGGACAACATCAAGCAGACCACGGTGGCGCTCCCCGAAGGCATACTGGCAAACCCCGGGTTGGCCAGCGGCCTGCAGACATGCACCCCCGAACAGGTTGGTCTCGAACCCGGGGCAGAAGGCACGCTCCAGGCGCAGTTGGAGAACAACCAGTTCTCCTCCGAAGCCTCGAGCTGTCCGGAAGCGGCGAAAATCGGCACCGTCAAGATCATCTCGCCGCTGCTCGAACACCCGCTGACGGGCTCCGCCTATCTGGCCAACCAGGACACCAACCCGTTCGCCTCGCCGCTCGTCGTGTACCTGATCGCCTACGATCCGCACTCGGGCGTGCGCCTCAAGCTCGCCGGTGAAATCCAGATCAACGCGGCGGGCCAGATAACAACGGTCTTCAAGAACACGCCGCCGTTGCCGTTCGAAACATTGGAAGTGGAACTGCCCAACGGGGAACGCGCCGTGAACACGACCCCGCCGCGGTGCGGGTCCTATAGGACCACGACGTCGTTCACCCCGTGGTCGGAAGAACCCGGCGCCCCGGCGAGCCCATTGAACGTGTCGAGTGAATTCGAGATCACCGAAGGCGCGGGGGGGTCGCCGTGCCCCTCGGGCGCGCTGCCCTTCGCGCCGGGCTTCCAGGCCGGCTCGACCAACCGCCAGGCGGGGGCGTTCACGCCGTTCACGCTGACGATCGGGCACGCCGACGGCAACCAGGCGCTCGAATCGATCGACATGAAACTGCCCCCCGGTGTCGCCGGGCTGATATCCCAGGTCACGCCCTGCCCGGAAGAAAGCGCCCTGAGCGAAGCCTGCGGCCCTGAAAGCCTGATCGGCCGCACCACGGCCGTCTCCGGCTTGGGCGGCAAGCCCGTCACGCTCGGCGGACAGGTGTACCTGACCGGCCCGCTGAAGGCGACGAGCGCACACGGTGCCTCGCCGTTCGGCCTGTCGGTCGTTACCCACGCGGCGGTCGGCCCGTTCGATCTCGGCAACGTCAGGGTGCTCTCGACGCTCAACGTCGACCCGACCACGGCGGCGGTGACGGTCAAGAGCGAACCGATCCCCCAGTACGTCAAAGGAGTGCCGTCGCAGCTCAAACAGGTCAACGTCACCGTAGAACGGCCCGGAAACCAGCCGTTCCAGTTCAACCCGACCAACTGCAACCCGATGGCGGTCAACGGGACGCTGACGGGCTATGAAGGAGCGAGCGTGGCGGCGTCCTCCCCCTTCCAGGTGGCCAACTGCGCCTCGCTGCCGTTCAAACCGAAGCTGACGGCCGCCGCGGGAGGTCAGGCGAGCAAACCCAATGGGGCGAGCCTGAGCGTGAAGGTCCAATCGGCGGGGCTGGGCGAGGCGAACATCGCCAAGGTCGATCTGCAGCTGCCCAAGGCGCTGCCCTCCCGTCTTACGACTATCCAGAAAGCGTGCGTCGATGCCGTGTTCAACGTCAACCCCGCGGCGTGCGGCGAAGGCTCGCTGATCGGCAAAGCGACGGTCCACACGCCGGTGCTCAAGAGCCCTCTCACCGGTCCGGCCTACCTGGTCTCCCACGGCGGTGCGGCGTTCCCCGACGTCGAGTTCGTGCTGCAGGGCGAAGGGATCACCCTCGTTCTCGACGGCAAGACGGACATCAAAAAAGGGATCACCTACTCGCGCTTCGAAACCGCCCCCGACGCGCCGTTCACGACGTTTGAAACGGATTTGCCCACCGGCCCGCACTCGGCGCTCGCGGCCTACGTGCCGGTGAACGCGAAATACAGCCTGTGCGGAACCCGTCTTGCGATGCCCACCGAAATCACCGGGCAGAACGGCGCCGTCGTCAAGCAGACCACGAATGTCGCCGTCACGGGCTGTCACGGGGTGAAGGCCTTCAAAGCGACCCGCGCGCAGCTGCTCAAGAAAGCCCTGAAGGCCTGCAAGAAGAAGAAGAACAAGAGCAAGCGAGTCGCGTGCGAAAAGCAGGCCCGCAAGAAGTACGGGCCGAAGAAGTCGACGAAGAAGACGAAGAAGACGAAGAAGTAGAAGTAGCGCGCCTACTCGGGTTCGTTCTGAAGCGAGCGCCACAGGTATCTGCACGCCAGCGTGCGGTGCGGGCGCCACGGCTCGGCTATCCCTTCGATCGCAGCCGCTTCGGGGAGCTCCTCGAGGGCGTAGGCGCGTTCGATCGCCCGGCGGATGCCGAGGTCGCCGACCGGCAGCACATCGGGGCGCTCGAGCTGGAACATCAGGAACATCTGCGCGCTCCATCTTCCGAGGCCCTTGACCGCGACGAGCTCGGCGATCACCTCGTCGTCGGGCAGGTCGTCCAGTCGCTCGAGCTCCAGCTCGCCGGAGATGACGTGCTCGGCGAGCGATCCTAGGAAGCCGACCTTCGCGCGCGAGAGCCCCACGGCGGCACGCAGCTCCTGGGGGTCATCGGCGAGGATCTCCCCCGGCGTGGGCGGGCGGCCGCCGAAGCGCGCCGTCAGGCGCCCGTAGATCGCGCGCGCCGCGCACACCGACAGCTGCTGGCCGACGATCGCGCGCGCGAGCGCGCCGTAGTGATCCTCGCGCTCCGGCCGGCCCGCGCGCGCGTCTCCCAGCGTCCCCGTCGCCTCGATGATGGCGGCCAGCACCGGGTCGCCGGCGCTCAGGTGGGCAAGGGCCTTGCGCGGCGAGGCCTTGCGCGGCGAGGGCCTGCGCGGCGAGGCCTTTCTGCGCCGGGCCTTGGTGTCCGCTCCCCCCTTCCCGGCCGCGTCCTCGCCATCGGCCACCCCCACGGGCTCAGGCGGCCGGGAGCGCGGCCTCGAATGTGACGCGCTCGCCGTCGAGCGCGTTCAGCGCGCGCTCCAGCGACATCGCGATGCATGTGAAGCTGGGGGTGTCGCGCACGGTGTATCGCGAGGCCTCGGTCGTGCGCAACTGCTGCACGAGGTCGAGGAACGTGCCGACGTCGTCGGTGTCGAAGGCGACCACGAACTCCTGGTCGTCCAGGCCGAACGAGTACGTCGTGTGGTTGTCCACCCCGGGGTATTCGCGGCCCACCTCGATGTGCCCCTGCATGATCCGCCAGCGCTCATCGGCTCCCAGCGCGTACCACTCGCGCGACTTCACGAACGGATAGACGAACACGTACTTCCCGCGGAAGCCGCGCGGAACCGTGCGCTCGTCTTCGGAGTACTCCGAGCTCTTGCGCATCCCCAGGAACGAGTGCGGGATCTCCGACCACTTCATCAGGCCGCTCTGCGCCAGCACGACGTGGAACTCGTGGATGCGGTCGAGGTTCTCGGCCTCCGCAAGCAGCATCAGCTCGGCGTCGCCGCGCGTGCCGATCAGCGAGAAGCTCTGCAGCAGATGCCCGTCGGCGAAGTCCTCGCAGGCGGCCATCAGCTCGCGCTTGTCCTGCGCGCGCTGCTCCGGCTCGAGCCGCCGCCAGGCCGGGTCGAGCTTCAGGAACGTGTACTTGACGAAGTGACGAGCGCTCACGGGCGGATTATCGCAGCCGCAGCACTCCGAGCGACCCCGCCGGTGGATAGAGTCGGGGCATGCGGATTGCGCTGCTGTCGCCGTACTCGTGGACGTACCCGGGTGGTGTCACCCGCCACATCGAGGCGCTCGCCTGCGAGCTGCGGTCAAACGGCCACGAGGCCGACGTCCTCTCGCCGTTCGACCCCGATGACCGGCTCTCCCTGCGACTGCACCGCGGCGCACGCCCGCAGCGTCGCCCGATACCCGAGGGCTTCGTCGCGCTCGGGCGCACCGTCGGCGTGCCCGCGAACGGTGCCGTCTCGAACGCGGCGCTCACGCCACACGCCGTCTTTGCGACACGGCACGCGCTGCGCGAGGGTCGCTACGACGTGGCGCACATCCACGAGCCGGTCGTACCGGTCGTCGGCTGGGACACGCTGTGCACCGCGGGCGGTCTGCCGCTCGTCGGCACGTTCCACACGTACTCCGAGAACCCGATCACAAACGGCATCGCGGCCGTGCCGCTCGGCGGGCGACGCCGGATGAATCGCCTGCACGTGCGCATCGCCGTCTCCGAGGCCGCCGCCTGGACGGCCCGGCGGTTCCACGGTGGTCGATACCGCATCATTCCCAACGGCGTCCACCTCCCCGCGCAGGACGAGCCGGCGAGCCCCCGCCCCGAGAGCGAGCCGCTGCGGATCCTGTTCATCGGCCAGGCCGTGGAGCGCAAGGGCCTGCCGGTCCTGCTGCGCGCCTTCGAGGCGCTTCGCGAGCACGTGCCCGCGAAGCTCACGCTCGTCGGGGCATCCGCCGAGGAGGTTGCCCACATGATGCTCGACGACCGCGGCGTGCGCGCGCTTGGCAAGGTTTCCGAGCAGCAGAAGCTCGCCGAGCTCTCGCGCGCCGACCTGCTGTGCGCACCCTCGCTGCACGGAGAGAGCTTCGGCATGATCCTGACCGAGGCGTTCGCCGCAGCCACGCCCGTGCTCGCCTCTGACATCCCCGGCTATCGCGATGTCGTGCGCGATGGCCTGGACGGACAGCTCGTGCCCGCCGGTGACGCGCTCGCGCTGGCCGAGTCCCTGCGCCTCCTCGCTCTCGATCGCCCACGCCGTGAGCGCATGGCGCTGGCCGCGCGCGAGCGCGCCGAGCGCTTCGCCTGGCCGCACGTGGCCGCCGAAGTGCTCGACTGCTACGAGCAGGCGATCTCGCTGGCCGAGCAGGGCCGCAGTCGAGCACGCGGCACCCTCGCGCGGGCCGCACTCCGCCACGGCTTCGCGCCGGCCGACCTGCTGCCCCGCATACCCGCTCAGCGGCTGCCCTCGCTCGTCTCCGCGCCTGCGCCGCTGGTCGGCCGGCCGCGCCGCGTTCGCGCGCTGCGTCGCCTCGGGCTCGCCGCCAGCTCGATCGTCGGCACGGGCCTGGCCGCGCTGGCCCTGCAACGGGTGGGCGTCACCCGCGTGGCCGCCTCGCTGCTCGCGTCCAAGCCCGGCCTGCTCGTCGCCGGCCTGGCGCTGATGTGCGCGGCGATGTTCATCCGCGCGATCTCCTGGCACGCGATCCTCGTCGCGGCGCCCACTTGGCGCCGGGCCAAACGGCGCGATGCCATGCAGGGCACGTTCATCGGCGTGCTGATGTCCTCCACGCTGCCCGCCCGTCTCGGCGAGCCCTCGCGCGCGCTGATCGTCGCGCGACGCCTGGGTCGCGCGCGCGAGACGCTGCCGGTCGTGCTCGGCACGATGGTCTCCCAGACGCTGCTCAACCTGCTCGCGCTGGTGATCCTCGGGGGTGTCACGCTGACGAGCGTCAGCGTGCTCGACGGTCACGACCGCGCGCTGCTGCTGATCGCGCTCGCCCCCCTTGCCGTGCTGCTCGCGGTGCTGCTTTCGCCCGTGCTGATCCCGCCCGCTGCGGTCTCGCGCTCGCGGCGCCTGCAGGCATTGCTGGCCGGCATGCGTCGCTCGCTGCTGCGGCTGCGCGACGGCCTGCGCGTCTTTCGCCAGCCGCGTAACGCGGCCGTTGCGACGGCCGCTCAGCTGGGGGCGTGGACGCTCCAGTGGCTGTCCTGCTGGCTGCTGCTGATGGCGCTCGGCCTTGACTCCCACTCCGGACCCGCCGCGGCCGCCGGTGTGCTGTTCGCGGTCAACGTCACGGCCGTGATCCCCGCTACGCCCGCCAACGTGGGCGTCTTCCAGGCCGCCTGCGTGGCCGTGCTCGCCGGCGCCTACCACGTCTCCACACCCGACGCGATCGCCTATGGCATCGTGCTGCAGGCCGTCGAGGTCGCCACGGCGCTGATCATGGGCATACCCGCCCTGCTCAACGAGGGCCTCTCCTGGCGCGACGTGCGCCTGCGCACGATGCACGCGGGGCCCGTGAAGCTCGGGCCGCTGCCGGAGCGCCAGTTGGGCGTGACTCAGGCTGCGACAGACCCGGCCAGGTGATGTGGTTCGGGCACGGGGTCTCCAACCTCGCGCATCAGGGCGACGTGGTCCGGTAGTGCCTCGCGCATGAGTTGCTCAACTGCCGGGACACAGGCCGCCAAAGCAGGCATCTCCCGCCGCGCGGCGTATCGAGCGGCGATGGGCGACGCCTGGGTCTACATGCTGCGCTGCGGGGACGGATCGCTGTACACGGGCTGGAGCACCGACGTGCCGCGGCGTCTGGCCCGGCATCGTGCGGGGCAGGCCAGCAGATATACGGCCAGCCGTCTGCCCGTTGAGCTGGCGTTCGTGGCGCCGATGGCGGATCGGACCGCGGCCAGGCGCGAGGAGGCGCGGATCAAGGCGCTCGATCGAGCCGCGAAGCTGGCGCTGATCGCCGCCGAGGCGCCCTGCGCGACCAAGCCGCGCCGGGTGCGACGGGGTGCGGGCCCCGGTTAGGGCATGATGGGGGGTATGGCAACAAGCCGCCCTTCAGCCCGCAGCGTCAAGATCGCCGCCGACGAGCGCACCGGCTGGTCCTCCGATCGTCCTCGCCGTGATGGCGCTCCCGAGCGCCCGGCCGACATCTCCGCCCACTGT
>Ga0075520_1000689_pt1 | contig 15325 bp, 13 predicted proteins | sample NGEPerB_FD_75100 | JGI IMG/M metagenome (GOLD analysis project Ga0075520, IMG submission 75100) | Arctic peat soil microbial communities from the Barrow Environmental Observatory site, Barrow, Alaska, USA - NGEE PermafrostAB12-B | ecosystem: Environmental > Terrestrial > Soil > Wetlands > Peat ... | reverse complement strand
AGATTCCACTACGTATGTTGTCAATGGTCCGACAGGCGCCCCGCAATCTAAAATACCAAGTAATTTCAATAATTTATACAATCAACCTCGCCAGTCGAAGCGACCGACTGGCCTGCCGTGGCTGAATCCTTATGCAAGGCCCAGGCAGAGCGCGCCGCTTACCCAATTCACCCTCCGTTTTTTATTGTTGTCTTGGTCCTACGGGTACGCATTTGCCGATGAATCAGCAATCTCCGATTTGTGACGATTGAACCGGAGCCGAATGCTCGATTATAGACCGCAGAGCCGAACGGGGTGCGCCTAACCCAATGAGCCGAAGTCAGTGGTTCACGGCACGGCTACTTCGACCCGAGTATAGTGCAATACTTTCGGCCGGACTCTGGCTCCAATTGCCGCGTTCTTCCCAACGTCTAGCGACGAGTTGGCCCTGAAGCAGAAAAATTCATACTCGAAATCCCGGAGTCGGAACTAGTGGCGCGATTCCATCGAAATACTGGGGGTCCATCGGACCGGCCGCTTCGCGGCCATCGCGCCGCTAGCCTGTTTTACTTGGGCTTCGCCCAAACCCAAATTCGCTTCGCGAATTTCTAGTACCTCGATTCATACGAATCGAGGTACTAGTATGAGGGCGTTGGAACGCATAAGAGGGCGCTAATGATCAAACTTGCAGTTCGGCTGGGCGGCAATCGTAGGGTTGTGAATATCGCTGCAGGTCGGTGGGCGCTGGTTTTGGCCACAACGCTCGTCGCGAGCGGCTGTGCATCTGGGCAACAGGGAGCTAATAGCCCTGGGAGCGGGCATCGGGACACTGAGATTAAGCACTTGGCTTGCGACATTACTTCGAGCCACGCCCAGGCGATCGACGCCAATAATGACGGTCGAGCCGATCTGACATTGGTCATGGATGGCGGGCACGAGGTGTGTCGAGCCGCTGACCTCGATTTCGATGGTCACGTGGATGTCTGGACATACTTTGACACGAGCGGAAATGTGTCGCGACGGGAATTCGATTATGATCGCGACGGTTCGATCGACGAGATTCAAATATTTTCGGGTGGGCAACTAGTCGAAAAGCATCGCGCGACGACACTTTCGCATCGCCTTGATACCTGGGAAAAATACGCAGGCGGGCGAATCGTCTCGGCCGAACGAGACTCCAACGGCGATGGACGCGTCGATCAATGGTGGGATTACAAGACGGCAGATTGCCCGGTAATCCACTCTGACATTAGCGGGAATGGTCAACCGGATCCGAAGTCTTCCGTCGATTATTGCAAGGAAACGAATTACAAACCTGCGGATCAAGCGGAAAGCGCCCGACCAGAGATGCTCAAGAAAGACACGGAAGCTTTGCCGACCGAGACGTCGAACACCGGCCCCGCTCCGAGTGGCACAGAAGCCGCGAAATCTACAGTAAATGCGGAAAAACCGCCGGATAAGGCGACCAAGCCTGCGGGCGTTACGCCAAAGCCGAAATCGGCCGCACCCAGTGCCGGTCCGGGAGGCAAGCCATGACTGTTATGAGTCGACTTTGCGGAGCGGCCGTGACGTTTCTAGGCATGGCGACGGGTTGTCAAGCCGGGGTGAACGGCGGGGCTCAATCAAAGGATGCGCATAGCAGTCCCCTGGTTGCTGCTGTTCGCGCAGGCGACGACATTTCCCGCTGCGATTTCAAAGGGCGAGCCGACCGTGACGTCGAGGAGAGTTCAAGCCGCGGATCGCTGCACGCGAACATAAGGCGAATCTACGCGACGGTGGGCGAAGGTGAAGAACGACGCAAGTTCTTGCTATGCCGCGAGATTGACACGAATTTGGACGGCATCAAAGATGTGGTCCGGACGTTTAACGACAAGGGTGAAAGCCTGCGCGAGGTTGCCGACGCCAACTACGATGGCCGGATCGATACCTGGATTACTTTCGCACATGGTCGCATGGCAAAGGTGGACTTGGACCGTGACGGAAACGGGCAGCCTGACGAATATCGCTATTACGTTCAGGGTAAATTGACGCGGATACAGCGCGACACCAATCACGATGGTCGCCCAGATGTCTGGGAGATCTATGAAGATGGCCGCCTGAAGCGCATGGGTTGGGATTTGGATTTTGACGGCCGCGTAGATCGCTGGGACAGGGACGAGATCGCGGAAAGGGCGGCACTCGAAAAGGAAATTCAGAGCGAGGAACGGCGCAAGCAGGATGAAGCCGCTAAGTTGAAGGCCCAGGGCCAAAGCGACAACGCCGACACCAAAGCCGGGAAATCGGAAAAAACGCCGGTCTCGGGTCACGTAAGCGCTCGCAAGCGCTAATTTCGTTCCCGTGGGTGACGAACGACTTCACAAGTACCTGGCTGGCGCGGGAATAAGTTCTCGCCGTCACGCTGAGGAGCTTATCTTAGCGGGTCGCGTGAGGGTCAACGGGAAGTTGGTCACGGAGCTTGGCACAAAAGCCGATTATGGCGGTTGCCGTGTAGAGGTCGACGGCAGGCGTGTCGTAAGCCAATCGTTCGTCTATGTACTGATGCACAAGCCGCGCGGCACGGTTACTACCCTGCGCGATCCGGAAGGGCGACCAACGGTTGCTGGACTAATCGCCAACCTTGATGTGCGTATTCTTCCCGTCGGGCGCCTCGATTATGCGTCTAGTGGCGTTTTGCTCATGACTAACGACGGGGAATTCTTGGCCAAACTTCAGAGTGCAAGCCAGGGCGTGAAGAAAGTATACCACGTAAAAGTTCGCGGTTTGGTTGACGCACGCGGGCTCGATCGATGGCGTCGCAGCATTGATATTCAGGGGCGAGCAACGCGACCGGCGGACGTCAAGGTCTTGCAAGTTGAAACTGATAAAACCTGGTTGGAGATCGCGATAAATGAAGGAAAGAATCGGCAAATCCGCCGATTGGGGGATCAGGCAGGGCACCCCGTACTGCGCCTAATCCGCGTTGAGTATGCTGGTCTGACTGTTTCTGGACTTCGACCCGGAAATTGGCGCTTTCTCACAAAAGAAGAGATGCTCGGCTTGAAACGACGCTTTGGTGTACCTGGTCGAATTCCCAAGGTCATGCCAGCGGTCCCGGCTCCGCCACCGCGCACGCGCATGCGCTCATCAGAGTCTCGGGGCCAGCGACGCCCCTATCGACCCACCCGAAGCAAGCGGGTTTAAGGTGCTTCGTCCAGGGGATCGCTAAGCTTCTCGGGAAGTGACCAATCGCTATTGAAAAAACCTGCAGCCAGTACCCGACCGTGCCGGCCCAGTATTGGTTCGCCACCTGCCGGAGCGACGCGATAATCGTAAACCATGAAATCTGGCACCAACAGTGGCAATGCTAGCGCCTGCCACAGACCACCCGCTGTAGGTGCTGTGATAACGCCGATAATATGTCGTGAATCTTCGGGATTGGGGTAAACATATACGGCTCCCAATTTGTCCCCCGTAAACCTGTGTCCACCCAGAGTGATCGACTCTGCGTCGACAGAAAGCGGCAACCGGTCCGACCATTTCGATAGCATGGAATTGTCCGCAGCATTGCCTACAAACACCGGTACAATGCCGGCGTGGGAACCCAGAGCGAAGTCGCGGTCACTGATGACCAAGTAAGTCGTATCCACTCCCCCTTGAGGCGAAGCCAAAGCCTGGGCGACATTGAAATTGACGCCCGTAGTTGAGGGATCACCCGTGCCGTACACAAAAGCCAATGGCTCGCCCCACAAATCTAACCAAGGGCCTTCGACGTCTAGGGCTTTGTGCACGGGGCCTTGACTAATGTCAGCCTGCATCCAGCTTGAACCCTGGCGGCAAAAATGCAGATTCGAAGCCGGCGCCGTCTTTAGTTGTTTGCCATCGATGTCGAGCAGTAGCGGTTGATTGCGGTCAATGTGAGCTGTTGCTCCGAATGCGAATGCCGTGACGCCCGACGTTGTCACGTGAATCTCGTTGGCCGCTACAACGTCTACGTCAATTCGAGATAGCTCGGTATTGCTGTCTAATTCTATGACGTTCAGCCAGTAATTTTGCGCGTGCCGCAACGCGGTCGCGGCGATTGTAATCCTGGATGGATCGCGGACCCGCACTTGCGTGCTCAGCCACGGAAATAGACCCGCGTGGGCCCAAGTTTTCTTCCAAACCGCATGTCCCAAGTCGGGCCAGTCCTCAATTAGGCGGTAGCCAAGCTTCTTGTAGCGGGTCGTCAAGACCCGTGAATTTTCCAAAGGGCGGTCCTTTAGACCATGCGCCAAATACAGGGGGAGGTATCGCCCGGAGTCAGCGCTGCTCGCCGGCGAGAACCGGTGCATAAGCCTACGCTCCCAAGTTCGCAGGGGCTGTAGGCTCGTGTCCCTTCGAACGTAGTAACTGTGATATCCACATAGGGGGGCCAGCGCGGAGAATCTATCCGGGTAGTGGAGCGCGATTTCTGCGGTTCCCGTCCCTCCCATCGACGCGCCGGTGATAGATACTCGATTCTTGTCGATCGGCATTACACGCAGCGCCCAGTCTAAGATTTCTAGAATGTCCCGCTCCCCGGGGCCGCGATAGAAGGCATTTCCATGCGCTGCGGGTGCCAATATGTACCCATTTACCTTCGCAGAGGAGGCCCCGGGGCTGGAGTCAAGGAATGCCTCCAGAATTCTCAAGGGTGTCCCGTTATAGCCGTGCAGTACCACCACCAAAGGAAACGGACCGGCCCCTTCAGATTGTGATGGGACCTGAAGTGCAAAACGCTGGAGACTCTGGTCCGCTGATGAACGCCAGGCAAGTTCGTGGATGCCTGGCTCCGCCCATGGCGATCTCGAGGCAGACACGACCTTAGCGAGGGACTGGGCTCGCTGCGCCGCGCGATTAATCTCGGCGATGGTCCCATCTTGAGTCACAGCCGCCGATAGATCAAACTGGGCAATCTGCAACGATGCTCTAACGATGTCCAAATCCGATGCCTTGCGAGGCTCTAATGACTGTAATTGCTCGGCAACACTTTGCCAAGCGTTCAGAACGTTTCGCGCGAGATGCAGCCTGTGTTGCACATGATGGGCGCCGATGTCGATATCGATATTGAGCGAGTTGTCGTCGTGGGAAAATTCTTGCAAGAGCTCACCCAGCGTCCCGACTTGGACGACGAGGGGGGCTACGGGAGTTGAATCCTGAGGCCAAGTGCCTACAAGAAAAGATTTTGGCTCTACACCATCCGTGCTCCCAAGGCTAATTCTGACGCGTTCTCCCGCCGGTAGTTCGGTGCCCAATGGTGCGTCGATCTTCACGCGGAGGCCAGTTGGCACGTCGGCGCTTAGATTAAGAGTTGCCTCAAACGGTTCGATCTTGCTGTTTCTGCCCCCCAATCTTGACGGCAAAGACCAACTAGTTCCTGATGGTGCATGACCCGCCTGATCGATGATTCGGGCCATTAAGGACCAATGATCATTCGTGCGTAAACAATCGAGGCGTACCGCGTGATCGCCGCGCGTTAGGTGAAGTGGTATCGCGTCCCAGCCGCGTGCGTGGCTTACGGGAGACGCGCGACGTGATTGCACTTTGCCGTCAATCGTGACGGCAAGCCAGCCTTCGGCTCGCAACAAAAGCCAGCCGTCCAAACTTGATTCAACGCGAAGCATTCCTTGCGCGATAAGTTGCTCGGACCCGCTCCCCTGCAATTTGAATTGGGAGTTAAAGTCCAACACCCCATTGTTACCGGTAATAACTGTAGATTCCGGCATGGCCGCTGTTTTCCGGTCCGGATCGGTGCCAGCGTCGCATTTTAGCGGGCCTTTAATGCGCCAGGCGCGAACGATTCCCGCCTCGCCAAAGGTGATCCGCAGGTTATCGTCCCCGGATGGTTCGGCCTTTAATGTAGGAGCTAGTCCCAAGATCAGGCAAGTCGCACCAGCAAACCGACGCCAGAAAGCCGAACTGGATTGGTTTGGCACCCCCATCTTCGCTCTTACGCGGATCAGCCCGATTGACCATGGGCCAACGTACGAGCTCCGTCCTTGAACACGATGCTGATCTTTCCAACGTCCAGAACCATAGCCACGAACCCGTCACCAAATTTGGGATGGTGTACTAGTTCGCCAGCATTGTACTTTCGTAACATTGAGTACCGCACAAATGCCGTTACAGGTTGACCAGCGATTCTTTGTTCCCAGTCGCTTGTGCGGGCCCCCGTTCGCGTTGACTTGGGTTGACCCTTTGAGGTTGGCGCGCTTAGGGTGCGAACTTTTGATATTGTGCCATCGCGATTGCGAATAACCGGTGCGATGGAAACATTGCCTGGGGCGGATGCCTTATAGTTGTGCACCGAATTGCAGGTTTGGCACTCCACGCGCACGGGCTTTTTCCCAATCATTGCGACGATGCGATGGCCCAAAACGAGCCTGCAACGCGTACACCAAGCGTCGATTTCACTGCCTGCCACAAGCGTTTTCAACGGTCTTTCTCCTCGGATTCGCCCAATTTAGTGGTGTCGAATTGCTCAGAGACCACGTCCGGCACATCGCGGGTCAACGCAACATTAGCTTTGGCTGTGGGCTGCAGCCGCCCGGATTTTGCCTCATTCGGCACGAAGCGCACCTGAGTTTTCACCTCGAACGTTACGCCAGTGAGAACACGCGAAATTTCGTCGGCCAAATTGGCCCGCTGCAAAAACTCCCGAACTTCACGGACGACAACCTTATAAATCTCCGATTTCGCGTCCTCGACGTGGGTTAATAGGGCATTTAGCAGTTCTTTGGGTAGACGCAGGTCATTGGCCCACTGACGGACGGTTTCGGGGCTTTCTGCTAGGCGTTCAACGCCGGTTTCGACAAGTCGCTTTACCAGTTCCGGAATCAGCCGCTCGAGCCGCCCCTTTTCGCGCTCGCGGTCGTCTTTTTCTCGATTCGGCGGGGCTTCGCTTGACACTTTGCGAGCGTGACGCGGAGACTGGCAGGAGTCAAGAAGTGTCAGTATAAAGTAGCTCCCATGAGACGACCGTTTGAAGTTCGACGCCGACAGGTTCTCGACGCCATCTCACCGGGTGTCATGGTTATTTATTCCGCACCCGTGACGTATCGAAACAACGATGTAGAAAACGACTATCGGCAGGATTCCGATTTCTACTATCTAGCCGGATTCGCGGAGCCGGAAAGCGTGCTCATTCTTAAGTCCGGACCAGACTCGAAGACCATTCTACTGCTCCGAGAACGGGATCCAGGGCGGGAGACGTGGGACGGACCTCGTCTGGGCGTCAATGCCGCGGTTTCTGTCGTGCACGTCGATGAGGCTTATCCAATTTCTGCCCTCTCGGAAAAACTGACGGAGAACCTCAAGGGTTGCGAGCGCCTCTATTTTACTCTTGGGCAGAACTCAACCGCCGACGAACAGATTATCTCGACACTGCGACGGCTTCGAACGACCGTGCGACGGGGCGGGAGTTGGCCGACAACGCTAATTGACCCCGGCACAATTTTGCACGAGATGCGACTTTGCAAAGATGAAAGCGAAATATCTGATCTGAGGCGTGCAATCGAAATCACTGGTCGCGCTCATAGAGCGGTCTTTGAGACAACCCACGCGGGCCATTGGGAGTACGAGCTTGAAGCTGTTCTGCGATCCGAATTTTGCCGAAGGGGTACCGAACGCGTGGCGTACGCGCCCATTGTTGCTTCCGGAGTCAATGCAACTGTATTGCACCATCGGAGCAACAACCGGCAAAGCTTGCCGGGAGAGCTGATTTTGGTTGATGCGGGATGTGAGTTTGGATACCAGTCGGCGGACATTACACGAACATTTCCTGCTAGCGGCAGATTCAACCCGTTGCAGAGGGCTGCCTACGAGATAGTCCTGGGGGCACAAGAAAAGGCAATTGAGGCGGTCAAGCCCGGCGCCACACTCGATGAAATTCATGACATTGCGGTGCGTGAGCTTGTCATCGGATTGCAAGCATTGGGAGTAATCGATGACGACGTCAAAAGTGCCGTGGACCGCGGCATTTATAAAAAATACTATATGCACCGGACCAGCCATTGGCTCGGCATGGACGTTCACGATGTCGGCGCGTATCAAGTTTCCGGAGTGCCCCGCCCCCTCGTACCGAGCATGGTACTGACAGTCGAACCCGGCCTTTATTTTCCGTTAGGTGACGAGGCGGTACCCGAGGGGCTTCGCGGTACCGGCATTCGGATTGAGGACGACATCCTCGTAACCTCCGAGGGGTTTAACAACTTGAGCCAGGATATTCCCAAAACGCCGGACGAGATTGAGTCAATTATGTCCCAAGTTTTAGGACGCTAGCTCAAATGTTACCTTACATACGAGCGCCCGATCTCGTGCTGCTGCGCGCCGGCATATTCGGTGGAAGGTGGCCCGAGGGGGACATTTCCTTGCACCCATTCGGCCTATTGGTGGCGCTGGGTGTCTGGGTTGGTATCGGTCTGACGCTGCGCCAATGCACAAACCGACAACTACCCTTGGGTGCAGCTCAATCATACCTCATTTGGCTTTTGGTTTTCGGCTTCGTGAGTGGACACGTTCTTGACCTAGTTTTCTACTGCCCTCAATGTTTGGCCCGCTCACCCCAGTCCGTTCTTCGCATCTGGGAGGGCCAGTCCAGTTTTGGAGGCTTCGTGGGTGCGGCGCTCGGGTCCTGGGCTTGGCGTTTTCGGTCTGGAATTTCTCCGGTACCCTACGAAGCGGCAGTTTCCAGTGCTTTTCCCGCAGCTTGGTTCTTCGGTCGCTTAGGCTGCGCCGTGGTTCACGATCATCCGGGCCGGCTGTCATCTGCTTGGTGGGCGGTGGCCTATCCAGGAGCGGCCCGCTTGGACATGGGCTTGATGGAAGCTTTGGGGACACTGCCGCTCGCTTTTGCTTTTCTATGGATGCGCCGCAAAGTACGAAACGACGGTTTCTTCCTTGGGTTAATGTGTGTCTACTACGCTCCGCTTCGCTTTGGGCTGGATTTTGCCCGTGCACGAGACATGGCCGGCGCCGACGCGCGCTACCTGCAGCTAACCCCAGCGCAGTGGGGATGTCTCGGTCTATTCATGGTGGGGGTCTTTTCGTTGGCGGGGGCGCGCGCCCGAGCCCTTCGAACCGTGGGTGGCCCAGGCGGCCTAGGCAGATAAACCCCGGAAACCCGGTTCAGAAGCCAACCGAGTACGTCGATGGAATTGCGCCCCTAGGGGGCAATGTGGGTGCCAGAACAGCGAAAAGCGGGGGAATAGTTTGCGCTACGACTTGACGAGGCAGACACTATAGATATCGTTTGAAAGGAAGTTGCTCCCAGACAAATGAAGGTTGGGTAAGCCGTTTGGGTGGTTGCTCGGGATTGGCGCATGACAACAGAGGACGCACGCAAGTTATTTGTTGCGGGCCTACCAGACTCCATTACTGAGGAAGTTCTGCGGCAGCTTTTTGAAGCGACGGGGTGCACCGTACAAGAGGTGAGTTTACCTAGGGATCGAGCTACGGGTCGCGCTCGGGGATTTGGGTTCGTTACTTTGGAAACTTCGGATCAGGCCGAGCGGGCCCGCTCGGCGCTCGATGGATCATTCCAGGCGGGACGACCTATTTCTGTTCGTCCGTTCCAGGGAGGCAGCGGACGCCGCGATGCTCGCACTCCTGAGGCGCCAATGACCAATGCGACTCCATTGAGTCCTGCCGAAGATCGCACGCTCTATGTTGGCAATTTGCCGTACGACGCCACATCCGAAGAAGTTGAACAAACGTTGACTCGATGCGGCGTGACACCGGTATTACGTGTCCACTTACCGGTGGGACCCGACGGCCGCCCCCGCGGATTCGGATTTGTAACCCTTTCAAGTCCAGAAGCAGTTCACCAGTCGCTGGATGCGCTGTCGAGTGCTGATGTGCGCGGCCGTCGAATAATGGTAAAGATTGCGCATCCTAGGGGGTCCACTCAGGGCGCATCGCCACGTGTCGTAGGACCCACGCGCAGTCCAATGCGTGCGGCATCTGGTGAACCTGCAATAAGTCGATTTGAAGATCCACGGGCTGAGCCGGACGGGGATGTCAGCATTCGTCCCCCGGCGCCTAGCGGCGAGTTTGAGGAAGATGAAGAGGGCGCGATTGCGGCGAGTGGGCATCCGCGCAATGACAAGAAACGCAAAGGCGTTGGCGTTGCTCCAGCGGTAAAGCGCAAAATAGGTGTGGCCGATGAAAGCCGTCGGAGGGGCGGCGCGGCGTCATGGCAACGGTGGGAGGACTGGGACGAGGACTAAAGCGCCCCTGTTGCGCGAATGACCCCGGATCAATAATGGCCTTCTGGCCGGTTTGTCGCCTCGCGTCAAGCCCCTGATTGCGCCTCCTCATGACCCCATGCTAGGAAGCTCAAGCGTTGCCGGCTGGAAGCCCTACGGGATCCCATTTCCTACTTTGGGAAGCCCGCTCCGCGAAGTTGTTACCGAGCGTCAGAGAATCGATGATTTTCGACTGGCTATACGGTTTATTCTCGAGCGACCTTGCCATTGACCTTGGCACGGCAACGACTCTTATTTACGTTAAGGGTAAGGGGATTGTCAGCTGCGAACCTTCGGTCGTGGCCGTACAGAGAGATGCTAGGGGCGACAAGAGAGTACTCGCCGTTGGCCGCGAGGCCAAAGAAATGCTCGGTCGAACGCCTGGCAATATTCAGGCAATTCGACCACTTCGCGACGGCGTAATCGCCGATTTTGAAATAACCGAAGCCATGCTCCGATATTTCATCGCGCGGGCTCACAATCGCCGCACGCTGGTAAAGCCGCGCATCATTATTTGCGTGCCTTTTGGAATTACGGAAGTTGAAAAACGCGCGGTGAAGGAAAGCGCCGAAAGCGCGGGAGCACGGGAAGTCTATCTGATCGAAGAACCTATGGCTGCGGCAATCGGAGCAGGCCTTCCAATTACAGAACCCAGCGGCAACATGGTCGTCGATATCGGTGGGGGCACGACGGAAGTTGCTGTCATCTCCCTGGCAGGAATTGTCTACTCCCAGAGTGTTCGCGTGGGCGGCGACAAGATGGATGAAGCTATTGTTGCGTATATGAAGCGCAAGTACAACCTTGCGATCGGCGAGCAAACTGCGGAACGGATAAAGATCGGCATTGGCAATGCGTACCCCCTTGAGCAACAGTTAACAATGGAGGTTAAAGGGCGGGACATGGTTGCCGGCATACCAAAGACGGTTGTGGTGAATTCGGACGAGATCAGAGAGGCGCTTGCAGAACCCACTAATGCCATTGTTGATGCAGTGCTGGTGGCTCTTGAGCGGACGCCGCCAGAGCTTGCTGCAGATATCGTGGACAAGGGCGTGGTTTTGACGGGTGGCGGTGCGCTCCTCAAGAACATTGACATCTTACTGCGCGAAGAGACGGGCCTGCCGGTCATGGTGAGCGATGACCCAATCAGTGCCGTCGTTCTCGGTAGTGGAAAAGCGCTGGACCACATTGAGCTTCTCAAGGAAGTCACCATCGGGTAAGGGTGAGCGAGGTTCGCGACCCTTATGACCCCGCTGCGGCGGTATCGCGATATTGTGTTGGTAGTGCTGCTACTGGCGGTCCCCTTCTTCTTCCTTAGGTCCAGCATCCGCCGACCGGAGGAAATGAATGCGGTCGATCGCAGCGTCATGCACGTCGCGGCGCCCTTGCAGTATTTTGCCGCTGCTGCCGCTCGCGGAATATCGGGTGTCATTGGAGACTATGTCTACTTGGTCGATGTCAAAGCTGACAACAACAAACTTGCCTACGAAAATGCGCAATTGCGGGCCAAAGTTAGAGAGATAACTTCACTTCAAACTGACAACCATCGAATGCGGCGCCTGCTCGGTCTGCGTGAAACGATACCCGACGAAGTTGCAAGTGCCGCCGTAATTGGCAAGAATACTACGGAGTATTTTCGAGTTGCAGAATTGACTCTTGACACGCCCGGCGCTGCGGTACGCTCCAATATGCCCGTCGTGTCGCTGGATGGGGCCGTTGGCACGGTTCTGCGCGTGGCAGGTGACCGAATTGATGTACAACTTACGGTCGACAGCGGCTTTGGTGTTGATGTCGTCGTCGAACGCACTGGGGCGCGTGGATTCGTACGCGGGGTGGGCGATCCCACTCGCTATGCGGTACGCGTAGAATACGTTCAGCGCGCCGACGAAGTCGACGTGGGGGACTTGCTCGTTACGAGCGGGGTGGGCTGTCGATTTCCCAAGGGCCTAGCAGTCGCGCGTGTCGTCCACGTAACTAAGCGTGATTTTGGTATCTATCAGGAGGTTGATGCCGAGCCCACAGTGGACTTCTCACGGTTGGAAGAGGTACTAATTGTGATGACCGATCCCAAGGACTGCGCTCCTCCCGCAAAGCGACGCTCCCGCTCGGGTGGTTGAAACTTCCATGCGAAACGCAATCTTCTTATTGCTAGGAGTTTTTCTGATTCTGTTGCAGTCGAACTTGTACCGTCTGCTGCAGGTTACGCATATCAACGGAATCACACCCAGCTTGGTACTTCCGCTCGTGCTCTTCTTGGGCGTTCATGAGCATTCAATGGCCCGTGGCGCGCTGCTAACGTTCATCTTGGGATATTTACTGGATCTCGTTGCCGGTGCTCCAATCGGCCTATTTACCTTCATATACGTATCGATCTGGTGGATGTCGCGCATCACTGGCGTGCGATTAACCACTCAAACTTGGTTGGCGCGCGTTTCCCTTGGTTTCATCTTTACGATAGTCGAGGCGGCGATCGTTCTAATACTGCTAGCCGTATTCGGTAGTGATACAAGGCGACCTTTGGAGATATCACGTTCGGTACTCGCCCACGCTGCCACGACAGCATTTGTATCACCTTTTGTCCTGCAGCTTGCGCTTAAACTCCATCAGTCAAGTCTGCCGGCAGGTACCAATACTGAAGGAGCGTCGCGGTGAGCATTCTCATGCAACGATCCGATGTCGGTGAATTCCGACGCCGGTATCGCTGGATGGTGCTGTTTGTGATGGGGGCGTTTTTTGTGCTGTTTGGGCGGCTCTTCATGCTGCAGGTGTTTCAGCGAGACATTCATCAAGCGCAAGCGCGCCGGAATATTGTTCGTGAGATTAAGTTAGCGACACGTCGTGGAGTAATTCGCGACTCGCAAGGTAAAGTATTGGCCGCCAGTCGACCCTCATACAATGTTTATGTCGTTCCCGCTCAACTCAATCTTGAGCAGACTTGGCCTAGAGTGGTGCAATTGATGGGCCTTGAAGTGCTCGAGGCCGGCCGACTGCGGGCGCGAATCGTCGAGCTGAGTCACGACGATCGGCGTCGGGAACAGCAGATGCTACTTGCCGTGAACGTCGACCGCGACGTGGTTGCAGCGCTGGAGACGCATGAGTCTGAGCTTCCGGGTGTCGACGTCGTTTCGGTACCTGTTCGATACTTTCCCTTCGGTGAGCTCGGGGCGCACTTGATCGGCTACATGCGGGAAGTTGACTCATCCGACTTGTCGGACTTGGAATCGCGCGGCTACCGCTCGGGAGATAGAATTGGAGCGGTCGGTATCGAGCGACGTTGGGAGTCTTACCTGCGCGGCAGACGAGGATGGCGAAAAGTACTGCGGGCGATGCGTCACATGAATAATCGCGAGGAGCTCGAGGCCAAGTACTTAGATGAACCGCGTCGCGTCAGTCCGGTGCCCGGGCGTGACATTTCTCTGACCGTGGACGTCGAGTTGGAGCAATCCATCGACCGAGCCATGCGCGGACAGTTGGCGGGTGCAGTGGTCGTCGTGGATGTGAGAACGGGTCGGATACTGGCGGCAATGTCCAAGCCAAGTTTTGATCCGAACTCCACGTCGGGTGGGGCCGGTATTGACGCTGCGCGCGATTCGTTCCGCCGTTATTATGCGGACCCACTAAAACCGATGTTGGACAAGACAATTTCGGCGGCATATCCGCCCGGGTCGACGTTCAAGCCATTTACCGCCTTGGCGGCCCTCGAACAGGGCATCATCGATCCATCCACCCAAGTCGACTGCCACGGTGGCTACGAATACGGAAAGAGATTCTTTAGGTGTACGGGCGCGCACCGTCGCGTCAACTTGCACAGTGCAATCGTTCGTTCCTGCAATACTTACTTCTATACAATCGGAGCCCACGAGAATATGCAACTCGACATGCTTGCCAAGATGGGGTTGGCGTTTGGGCTAGGCGTGAAGACCGGCATCGGGACGAACCCGGAGTCGCGCGGACGGATACCGACGCGAAGTTGGTATACGCGCCGCTACAAGGGGGCGTTCCGTGGCGGTTTTACGCTTCTGGCGGCCATTGGACAGGGTGCCACGACTGTTACCGTTTTGCAGCTGGCTTTGGCGTATGCGGCGCTCGCCAATTCCGGTACGCTTTATCAGCCACAAGTTGTACGGAGCATTGAAACGAGCGACGGAACAATTGTCCAAGAATTTCCTCCGAGAGTGCGCCGAATCATCTCGATGGATTCGACACAATTGTCCTTGATCAGGGACGGACTCCGCGGTGTTGTATTTGAAAAGGAGGGCACGGCACACGCCGAAACGCTGCCCGGGGTTGACATGGCGGGTAAGACGGGTACCGCTCAGGTGAGTCACGTGACGCCAAGGGGTGTCGACACCGATCGGGTCTGGTACTTCAATCGTGACCATGCTTGGTTTGCGGGTTACGCACCGTCCACCGCTCCAGAAATTGCAATAGTTGTGCTGATTGAACACGGGGGAGGCGGCGGAAAGAATGCCGTTCCGATTGCGAGTCGCGTCGTTCTGGAGTGGCAAAAGCGCCGCGAAAAGCAGGTGTCGGGCAAAGGCGGGACGCCCGACGATTCGGAAGCGAAAGAGCCCTAATGGCCCCGCCCAGCCGCTTTTCCTTCCGGACTGGACCACAGATTGACATGGCGCTGTTGGTGTGCAGCGTCGCCATTGCAACGCTTGGTCTGGTAAACCTTTACAGCGCCACGAGTTATTATGTCGAAGCAGGTCGCCGCGCGGGGCTCGCTGACATTTACGTTTCGCAGGTCTACTGGATTGTGGTGGGTGGCTTACTTGCGATCCTCAGCGCCGTTATCGACTACCGGCAATACGAGCGACTAGCGTATGTATTTTATGGAGGGGGTATTATCTCGCTCTTGCTCGTCTTCGTTTTGGCGAGCGACATTCGCGGTTCAGTTCGCTGGATTCCGGTCGGGAGCTTTCATTTTCAACCAAGCGAGTTTATCAAGATTCTACTGGTTCTGGTGGTAGCGAAGTATCTACATAATGACCCGCGCGTTGAGCCCCGGCGCTGGGTTGATCTAATCATCCCTTTGGTAATTACGGCGGTTCCCGTAGTCTTGGTCATGGCGCAGCCCGACTTAGGCACAGCGCTGATCTACATTT
>Ga0075520_1000688_pt1 | contig 15330 bp, 10 predicted proteins | sample NGEPerB_FD_75100 | JGI IMG/M metagenome (GOLD analysis project Ga0075520, IMG submission 75100) | Arctic peat soil microbial communities from the Barrow Environmental Observatory site, Barrow, Alaska, USA - NGEE PermafrostAB12-B | ecosystem: Environmental > Terrestrial > Soil > Wetlands > Peat ... | reverse complement strand
GGCGTGAGGTTCGCGATGCAGGCGATGCTGCGTCCGCCCGCCGACGGGAACCGGAGGAAGGACAGCACGCTGTTGTCCGCGTCGTTGGGATTGATCCAGCGAAATCCGGGCCAGTCGAAGTCCTGCTCCCACAACGCGGGCTCGCTCCGGTACACCCTGTTCAGTGCGCGCACCAACGCCTGGATTCCGGCGTGTTCCGGGTAGTCCAGCAGGTGCCAGTCGACGCTGCTGTCATGCTGCCATTCACGGTTCTGACCGATCTCGCCGCCCATGAACAGCAACTGGCGGCCGGGATGCGCCCACATCCAGGTCAGCAGGCACCGAAGGTTCGCGAATTGTTGCCACCGGTCCCCGGGCATCTTGCCCAGCAGCGATCCCTTTCCGTGTGCCACCTCGTCGTGACTCATCGGCAGGACGAAGTTCTCGGTGAACGCATACAGCAGGGCGAACGTGAGCTCGTGATGGTGGTGCGGGCGATGAATCGGATCCTTGGAGAAGTACACCAGGGTGTCGTTCATCCACCCCATGTTCCATTTGAAGCCGAAACCGAGACCGCCCAGATAAGTGGGTCGGGACACCGCCGGCCAGGAGGTCGACTCCTCGGCGACGAGCATGACCGAAGGGTGGTGTCGATAGACCAACTCGTTGGCTTGCCTGATGAAGTCGACGGCCTCCAGGTTTTCCCTGCCGCCGAATCGGTTGGTGACCCACTCGCCTTCCTTGCGCGAGTAGTCCAGGTAGAGCATGGAGGCGACCGCATCGACACGCAGGCCGTCGACGTGGAACTCCTCGATCCAGTACAGCGCGTTGGCGAGCAGGAAGTTCCTGACCTCGTGGCGCCCGTAGTTGAAGATCAGGGTGCCCCACTCCTGGTGCTCGCCCAGTCGGGGGTCGTCGTGCTCGTACAGCGCGGTGCCGTCGAAATGCGCCAGCGCCCAGTCGTCCTTGGGGAAGTGCCCGGGCACCCAGTCGACCAGAACCCCGATACCTGCCCGGTGCAGCTGGTCGACCAGGTAACGGAAGTCATCGGGTGTCCCGTGCACGGATGTCGGCGCGTAGAACCCCGTCACCTGGTACCCCCAGGAGCCCGCGAACGGGTGCTGGGCGATCGGCAGGAACTCGACGTGGGTGAAGCCGAGGTCGTGCAGGTACTCGGGCAGCGCGTCGGCCGCTTCGCGGTACGTCAACGGTCGCCACCCGCCGTCGGCGTCCTGGGTGGACCGCCACGAGCCCAGGTGGCACTCGTAGATCGACACCGGGGCATGCATCAGGTCGGTCGTCTCCCGGTGGGCGAACCACTGTTCGTCCTGCCATTCGTAGTTGCTCTGGGTGACGATGCTCGCGGTGGCCGGCGGCACCTCGGCGGCGAAGGCGAACGGATCCGCCCGCAGCGTCACGTGGCCCTGCTGAGTGACGACCTCGTACTTGTAGTGCGCGCCGGGGCCGATGCCGGGCAGGAAGATCTCCCAGACGCCGGAACTGCCAAGGACTCTCATCGGGTGGATCCGGCCGTCCCAGCCGTTGAAGTCCCCGACGACCCTGACTGCCCGGGCGCCGGGCGCCCACACCGCGAACGACGTGCCGGGGGTGGCCTGATGCACCCGGACGTGCGCTCCGAGATGGTGCCACAGACTCTCGTGCCTGCCCTCACCCATCAGATAGAGGTCGAGCTCGCCCAGCGTGGGCCAATACCTGTAGGGATCGTCCAGGACGACCACCACCCCGTCGGGGTAGGTCGTCTCCAGACGGTAGTCCGGGATGCCCGGACCATCCACCACCCCGGCGAACGCCCCGGCGGGGTGCACTCGGCTCATCTCGACCCGTTGGCCGCCGGCCAGGATGACCATCCCGGTCGCGTCCGGGCGCCACCCGCGGATGACCACGCGCTCGCGTCCGTCGCCATCCCGTTCCGGGTGAGGCCCCAAGACATGGTGCGGATCGTGGTACTGCCCCGCGATCACCCGATCCAGGTCCGTGCGGTCCCCGACAAGGCTGAAATGTACCGCTGAATTCATGATGTGTTTCCCTCCGTGCGACGTCGGACGGGCATGGAAAACCTAGTCTGCCATAGGGGTTTCGGTCTGTGGTTTCGGTCACACCACGGCAATCCTTGTTGATATTCGGTGCGACAGTCCACGGGTGCCGCGCGAAATTTCCGGCGGCGCGCCACCTTCCGAGGATCATCGGGATTGCGGTGGCACTGCAGGGAAATGTACGGGATCGCCGCGGCGCCTGCCGCGTCGGAACAACCGAGAGGATCACTCAGATGACCAGCATTCCGGATGTCAGCGCCGACATCGAGGCCGCTGCGAAGCGCGTCCAGGAGTTGAGCGAGCAGGTTGCCAGCCAGGCCAAGGAAAACGGGCTCGTGTGGCTCGAGGGCTATGAGAAGGTGCTGCAGAACATGCTCGATCTCGAGGAGGAGGCCGCGAAGAAGACCGGCGTGGACTGGGCCACCACATTGGCGACCGCCCATGCCAATTTCGTCCGGCAGACCTCCGAGGTGTTCTTCCAGTCGTTGACCACGCAGCTCAAGAGCTGACCCGCGTCGTTCCGCTCGGAATCCGGTTGGTTCTCGGGGGCCGGCGGCGTGCTCCCGGGGCTCGACCCTGGCCCGTGGGCATCGCTGTCCCTCTAGGCTGGTCGTCGTGAACTGGACTGTCGACATTCCGGCGGACATCCTGCCGACCCTGCCCCCGCTCCCGCAGGACCTGCGGGACCGGCTGGATGACGCGCTGGCGCGCCCCGCCGCGCAGCAACCGGACTGGGTGCATCCCGAGCAGGTGCTGGCGGTGCGGGCCATCCTGGAGGCCGTGCCGCCGGTCACCGTGCCCGGCGAGGTGGACAAGCTCGCCGACCAGCTGGCGGCGGTGGCCCGTGGCGAGGCGTTCCTGCTGCAGGGCGGCGATTGCGCCGAGACCTTCGTGGACAACACCGAGCCGCACATCCGCGGGAACATCAGAACGCTGCTGCAGATGGCCGTGGTGCTCACCTACGGCGCCTCGCTGCCGGTGGTCAAGGTCGCCCGGATCGCCGGCCAGTACGCCAAACCGCGATCGTCGGCCATCGATTCGCTCGGCCTGCCGTCCTACCGCGGCGACATCATCAATTCGCTGGCCACCACTCCTGAGGCCAGGGTGCACGACCCGTCCCGGATGGTGCGCGCCTACGCGAACTCCTCGGCGGCGATGAACCTGGTGCGCGCGGTGACCAGCACCGGGATGGGCGATCTGGCCAAGGTTCACGAGTGGAACCAGGAGTTCGTGCTGACCTCGCGGGCGGGTGAGCGGTACGAACGGGTGGCCGGCGAGATCGACCGCGCGATGCGGTTCATGGCAGCCTGCGGCGTGGACTCCCACTCCCTGCACCAGGTGGAGATCTACGCCTCGCACGAGGCGCTGCTGCTGGACTACGAGCGGGCCATGTTGCGGCTGGACACCAGGCACAACGAGGCCAGGCTGTACGACCTGTCCGGGCACTTCCTCTGGATCGGCGAACGGACCCGGCAGCTGGACGGGGCACACATCGCGTTCGCCCGGGTGCTGGCCAACCCGATCGGGCTGAAGATCGGGCCGACCACCACGCCGGAGCAGGCCGTGGAATACGTCGAACTGCTGGACCCGAACGGCCAGGCCGGCCGGCTAACACTGATCTCCCGGATGGGCAACGGCGCGGTTCGCGAGGTGCTGCCGCCGATCATCGAGAAGGTCCAGGCCTCAGGGCACCAGGTGATCTGGCAGTGCGACCCCATGCACGGCAACACCCACGAGGCCTCCACCGGTTACAAGACACGGCATTTCGACCGCATCGTGGACGAGGTGCAGGGCTTCTTCGAGGTGCACCACGAACTCGGCACGCACCCGGGTGGCATCCACGTGGAGCTGACCGGCGAGGAGGTCACCGAATGTCTGGGGGGTGCGCAGGAGATCTCCGACCTGGACCTGTCCGGCCGGTACGAGACCGCGTGCGACCCGCGGCTGAACACCCAGCAGTCCCTGGAACTGGCCTTCCTGGTGGCGGAGATGTTGCGCGGCTGAGAGCTTCGGCGTGGGAGTCTCGGCGCTGCGCTCAGCGCAGCAAAGGGCCGCCAGGAGCGGTCTCCATCGACATCACCAGCCAGGTTGATCACGATATAGATCAGCGAGATGACGACGTACACCTGGATGGCGATCTCGATGTAGCTGGTCGCGATCCACCGGATCGCCGGCCGATGCGACAACTGCAGCAGCGCAAAGACGACGCCGAGCGGCAGCGCGAGAACACCTGACACCGCGGTGATCTGCAGCGTGCTCTGCAGGCCGTCCCAGAGGAGCTTCTGCACATAAGGCAGCGTGAAGGGCTTCCACTTCTCCGCGGTCAACTGGCCGTTCGCGGCGAACCGTTGCACCGCAACGGCAATGACCGCAGCGATCACGACGGTGGACAGCACGGTCAGGACCCGGATGCGACGGCGACCGTGCGGACCCGGCTCGTCGAACAACACCCGGTCCGCGCTCACCGCTGCACCGCCACCCGGCGCTCGAGAGCGCCGGCGATCGACCCCGAACCCAATGCGATGACAGCCGTGCGGCCCGCACGGTCACCGCGTCGCGAACCGTTGCCGGAATGGTCTCGCTGCCGGCGGCCAGCACCTCCGTGACAAAGAACGGGTTGCCGTCGGTTTTGCGATGCCCGCGGTGTCGCCCCCGCCTCACAGGCGCCGACCAGGAATCTGCCGCGACCGCCCGCCGTCTGCAGATTCAAGGCCGACCGAGGTCTTTCCGGCGCCGCCCTCCCCACGGAGGAACACGAACCGGCCCCGGCCGACAAGCCCCTCCGCCCAGTACGAGCCCAGGGCGGCCAGTTCAGCATCCCGCTCGAGCAGCCGTACGCCTCCGGCGGGTGTCACTTGGTTCGCCCTGCGAAAGGTCAATGCCGCATGAAGATGCGCCCTACTTGGTGAGTGTTCTACCCGATCGGCTGGGACGACAACGGTTGACCGATGTCCTCACGCTCGCAGACCGATGGAGCGTGACTGCCTACGCGATGTGCGCGTTGTGAGGCTGGGTACTGCTGATCCGCCGCGGTGATCGCGGCGTTCGCTCACCACCGATAGGGCACTTCTTCACGAAAGTGTCATCATCCATACGCCCAGTGACGAAGCCCGGGAAGCGATAGCCGAAGGAGACCTGGCATCGCTCCGAGTTGCCAACGACAATGGTTGTTAGGCCGTTGGTGGCAACCACCATCGTTCGGGGAGCAACAATTCAGATCAGTGATGGGGGATGGCAGCAATGACGCAGCAGACGGAGTTCACCGCCTACGTCGGCCAGGTCGAGCGCGACCTCGAAGGACAGATCTGGGCGGTGCTCTACTGCGATGGTCACGTCGTCGCCCGCGAACAGGCGCGATCGTTGCGCCGGGGTAAGCGCAGGGTCACCGATATGGTGCTGTCCGCGGCCGATGCCGCCGCGGTCTCGGTGACTCCGCCCGCGCCGGCACGCGGTCGCGCCGACCTGGGCTGCCGCGGAAGTCAGGAATCCCTCGGACGCGCAGGATGGCACCGCGGCGGCCGGTGGCGCCCCGTGCACTTGGTCTGACCGGCCGACACGCGGCCCGAAGAAAGGCCCCGACCGTCAACGCTGCAACGACTGCAAACGCGACGGCGAGCGCCCAAGCGACACCGCTGGCGGGATCGAGGACCCGACCGAAGATCTGGTGCCAGAACCTGAGATTCGACCTACTTGACGCATGGCGACGTTGACCTTTGACTTGGCGCCGTTGGCGCCGTTGGCGCCGTTGGCGCCGTTGGCGCCGTTGGCGCCGTTGACGCCGTTGACGCCGTTGACGCCGTTGACGCCTGCGTCTGAGGGGGACGATGAGCCCAACCGCATCGAGCCCCACGAGTCTCGGGTCGGTCACCGTCAAACTGGACGACTGTTCGTACCAGATCGATTTGAGCAAGCCCGATGCCGCGCCGTTGCGCGCCGCGTTGGAGCGATACGTCGCGTCACGAGGCGAGGCCGCGAATGCCGGCGTGACAGGGCAAAGTGCATCGGCTACACCGCCATCAACCGACGAGTGGGTCGAAGCGATCGCTGTTCGACTGGATAGTGGGCTACATCGGCTCGTCCACAACGATCCCGAGCGCGTATTCGCTGCTGCCCACGAAGACTCCGGCCAGTGGGCTCGTTGAGTTCGGCAAGCGAGCGCGAACAAATAGCGCTTGCTCTGCCAACCACGCGCTCCTCGCCCACTTTCCAAGAGTCACCCTGAAATCGAGCAAAGAGCTTTTCCGAGCTCACCGACGGGCAAACGCACCGTGGTGGTTCTCGTCCGATGGCACGGGACGATTCGACCTGATCGGCAGCCAGGGAACTTGTTATTTGGCCGACTCCCCGGAGGCTGCTCTTCGCGAATCTCTTGGAAGAGTGGTGCGGGCCGGTATCGTCGACGTTGCGGAACTCGCCGATCGGGTCATCTCAAATGTCGCGGTGACGAAGTCCAAGACACTCGCGGATACGACATCTGCGAAGGCGGCCAATCAACGGTAGCTGCGGCGGCTGGTATTCGCGCAGTCGACAGGCCGGCAACAGTGACGATCGTCGAACCACCCGTCTGAACACGGGTCGACATGCAGGGCGACGCTGTCAGCCAGTCATACTCGGCCGAACGACGATCACCGGGCATTCGCTGTGCGCGATCAACGCCCGGCTGGTGGACCCCAGCACGAAGCTGGCCAGCCCGTGACGACCCCGGGACCCGACGACGATCAGCTGGGCATCGTGGGTGTGCTCCAACAGGATCGGCGCCGGCCGGCCATGAACGACGACATGCCGGACCGCCACCTCGGGGTACTTCTCGCGCCAGCCCGCCAGCTGTTCGGAGAGCATGGCGTGTTCCTCCTGGGAGCCGCCGTCGGCCACCGTGTCGGTGAAGGTATGCACCGCGACCAGTTCGGCCTCGTGCACCGAGGCCGCGTCGAAGGCGAAGGCGACGGCTGGCTCGCTGTTCGGGGAGTTGTCCACGCCGACCACCACCGGCCCCGGCCCGCCGATGTGGTGGTCGGGACGGATGACCGCGACCGGAGCCGAGTTGTGGGTGGAGACGGACAGCGCCACGGAGCCGAGGAAGACGCTGGCAACCCGGCCCGAGCCGTGTGATCCGACCACGGTCAGCAGGGCGTGCTCCGATTCGCGCCGGATGGCGCTGATGGCGTCGTCCTGGACCAGCAGGGTCGTCACCCGCAACGCCGGATGCGCTCGGCCCAGGCTGTCCGCCACGCCGGCGAGCAGCCGCTCACCCTCGTCGTGTAGCTCCTGATCCAAGCCCACGGGGTCGGGAAGGTACCCGGGGTAGCCCAGTGCGGGAATCGCTCCGGCATAGACGGCCGGGTCGGTGACGGCGTACGCGTGCACCAGTACCAGACCCGCGTGCCGGAGAACTGCCTCGGCCGCGGCCCAGTCGGCGGCGGCCCGCGACCACGCGGAGGCGTCGAGCCCCACCACGATGACATCGGCGCGGCCACCGACTGTCGGCGTCGTAGACGGCTCAGTGGTCGGGTGAGTCGGGTGAACAGCCATGGTCGATCCTCTCGCGGGCGCCACAACAGTCGGTGCCTCACCTCACTTTCGCTCGCAGCGTGGGAATCGGGTTAGAGGCCAAAGGCCCACAGATCCGGGCGGATGGCCCTAGGTGATCTTCACTTTCCCGTTGTCTACCCAGGTCAGCGGTGGTGGGAGCTGACATGTACGCCATGGCCCGGCATGCTCGGCACGCCGTCGTGCGGCGTGGACCGATCGGACCAACGCAGCAGCGCACCCACCCCGTCCGCCAGATCCGCGTCTTCCGGATCCAGCAGGGTGATGCCGGCGTCGCTGTGTACCAGCGCCCAGAGCAGGGCGGCATCGGCCCTACTCTGCACCGGCTCGCCGAACCCCATCGCCACCACCTCGGCGCGGTTGGCGGCCAGCTGCAGAGGCTCGTCGCCGGCCCAGACAGTCCTGGTGGAGGACGGGTCGTCGTGCAGGAACAGTTCCTGGACTTGCGCGCGACGGACGGCGTCCAGCACGTCGTCGAAACCTTGCAGGGCGTCCCGCTGGCGTCCTTCGGCGGCGCCGAAGCGATCCAGCAGACCCTGCCGCACTGCCCGTTGACGATCGGCCAGTGACTCGCGCATTTCCTGATCCCTGGCGGCGGTGGACGCGCCATCCGCCCGACCGCCCGATCGGAGCACGACCGCCAGCTCGGCCAGCCGCCGAGCCGCTGCACCGAGCAGGTCAGCGACGGTGACCGGATCGCCGGCCAGGAAGACGACGCCGGGTTCGTGGCGGGAAACCAGGCCGTCCAGCGCGCCGGCGATCTCCGCCGCGTTTCGTTCCCAGGAGTCCTCCGCCCGGGCCTGGATGCGCCGCTGGGACGTCTGACCGCCCGGCACCCGGTGCACGACGTCATGGCTGCCGTGCACCTGTATGCCCTGCTCCGTGGCACCGAAGGCGTCCATCATCACGACGTCGGCGCCGGTGCGGTCAACTTCGGCCAGCAGGTAGGAACTTCGATCGCGCAGTGCGCGGAAGACCGGCAGCAGGTGTGGTGCGGGGCCGAACACCACCTCCTCGCGGGCCGGCGGCTGGGGAAGCACCACATCGAGCGCGATCCCATCCGGGTCGACGACGACCAGCCGTCCGACCCCACCGGCGCGCCCGGTCGGCGCCAGCACCGCCGGGCCGGCCAGGTCGACCATCGTCTGTGGCGCCTGGCGCCGCAGGAGTTCGCGCTGATGGCCGTGCCAGCGCAATTCCGTCTCGCGGGCGGACGATTCCGCGTTCCGCGAGACGTCCATGCTCACCGAGACGAAAGGCCCACGACGGCCCGACAGTTGTTGCAGCACGGCTGCTCTCATGGCACCCTCTCTTCAGCTGGACTTCGAAGAACCCTCTCTCCACCTTTACCCACGGCGCCGCTCGTCAAAGCGGCGGATCACAGACTCCGGATGAGGCCGCCGTCGCAACGCTGCGCGGTACCTGCGGACCCCGTCGAGTATTCACCGGTGGCGCTGGAATTGCGCGCCCGTGACGAACGGATTCTTCGCCCGATTTGGGAATGAGTGTCCGAGTAGGGTGACCACGCATGACGGTCGAGGGCCGAGTCGGGCCGGGGTCGGTGCTGGCCGGCTATCGCGTGGTCGAGCTCGCCGGAAGGGGCGGGACCGGCGAGGTCTACCGAGCCCACGACGACCGGTTGGACCGCGATGTGGCAATCAAGGTGCTCTCCGATACCTACGCCTCCGACCTGGAGTTCCGGGGCAGCCTGATACGCGAATCCAGGCTGGCCGCGAGCCTTGACCATCCCAATGTGGTCCCGGTCTACGACGCCGGGGAGTTGGACGGGCATGTCTACATCGCCATGCGGTTCGTCGCCGGCACCGACCTCGGCGCGGAACTCGGCCGCGGCCCGATGGTGGTAGCGCGGGTCGTCGACATCGCCGGTCAGATCGCCGCAGCCCTCGACGCCGCCCATGAGCAGGGTCTGGTGCACCGTGACGTCAAACCCTCGAATGTGCTGGTCGACCACCGGGGTCACTGTTACCTCACGGATTTCGGCCTCAGCCGCACCGTGGCGGACCGTCGTGCGACCGCCGAGGTTTCGCTGGCCGGAACGGTGGACTACGTGGCCCCGGAACAGATCCGCGGTGACCAGCTCGACGGCCGTGCCGACCTGTACTCGCTGGCCTGCGTGATCTTCGAGATGCTCTGCGGCGAAGTCCCTTTCCGCCGCACGACGGAGGTCGCCACGCTGTTCGCCCACCTCGAGGAGGATCCCCCGGCTGCGCACCTGCTGCGGGCGGGCCTGCCCCTCGCGGTGGACGATGCCCTCGCCCGCGGCCTGGCCAAGGACCCCGGGCAGCGACAGCTGAGCTGCGCGCAACTGGTCGACGACGTTCGACAGGCCCTCGGCGTCGAGATGCCCGCGAACCGCCGGCGTCGGCGCCTGCTGCTGGCGCTCCTGGCGGCCGTCCTGGCGGCTGCCGCCGTGATCGTCGTGATGGCGCCGTGGCGCGATGAGCCCGTCCCGGCCGAGCCGACCGGGACGCTGGCGCGCATCGACCCGGCGACCGATCAGGTCACCGGGCGGATACCGGTGCCCGGTTACCCCGGTGCGGTGGCCGCAGGCCCCGGCGGGGTCTGGATGGCCGACTTCCGCGAGGGCGTGCTCTGGCGGTATGACCCGGAAGATCAAGCGCTGCAGCGCATCTCGTCGCCCGGTGAACCCAGGGACCTGGCCGTGGTCGGCGACGACATCTACGTCGCCTCCGACGGGCCGGGCCTGTTCTCGGGCAACGTCTCGCGGCACGATTCCCGCACCGGGATGCGGAAGGACGCCGTCACCATGTTGGCGTGTGCGGTGGGATCACAGGACTCCGTCATCTGGGTAGCCGGTTGCCCGTTCGTCCAGCGGCTGAGCACGGGCGGCGGGCCGATGACCGAGGTCGCCCGGGTGCTGGTGCCGTTCGCCAGCCCGCTCACCGCGAGCACCAACCGCGTGCAGCTCAGGGAACTCGCGGTCGGGGCGGGCTCGGTGTGGGTGCTCGGCGATGCCATGGACCGCCGGCTCTGGAGGCTGGATGCCATCACCGGCCAGACCCAGGCGAGCATCGACCTGCCGTTCCCACCCCGGTCGATCGCCGTGGGCGAGGGCCTTGTCTGGATCACCGACCCGTTGGGCGACACCGTGGTACCGGTCGATCCCGCCGACAACACGGTCCTCGCGGCCGTACCGGTCGGTCGCGGCGCGGCCGGTGTCGCCGTCGGCGCCGGCGCGGTCTGGGTGGCCAACGCGATCGACGGCACCGTTTCCCGCCTCGATCCCGCCCGCCGTCAGGTGGTGGAAACCGTGGACATCGGTGGGTCCCCGCACGAACTGGCCGTCGACCAGGCCGGAGTGTGGGTGACAACCTATGTCCAATAACCGATCTCGGCGTTTGCATGGTCGCGGTGCGGCGCTGACGGTCTCGGTGACGCTGCTGATCACGACCTTGCAGGGGTGCACGGCCCCGGCGTCGACGCCGGTGCGGGTCGGTGTGCTGGCCGAATGTGTGGGGTTCTTCCGCAACCTGCGGGACGCGGGGCTGGCCGGCGCCGAGATCCCGCTGCTCGAACGCGGCGCGGCACTGAAGGGCCCGCTGCCCAGCGACGGCGTGACGCCCACGACGATCGCCGGCCGACCCGTCGAACTGGTGGCCGGCTGCACCGAGGGCGGCGAATACAGCACGCTCATCGAGCAGACCCGAGTGCTGATCGAGGACCACCAGGTGGATGTTGTGATCGGCGGCACCTGGGCGGGGGACGGGCTGATCCTGCGTGAACTCGCGCGCAAGTACCAGGACACCACCTTTGTGGTCTCCACCAGCGGCCCTCGGGAGGTGACGCTGGGCGACACAGCGCCGAACCTCTTCCGCTTCGCTCCCGACATCTCCCAGCAGGTCGCCGGGCTGGGCACGTTCGCGTTCCGCGATCTCGGCTGGCGGAACGCGGTGGTGGTCGCGGAGAACGACGAATCGGGGTGGGGCGGCGCGGCCGCCTTCCTGGCGGAATTCTGCGCACTCGGTGGCCGGGTGACCCAGTATCCGATGTCGGTGGACCTGCAACCACCCACCGCGACCGGCGCCGACGGACTCGCCCTGTTCTCCACACCCTTCGGCCCGCCCGCCGAAACGCTGGCCGGCTTCGCCGCCGACCCGGCATCGCCGTCAACATCGTTGGTGCTGGGCCCCGGCATTTCGGCCGATGCCGACTACCTGCACGCTGTACCGGAAAGCCTCAGCGGGGTGGTCACTGTCGTGCCCGCCCCCGATGCGCCGGACGCCGGCGAGCGTTATCGAGCGGCGATGGCCCGGTACTTCCCCAGCGCCCCGGTCACCGGCGCGATGTCCGCCTACGTCGTCCAGGTCCACGACGCGGCCGAGGCCGTCATGTTGGCCTTGGAAGCGACGGCCGGTGTGGGGGGTGCCGCTCTGCGGGAGGCGCTCGGCTCCATCGACGCCGACCTGGTGGGTGGCAGGGTGCGGGTGGATGCGAATCGCGCGGTCATCGTGTCGACGGCGCTTGCCCGGTTGGGGCCGGGCGGCACCGAGTCGATCATTCGCGCGGTGCCCGCCGTCGACCAGACATTCGGCGGAGCACTGCCGGCCGGCTATGAACCGCGGTCCGGCGAGCAGCCCTGCGGCCCCGGCATCGCGGCGCCGTGGGCGCGCTGAGCCGCACGCCTCGCGCGGACTTTGGTGGCAGTCATCCGGCACTGGCGACCGTCCAGGTGAACCTGGTGGCGGGATCGCGGGCGGCAAGGCCGCCGGGCCGCAGACCCCGACGCACCAGCAATGTGGGGCGTCCGCCGGCCGTCGCCAGCGCGGTTCTCGTCCGACCGACCCCTTCATGACGCCATCTCTCGGTCAGCCCGACCACCACCAGTTGGGCATCGCGTGCCGCCGCGACCAGCGCGGGTGGGTCCGGCTCCACCAGCAACGGCTCGGCCCAGACGCCGAGCGCGCGCTGCACTGCGAGCGAGGCGTTGGCCAGCATCCGGCTCGCGTCGCGTCCGTCGGCGCCGGTGAGCGCACCCATCAGGATCAGCCGGTCACCTGTCGGGCGGCTGAACCAGGCCCCGAGTTCGACTGCGGCCCAATCGTTCTCACCGCCGGCGAAGGCGACGACGACGGGACCGTCGCGCTGTTCGCCCGGGACAAGGACGGCGACGTCGCACGGCGCGCTGTCCAGCAGGGTGGTCAGCCGGGCATCCTCGAGCAAGCCGTCCGGTGCGTCGATCAGCAGCAGTTCCGCGTTCTGCTCGGCGGCCAGCCGAGCCAGGTCCGCTCCGGGCGTCAGCGAGGTGAAGGCGGCGGTGCGAGTGGTCACCCCGGCCCGGCCGAGCGCCGTCCGGTACTCCTGCAGGATCAGGATGCAAGGGTGCAGCGCGGCGACGTCCCGCACGGTGCTGGCGATGATCAACTCGTGCTGGTCCGTACCCTGCAACAGCCGCCGGGCGACCGCCGTGAGGTCCGGTAGTGCCCGGGAGTCCAGGGCGCCGATCAGCACCGTGCGGGTGCGGGAGCCGGTCGGGGCCTGAACGGCACGAGGTGCGGCGGCAGACACCCGTGGCGCAGCCGCCGACAGCGCGGTGTCCTGACGGAGGATGGCGGCCTCCAGTTCCCTGAGCGCGGCGCCCGGTTCGATCCCGAGTTCGCTGACGAGGGTGTGCCGACCGTGCCTGAACACCTCGAGCGCCTCCGCCTGCCGTCCGCAGCGGTACAGGGCCAGCATCAGCAACGCCCGCGGTTCCTCGCGCAGCGGGTGGGCCTCGACGAGGTGGGTCAGGTCGGCCGCGGCCTGCCGCGCGTCGCCGGCCGCCAGCAACGCTTCGGCGTGCCGCTCCTGGACGGCCAGCCGCATGTCCTCCAGTCGCGCCGCGCAGGCCGCGACGACGCCGTCGGCGACCGCATTATCGGCGACAACGTCGGCCAGTGCCGGACCGCGCCACAGCGACAGTGCGCCACTCAGCCGATTGAGCGCCTCGTCGATTCCGCCTCGGGTCAGTGCCGCGCTGCCGTCGGCCGCCAGTTTCTCGAAGCGGCGCAGGTCGAACGCGTCCGCCGGGACGTGCAGCCGGTAGCCGGGGTCGGTCGTCCGGATCGACTCCCGGCCGAGTTCCTTGCGCAGGTCGGAGATGTAGCCCTGCAGCAGATTCCCGGAGCTGACCGGAGGGCGTTCACCCCACACCGCGTCGACGAGCACGCGTGCCGGAACGACCTGGCCCGCTCGCAGCAGCAGCATGGCCAGGACGGCGCGGGCGCGCGGCCCGCCGAGCCGGGCCGGCCGGCCGTCGACAGTCGCCTCGAGCGGACCGAGGACCGCATAGGTGACTCCCAGCCCGCTTCCCCTCACCGCTGCAGTGTGGCGTCCAGCGGTCGTCCAGCCAACCGCCAGTGGTGCGGTGCAGCGTTGCCGATCAGCCGGCCGCGCAGGAAATGCTCGTCGACATCATCGCGAGCACCCCGACCCTGAAGGAGGATGCCATGTCCCTGGTGCGCAGAACCGCCGTCGTCGCCGCCCTTGCTCTCGCCTGTACGACGGTCGGTGTCGGTCTGATCCCGTCCGCGGAGGGCGCCGGCGGCGCTGCCAGAAGCTATCGGGTGCAAGGGATCCAAATACCGGTCGCCGATTCGCCGGGTCTTTCGACGATGCAACCCGACGCCGGGCACGCGGGCCTGATGGGGCACTGGGCCACCACCATGACCGCATCCCACTTTTCGTCACCCTGGTATTTCGAGATCGGAACGGAGAAATTCGTCGGCTGCCTGGACCGGAACGGCGATCAGCACTGCACGAACGATCCGGCCGGGAGTATCTCGTTCACGTATGCGTCCTGGGTCAAACTCGACCCGACCACCTACGCCGAACTCGCGGGCGGATGCGTCCACCCGATCACCGCAGGCACCGGCGCCTTCCGGCAGGCGCACGGACTGCTCACGATGCGCGACACCCCACGTGCCGACGGTACGATTCTGACCACTTATCGCGGGACCGTCACCCTGTCGGCGCGTGCCGGGGCGGGTACCCAGCCGGACTCGACACTGCCGGAATCGTCGCTCGCGCCGGCGGGTGCGAATGCCGCGGATGCCGCCGCGCCGGTCCACCCGCGAGTCTGTTAACCCGCGTCGCCTATCACCCTGTCGCCGGGCTGACCGGACCTCGGCCAGCACGGCGGCAGGGCGCAACTCGCGATCGACGACGGACTGGCCGACCTGGGTGAGCGGCAGGTGGTTGCGCCGGGCGTACCCGCGCAGCATCACGAACGCCTGATCCATATCAAGCTCACCGTGCTGGGCCAGCACGCCCTTGGCCTGTTCGATCACGACCCGGCTGTTGAGCGCGAGCTGCAGCCTCTCGTCGACGCCGGCACCGTCCCGTACCGCGCGCTCCTGCAGCACTCCGATGGTCGCGACTTCGGCGAGCGCCTCCTCGTCCAGCGGGCCCGCGGTGCTGCGATACAGGTCAAGGGCCCCGATGCCGGTCGCTCCGACATAGAGGGGGAACGCGAAAAGCGCGGCGGCGGAGGTTTCCCGACCGCGGTGTTGAATACCGGCCACGGGGTGACCGGCCGTCCGTCCCGAAGATCGGGAACCAGTACGGTGCGGCGTGACGCGAACGCCTCCCAGCACGGACCTTCGCCCAGGTCGAACTGCAGTTCGTCGATGCGGAACGCGACATCGTCACTGGCGCAGACGGTTTCGTTGTTGATCGGCCCGCTGAGGGTGCAGACAGCGGCGCCGGTCACCGGTAGCAGTTCGACGCAGGG
>Ga0075520_1000687_pt1 | contig 15332 bp, 16 predicted proteins | sample NGEPerB_FD_75100 | JGI IMG/M metagenome (GOLD analysis project Ga0075520, IMG submission 75100) | Arctic peat soil microbial communities from the Barrow Environmental Observatory site, Barrow, Alaska, USA - NGEE PermafrostAB12-B | ecosystem: Environmental > Terrestrial > Soil > Wetlands > Peat ... | reverse complement strand
GCCCCCGACCACCTGGCCCCCGTCGCCGTACGGCTACTACCCGGCACCGCCGGCCGCGCCGGCCGCGAAGAGCAGCCACAAGGGACAGGTCGCCGTGGTGGCCTCGCTGGTGGCGGTCCTCGCCCTGCTCCTCGGGGCGGGCATCGGCCACGCCACCTGGCCGACGGCCACCACGGCGGCGACGTCGTCCAACCCCTCCGCCGGCGGCGGAAGCAGCTCGGGATCGGGCGGGAGCTTCCCGTTCGGTTCCGGGGGAAGCAGCAGCTCCGGATCGGGCACCTCGGGCGGATCCACCACCGGTGCCGGCGCCCCGGCCGATGTGACGGGGATCGCCTCCAAGATCTCGCCGGCACTCGTCGACATCAACACCAACCTGAGCTACCAGAGCGAGCAGGCGGCCGGAACGGGGATCGTCCTGACCTCCAACGGGGAGGTCCTCACCAACAACCACGTGATCGACGGCGCCACCAGCATCAGCGTGACCGACATCGGCAACGGCCAGACGTACAAGGCCAACGTCGTGGGCTACGACCGCACCGGTGACATCGCCGTGATCCAACTGGTCGGGGCCAGCGGCCTGACCACGGCTTCGATCGCCCAGAGCACCGCCAAGGTCGGCCAGGGCGTGGTGGGCGTCGGCAATGCCGGAGGGACCGGTGGCCAGCCGAGCTCGGCTGGAGGGTCGGTCACCGCGCTCAACCAGTCGATCACCGCCAGCGACAGCGGCGGCGGCAACTCGGAGAACCTGACCGGACTCATCGAGACGAACGCGGACATCCAGCCGGGTGACTCGGGCGGCGCGCTGGTCGACTCCTCGGGCAAGGTGCTCGGCATGGACACGGCCGCCTCGTCGACCAGCTCGGGCGCCGCCGGCGTCTCCCAGGCCTATGCCATCCCGATCGGCACCGCACTCTCGGTGGCGAAGAGCATCGAGGCCGGCCGGGCGAGCTCGACGATCCACATCGGCGCCACCGGGTTCCTCGGGATCCAGGTCCAGGTCTCGAGCGGCGCCGGCTCCGGCTCGTCGCAGAACTCCACCAACGGAGCCGTGGTCGACGGCACGCTCCAGGGCTCGCCTGGCGCCGGCGCAGGGCTCGTCCAGGGTGATGCCATCACCGGCGTGGACGGCACCCCGGTGAACAACTCCACCGACCTGTCCAACGCCCTCGAGTCGCATCATCCCGGCGATGTCATCCATCTCCAGTGGACGGACCAGTCGGGCGCCGCCCACACCTCCTCTGTCACGCTGGCGGTGGGTCCCCCGGCCTGATGCACGCACGCCAGGGCGGCACCCGCGGGTGGCGCCCTGGCGTCGGACGGAGGTCACCGGCGCCCGGCCGACCCGAAGATCCTGGCCGTTCAGGCCAGGATCTTCGGCCATCCGGCACCCGCCGGTGAGGCGAACACGGTGGTGAACGCCATGGAGGCGTGGAGCCACCCGCCTCCCGTGCGCACATAGGTGTCGTCCTCCCATCCCGACACCCACAGCGATGTCCCGTCGACGCGGGTGCAGGGGCTCAGGAGCTCCCACCGGGCCGTGGCCGTCGCCCCGTCGACCTCGATGCGCGGGGTCACGAAGAGATGCCGGGAGAACGTGAGCGTGGGCGCGGCCAGCCGGGCGGCGATGGCAGCCCGACCCCGGGCGACCCCGAGGCCCGGGCCTCCGTCCCACACACCGTCCTCGACGAAGAGCGACGCAGCTTCGGCCGCCAGTTCGGCCATGTGGGCGTCGGCCACGGGTCGGCCACGCACGAACCGGGCATCGACCACCTCGGCGTAGTGCGCCTTGAGGCCCTGGATGGCGAGCACCGCCTCGGCCGCGTCCACCCGGGCGGTCAGCGCCTCGACCCGTGCGGTCAGCTCATCGATGGTGGTCATGTCCCTCCTCGGGCCGGCGGCGCGCACCGTGGTGACGCGGATCCTCCGGCCCGGGGGTGCCGATGCGCCACAAGCGATCAGGCTACCGAGCGGCCCGGCTCCCGGCCCGCTTCCCTCGGACGAGTTCGTGTCATAGACTCTGCCAGAACTGGAGCCGAGGAGTGGTCGCCGTGCATGTCGTCATCCTGGGGAGCGGGAGTCCCATTCCCGCCCCCGACCGGGCCGGGCCATCGACGCTCGTGCGCACCTCGGTGGGCGACCTCCTGTTCGACGCCGGACGGGGCGTGCTCCTGCGGGCCGCTGCGGCCATGAGCGGCGCACCGGCGGTGCGGGCGCTGTTCCTCACCCATCTCCACAGCGATCACACCACCGACCTCAACGATGTGATCACCACCCGATGGGCCATGTCGTTCGCACCCAATCCGCTGACCGTGATCGGCCCGGTCGGCACGACGACGCTGGTGGCCGCCACCGAGGCGATGCTGGGACTCGACATCGGGTACCGACTGGCCCACCACGAGGACCTGACCTGGCGCCCCGACACCCGGGTCGTCGAGGTGACCGAGGGGGTCGCGTTCGAGGAGGGTGACGTCCGGGTGACCACCGGGCCGACGGACCACGCGCCGGTCCACCCGACGGTGGGGTACCGGATCGACGACGGCGACCGGTCCGTGGTCATCGCGGGCGATACCGTGCCCTGTGCCGGACTGGACCGGCTGGCCGAGGGGGCCGACGTCCTGGTCCACACGGTGATCCGCCGTGATCAGATCGAGGCGTTCGGCCTCCCCCGTCTGCTCGATGTCCTCGACTACCACTCGGCCGTGGCCGATGCGGCGGCGACGGCGGCACGCGCCGGCGTGGGCACGCTCGTCCTTACCCACATGGTGCCCGCGGTGCAGCCCGGAGCCGAGCAGGAGTGGATCGACCAGGCCGCGGCCGTCTTCAGCGGCACGGTCGTGGTCGCCGAGGACCTGACCACCATCCAAGCCGACCCGACCCTTCAGTAGGCTGCACGGACGTGGAGCGACCATGAGTGACGATCGGGCACCGTCGGGGTCCGATGACGAGGATCCGGTCCCACCCCCCTCGTCCCGGGATTCCACATCCGAAGGCGCACTGCACGGGGACCATGAGCCGGACGTCCGGTTCACCTACGCCAACGAGCGCACGTTCCTGGCATGGAACCGGACGGCCCTGGCCCTGATCGCCACCGGGGTGGTCGCCACCCAGCTGCTCCCGGAGTTCCACGTCACGGACGGGCGCAAGATCCTCGGCGTCCCCCTGATCGCCCTCGGCGCACTGGTGGCGATCACCAGCTTCCGGCAGTGGAAGGCCAACGAGCGCGCCATGCGCGAGCAGCGTCCGCTGCCGTCGTCGCCCATGGCGGCCGTGCTGGCCGTCGGTATCGCACTGGTCTCGCTCATCGCCGTGGTGCTGGTCATCCGGGGCTCGAAGTAGGGATCGGGACGGTGCCGCTCGACCCGGTCCCCGGTCTGGACGGCGAGTGGGACGAAGGACTCGCCCCCGAGCGGACCCAGCTGGCCTGGGGTCGGACCGGCCTCGCCGTGGTGGTGGCCGTCGGTGCACTCGGACGACGGGTCTACACGCTCCAGGGAACTGTCGGCGTGGCCGCCCTGGTCCTGATCGCGGCCGGAGCCCTGGTGTGGCTGGGCGGCATGCGCGAGTCCCGGCGGCTCGAGCTGTCCATGGAGCCGCACGGGACGACGGGGCGTCACGCGCTCGGACTCGTGACCGCCGGGACCGTGATCCTGGGCGCCGGAGGACTGCTCTTCGGACTGCTGGTCAGCCCCTGAGGGGACCGCCGGTCGACCCGGCGCCCCGCGTCGGCTCAGGCCGCCGACTTCTCCAGGATGTGGACGCCGCAGGCAGAGCCGAGGCCGATGACATGGGTCATGCCGACACGGGCGCCTTCGATCTGACGGGGGCCCGCCTCACCCCGGAGGTGGGTGGCCACTTCCCAGACGTTGGCGATCCCGGTGGCACCGATCGGATGGCCCTTGGACTCGAGGCCTCCCGAGACGTTCACCGGCATCGAGCCGTCGCGCCAGGTGGCACCCGACTCGAAGAAGTCCACCGCACCGCCCTGCTCGCACAGCATCAGGTTGTCGTAGTGGACCAGTTCGGCGGTGGCGAAGCAGTCGTGGAGCTCGACCAGGTCCAGGTCCGAGGGGCCGATGCCGGCCTGCTCGTAGGCGAGGATGGCTGCGTTCCGGGTCAGCGTGTTGACGTCGGGCAGGATCTGGCACGACTCCTCCCACGGATCGGTGGTGAGGACCGATGCCGCCACCTTCACCGCACGACGCTGCTGCTCGAGCGAGAGTGTGCGCAGTTTGGCCCCGCTGACCACCACGGCCGCCGCCGCCCCGTCGCAGTTCGCCGAGCACATCGGCCGGGTGTTGGGGTAGGCCACCATGAAGTCGCCCATGATCTCCTCGAGGGTCATCCGCTTGGAGTAGGCGGCGAGCGGGTTGAGCGTCGAGTGGGCGTGGTTCTTCTCGCTGATGCGGGCGAAGAGCTCGAAGCTGGTGCCGCCGTAGCGGTGCCCGTACTCCATGCCGATCTGGGCGAAGACCCCGGGCATGATCTCCGTGCCGATACGGCCGTCGATCGGAGCGACCGCCCCGTAGCGTCCCGAGGGGGTGAAGGTCCCGGAGTCGTCGGTGCGGCTGCCGCCGGTGAGCAGTCCTGCGCCGGCGAGCTTCTCCACGCCGAACGCCAGGCCCATGTCGGCCTCGCCCGCCTTGATGGCCATCATGGCCACCCGCAGGGCGGTGGCCCCGGTGGCGCAGGCGTTGGCGACGTTGTAGACGGGCACCCCCGTCTGGCCGAGCTGCTTCTGGAGCTGCTGGCCGATGCCGGCGCTGGCCGCCATCAGGCTGCCGGCGGCCACCACCCCCATGTCGGCCATGGTGACACCGCCGTCGGCCAGGGCGCCGAGGACGGCCTCGCTGGCCAGGTCCACCATGTCCTCGTCCGGGTGCTTGCCGAACTTCGTCATGTTGATGCCGAGAACCCACAGGTCGTCGGATGCCATGCTCATGCCTCCTTGGGCTCGAACCCGAACCCGATCGCCTCGGTGCCCTCGTCGTCCGTGCCGACCACCTGGGTGGTCAGCCGGACCTCCATGCCGAGCGACAGGTGCTCGGGATCCGCCGGGACGTTCACCAGGTTCGTCCGCACACTGGTACCGCCGCAGTCGACCATGGCGGCCACGTAGGGGACCGGGATCCCCGGTGCGGCGAACGCCACGATGGTGAAGGCCCGGACCTCACCCTCGCGGGGAATGTCGACGGTGGCGAAGTCGGTCAGACCGCAGGAGGCACAGGCGTTGCGCCGGTCGAAGAACCGGGCACCGCACGCGGTGCACTCGTGGGCCACCAGGTGGGGCCGGTCGCCCAGCACCAGGTAGTCCACCAAAGGGATCTGCAGCGCCATCTGCCCTCTTCCGTCGGCGGTCGGTGTGCCGACACCGTAGTGGTCGTCGTGTCCGGACCGCTATCGCGCGCCGGGCGTGGTGGTCCCCTCCGCCTGGGATACGTTCTGGCCGTGGCCACGGGTCGTCCGCCCGGCCGGATCGGGGGAACCAATGATCGAGCATGTCATCGAGGAGTGGCACCGGTATCTGCGGGGCGACCGGCCCGACGGACTGGACACCCTGCTCGACGACGACGTGGTCTTCTACTCGCCCATCGTGTACACGCCACAGCGGGGGAAGGCCATCACGACCCTCTACCTGCAAGCTGCCGCCCAGGCGCTGCCGGGTGAGGCGCCGACCGGTGACGGACCCGACGCCGGCGACGCACCGATGGGCCCGTCGACGGGCTTCCGCTACACCAAGAAGGTCCTGGCCGGCGACACCGCGGTGCTGGAGTTCGAGACCTCCATCGAGGGGAAGTACGTGAACGGGGTCGACATCATCCGGTGCAACGACGCCGGACGGATCGTGGAGTTCCGGGTGATGATCCGCCCGCTGCAGGCGGTCAACCTCGTCCACCGCCAGATGGGCGAGACACTCGAGCGCATGAAGGCCGACAGCTGAGCGGACCCCTCCCACGGTCCGGCCGTACCCGCGTGCGGGCCGGCCTCGGATCCGGCCGACCGGCCGACTGCTCCGGGGAGGGGAGGCGGTCGTAGAGTGATGCCCGTGATGTACGGACAGCACTCCTGGGTGGCGGTGGTCGTGCTGGTGGCGGTGGCGGCCCTCCGGATGCTGAGTTCGAACCGTCGTCGCGGCGGTCGGCCCGGCGGGATGCCCGGAGCCGGGGTACCGGGCGCCCGAGGATTCACCGGCGGACCGCCGCAGCGCAGCGCGTCGCCGCACCGCGACCCGGGGGTCGCTGCCGACGCACAACGGTCGCCGCCCGGATCCGGTGCGCCGGCGGACACGACGTTCACGGGGACCGCACCCGGGTGGTTCGTCGACCCGTTCGTCCGTCATGAGCAGCGCTACTGGTCCGGGACGGCGTGGACCGAACATGTGCTGGACCAGGGATCCCCGGCGATCGACCCGCCGCCACCGTCGCGCCGCCCGACCTGACCACCGGGAGCACCCGGGCGACCGCTCGACGGGTGCCGTCTGGCTACGGTGTCGGCATGGCCCACGAGGTGCAGGTGACGACCGACATCGACGCACCGGCGGCGACCGTGTGGGCCATGGTTGCCGACCTGCCCCGCATGGCCGAGTGGTCCCCGGAGAACGAGGGGGTCACCTGGCGCAAGGGCGCCACCGCTACGGTACCCGGAGCATCGTTCAGGGGCACCAACCGGAACGGGGCGAAGTCGTGGAGCACCTCGGGGACGGTCGTCGAGTCGGTGCCGGGCCGGGTGCTGTCGTTCCGGGTCACGGCCGTCGGGATGAGGGTGTCCCTCTGGTCCTACCGGTTCGAGGAGATCGGGACGGGCTGTCGCGTCACGGAGTCGTGGGTCGACGAGCGGAACCCGCTGGTCCGGGCGATCAGCATGCCGATCAGTGGCGTGGGCGACCGGACCGCCCACAACCGGCAGGGCATGGAGCTGACGCTGGCCAGGCTGAAGGCGGCCGCAGAATCCTGAGTGGGCTCAGCCCCGGGTGGGCGGCGACCAGCCGGGTCGCGGCAGGGGGGACGTGGCGGCGACGACCTCCTCGACGCGACGGGCCGCGGTGAGGAGCACCTCCTCCTGACCGGCCCGTGCGATCAGCGCCAGCCCGACGGGCAGCCCGTGCACCAGCGCGACCGGCACGCTCATGATCGGCCAGCCGGCGATGGCGGCCGGTGTGGTGACCCAGCTCGAGACGGCGGACCCGTGGCCGCCGACGGCCAGGTCGCTCTTCCAGGCCGGCCCGTAGGCGGGGGCGAGCAGGACGTCGGCATCCTCGAGGCCCGGCTCCAGGCAGGTCGAGACCGCCCACTCGAGATTGCGGGACCGGGCGCCGGCATAGGCCGGGCCGGCACGGCCGCCGGTGGCGAGGGCCTGGTCGAACAGCTCGTCCCCGAAGTACGGGAGCTCGATGCCGGCGTGGGCGTGCTCGAAGGCGACGACATCGGCCAGCGACGACACGCCGTCGCCTGGGCGACCGGCGAGGTAGGCACCGAGGTCGTCGACCAGCTCGGCCAGCATGACCTGGAACTCGTCGTTGACGACCTCGGGACCCGGTGTGGCGACGCCACGGGCGAACACCGGCAGACCGGCCGCCCGCAGCGCGGCGACGAGATCAGCCACCGCGTCGTCGGTGGCGGGGTGATCCGTGGTCCAGGAGGCGGCGTGCACCATGCGGGGAGCGGGGCCGTCGAGGTCGACCGGTGGCCGGCCGGCCAGCACCGAGTACAGGCGGGCCACGTCGTCGACGGAGCGTCCGAGGGGACCGGGGCTGTCCTGACTGGCGCTGATGGGCACGACGCCCCGGACGGGAACGGCTCCGACCGTGGGCTTGAGCCCGACGACGCCGTTCACCGAGGCCGGGCACACGATGGATCCGTCGGTCTCGGTCCCCACGGCCAGCGGCACCAGTCCGGCGGCCACGGCGGCGCCCGACCCCGAGGACGACCCACCGGCGCTCCGGTCGAGGGCCCATGGATTGGCGACCAGTCCCCCGGTGGCCGACCAGCCGCTGGTGGAACGCTCCGAGCGGATGTTGGCCCACTCCGACAGGTTGGTCGAGGCCAGCACGACGGCCCCCGCCTCCCGCAGCCGTCCGACCAGCGGGGCATCGAGGGCCGGGCGACCCAGGAGTGACGTCGAGCCGGCCGCACCGGGCAGTCCGGTGACCTCGATATTGTCCTTCACCATCACGGGCACGCCGTGCAACGGCCCCCGGGACGCACCCCGTTCCCGCTCCACGTCCCGCTCGGCGGCCACGACGCGGGCGTCGGCGGCCAGTGCCGCCACCGACCGGAGGTCGATCGGCCCGTCGGGATCCTCGACGACGGCGATCCGTCGGAGGAGGGCATCGACAACGGCCGCGCTGGTCAGGGCCCCGCTGTCGAAGCGTTCGAGCATCGCGCCGACATCCAGGTAGGCGATGTCTGCCGTGGGGGGATGGGGATCGGGGGCCATCCTCGAAGGGTAGACACTGTCGACTCACGGCCGCACCGCCGTGCTGCGGGCCCCGGTACGCCGTCAACCCAGATAGCGCTGCCGCACCAGCACGATGACCACCACGACGGCGAGAGCCACGAGGGCCTTGACGGTCAGGCCCCGCTCGTAGGCCATCTCGTCTGCCACGTCGGTCTGTTCGGTCACGTCGAACTCCTTCATGCCGGCATCCCCACCTTTCCCGACTTCTCGGTCTTGTCCCAGGTCATCGCCGCACCCCGCAATTCCTTGATGTAGGAGTTGAACGTGACCCCGCACAGCAGCGGGCCGTAGCCGACGATGTAGACGATGGCCGGGCTGAGGTAGCGGCCGGCGCGCCTGGGCTCGAGCAGCCGTGCCGTCCATGCCACCGGCATCGATGCGGCCAGCCAGATGTAGGCGAAGAGGATGGCGAGGTGGATGTCGCCGTGGGTGAGGTGGAACCCCATCAGGTCGGTGGAGGTGTGGATGCACCAGCGGGCCGGTCGCGGGAAACAGGCGTAGGCGATGATCGCGATGCTGATGAGCCCGGGGAAGAGGACGCCTTCCTTCCACGTGTGGCGGCTGGTGTCGGTGTCGATCAGGAGTGCGAACAGCGTCGTGAACACGTAGCAGAGCCCGGCCACGATCCACAGCAGGTGGAACGTCTCCCACGAGAGGGGGAAGTCGATGAAGTAGAGCGCCACCAGGCTCGCCGAGATCAGGATCATGATGACCGGCAGGAGGAAGAGGCAGAACCAGAAGACGCCGAAGGTGAAGCTCCCGAGTCGATGGCCGGGGTCGGGCCGGAACCAGAGGTGCTTGAACTGCTTGGTCACCTGGACGTTGCCCCGTGCCCACCGCAAGCGCTGCTTCCACAGCGAGTCGATGCTGCCCGGCTCCTCGGCCCACACCACGGCATTGGGCTCGAAGACGACCCGTCGCCCCGCGAGCTGGGTCTTGAACGTGGTGAACGTGTCCTCGGCCAGCGACGAGGTGTCGATGCGACCCCCGATGGCCTCGATGTTGACCCGGCTGTGGAGCTGGGCGCCGCCCGCCAGGCAGGCCAGCACGCCGAACACGTTCTGGCTCCGACGTGCGGCGGCCTGTGCGGTGATGTATTCGTAGCCGATGAACCGAGTCATGTAGTTGCCCGGCCGACTCCCCTCCTTGATGTAGGCGGTCACCGCACCGACCTCGGGATCGGCCAGGTGCCGGGTCATCTTCTTGAGCGACGGCGGCTCGTAGATGACGTCGGCGTCCATCACCAGGAGGGCCTCCATCCAGTCGTCCTCCAACAGGATGGCCAGACCGTGGTTGAGGGTGTGGGCCTTGCCTTGGCCGCCCTTCTCGCGGCGCATGTGCACCACGTTGCCCGGGTACTCGGCAATCTTGGCCTGGATGACCTTCGGGGTGTCGTCGGTGCTGGCGTCGTCGACCACGCAGATGCGCAGCCGGTCACGTGGGTAGTCGAGGAGCATGAGCCGATCGATGGACGCACCGATGACGGCCTCCTCGTTCCACGCCGGGATGAGGATGGCGGTGCGGGGGAGGTGGTCGCCGACCCTGCCGTAGTGGTTGTGCCTCGAGTGGAGGGCCACCAGCAGGAATTGGTAGGAAGCCGCCAGGAGCGGGACGATCCCGATCATGACGAACAGCACGAGGAGCCACTTGCCGCCGAGGGCGATCCCGTGGAGGAGGATCATGGCGCGGCGGCGAGTTCCTCGGCGCCGACGTTCGTCCGCACCCGCGCATACCGGCCGACCGAGTCACAGTGGTGGCTGTCGCTCCCGGCCACCAGGTGGACGCCCCGGCGGGCCAGGCCCTCGACCAGGCGTGGTCCCGGGCAGCCCCACTTCTCGTTGACCTCGACCAGCGCTCCCGTGGCCCGGGCCCCGGCGGCCAGGTGGTACAGCAGCGTGTCGCTGACGTCGGAGTCGTCGAGCCCGAGCTTGGGCAGGAGGCTGAAGGGATGGGCGACGACCGGCCGCTCGACCCGGTGCATGGCGGCGACCGTGGCCTCCACCAGGGTGGCGGTCACCTCGCCCGGACGGAACTCGCCGGTGAGGAGACCGGCGGCGACCATCGCCGGGGCGACGGGACCCGAGTCGGAAGGGAACTGGTGGTCGGCGATGAGCACGTGGTCGACCAGGTAGGCGTCGTCCGGCAGGTCGAGATGGCCGGCGGTGTCGAGGATCTTGGCCTCGACACCCGACATCACGTGCAGTGGGGCCATAGCGGCAAGGGTGCACACTGCAGCCACCTGGCGGGGGACCCAGTCGGTGTTCCGGCGCACATGGTCGACGAGGCAGAGTGTGGTGAGCCCGACCCGGACGGCGGCGGCCACGTTGTCGGCGGGGGAGCTCGATGCGTCATCGGAGAAGGTGGTGTGGACGTGGTAGTCCTCGTCGAAGGCGAACGTGCCGGTCATCCGGTCGCCACCGTCGGGCGTCCGTGCACGCCGTGGTCGGGACCATCGGCGATCGTCACGAGGTCGTCGAGTTCGACGACCTGGTCGGCCAGGTACCGGACCATGGCCACGGCCCGGTAGGGCACGGATGTCGGCAGCGGGCGCCCCCGGAGGGCGTCGACGGCCAGCCTGGCCATGTCGACGCCGGCGGCGACGGTCAGTGCCAAGGAGCCCGGCACCCGCGGGTTGATCTCGAGTAGCGCCGGTGCACCGTCCCGGTCCCTGCGGACCTGCACGTTGGAGACGAACGGCAGTCCCAGGGCCTCGACGACGGCCACGGCGAACTCCACGAGCTCGGGGTCGAGCACGGTGTAGCCGGCGACCGACACACCCGAGTCGACCCGTTGCCGCACCCGGGGGACGGCGGCGCACACGGTACCGCCGACATCGGCGAGCACGTCCACCGAGTACTCCTCGCCCGGGAGGAACTCCTGGACGATGAGGTCTTCGGTCCGCTCGCGTGTTGCCAGATCGTCGGCCGAGTCGACCACGACGACGCCGCGTGACCCGCTTCCACGCCGCGGCTTGACGATGACTGGATAGTCCCACGAGGCCGGATCGGTCGCGTCGGCCCGCTCGGTGCGCGGCACACGCACGACGTCACGACAGGTCACGGCCAGGGCCAGCTTGTCCAGTGTGAGTTCGAGCACCGAGGACTCCGGGAGCAGCAGGCGGACGCCCTCGGCCGCGAACCGGTCCGCCGACCGGGCGATGGGCTCCAGCTCACAGTCGACCGTGGGCACCAGCAGGTCGATCCGGTGCCGCCGGCACAGCTCGACGACCGCATCGACGAAATCCGGTGACGTCCCCGCCGGGACGATGGCGCGGTCGGACGGGGCCACGAGGTAGAGGCCGGCGGCCCAGGGGTCCATGTCCGCCGCCACGACGGTGATGGTCGGATCGGGTGCCACTGCGTGCAGCACGGCGATGGCGGCCGGGCCGCCTGCGCCGGTCACCAGGATGCGGGTGGGCGTGGACGTGGGGTCAGCTTGCGACATCGACAACTCCTCTGATCGGGACCGGTGCGCCGTGGCGACCCGGGCGTGACATCTCTACGGGGGGTGCGTCCGCGGTGCCCAGCGAAGTGCTGTCGCGGATCACCTCGAGGGCCTCGGCGTGGGTGGCGTGGGCGAACCGTCCCCAGTAGCGGGCCGTGGACCCGACCATGTCGGGGTGCAGGTACGAGCGGTCCGCCTGCGAGGCGAACGCACCGATCGCCTCCAGCTTCCCATCGAGATGGTCGCCGATGGGGACGAACCGGTTCGGACGGAAGTCCACCGTGGCCGAGGGCGCCTGGTAGCACGAGATCCGGGGGACGGACCGGGCCGCCACCATCGTCGCCTCGTGCACGGCCCGGTGGTCCTGGTGGGTGTCGTTGCGTGAGTGGGTGTAGAGCGTCGTGGGACGCACGATGGCGAGGACCCGTTCGATCAGTCCGACCGTCGGGTGCCCCGAGGGGATGCGGGTGTCCTCGAGATCCTCCATGAACAGGCGGGCGCCCAGGAGGCCGGCGGCGAGCTGGGACTCGGCGACCCGCAGGTCGGTGTCGCCCCCTTCGGCCCCACGGCTCATGGTCAGGACGGTGACGGCATGGCCGGCGGTCCCGTGGGCCAGGAGTGCACCGCCCACACCGATCTCGACGTCGTCGGGGTGGGCCCCGATGGCCAGCACCGACTCGACGGGAGCGAGGTCGTCGCGTCGCGTCGATCACCCGGTGGACCGCCACCAGCAGGCTCACGTCGTCGGCCGAGCGCCGGACGGTGGGGACCGTCTCGCCGCAGTCGATGCGTGCCGTGGTGCCGTCGTCCCCGGACAGGGCGGCGACCGGTGTGCCCGGCGCCACGTTGCGCACCTGGCGGAGCAGCTCGCAGCCCCGCCCCGCGGCTGCTTCCGGCTCGACGAGGACCAGGTCGCACCGGTTCGTGAGCAGCCATGCCATCGCCTCGCCCGGATCGGCGGGCAGGTGGACGTCGAAGTCGCCGGGACCGGTGAGCAGGGCGACGACACGGGCGGTGTCGGGATGGGTGGCGAAGACCAGGATGCGCTCCGAGGAGGTGGCGAGGGTGCGATGGCGGGAGTGGGACATCACTCGACCGTCACCGTCTTGGCCAGGTTCCTCGGCTGGTCCACGTTGTGGCCCAGCGAGGCGGCGGTGTGGAGGGCCAACTGCTGCAGGGGCAGCACGGCCAGGAGGGGCTCGAGCATCGGATGGGTGGCCGGCACCCACAGCACCTCGTCGGCGGCCTCGGCGATCCGTCGGTTCCCCTCGGTGGCCACGGCGATGACCCGTGCGCCCCGGGCCCGCACCTCGTGCAGGTTGGAGATCGTCCGTTCCGGCTCGGTGCCGTCGGTGACGATGGCGACGACCGGCGTCCCGGGCTGCATGGGCGCGATCGAGCCGTGCTTCAGCTCGCCGGCGGCGTGGACCTCGGCGGGCACGTAGGCGATCTCGCGCAACTTCAATGCGGCCTCCAGGGCCACCGGCAGTCCGGCCTGGCGGCCGAGGAAGACGACGAACGGAGCGTCGACGAGCGAATCGGCCACCGTGGCCACCGCGCCCGGCCGCTCCAGCAGCCCGGCCATCTTCTCCGGGAGGAGTTCGAGCTCGACCAGCGCCGCCTCGGCCTCGGCACCACCGAGGGCGCAGCGCAGTCCACCGAGCTCGAAGGCGAGCAGCGCCAACAGCGTCACCTGGGTGGTGAACGTCTTGGTGGCCGCCACGCTCATCTCCAGGCCGGCCCGGGTGAGCAGCGACCGGTCCACCTCACGTGTCAACTGGGAGTCGGCCATGTTGGTGATGCCGATCGTGGCTGCGCCGGACGACCGGGCCAGTCGGACGGCGGCCAGCGTGTCGGCCGTCTCGCCGGACTGGGAGATGGCGATGACCAGGGTCCGGTCGTCGACCATCGGCTCGGCGTAGCGCCACTCGCTGGCCACGGCGACCTCGGTGCGCAGACAGGCCCATCGTTCGAACATGGGACGGGCCACCAGTCCGGCGTGGAGGGCGGTCCCGCACCCGACGACGACCAGTCGCTCCACATCGGACAACCGCACGGCGAATTCGTCGTCGATGTCGGCGGCGCGCTCGTCGAGCTCGTCGATCTCCTTGGCCAGGAACGATCCGTGCCCCTCGTGGTCGGCCCGTGTGGTGGGCCGCACGACGGTGAGCTCCTCGCGGTCGACCGGGTGGCCATCCGGGTCGAACACGGCGCACGTGTAGCCGTCGAGGACGACGACGTCTCCGTCCTCCAGCAGTACGAAGCGCCGGGTCTCGGTCAGCACGGCGTCGACGGTCGAGGCCAGGAACTGCTCGCCCTCGCCGATGCCGGCCACCAGTGGGACCTGGTGACGGGTGCCGAACAACACGCCGGGTCGGCGGTCGTCGAGAGCGACCACGGCGAAGTGGCCGTGGAGCTCGGCCACGGTGCGGGCCAGCGTCTCGTGGGGGTCGAGACCGGCATGCTCCTCCATGAGGTGGACCACGACCTCGGCGTCGGTGGCCGACTCGAAGGTGTGACCACGGGCGCACAGTGCGTCGCGCAGTTCGACGAAATTGTCGACGATGCCGTTCAGCGCGACCGCGTACGGGCCGGACTCGCAGCCGACGAAGGGGTGGGTGTTGTCGACCGACACCTGGCCGTGGGTGGCCCAGCGGGTGTGCCCGATGCCGGCCAGGGCCCGGTTGGGGGCGTCATCGGCCACGACGGCGCGGAGGGCGGCGAGGTTGTCCGCGGCGCGACGGCGCTCGAAGCCGTCGGGACCGACCAGGCAGATCCCGGTCGAGTCGTAGCCGCGGTACTCCAGCTGGCCGAGTCCCTCGAGCAGGACGTCGACCGCCTGACGCTCTCCGGTGTACCCGACGATCCCGCACATGTTCCCTGACCTCTCGTGACGCTCGGTGAGGGGCCAGTATGCGGAAGCAGTGTTGCGGGCGGGTTCTGTATCCAGTTGCAACACAAGTGCAGGAATACGGGTATGATCGGCAGATCGCCACCGAATCCGTGGGAGATCGTGAACCTGGGTACGGAAATCGGCTGGTCGACGCCCGGAGCTCGGCTCCCTAGTGCTCCCCGGCCGGACCGGCCCCGAACGACGAATAGGGACGCCCCTCGAGTGCGGCGAGCGCGCGACCCGCTTCCGACTGGAAGGGGCCGATGCCGCCGGGGGCCCACGGACCGACCGACCCCGCGGCGGTCGCGTCCGGAGCCTTGGGTGTGAGACCGAAGCGGGTCCGGACCTCGTCGACGGGGAGGCCGGCCAGGACGAACCAGTCGGTGCGGAGGAAGTCGACGCTGCCATCACACCTCGAACCGCGCAGCATGGCATCGGCCACCCGCACGGCCATTCCGGACTCCGACAGGTGTCCGGGCGAGTACTCGAACAGGCCGGCGCCGGTGCGGAGGTACCCGGTCTCGAAGAGGGAGATGACCAT
>Ga0075520_1000686_pt1 | contig 15336 bp, 10 predicted proteins | sample NGEPerB_FD_75100 | JGI IMG/M metagenome (GOLD analysis project Ga0075520, IMG submission 75100) | Arctic peat soil microbial communities from the Barrow Environmental Observatory site, Barrow, Alaska, USA - NGEE PermafrostAB12-B | ecosystem: Environmental > Terrestrial > Soil > Wetlands > Peat ... | reverse complement strand
GCAGTCGTTTACGCCGGCAAGCCCAACGATGTCGTCAATCTCTACTCGAAGTTGATCGCCGACGGCGGATCGGTCGAGGCGTTGGCTCCGGACATCGCCGCATTGCAGGCCGGTTCCGTTCCGGCCACCCCGGCCAGTCCGCCTGCCATCGGCCGGCCGATCCCGCATGTGGGCGCATCTTCAATATCAGCGACCTCCGCGACTGCCGAAAACGCCGTCAACGAACCGGCTGACACAGCCGCCCTCCGGCTGCGTCTCAAAGCGGCGGAGACGATTTTGCGGGCCCATTCAGACGGTGACGTGCTGGCTCGGAAGATGGAACTGATGCTGGTCGACGAACGACAGCACGTTCAAGTCAGCGGCCAGGAATTCGCCTACGGTGGCGAATTGGGGCGGATCCAGGAGGTCGGGATTTCGGACGCCGAGGGTCAGGCCCGCACCTGGTTCACCACCGCCGAACCTGTCATCGTCCGTCTGCTCGCCGAGGCTTATGAGGATCTTCCGGAACCGATTTTCGCCTTGACGGTTAAGAACATGGCCGGGGTGGAGATCTACGGAACTAATACACTCTACAGCGGGCAACCGGCGCGGCCGATCCAGGCTCACGAACGGCGTGAAGTGACCTTCGCCTTTGACCTCGACCTCCTGCCCGGGCATTATTTCCTCTCTTTCGGCTTCACCCACTTCATCGGTGAAGAGTTGGTCGTCATCCACCGCCGTTATGACGCGATTCGGGTCGAAGTTCACGGCGTCGACCGGAGTTTCGGCATCGCGAATCTCAAGGCGGTGATCGGTTCGCGGACATTGTCGGCGGATGGTGCGCAGCGCGACGCGGGTCTATGATCATCTACCGCCACGGTGAAGCCGTCGTTACCTTGCAGGCCGGAGATCTTTGGACTGCCGGTCCGGTGGCGGACGTCTATCGAGACACGTCCGCTGAAGAACTTTGGGCGATCGTGCGTGAAGTGGAAGACGGCACTCCTTGGCGCGAGGCGGTCGCCCGGCACTATGCGAAAAGCCAGCCGTGGCTCTGCCGGATTGTCACGGCGCCGTCGCGCGATCTCTTTTTCCGGCTCTTTCCGCCCCCGGCTGGATCCCGCGTGCTGGATATCGGTGCGGGATGGGGACAGATTTCGCTGCCCCTCGCCCGCACCTTTGAGGTTACCGCGCTGGAGCCCACGCCGGAAAGGCTGGCTTTCATCCGCGCAGCCGCCGCGCAGGAGGGGGTGGACGGCCGGCTCGGTTATATCCAAGCCGGCCTTTTCGACATCGAATTCGTCACCCAATTTGACCTCGTCACCTGCATTGGCGTGTTGGAATGGGTGCCGAAATTCCGGGCCGGGGATCCTCGCGTGTTGCAGGTTGACTTTCTCCGGCGCGCGCGCGCGGTGCTGAGCCCCGGCGGGTGTCTGGTGGTGGGGATCGAGAACCGGCTCGGTCTCAAATACCTGTTGGGAGCGCCGGACGACCATCTCGGTGCGGCCGGAGTGACGGTCTTTGATGCCGAGCTCGCCGCACGCAAGTGGCTGGCCCGCTCCGGCCAGGTCCTGCGGAGCTTCACGTTCACCCGCACCGAATTGACGGGGCTGTTGACCGAGGCCGGATTTGACAACATCAAATTGTTCGCCGCGCTGCCCGACTACAAGCTGCCCGAATACATCATCCCCCTCGACTCCGCCCCGGGGCTAGACCGGTTCTTTCTGGAGGGCAACTTCGTTCCGGAACACAACGGCGCCGACGGAAGATTGCTAGACATCCAGGATGAACTCCGGTCTCACTATCGATCCCTGGCGCAGCTCGGGATCAGTCAGGCTTTCGCGCCCAGCTATTTCGTCACCGCCTCATGAACCCCGACATCGAGTCACCCTCCGATGATCAGATCCTTTCCGCGTTGGTCGAAGCCCAGCTTGTCTCGCCCACCGCCGCGGTGCAACTACAGCGCTATCCCCCGAATTTCACCCGCAAAGACGAACGCCAAAAAATGGCTTTCCGGGTCTGGGTCGGTGACGGGATCGGTTTTCATCTGACGGTCGGCGCCGCGCTTGACCAGCTTCATCGGCGAACCGAGGCATTCGCCCAAGCGCATCCGGAGATCGCCTGCAAACCGCTCTTCTTCGTTCGCGCCCACGATCTGGATTTCTTCGGCCAGGAATATTTTGGCCAGGACAACCTGGAAGACGGCCTGCGACAGAAGCGGATCGATGAGCAGGGTTGGCAGGCGGGGGTGATGACGATCAAGGCGCAGCTTCGCGCCCGTTCACAGCCGTCATCTCTGCCGAGTGTTCTGGAAGAAATCAACGCCCTGGAACAGCGCCTTCTCTCACTGGAATGGTTCTCTTTACTCGATCAGACCCTGCTCCGTTCGGAGGTGTTTCCCGTGATTCGTCAGCGCGCCACCGAAGCGACGCGGCGCGCCACCTGGACCAACGGCGATTTTGTTGCCAGGAACATCCTGTTCGACGGCCAGGGGCGGTTTCGCCTGATCGACTGTGAATTTGCCGCGCCAACGCACTTTGAGGAAATCGATTGGTTCCGCCTGCAACATTTCTCGACGATCCCGCCGTCCGTGAATTTGGTCGAGCTTTCGGGGTACCCGACATGGCCAAAGTGGCTGGAGGTTCTCGGTTGGCTGCAGCACGCCCTCAGGCTGAGTGAGATCTGCATTCCCAATGCGATCACTCAAGATCTCCAGCTTATCGCGGATCATCTGGCCCCGCTGCTGCAATCCGATTCCCTTCTCGCCAGACGATCTGTCTTGTTCAACGCCTTCGGCCGCGAACCGGCCTCCATTTCCGCGCCCGGAGCCGCTCTGCCGACCGCGCAGCTATTTTGGTCCAAATACACCGGGTACTCTGAGGAACAATCGGTACGCCAGCCGCTGCGATCACTTGACGCCTGGACGGAGCTGAGCTTCGATCTGCCCGCCCTGCCGGCAGCCAGTGTCTTGCGCTTCGATCCCAGCGACTGCCCCGGTTTGATTGAGATCTCGAGGATTGTGATCGAGCAACCGACCGCTGAAGCCACCCCGAACGGCCCCGACGAGATCGCCAGCCTCCTGGAGTCCGGCGCCGGCTTGGTCGCCGAAGGAGATTGTGTCGCTTTGGCGAATTCGACTCCGCTCCGGTTCCTGATCTTCGGCAACGATCCGATCCTGAAACTTCCGCCCATTCCGGCAGCAGCCGCCGGCCGCGCTGCCCGCTTGAAGGTCAGTCTGCGTCTCACCCTGCACATCCCGACGAAGGCTTGGGAAGAAGCCATGCACGACCAACAGCTGAGCTTCTTCCGCGTGGCCGGACAGGGGCAAGAGGTGCGCCTTAAGATGGAGGCGGAGATTGCATCGCTCCGCCAAAGATTGGGCGAGGAACGTGAAAAATTCCGGCAGGCCACAGAGGCGGCGCAGGGCCTCGAGGCCGCGCTCGCCGCGTTGCGGCGGGAGCGGGACGAATTCGTCGAGAGCCTGCACGCGCAGAATGCCGCCCTCCTCGATTTTGAGCATCGCTCCGTCGAGGCGGCGGGAGAGTTCAAGCGGCTGGAAGAACGCCTCGATGGCGCGACGCAGCTGACCCAGGATCTGCGGGCCAGGCTCACCAAGTCCGAGCAGCAATTCGCGGACGAAACCCTGCTTCGCCGCGGCAAGGAGGCTGAACTGGCTCGACTCCGGCAACGGTTGTTGGTGCGGCTCGACGCCGTGTTCCGCCGCGACAAACCGGGCCGTTGAATCTTAATCCCGATGAATGTACAGTCCTTCCGATCCGACCGACGCCGACGGAACGTGGCGACCCCTCCCTGCATCCTGGCCGAGAGCAACTGCCGGGCTTCGGTCGATGACGGCATCCGAACTCGGATCGCGCCTCGCACCCTCCGGCCGGAGACAATGAACTGAAGTCTCAGATTGCTGAAAACCATGCCGCCGCTTATTGCCCCGAAGGACACCCTGCTGCTTGCCTTCAATCTCCCGCAATTCCACCCGATCCCGGAGAACGACGCATGGTGGGGAGCTGGATTTACCGAGTGGACCAACGTTTCGCGCGGTCGGCCCTTGTTTCGCGGACACTATCAGCCCCATCTGCCGGCGGATCTGGGGTTTTATGATCTGCGCGTGCCGGAAACCCGCGCCCACCAGGCGACGCTCGCCCGCGAGGCCGGTCTGACCGGCTTCATCTACTTTCACTACTGGTTCAACGGGCGCCGCCTGCTCGACACGCCGGTAAACGAGATTCTTCGCCTCAAACAGCCGGACTACCCTTTCTGCCTCTGTTGGGCCAACGAACCGTGGAGCCGGAACTGGGACGGGCAGAACCAGGCAGTACTCATGCCGCAATTGTATTCGCCCGAGGACGATCTCTGTCACATCGAATGGTTGCTCCAAGCCTTCAGCGATGAGCGGTACATCAAGATTGACGGTCGACCGCTCTTCCTGATTTACCGGCCATCACAGCTGCCGGACATCCGCGGGACCGTTGCGCGGTGGCGCGAAGCGGCGGAGCGGCGCGGATTCCCCGGCCTTTTTCTTGGCGCCGTCCGCGCTTTCCCGGAGGAATTCTCCGACCCGGCAGGTTTCGAATTGGACGCTTCGGTCGAGTTTCGGCCCAATGGGATCGACTGCGGCGACCGACTCCGGTCGGATGACCCGCTGGATATCGGCTACCGCCTTCACCGGGTATGGGACTATTCCCAAATGGTGAGCAGCGCCCTCGCGCTGCCAATCCCCGACTACCCCTTCTTCCCGGGCGTATGCCCGTCGTGGGACAACAGCGTCCGCCGAAGCGCCGGCGGCGTGATTTTCCGCGAGGCGACTCCGGAAAAATACGGGACGTGGCTGCGCGAGGTGCTCATGCGGGAAACGCTGCGCTCGCAGCAGCCAAGCATCGTAGTGGTCAATGCGTGGAACGAGTGGGCCGAGGGCAATCATCTGGAACCCTGCCAGCGCTGGGGCCACGGCTATCTGGCCGCCACCCGGGAAGCGATCGACCGGGCCCGGTCCCATCGTGACGGCGTCGCGAAATTGCGTCAGAGACAGGTCGTGGCGGTGGATCCAGAATTCCGCTTGCTGGGTAACGTGGACGAAAGGAGTTCCGCGTCGGGCCGGTTGCTCCTGCGCGGCTGGTGCGTCGAAGCCGAGTCGCTGGTCCCCCCGGAGATATTGCTCTTTGCTGTCCGCCAGGAGGACGGCCGATTCATTCTGTTGTCCCCGGTCAAACATCAGCGCCTCGCCCGGACGGATGTCGTGCAGGCACTTGGCGCACCCCAGGTTTTGACCTCCGGATGGGCCGGACAGGTCCCGCTGAGCGACGACCACGCGGATCCAACGAGAATCCAAGTTCTCGCATTTCGAACCCGAGACGGCGCGGCGGCATGTCTCCCCGGTTAGGGCGGCCGAGCTGTCAGACCGATGAACATCAAATGGAATATTGAAGCAGCGGGACGGGTGGGCCCTGACGGCGACTGGTTGTTCATCAAGGGCTGGGCCTTCGCCGAATCCGGCGCCGCCTTGACCGCCATCCGGCTGGTCCGCCACCACCGCGCCATTTTGGGATACTATGGTGTCCCGCGTCCGGACGTGGTGAAAGCATTCGGCGGAGACTCAAATCGGTTGTTCAGCGGGTTCTCGTTCTTGGAGCCGCGGAGTGACACCTTGCTGCCAGGCTCGATCGAAGTGGAAGACCGCGAGGGACACTGGCATAAGATCACAGACCTGACATCCGCCCAACATCTGCCCCTCCTGCCGGCGACCGCCGCGGGAGTTGAATTGAGCCCCTTGAACTCCCCGGGCCAGCCCCTGTCGGCGAAGCGGATCGGGGCCGGCATTGGCGGATCCGAGACCGGACCCGTACTGTTCATCAGCCATGATTTCGCCTCCGCAGGCGCGCAACTGCTGCTGTTGCGCATGCTGCAGTGGCTGCGGGCAAATGGCAGTTTCCGTTTCGAGATCCTGGTCGCCGTGCCGCGGAGCGTCGCGACCCATGCCTCGGACGCGGAAAAACACGTCCTGGCCGGTTTCGAAGCCTGTGCCCCGGTGCACTTCCTGTCGGATCTGACGCAGGCTCCAGAGAACCTCCCGCTCATCCGCGACAATTACTACCAGCTGATCTACGCCAACACCTCCACGCTCGGGTGGATGCTGCCCAGTCTTCGGCCCTTCTCGTGCCCGGTCATCTCCCACGTTCATGAGCTGGGATTTTGGATCGAACGGCGCACCGGAATGCCGATATTCGAACGGCAAATGGCCCACAGTGACCGCATCATCGCCTGCTCCACTCCGGTCCGGGATTACCTGATCCGGGACGCCGGGGTGCCGCCGGAGAAGCTGGTGGTCATCCATGCGTGCGGGTCGATGGAGCGGGCCCGGAAAGCTCGTCAAGACTACTCCAGGGAAACCGTTCGGCGCGAACTTGGCATTGCGGCCGAGACTTTCGTGGTGGCGGCGTGTGGCACGTTTGACTGGCGCAAAGGAGCCGAGCTCTTCGTGCCGATCTGCGTGGCCCTCGGACGCAAACTGGTCGGCCGGGACTTCCGGGCGATGTGGATTGGCGATTATGGCAGCCCGTTGATCCGGGATCAGTTTGCCCATGAAGTTAAGATCGCCGGGTTGGTGGGCAAGGTCGAGCTGCTCGGCCCGCAACGTGAGCCGCTCCGACTGATGCTGGCCGCCGACTGTTTTGCCCTGCCCTCTCGTGAAGATCCCTTTCCGCTGGTGATGCTGGAAGCGGGAACCCTGGGACTGCCCGTCGTCGGCTTCCAGGATTCCGGCGGGGTGACCGAGTTTGTCGGCGACGAAGCGGGACTCGTGGTACCCTATCTCGACATCGAGGCTTTTGCCGGCGCGCTGAGCCGGCTGGCCGGCAACCCCGCGACCGCGCAGCGGCTCGGGAATGCCGCCCGACAACGCGCGACGCAGCTCTTCGACGAGGAGGTGTCGTTTCGCCGCATTGTCGAACTCATCCGGACCACACGGACCGACGCTTCCGCACGATCCTGACGCTCGTCACCCTTCGGCCCCCGTCCTGACTTTCCCGATGCCCAAAGTCTCCGTCATCGTTCCCAATTACCGTCACGCCCCATATCTCACCTGGCGCATCGATACCGTTTTGAACCAGACGTATCGCGATTTCGATCTGTTGATTCTCGACGATGCCTCGCCCGACCATTCCCGCGAAGTCATTGAGCGTTACCGCGGGCGGAAGGCGCTGCGGATTCATTACAGCGACACCAACAGCGGTTCAGTTTTCCACCAATGGGAGAGCGGAGTCCGGATGACCGACAGCGACTACGTCTGGATCGCCGAATCGGACGATTGGGCGGAGCCGGAATTCCTGGCCCGGCTGGTGCCCGTGCTCGACGCCCACCCGGAGGTCGGAATCGCCTACTGCCAGTCGTGGATCGCCGACCAGGAATCCAAGGTCACGGGCCACGCCAGCTGCTGGACGGACGACCTCGATGCCGCGCGCTGGAAAAGCGATTTTGTGGCCTCCGGCCGCGAGGAAATCGTCCGCTTTCTCCTGACCAAAAACACCATTCCGAACGCCAGCGCCGTGCTGCAGCGGCGCAGCGTGCTGGCGAAAGTCCGGCCGATTGACGCCTCGTTCCGCCTGTGCGGCGACTGGATGCACTGGATCCGCATGTTGGCGGAGGCCGACGTGGCCTTTGTCGCCGAGAACCTGAATTTTTGGCGCTTGCGATCGTCCAATGTCCGCACCGCTCCGCCCGGGGTGCTGGAGTGGCAGGAAGGAGAGCGGGTCCTTTGCTGGGCCTGCGACCGGCTCGGAATCGACGAGGCCGGGCGCAATCGTGTGTTGCTTGCCTTCCTCCGCCGCTGCTGGCAGTGGCAACGGGAATACCTGGAAGCTCTGCCCGCCGAAGCCCGGCTGCAGGGCTGAAGGCGATCCGGATGACAACACTTTCTCAGCGGTTCCGGCGTCCCACGATGGCGTCACTAACTGCCCGCCCAGGGTAAAGACGTCGACTGGATCGGACATCGAACCGACTGGAGCTCGCCGGCTCTGCCCCTCCCAACCCCGATCCCGGTCCAATTGCTATCCACCATGTCCTCCTACTCGATTCCTCTCAGAATTCCGTTGCGCTCCCTGGCCGGCCCATTCTTCTGCGCGCTCTTTCTGCTCATCTGGTGCTACGGATCCTCGCTTTTCTTCTTCACGATGGGCACCGACGAAGAGCTTCGTTTTGCCAGCGGCTGGACGCAGAACACCGCGTGGCTGGCCGACGGCCGCTGGGCGATCTACCTTCTGAAATTCGTCTTCGGCTCATTCGTCATCAATCCGTTTTATACCGCCATTCTCGCCGCCCTGGCCCTTGCGGCCGCCGCGGCCGTCACCCATCACTCGCTGTTGGCGGCCGCCGGCCGGCTGGGCGAGGCCACCGGTTGGTCCGGTCTGGTCCTTCCCGCCTTGCTCACCACCTCCCCGGTTTTCGCGTTCGTCCTGACTTTTTCGACTTTTGATTCGGAAATCGGTGCCGCCATCTTGCTCGCCGTCGCGGCCGCCGTGTGCTCCTTCAACACCCTTTTTGGACCCCGGCGGCATCTGGCCCAGTTGGGAGCCACGATTTTGTTGCTGCTGGCGTTCTCGGTCTACCAGCCGATGCTGATCGTCTGGGGCCTGCTCACGACCGCCTTGCTCCTGGCGTATCTCGTGTTTCATCCGGACACCGAGCGGCCACCGCTGGCGTTCCGCCGCCTCGCGTATCTCGCGGCTGCCCCGCTGCTCGCGCTGGCCGCGGACAAGCTGGTCAAGACGGTGGTGGCTCTGTCCGTCAGGCCCAACGGCTATGTCGAACAGTTTTTCGGTTGGGGCCGCTCGTCTCCGCCACAAGTTGTTTCCGGCCTGCTGACCTTCTGGCACGGCATCCTCTCCGGTACGTCCTTTTCCGCGGGATTCGGCTGGCGCCTCGGACTGGCGCTGGTGGCGGTGGCGCTTGCCTACTTGGTGGTCAGGGCGGTGCGCAGCCCCCAACCGATCACAGCGTTGCTGCTGACCGGTGCGCTGGGCATCCTTCCCTTCCTGCTGTCGTTCGCGCTGGGCGGACCGATCCCACTCCGTACTCTCTTCCCCTTCTCCTTCGCCCTGGCGCTGCCCCCGTTCCTCCTTTACCTCGGGCCGCCGCGCGCTCCGGCCCGCGGGTCTCTAGTCGGCATCGCGCTGTTCATCGCGGTTTTGAACGCCCAGTGGATCAATCATGCGTTTGCCTCCGATTACCGCCGGTATACGTTCGACCGGTTCGTCGGCGAGCAGATCGGTCTCCGGCTCTCCACGCTGCGCGCCGACCAAGGGCCTGCCCAACTCACCGTCGCGGTCGTCGGCGCAATCCGGGCGGACGCGAAGGTCTTCGGTTTTAAACAGGAAACGATCGGCGTCTCCTTGTTCGAATGGGAGGGTGGAAACCCGTACCGGATCACGGCTTTCTTGCAGGCCCTCGGATTCACCTTTGTGACCGGACCGACCCATGCGCAAATCAAACAGGCCATCGAAGCCAGCCGAGCCCTCCACCCTTGGCCCGCCACTGACAGCGTGAAACTGACGGGTGACTTCGTCGTTGTGAAGCTGTCCGACGCCACGCCGGAACAAATTGCCAAATACGGCCAATAATCGGTAAGCTCGACCTTGGACCTGTCGCAGCCGGCGCGGCGTCTTCCAGCCGCCGGGCGCGGACCCCCATACTCCGATCCTCGCATGAAGGCCATCAACGACCTGCTCCGGCACAACGCCTCCATCGCTCCCCTGATCTCGCAGGCTGTCGACCGCGTGATCGCCCGTGGCTGGTATATCCTCGGTCCGGAGGTGCAGGCTTTTGAGCAGGCGTTCGCCGTCCACTGCGGGACGGCCGGCTGCGCCGCCGTCGCCAACGGCACGGATGCACTGGAGCTGGCCTTGCGGGCACTGGGGGTGGCCGCGGAAGGCGAGGTGATCACCGTCGCGAACGCCGGCGGCTATTGCACGGCGGCGATCCTGGCGATCGGAGCGCGGCCGGTCTACGTCGATATCCAGCCGGACATGATGACGCTCGATCCGGCCTTGCTTCCTGCGGCCTGCTCGGCTCGGACCAAGGCGATCGTCGTCACGCATCTCTACGGCCGCATGGCGGACATGCCGCGGGTCCTCGAGTTTGCCGCTGCCGCCGGCGTGCCGGTGCTGGAAGACTGCGCCCAGGCCCATGGCGCCTCTCAGCACGGCCGGCGCGCGGGATCTTGGGGTCGCGCGGGCGCGTTCAGCTTCTATCCCACGAAGAACCTCGGGGCACTCGGCGATGGCGCCGTGGTGGGCAACGATCCGGCAGTCCTGGCCCGCGTCCGCCAGCTCCGGCAATACGGGTGGGGACGGAAATACGAGAGCGAACTCCGTGGGGGACGCAACAGCCGGCTCGATGAATTGCAGGCCGCGATCCTGTTGGCGAAGTTGCCGTTCCTCGATGGTTGGAATGCACGGCGGCGGAGCATCTCCGCCCGTTACCGGCAGCGGATCACGCATCCGTTGGTGACATGCCCGCCCGCGGCCGGCGACGATTTTGTCGCGCATCTGTTCGTGGTCCGAGCCAAACAGCGGGACGCCTTGCGCCGGCACCTGGCTGCGGCCGGGGTGCCGGCCGACGTCCATTACCCCATTCCCGACCATCGTCAGGCCGCCTGGCCGGATCTTGCGCCATCGGCGGCGCTGCCCGAGACCGAGCGCGCGGCCCGGGAAGTCCTCACCCTTCCCTGCTTTCCCGAAATGGACGAATCCGAGGTCGACCTTGTCTGCGCCGCGGTCAACGATCGGAGCCCCTGAAACGCGATGTACTCCCTGGTGATCCCCGTTTTCCGCAATGAAGAATCCCTCCCGGATTTGTTGGTCGCCCTAGCCGATCTCAACCGGCGCCTCACCGGCAGTCTGGAGGTCGTTTTTGTCGTCGATGGCAGCCCCGATCGCTCTTTCAGCCTGCTGGCGGAGCGCCTGCCGGCGTCCGGACTGCGCTCCAAACTGCTGCTCCTCTCACGCAATTTCGGCTCGTTCGCCGCCATTCGCGCCGGGCTGGCGGCGGCCAGCGGGGAGTATTTTGCCGTGATGGCGGCCGATCTCCAGGAACCGCCTGAGCTTGTCGAGCGGTTCTTTTCCATCCTTTCCGCCCGAGAAGCCGACGTCGTGTTCGGAACCCGAGAATCGCGTTCCGATCCCTGGATTTCGCGCGCCGCGTCCCGGGTCTTCTGGAGCCTTTACCGGAAACTGGTGGTGCGGGAGATGCCTGGAGGCGGGGTCGACATCTTTGGATGCAACCGCGAATTCCGCGATCAGTTGCTCCAATTGCGCGAGTCCCATTCCTCGCTCGTCGCGCTGGCGTTCTGGCTTGGCTTCCGCCGCCAGTCGGTCGCGTACACCCGCCGGACGCGACGCCACGGCCGGTCGGCCTGGACGTGGCGGAAAAAGGTGGATTACCTGCTGGACAGCGTCTTCGCCTTCACCGATCTGCCCATCCGCCTGTTGATGGGAACGGGCGCGCTCGGGATCGCCGTCAGTATTGGCCTCGGCTTGCTGATCCTGACGCTGCGTCTGCTCGGGGACATCCCGGTGCCCGGGTATGCCGCAACGGCCCTGTTGATCACGTTCTTCGGCGGGCTCAATATCTTCGGCATCGGCCTTGTCGGATCCTATGCCTGGCGTACCTACGAGAACTCCAAGTCGCGCCCCCTGGCCATCGTGATGCGGGAAGTATCTTATCCGCCCGGCGAACGGCTGGGCTCCGACCCAAAATCCCCATGAACTACTTCGTCCATCCCAACGGCCTGTGCGAAACGACGCACGTCGGCGAGGGCACGCGAATCTGGGCCTTTACCCATGTCCTGCCCGGCGCGCACCTCGGCGCCAACTGCAATGTGTGCGATCACGTTTTCATTGAGAACGCTGTCGTGGTTGGCGATCGCGTAACCATCAAGAGTGGCGTCCAACTCTGGGACGGCGTCACCCTGGAGGACGACGTTTTCGTCGGTCCAAATGCAACGTTCTGCAATGATCCCTTCCCCCGAAGCCGAAAACCGCCCGCGGTGTTTTCAAAGACCCGGGTCTGCCTGGGGGCCTCGATCGGGGCGAACGCCACGATTTTGCCCGGCATTTCCATCGGCCGCAACGCGATGGTGGGCGCGGGTGCGGTGGTCACGCGGGATGTCCCTCCCAACGCTATCGTGTGGGGAAATCCGGCCCACGTTACGGGATACGTTGATTCTAGTTCGCCAGCAGCAGTCCGCGCCCCGGCCGCCCGACGACCGGAGCTGATCAGCTCTCAGGTCCGCGGCGTCATTCTGCACGAGCTGCCGTTGATCGACGACATGAGGGGAAACCTCTCATTCGCGGAGTTTGAACGTACGGTCCCCTTTCCGTGTCGGCGGTATTTTGTGATTATCGATGTTGCGAGTCAGGAGATCCGTGGGGAACACGCTCACCGCACCTGCCATCAGTTTCTGGTTTGCCTCCAGGGCAGCTGCTCGGTGGTGGCGGATGACGGGATCAGGCGCCAGGAATTTGTTTTAGACACCCTGACAAAAGGCCTTTATCTCCCCCCGATGGTCTGGGGGATCCAATACAAATATACCGCGGACGCGATCCTGCTGGTCTTTGCCTCCCATTATTACGACCCGAACGACTATATCCGTGAATATGACGCTTTTGTCGCTGAGGCCCGCGGCGTCCAGCCCCGGAACGCCGGCCCCGGGATTGCGCCGGCAACGGCTCAAGCCCCAAGGTGAAACGGCCTTTCCCGGGAACGCGGGCTGGGCCTTGATGGAGGTAGGAGCGTGAAGCGCCTCTACTTGCGCGCAGTGCTGGCGTTGCTGCGCTCGGCTCGCTTTTGCGCCGGAGCGAACACGGGGATCGTCTTCCTCGTCCTGACGTGTTTTGGCCTGGCTTGCCTGTATGCCCATATGATGCGCAGCGTGCTCGCCGCGCTGCCGTTTTATGACGAGATGTGGAAGCTCGATGTCATTACCGCCCCATCGATCCTTGAACGAATCCAGACTTTGCCCACTCCACTTGCTCCGGGATGGGCTTGGCTGACCTGGCTTCTGCTGCGCCTGATTGGGGGAGAACCGGTCCTGGTCGCGCGGTGCCTCAGTGCGATCTGGATCCTCCCCGCGATCCTGTTGCTCCAAGGATCATTGGCCGCAGCGGAAGAATCCAAGAAGCAACGCGTGATGCTCCTCTGTGGCGCGGCGTTCATCGGATTCTGTCGTCCCATGCAAAGCGCCCTGTCTTACCTGAATCCCTATGTTTTCGAGGTCTGCTCTTCGGTCGCGATCGTCGTACTCTCCGCCCGCTGGACCTCACTCGGAGCGAAAGGCCGGACGGCCACGCTCGTGCTTCTTGCCGCCACTCCCGTCTTTTCCTTCTCCCCCATGTTCTTCCTTCCGGCCGCTTACGCGACGTTGCTGCTCCGCTCCCCGAACGGCAGATGGCGTCTCGCAGCCGGCCTCTCGCTTTTCGCCTGCGTCGCCCTTGCGGCAGTCCTCGTGCTGCGAGTTTACGGCACAACCAAGGCTCCCAACCTGAGCGCGCTGCAGGACTTTTGGGGCGCTGATATGGTTCAGCACTCGCCGGCGACGCTGCTGCGAGTGTTACGGAACTTCCCGATCGAATTATCCAAGTCCCTGCTTCCCGTTCAGCTCGTGCCCGTGGCCGACAAAGCCGCCTCCGCGCTCGCCGCCGTCGTGTTCGGCTTTGCCCTGCTCGGTATATTCGTCCTCTGGCAGACCAGCCGGCATTGGACAGTTTGCCTGTTTTCAGCCTCAGCGATTGCATGTGTTGCCGCCTATCTGCAGCCATGGCCTCTCGCCTTCGCCATCCCACTCAACCGGATCAACCTTGCCCCGTTATGGCCATGGTATTTCGCTTTTGCCATCGGCGTTGCGCGACTCATTGAACCCCTTTTTGGCCGGCTTCGTCGCTTCCCAATCCTGCCGTTCCTTGCCGTGATTGCCGCTCTCTCACCGTCCTTTACTCCCTATCCTCCGCCTGATGATCCTGACCGTGAGATATTTACGGCCATTCGCGACCACATGGCCAACAACGGCGCTGGCAAGAATCTCGTGATTCCGCTGCACTATTCGACGGTCCCATATGCCAACTATCTCCTCGTCAACCGGCTGCCGGACCATTTCAAGGTGATCGACATCTCGCCGCGGACTCCTGCCTTCCAACGTCTCAAGGAACTGCCGTTGATCGTCTCCCAGAATTCCCCCACCGACGCGGTCTGGATTATCATTCCCCATTTCTTCCGCAGTGAAACCATGAAATCCGACCTGGATAACCTGGCGCTGACCGGATTCCAGCTCCACCAGACATTCTCTTCCAGCGGGTGTGATATCCGCGAATACCTCCCTGGCGGGGGGAGCGCATCGCGAGTCCCGCCCGCCGCCTGATCGAGCCCGCGACCCTTCGCTCGTCCATGCAACGCATCTTCGTAACGGGCGCCGCGGGCTTTATCGGCAGCAATCTCGTCGACCGGCTCCTCGCCGACGGGTTGAGAGTGGTCGGCTGGGACAACTTCTCGACCGGACAGGAAGAGTTTCTCGAGGGTGCGCTCCGGCAGTCCGCCTTTGCGCTGATCCGGGCCGATAACCTCGACCTGCCCACCCTGGTCGCGACGATGCGGGGTTGTGATTTCGTTTTTCATCTGGCGGCGAACGCCGACGTCCGTTTCGGCACCGACCATCCGCGCAAGGATCTTGAACAGAATACCATTGCCACCTTCAATGTGCTCGAGGCTATGCGCGCCAACGGCATCAAACGAATTGCCTTCTCCTCGACCGGATCCATCTATGGTGAGGCGTCCATCATTCCGACGCCCGAAGACGCGCCGTTCCCCGTCCAGACTTCGCTTTATGGCGCCTCCAAGGTCGCCAGCGAGGGCTTAATCTCAGCCTACGGCGAGGCTTTCGGTTTTGAGAGCTATATCTTCCGCTTTGTTTCCATCCTCGGCGAACGCTACACGCACGGTCACGTGTTCGATTTCTATCGGCAGCTCCTTCAGCATCCCAGCTACCTGGATGTTCTTGGCGCCGGCAGCCGTGCCACGGCGGGTAACATGGAGCATGGCGTCAATGCAGTCCTGCACGTAAAGATAGCTCTTCCGTTGGGTGCCGTCGCCAAGGACATCAAGGTGATCGGGGTGTTGGAGGAGCTGTCTGTAAAAATCGAACACGTGGCCGTGCGTATAACGCTCACCAAGGATGGAGACGAAGCGAAAGATGCGGCTATCCATGCCAAAACCTTCGCCATAGGCCGCAATCAGACCTTCTCCTGCCAGCTTCGACGCGCCATAGAGCGAGGTCTGAACGGGGAATGGCGCATCTTCCGACGT
>Ga0075520_1000685_pt1 | contig 15339 bp, 7 predicted proteins | sample NGEPerB_FD_75100 | JGI IMG/M metagenome (GOLD analysis project Ga0075520, IMG submission 75100) | Arctic peat soil microbial communities from the Barrow Environmental Observatory site, Barrow, Alaska, USA - NGEE PermafrostAB12-B | ecosystem: Environmental > Terrestrial > Soil > Wetlands > Peat ... | reverse complement strand
TATCCAATAGGCAGCACCACTCTCATCTTTGCCCGGTCGCCAGTCCATCTCGTCCAGCGCACCTGCCGCCTGCTTGCGCACATTGCAGTCGCCATCCTCAAGCGCGACCATGAGCGCAGCGACGGCGGGCGTGCCGATTTTGACCATCGCACCTACCGCCGCCGCGCGCACCTCCCAATCGCCGTCCTTGAGTGCGGTGCTGAGCGGCGCGACCGCGCGGGCATCGCCAATCCTCCCCAGCGCCTGTGCCGCCGCCCTGCGCACAAAGTATGGGCTATCCTTGAGCACGGCGACGAGCGGCGCGACGGCGGGCGAACCAATTTCGATACACTTATCCCATCCTTCTTTAACTGCCCAGTAGGCAGCAGCAATCTCATCTTGGCGTGGTCGCCAGCCAATCTTGTCCAGCGCATCTGCCGCTGCCCCGCGCACACCGAAGCTATCTTGGAGCGCGGCGATGAGCGGCTCGACCGCGCGGGCATCGCCAATCCTCCCCAGCGCATCTGCCGCCGCATGGCGCACATTACTATAGTTGTCCTTGAGCGCGGCGCTAAGCGGATCGACGGCGCGGGCGTCCCCAATCTTCCCCAGCGCCGCTGCCGCCACGCGGCGCACACTGGCATCCTTCTGGTAGCCCAGCGCATTGATCAACCCCTTCACATCGCGCTTGGCTTCCATCTTGCCTACATTGGGTGGGCCAAAGAGTCCCATGGCTTTCCCTCCTTTCGGAATTCGCTCAACATGAGTACAAGCCGTTGACCGTCATTGACATAAACATTTGTGATAAATCACGCCACATCCCGAGTTAGCAGTGAAGGTCAAGTCAGACCGGAAAAGCAACACCAATGCCGCCATTGTCTGTGTGATCGGTGTGAGCACAGTCGCTAGAATCGCTCGTTGTCTTGTCATTGTGGCCTGCAGAGATACCGCCTCGCTGAACCAGTATGAGCTGCTTGTGAGCCTCGTCCAGAAGATTGGATTGGTAGAGCTTCACAAGCGAAGTGGCAGCTGCCTGACGCACCGACCATTGTTTATCCCCAACCTGTCCGAGTGCGGCGATGAGCGGCCCGACGGCAGGCGCTCCAATTTCAATACACTTATCCCATCCTTCTTTGACTACGAAATAGGCAGCACCACTCTCATCTTGGCTTGGTCGCCAGCCAATCTTGTTCAGCGCATCTGCCGCCCCCTGGCGCACATCCCTGTCGCTATCCTGGAGCGCGGCGATGAGCGGATCAACAGCAGGCATGCCGATTTTGACCAGCGCACCTGCCGCCTTCTGGCGGACATCGCTGTCCTGGAGCGCGGCGATGAGTTGCTCGACAGCGCGGGCGTCGCCAATCTGCCCCAGCGCATCTGCCGCCACCTTGCGCACATCCCTGTCGCTATCCTTGAGTGCGGCGATAAGCGGGTCAGCAGCGCGGGCATCCCGAACCTTCACCAGCGCATCTGCCGCCGCCTCGCGCACATCCCAGTCGCTATCCTTGAGTGCGGCGATAAGCGGACCCACAGCGCGGGCGTCGCCGATTTTGATCAGCGCATCGGCCGCTGCCCCGCGCACACCGCTGTTGCTATCCTGGAACGCGGCGATGAGCGGCGCGACCGCGCGGGCATCGCCAATCCTCCCCAGCGCATCGGCCGCTGCTCCGCGCACACCTCTGTCGCTATCCTGGAGCACGGCGACGAGCGGCGCGACGGCGGGCGAACCAATTTCGATACACTTATCCCATCCTTCTTTAACTGCCCAGTAGACAGCAGCAGTCTCATCTTGGCGTGGTCGCCAGCCAATCTTGTCCAGCGCATCGGCCGCTGCCCCGCGCACACCGCTGTCGCTATCTTTGAGCGCGGCGATGAGCGGCTTAACAGCGCGGGCATCGCCAATCGTCCCCAGCGCATCTGCCGCCAACTTGCGCACCCACTCCTTGCTGTCGTCGAGCGCGGCGACGAGCGGCGTGACGGCGGGCGAACCAATTTCGATACACTTATTCCCTTCTCGTTTGGATAGCCAATAGGCAACAGCACTCTCATCTTTGCCCGGTCGCCAGCCCATCTTGTCCAACGCACTTGCCGCAACCGCGCGCACACCGCTGTCGCTATCCTGGAGCGCGGCGATGAGCACCTTGACAGCGCGGGCGTCGCCAATCTGCCCCAACGCACGCGCCGCCGCCTTGCGCACATCACTGTCGCTATCCTTGAGGGCGGCGAGAAGCAGCGCTACGGCGGGCGTGCCGAATTTCACCAGCGCACCTACCGCCTCCTCGCGCAAATGGCTGTTGCTATCCCGGAGCGCGGCGATGAGCGGCGCGACCGCGCGGGCATCGCCAATCTGCCCCAGCGCACGCGCCGCCTCATGGCGCGCGAAGCTGTCGATTCCCTTGAGCGCGGCGATGAGCGGCTTAACAGCGCGGGCGTCGCCAATCCTGCCCAGCGCATCCGCCGCCGCCTGGCGCACCTCCCAGTTGCTATCCTTGAGGGCGGCGATGAGCGGCGCGACCGCGCGGGCATCGCCTATCTGCCCCAGCACACGCGCCGCCTTGCGCACATCGCTGTCGCTATCCTTGAGGGCGGCGATGAGCACCTCGACAGCGGGCGCGCCAATTTCAATACACTTATCCCATCCTCCTTTGACTACCCAATAGGCCGCACCGCTCTCGTCTTGGCCCGGTCGCCAGCCCAACTTGCACAGCGCATTTGCCGCCGCCTTGCGCACCTGCGACTTGCTGTCCTTGAGCGCGGCGATGAGCGGCTCGACCGCGCGGGCATCGCCAATCCTCCCCAGCGCATCCGCCGCCTGGCTCACCACCCACCGGTTGCTATCCTGGAACGCGGCGATGAGCGGCTCGACCGCGCGGACATCGCCAATCCTCCCCAGCGCATCTGCCGCCGCCTGGCTCACCGTTTCCTCTTTATCTTGGAGCGCGGTGATGAGCGGCTCGACGGCGCGGGCATCGCCAATCCTCCCCAGCGCATCTGCCGCCGCCTGGCGCACATTACTATAGTTGTCCTTGAGCGCGGCGCTAAGCGGATCGACGGCGCGGGCATCCCCAATCTGCCCCAACGTATCTACCGCCGCCTGGCGCACGCAGGAATCCTTCTGGTAGACAAGGGCCTTGATCAGGCCTTTGACATCGCGCTTGGCTTTCATCTTTTCAACGTTGGGCGGGCCAAAGAATCCCATGACTCCCTCCTCTCGGAGTGTGACTCCCGTTCGCTCAACATGAGTACAAGTCCCCTGAGCATCATTGACATAAACGCTTTTGATAACTCACGCCACCTCCCGAGTTAGCAATAAAGGTCACGTCAGACCGGAAACGCAACACCGATGCCGCCATTATCTGTATGAAGATAACCAGCACAGTCGCTAGAATCCCTGGTTGTCTCGTCGTTGTGGCCCACGGAGATACGGCCTCGTTGAACCAGTATGAGATGCTTGTGAGCCTCGTCCAGAAGATTTGATTGGTAGAGCTTGACAAGTGACTCGGCAGCGGCCTGACGAACCGACCATTTTTCCTTCCCGAGATGCCCGAGCGCGGCGATGAGCGACGCGACGGCGGGCGCGCCGATTTCAATACACTTATCCCACCCTCCTTTGACTACCCAATAGGCGGCACCACTCTCATCTTGGCCCGGTCGCCAGCCCATCTTGTCCAGCGCCTGTGCCGCCGCCTTGCGCACAAAGTCTGAGCTATCCTTGAGCGCCGCAATGAGCGGCTCGACAGCGCGGGCATCGCCAATCTCCCCCAGCGTGCCTGCCGTCGCCTCGCGCACCTTCCAAGAGCTATCCTTGAGCGCGGCCATCAGCGGCGCGACGGCGGGCGCGCCGATTTTGACCAGCGCTTCTGCCGCTGCCTCGCGCACATCGCTGTCCCCATCCTTGAGCGCGGCGACCAGCGGCCCGGCAGCGCGGGAGTCGCCAATCTGTCCCAGCGCGTCTACCGCCCGACAGAGCACACCGCTCTCGCTGCCCTTGAGCACGGCGACCAGCGGCGCAACGGCAGGCGGGCCAATCTCGACGCACTCATCCCATTGTCTTTTAACTATCCGATACACAGCACTACTCTCATCCTGGCCCGGCTTCCAGCCCATCTTGTCCAGCGCCTGTGCCGCCGCCTCGCGCATTTTGCTGTCACTGTCCTCTAGCGCGGCGATGAGCGGCTCGACTGCGGGGTTGCCGATTTTGACCAGCGCACCTGCCGCCTCCTGGCGCACACCGGTCTCGCTATCCTTGAGCGCGACCATGAGCGGCTCGACAGCGCGGGCATCGCCAATCTGCCCCAGCGCACCGGCCGCCGCCCCGCGCACATCGCGCAGACCCCAATCAGTTTTCTTGAGCACGGCGACCAGCGGCGCGACGGCGGGCGCGCCGATTTCAATACACTTATTCCAGTTTTCTATGATTACGCAATAGCGGGCGCCACTCTCATCTTGGCCCGGTTTCCAGCCCATCTTGTCCAGCGCGTGTGCCGCCGCCTCGCGCACCCTCCACTCGTCATCCTCGAGCGCAGCAATAAGCGGCGCGACAGCGCGGGCGTCGCCAATCTCTCCCAGCGCTTCTGCCGCCTCATTGCGCACACGGCTGCCGCTATACCTGAGCGCGGCGATGAGCGGCTCAACTGCGGGGTTGCCGATTTTGACCAGCGCCTGTGGCGCCTCCTTGCCCACATGCCACTCGCCATCCTCGAGCGCAGCAATGAGCGGCGCGACAGCGCGGGCGTCGCCAATCTTCCCCAGCGCTTCTGCCGCCGCCTTGCGCACATAGGAGACGCCATCCTTGAGGAGTGCGGCGATCAGCGGCGCGACGGCGGGCGCGCCGGTTTCAACACACTTGTTCCAGTTTTCTATGATTACGCAATAGCGGGCGCCACTCTCATCTTGGCCCGGTCGCCAGCCCATCTTGTCCAACGCACCTGCGGTCGCCTTGCGCACGCCCTTGTTTCCATCCTTGAGCGCAGCAACGAGCGGATCGACAGCGCGGGCATCGCCAATCTTCCCCAGCGCGCCTGCCGCCGCCTCGCGCACCCTCCACTCGCTATCCTTGAGCGCGGCGATCAGCGGCGCGACAGCGGGCGCGCCGATCTTGACCAGCGCTTTTGCCGCCGCGTACCAACTGTCGGTATCCTTGAGCGCGGCGACCAGCGGCGCGACGGCACGGGCGTCGCCAATCTCCCCCAGCGCACCTGCCGCTGCCTCGCGCACCTTCCACTCGCTATCCTTGAGCGCGGCGACGAGCGGATCGACAGCGTGGGTATCGCCAATCTTCCCCAGCGCCGCTGCCGCCACGCGGCGCACACTGGCATCCTTCTGGTAGCCCAGCGCCTTGATCAAGCCCTTGACATCGCGCTTAGCTTTCATCTTTTCAACGTTGGGTGGGCCAAAGAGTCCCATGGCTTTCCCTCCTTTCGGAGTGTGAATCCCGTTCGCTCAACATGAGTACAAGCCGTTGACCGTCATTGACATAAACACTTGTGATAAATCACGCCACATCACGAGTTAGCAGTGAAGGTCAGGTCAGACCGAAAATGCAACACCAATGCCGCCATTGTCCATGTCTCTGCTGTGGAAAGTGCAGTCGCTATCTTGTCCGGTACTATAGGGCTCACCGGCCTCGCACCGATTGCCGGAAAAACTGCTCCGTGCTTCCCGCCAAAATTGCTTTTGAGGTCCGGACCGCGCTTGTACAGGGGCGTGGCTAGTTACTAAATTTGCGCCAACCACGCAAAGAGTCCCAGGACCCGCGAATCGGTGGCTACCATCTTCCCATTTCCTTTTTCCCCTCCTCTTGCTCCTCCAGAAGGTCCCTCGCTAGATTCTCGTCCGCGCCAGCGTTGACGAGCAGGCGCTGCATCTCGGCGTGGCGGAAGCGCTGCGCCGTAGTAAGCGCAGTTTCGCAGCAATTGACGAAATTCGGGTCCGCCCCCGCGTTCAGAAGCATCACGGCAATATCACGGAGGTCAAGCTGCGCGGCCCATTCAAGAGGCGTGCGCCCATCCGCGACCCTGTTCAGATTGATCTTCCGGGCGAGGAGCACGCGCAACACGTTTGCGTGGCTGTTTTGGACCGCAGAGGAGGTGGCCACCAAAAGGTTTCTCTCTGAATAGGCGGAAGCGGCGAGAAGCTTGCACACCTCGCTCACGTCTCCTCGCCTAGCCAGCGTTGCCAGCAGACGATCAGGGGGGAGGGCGGCGTCCTTCTGTTTGCGTTCACTAATCTTGGATCCTGCAACTCGACTGAGCTCCTCGATAACCGCTCTCGTTTTAATATCTATTGAATCGTCCGTCGAGGGTGTGCTGATCCCCAGCGAAGCGAGCACTCCCGACACCACCGTGTGTAGGTCATAATCGTATTGATCCAACTCTTTCCTAGCGGAGTCAGGCTGATTGAGCGTTGCGAGAATATCCTCAAGGTGACAGACGAAAGTATAACCATCCGATGACTTGTAGCCAGTCAGGTGACGCGCCTCGAACCACATCTCCTCGTCCATTGGGATTCCCTCCAACAATAACAACTTTGCCGCCTGAAGGTTCCCATGATTAACGGCGAGGCCCAGGAGCTGGCTGCGAGCCGATTGATCATCAGGAAGGGCGCCCCGCCGAATCAGTTCGCGGACAAGGAACCCTCGGCCATCGGGCCTGGCCGCGGCATATGAAAGCGGCGTTTCATAACGTTCGAACACGCGGACGTTCGCTCCGGCGTCAATTAGGAGAAGGCCGACGAATTCGTTCCCGTACAGCGCCGCCAAACGCAACGCGTTGTCGGTCCTGGCATCAACTCTCGCACCAGACTGCTGTATGTAACGATAAACCACCTCGACGTCTCCATCTATGACGGCATGCTCGACGCGTTGGACAGTGATTGTGTCGAAATCAATCCCCAGCGCCCCTGCCGCCGCCTTTTGCACACCACTGTCGCTATCCTTGAGCGCGGCGCTGAGCGGCTCGACGGCGCGGGCATCGCCAATCTGCCCCAGCGCATCTACCGCCGACTTGCGCACGCAGGAATTCTTCTGGTAGCCCAGCGCCTTGATCAAGCCCTTGACATCGCGCTTGGCTTTCATCTTTTCAACGTTGGGTGGGCCAAAGAGTCCCATGGCTTTCCCTCCATTCCGGGTGTGACGATTCCTCGCTGATCACGTTCAAATGGGCAAGCTTTTCAGGCGGCTTGCCCGGTAGCGGCAATCCCACTGCTTGCCACTGCGCCGGCGTGATGCTCAAGTAGTCCATCGCGCTGGTCAAGAGCGAGCGGGCGCGAGCAAACAACCGGGAGCAGTCTACAGACGGGGCATCCAGGTCGATCTGGGCTGGCGAGGACTGGCGGTTCCAGGCGCGACACGCGCCGCCGCAAAGAAAGCGCAGCGCGCATATTCGGCATTGACGGTTGCTATTCACTGTGTGGTGATGCAAATCCTGGAAAGCGGCCGACGCCATCACGCCGGCAAGGCCGCTCTGGTTGACATTGCCCAGGCGCCACGCCGCGCCATGCCAGGCGTAGCATGGATAAGCACTGCCGTCCGGCTCGACATAGAGGTTCTGACCCATGCCGCAGGTGGCCTTGGGATCCATTCCATAGGCAACCATATCGCGTGGGTCGAGGTGCCCCCACAGCGTATCTGGCACGATGTCAAAATCGGCCTCGACCGCCCGGCCCAACGGCAACACCGGCCGGAACTGGACGCGCCGGATACCCACCTCGCGCGCCAGCGCCCGCACGGCGTCACCCGGCGCGCCGTTGACTTGATCGAGCGGCAGGACGGCCGCCAGTGAGAGTTGAGCCGTGCCGTCTTTTTGCGCCAACGCGAAAAGGTTTCTCACCATCAGGTCATAGCTGCCCGCGCCACGCCGCGCGTCGTGCGTTTCGCGGTCGCCATCCACGCTGACGACCACTTGGTCCGTACTGTTGACCACGCGCTCCAGGAGGGCCGCCTCCAGAGGCAGGGTTAGGCTGGTGCGCAGTGTAGTCAGCATCGGCTTGACGCGGCCCCGCAGGTGAGCCAACGCATCCAACAGCGCCTCGCGCTGAGGATGAACCAGGGGCTCGCCGCCGGTTATCACCGTCTTATAGAAACCTTGCCCGGCGGCCTCATCGCAGAGCCTTGTGAGATCGTCCACGCTGAGCGCGCCTCGTCGTGTGGGGCCAGCCTGCGCGTAACAGTGAGAACAACCCAAAGGACAGGCAAACGTGACGTGCAAGTAGAGGTTGTTCAAGTGCAGACTGGTCGAGGTCAGGCTGTCGGCGAGGACTTGCATCGCTTGCGTCGTGCGTTCCGCGTTTGTCGTCAACCCTAGTTTTTGGAACTTGGCCGCAGCCTCCGCCGGAGAATGGGTGGCCGCCAACGCTGTGGCCGCCAGCAGACGACGAGCGTGCTGAGCGGTTTCCTGGGGGTGCGGGCCATCTCGCATCATCGCGAGCAATTTGCCCTGCCGCAGCATTCCGGCCTGAGGATCGGGATGATTGACCACCGCCTCGATATTTTCTTGGGAAAAAACTTCAGCCAAGGCCCGATTGACGACGTGATCGAAGAAATGCCGATAAGACGGGCAGTGCGGGTCGCGCCCTGAGCCGTTAAGGCGGCCTCGGTTGGCGACCAGAGCGTTATATGGACAGCCGCCCCGGCAGTAGTCCACGTGAGAACAGTCCTTGCACTCGTTGCCAACCTCTTGCTGCCATGCCTGGAACTCAGTCCAGACCGGCGAAGCAGCCAAATTCAGCCCAGGGCCGTCGTGGACATTGCCCAATCGGTATTCCTGGGTCCCTGCAAACCGCTGGCAGGGATGGATCGTGCCATCCGGCGCGACGGCCAGATGCCCGCCAAGGCAATCGGTAAAGGTGCAAATGCTCCCGCGCTTGCTCGAAACGCTCCGGCACATTGCGTCCAGCGTGCTGATGCGGATCTTGTCCAGGTTTGCCAGGTAGCGCTCCAGCATGTCCACCAGCAATTGGCCGTGCGCTTCGGGGGAGATTGACCAGCCCTCGGCCTCCGGGTGGCGCAAAGAAAGCACCGCCGCATGAATGGAGAAGTTCAACCCCTCGCGTACGAAAAAATCGAAAACCTCCTGGGTATGAGGCGCGGTTTGAGCCGTGAAGGTGCAGATGCAGCCGACGTCGACGCAGTGCTTGCGGGCGCGCTCAATGCCGGCCATCGTGCGTTGAAAGTAACCCGTGCCGCGCTGCGTGTCGTTAATGGGTTCGGGGCCGTCGAGGCTGGTGCCGAGGGAAACGCTATATTCCTGGAAGAGATCGCACAATTCGTCGGTGAGCAGCCACAGGTTGCTCTGCATGGCAAAACGCACTCGACGCGCCGCAAGCCCCTCGCGCAACAATGGCAATGCCATGCGATAGAACTGAATGCCGGGGACGAGAGGCTCTCCCCCATGGAAGGTGATCTCAAGCGTGTCCGAATCGCCAAGCGCATTTTGGCATCGCACAACAGCTTCGAGCGTTTCGCGGCTCATGGAAGGGCCGCCGAAATGCGGGCCAAAACAATACGCACAGCCGGCTGGGCAGGCCAGGGAGGGAACGAGCATCAGATGAGACGGCATGCTTGGAACCTAACAGGTCCCGGAGTTGCTCGGCCCCGCCGGACCGGGAGATATGGCTCATTGTTAGCACGACAGCATCGAAGCGGCAGTGATGCCGGTCACACTCCAAGTCAACAACTTCTAGAGTGATTGAGATCGGCTGCAAGCGGTTGGTTACGGTCAAGCTGATAATCCACACATTGCACTCGCGGCCCTACAAAATGAGGTAGTGAACGATAAAGGACGTTATCATTCACGAAAGCCCTTTCGTGATAACCGGGCCTCTAGCACGTGTTCAGATGTAGCGCTTAGACCCCTTAGACCTTCCGTGCTAATCATGCGATCCGTGTGAACCACGATTGCACCGTCATCAATCTTTTGATGTAATGGCGGTCGGCAATCTTATGCCTGATGATGATGCAATTGACGCCGCCGCAGTGGCCATTCCTGTCAAATGCGCTCCAAGACGATCGCGCCAATCGCTGGCAGATTGATGATTTGTCCGCTGAAAATTTGCGCGCCGTAGCCGCCGTTCGTTTGTTGCGGTTCAGACTCTACCTGAAAATCCGGCCACGACGAGTTGAAAATTTCTTTGTACGCTGCGCCGCCAGGAAGTCCCAGCCATGCGCTGTTCTGCTGCTGATTGGGTGTGCCAAAAGCGACCACCGCGAAGAGCCGCTGGTTGGAGCCGCACGTAAAGGCCACTGTTCGATTCCCGGTGGCGACCACCTGGTAGTTTGAGTCGCCTTGCAAGCCTTTGGAGGAATCATTGCGTAAGCCCATTAATTGTCGGAACCAAGCGAGGATGCGAGTATTGTCGGTTGCGCTCGCGGCAGGAAGATCATAATTTTGCGGGTCAATGGTTTGGCCAGTTTGATCGAAGGAAAAGGCTACCGTTTCACCGGCCTCCTGGCCCATGAACAGCATGGGAATGCCATTGGATAGGAGTGTCAGAGTTCCGAGGGCCTTCGCCATGCGATAGCCTTGGCCAAACGGCGGACGCGCCGCAATGCGTTGATTACCAGGATCCTGGGCGCTCACCATGTCGTGCGACTCGCCAAGGCGCGTGGCTTGGAAAAATGGACGTCTCCAATACCCAGGATTGTCCATTTCGGCTTTGAGCCGACCCGAATCATCTGAGTTCGCGTTCCAATCGTCGTAGCTGGCGTCTCTGATTCGATAGGCTTCGTCAATTCCCCACTGACCGTCCATAACCCCCGACGAGGGGTTGGAAATATCCCACGGATTGGTGGCGGAGTTTTCCGCCACGCAGTACGGCCACGCACGTCTCTCCGCCGCGGCTGCCGCGCGCAGCGAGGAACGAATCATTCTCAGGAAATCCCAACCACCTTGACACTTCGTGACGATGGTCTGCGTATCGTCGAAGCGAAAGCCATCGAGGTTGAAAGTCTGGAACAGATACACGCAGGCTTGGCGGAAATATTCCCCCACCATGGGATGACCGCAGTTCATGCGGTCGCCATCGTAGTCTCCATTGCGATAGACATCGGGCGCGATGCTCATCAGCGATGATCCCAGGGAGTGGTTGTAAACCAGGTCCAGCGTGACCCCACGGCCATTGGCGTGAGCGGCGTCGACAAATCGGGCCAGCGCTGCTGACCCGCCGTAAAAACTGTCGATAGCAAAATAGAACGAGGGGTCGTATCCCCAGGAAGCTCTGGAACTGAATTCGTTCACTGGCATCAGCCCGAAAACGGTAACGGGAAGCTGACGCAAGTAGCCGGGCTTCCCGAGGCGGCTCCTCGAGTTCAGCTCGTCAACCAGCAAATCGAATGACGACAGGCTGCCCTGTTGCAGGCCACTGAAGCGGCTCGCATGGATTTCGTAGATCAGTAGATTCTGCCAGCCCATGGTTTGCCATGGTTGGTCGTGCGCCGCCGCTTTGACTGCCGCGACGTCCAGCACCCTGGACCACGACGTGGTAGCGTCGCCGGGATCCTCGCCGAAGGAGGTCTTCAGATTGCCTCCGTCCACGACGTCACGCGCGGCGGGATCGATAACTTCGACATTGTCGTTGAACAGGAAGCGGTACCGCTTGCCAGGAGACGCCTGAGAGGCTGGAAGGCTGCACCACCAGTAGAAGGTGTCGTTGGTCAACTGCATCGGCGATTCTTTGCGCGCCGGTCCGCCGGGTGCGTTTTCATCAACCAGGATGAGCGTGGCGCAAACAGCATGCGGCGCATGCACGACGAAATAAACATTGCCGGCCATCGTAGTCGTGCCATGGGGCATTTCCCTGGCAGCGAAGATTCCAGCGCTCACCAGAGGGTTCCCAAATGCAGCCTGCATCAGAGCTACGCGGTCGGGGGGATCGGCGAACTGCGTCGGTCCGCGCGCGCAAATTCCGTAAATCCCTTCGGTGGTATACAACCTAGTTGTAGACGCCGTCGGCGTAAAGTACCTGCTGGTATCGATCCAGTCGTAAGGTTTGGGCTCGCTGCCCTGCGACGGGATTAGATCGATGGCGGTAGTTGTGTCGATGGCGAGGTTTGGACTGGCCAGCCACGTGCCGTCATTTTGCAAGCCTGCTGGCACGGTTTGATAAGGCGGACCATTGCCTATAGAAACCTGAACCGAGAGGCCGCTGCTGAAACTCGAGTTCTGCTGCGGTGTGATTGACAGAGGAATTGTCGTGATTTCGGGGAAGTTATCGACCCAGGCACTTGCTCCCAGCGCGCATCGCGACACGGCGTCCAGCGCCGTGGGGTCTGCCGGAAATGGCCGTTGAATAGGCGGATTTTCGAGGTCTTTGGTCGTGACCGTGTAACTTGCCCCAGGAAAGATCTGCACTTCGTAGTTGGCGACATTGAATAAAGAACCTCCGGAATACGACGGCGCTGAAGAGGCCACCAAATCAATGGCCACTCCTTCAACTGAATCCGTTAGCGTCAATTCTGGAGGTGCCGCTAGGCTGGCGCTATACAGCATTTCAAGCGCAACTGGAGTAAGCGCGAGTTGCTGGCTGCGAACATCGCATTGGCCGCTCTTCAGCCACAAGGAGGCGCCGTCACAAGGTCGCCAAACGCGGTTGCTGGAATCCGGTTCCCATGTGTCCGGGTTACCGTTTGCACCGGGCCGCATCAGCTTTAGATTAAAGCCCGAGGTCATCCATGGCAGCAGGGCTACCTGGAATGTGGATACAAATTTGGCATCGTCACGCGCGGATTCGTCAAACAACGCATTTTGCTCTTTGGCATCGGCCGGATTCCACGCGTACAGCTTGCCCCCGCGGAAGGCGTTCTGCGTGATGACTTGGAAGGTGAGCCCTTCGCCAGGATGGAAGACAACGCCGGCAGGAAAAGGATTCTGGTAGAGGATCCTCGGCGACGAATCAAAGGTCCACACTTCGAACGGCGCGGGGAGAAAGAACCGCCGAATAAAAACGTCCCGCTCCCAAGTGTCCTGGCCGTTCGCGTCGATGGAGTGAAAAATGAATTGCAGTTTGCGGGCATCCGGCATGTACGGCAGTTGAAAATCGACGGTATTTCCCGCGGGTGTCGGCGGAAGCTCCAATAGGATGTTTCCGTCCCAAGCCGCTTGCCAGACGTGCATTTTCCATGAGGGCGCGAGATTAACTGGGCTGTGGTGGACAAGTATTCCCATGGCAATTTCCTCCTATGGATGAAGCGGTGCTTGAGGTTTCCTACTGGTCAAAGAGCCATTTCTAACCACCACTTGAAAGCGACTGGTTTGAGATCAGTACGACGACTCTACCAGAATGTCCCTTTAGCACGTTTAACAAGAACACCGAAATGTTCCCGGTGGTAGCTCACAAAGTCCAGAAATATCTCATGCCGCAGAACAAGCTGTGGTTCACCCGGTATGCCGAGCAGCCCGAAATCATCCGTGAGTGCAATCGCTCCGTCGTCGAAAAGCACGTGGTGGTTGGGACACAAGCAAAGAATGTTGGCTTCAATATCCGGCCCGTTGTGGGGCGTTCCGAGAGGTTTGATGTGTGCGCCTTCCGCATATGGGCCGGCAGGCGTTTCTAGCCGAGTTCCACATACTTGGCAGGTGTAATCATAAATTTCTTTCACGCGACGGCTTTTGTCACTGTAGCCAATGGAGGCCAACCCGTTGACTTCCCAAACGCACACCGCTAATGTGTCGCCGTATCAAAGGTGATGGATATGAGGGAGAGAATCTGATGCGGGAGTGGACTCGGCAATGTCGTCTTGAAGAAGCATTTCGCCAAGAACTGTTTCGACTTATAAACCAGTACCTCAGCGCTCCTGAAGACGCCACTCTTGGCAAAATTGTCCGCAAGCTGGTGAACTTCCAACAAGTTAGCGCGGCAGTAGAGAACCTATGCCAGAACGCTTGTATGGCTTTCTTGCCCCGGACATCGTCGAGGCAATCCTCGATGGACATCAGCCCCACCATCTCACCGTGCAGCGACTCCGGAGCAACCTACCCAGCGATTGGGCCGAACAGCGCAAGCGGCTGGGCTTCCCCGCAGCCCGGACTTATAGAGTCCATTGCCGTTCCCCTAAATAGCGAGCACAGGAACCGACACCCATCTGGGGAAGCGAAACTTCGGGTGATGACCATCAGCGCAAACCATCCAACCGGAGGAATGGAGCGGCCAAAACGCGCGCCGCAGAAATTCCCTGATCCGCCCACATGAATTCCCTGATAGGCGAATTAAATTCCCTGATACGTCCCTGAAAATTCCCTGCTTGATTTCAAGCCTCGCATTGGCTCCAAGAGCATAAGCCGAGCAAAATGAGGCACCTACCGCCACAGGCTTCAAAAACGCGCAAACAAAATGCATGAAATTCCCTGTATTTTTCCCTGTTCGCACGTGACTGCGTCCTCCGCCACGCAGTCTGGGTTGCAGAGAAATCTGGCTGCTTTCCTCTGAAAATCGCCGAAAATCCCCGCAATTCCGCGTGTTTTGCGCTTAAACCGGACTCGGAGAAAGTGCCCTGCTGGAGCTAGAAGGCATGCTTTGTGGCTCTTTTCTCTGGAGGGGCGACAGACGGTCCGGTTTGAAGAATCCCATCAGGCGAATGCAATGCGATCCACAAACCGATCATTCGGCGAATGCGACTTGACTTGTGGTGCCTGATCACGAACAGTTCTGACACCTCCGATCGAAGCTGCTGATACCGCCCGTGCCTAACCGCCTTCGAAGGCTCGCGCGATCTCGTCTCGAACTGGGGGCGTGAGCGGCTCTACGGCCCCATTCGTCACGATCGTGATGCCTTCTCTCGACGGACGCACCTCACCAATCACCACAACCGGAACGCCTGTGTCCTCAATGGCCGTCAGGACCGAGTCCGCGCTGTCTGGCGCGACGGCGATTAGCAACGCGCCCGACGCAATCAGTTTCAGCGGATCGAGCGCGAGCGCACTGCAAATCGTGTCGGTTTCGGGAAACACGGGAATTTGCTCGCGAATGACCCGAAGCCCGAGACCGGCGGGCGCCACCAGCTCGAAGAGCCCCGTCGCGAGCCCGCCTTCCGTCGGATCGTGCATCGCGTGCACGACCTCGCCGACATTGGCAGCCGCGAGAGCCGCACTCACGACACTGATGCCGGGCTCAATCAGGAAACGAGCGGCCCGCGCCAGAAGATCGGCATCAACCCGTCCCCGCAGCCGTTCGGACTTCTCTCGTGCGAGGATCGCGGTGCCCTCGATGGCCACACCGCGTGTCAACAGGATAAGATCGCCGATGGCGATGCGAGTCTTCCGCACAAGGCGAGTCGGGGCGACCTCGCCGAGCATCTGACCGACCAGAATCGGGCGGTCGAGGCCTTGGGTGATTTCCGTGTGCCCGCCGCCGAGCGTGACGCCCAGT
>Ga0075520_1000684_pt1 | contig 15340 bp, 10 predicted proteins | sample NGEPerB_FD_75100 | JGI IMG/M metagenome (GOLD analysis project Ga0075520, IMG submission 75100) | Arctic peat soil microbial communities from the Barrow Environmental Observatory site, Barrow, Alaska, USA - NGEE PermafrostAB12-B | ecosystem: Environmental > Terrestrial > Soil > Wetlands > Peat ... | reverse complement strand
TCGGTAGGCGGTGGCCCGGCCACGGGTGGTCAGGGAGCCCAGGGCGGCAGCTCCCCAACTGGCGGCAGCGCCGCAACGAACACAGGTGGCGTCACTGCTACTGGAGGTGCATCTGCGACAGGCGGGAGCAAACCGACAGGTGGCGCTACTTCAGCTGGCGGTGCCACGGGCGTAGGCGGAGGGACTGCCACTGGTGGCAGCAAGCCAACAGGCGGCGCTACTTCAGCTGGCGGCGCCACGGGCGTAGGCGGTGGGACTGCCACAGGTGGCAGCAAGCCAACAGGCGGCGCTACTTCAGCTGGCGGTGCTACTGCGGCAGGCGGAACCACTGGCGTAGGCGGCGCAACTGCCACGGGTGGTAATACCGCAACTGGAACCGGTGGCACAACTGCGATGACGCTTGTGCAAGCTATCGCCAAGACTTGCACAGACCAGAATGCGCTTAGCTGCTCGTTAGGAGTCACCAATTGCAACGCTGACTGGGGTGGAGTGCCTAGTGGGGACGCACTTCCAGCTTCTACCACGGCTCTCTTCACAGCGATGTTCCTGTGCCAGGCGCAGAACCTCACTGCAGCCAACTACGACTGTTCGAGCCTGCCTGCGTTCGTCAGTAGCACCGGAACTCCCGTTGGAAACGGTCCGGCTCCAGTCGTAAATACGGCAATGACAACCCCCTGTGCCACTGAGATTTGCGCCTACATTTGCGATGCAGGTTCGGTCACTTACGACTTCAACAATAACTGCACTTGCCCCCCGTAATCATTGCGATGAGTTGGCCAACGCTCAGCACGCCGATCCGTGTTGAGCGCTGGACTCATGTTGGAGTCCGCTGTTTTGGCCGACATGTGTCACGGACACGCCTTTCGATTCTACCCTCCCGTTCTGGGCCCCAAGTGCTTTCCATTCGTTTGGAATTAGTGAATAATCGAGCCCGGTTACCGACAGGCGACCCGTTCCGGCGTATGTTTTGCCAGTGCGTGCCCTAATCGTATTGCATCAGGCACTTCGACACTTGCGATTTTCATTTCTGCTCGTGTTGTCGCTGGGTTGCGCCGGCACTTCTAACCCACCGCGTTGCCATCCGATTAACACCTCAGTTGAACCCGGGGCCACGGCAAATGCGACGATTGCGCCTGCAGCCGCAGACATTTTGAGAAGTATCAAAATGCCTTCGCCTGAGAGCGTCGAGCTGGAAGAACCCGGCGGTGATGCCCCCGATGCCCACGCGGCGGCCTTGGCGCGGATGTTGTCCGGCGCCTTGGGTTGGCAGGGAGACAAAGATGACCAAGTGCGGATTATGTTGCCGGATGCTGGCTTATGGAAGCGCGTTCGTTATCACGGCTTTGAGCATCTGACTGGGTTCCGCTACGGAATGGATCACCACGCTATTTCCGTGGTGCTGGTTGAAGATACGCGGCAAGGTCGTGCGCCCACTTCTGAAGCCTGTATGCGCCACGCCGAAACTCTCGCACGACCCAGAGCTCGTGATTTGTCGGTCGAGACACAGCCTATCATAGAAACAAAGGTACCTTGGCGAGGCAAGACTTTGATTATGCACTCGGTGGATGGCGAGTTTCCCTTCGGGTTTCGACGCATCTCGTTTTCGGCGGCTTGGATCGCATACCCCGCCTATGAGACGGCCTGCTTGTACCAAGCGTTTGGCGTTACCTATGAAGGCCATCCCGACTTAGCGCGCAAGTTGCGCGACCGTTGGATGGCCGAAGCCGCAACGCAGATTGACATTCGCACCACGACCAAGCCGTACCGGCATGAGTAGATTGGCTGCGCGGTTGCCCGTGTTGTCTCGCTGTTACCACAGGTAACTGCTGGTTGCTGGTTGCCGGTTGCTGGTTGCTGGTTGCTGGTTGCCGGTTGCCGGTTGTTCGTTCGGGAATCTTGTTCTAGATAGCGAGAACCAAGAACTAGCAAACACGAACCAAAAGCCGGCTGTGAAGAAACCGCCGATTTTCGCGGGATTGCGCCGCTAGGCCCCCTGTTCTATGCTGATTGCCGTTTTGCGAACTGCAACTCTCTTCATTTTATCTTCGCTGGTTGGCTTGGGGCTGTCCCTTCCATTGGCATTCAACGGGGCGAAGGCGCAGGAGAGGAAGGACCGACGCGATATTTTCCCGCTCTCGCAGGTGCGGCCAGGGATGAAGGGCTATGGCCTGACCGTCTTTGAAGGGACGAAGCCCGAGAAATTCGATGTGGAAATCATTGGGGTGCAAAAAGGGTTTCTTCCCCGTCAAGATCTGATCTTGATAAAGACGAGGCACCCGCGGCTAGACGTAACGCGCGTTGTGGCAGGTATGAGCGGCAGTCCGATCTTTCTCGAGGGGAAAATGGTTGGCGCCTATGCCTACGGTTGGACATTTCCCCGCGAAGCCGTGGCGGGCGTGACTCCGATCGAAAACATGCTTTCTGACCTCGACCGCCCGATCCCGAGTGAAATCTTCGGATGGCCCTTGCGCATGGTTGGTATAAAGCCGGTGCGGCCCAGCCCGCGATCGGCATCCGTTGATGCCTCTTCCACCCGATATTTCGGTGCACCCGGGCAATATCGCCTACTTGAGCATGCCGCGCAGTTGGCCAAGCGACTACCCACCTCCGTCAACGCCGGCGATGTTCGCCCCGTGGAAACCCCGCTATTACTCGGTGGCACTACCGCGCTGGGCATGCAGTTGGCCGAAACCTTATTCCGCCCCTTGGGCTTTGAGCCCTTGCAAGCGGGTGGGGCAGGGGCCAATGAAATCGATGCTCCGGATCACTTTGTCGATGGCGGCTCTCTGGGCGTACAACTAGTCAGCGGTGATATCAGTGCCATGCCCCTAGGCACGGTCACTCGCGTCGAGGGGGATCGACTGCTGGGCTTCGGCCACCCACTGATGAGCGCCGGTGTCACGGCCTTGCCCACGGCCATTGCCAAGGTCCTGTGGTTTTGGGCGAGTGAATACCGCAGCTTCAAGGTTGGCTTTCCCGTGCGTTCGATGGGTGCGCTACTGGGCGACCGCCAGTCGTCCATCGTAGTGTCCCAATCGGCGAAGGCGCCTGTAATTCCTGTGACCCTTGACGTCGTCGGCGTCGAAGGTGTCCCGAAGAACACCTGGCACTTCAGTGTGGCGCATGAAAAGTTCATGGCCCCAAGCTTCCTTGCCACGGCGATTGGCAGTGCAATCCAGGCGGTTGTTTCCGAACGCCGTGACGTTAGCTGGTCCCTGGATAGCAAAGTGACCCTCGAGAACTCGCGGGTATTGACGCTCGAGGATTTTGGCGTTTCATCGGGCGGGACGATTAGCGCGGAGGATATACTTTCTTCCAATGTCGTAACTTCAACCGGGGCCTTGCTGAATAACCCTTGGCAGTCGGTATTCGTAAAGGGCATTCACGCCACGCTTTCGGTCCACTATGCTAGGGACCTATTGCGCTTACGGGGCGTTCAATTGCTCGATCCGGAAGTGGACGCGGGCAAGGCGGCGCGGCTGCGCGTTTCGCTGCTGCCCTGGGAAGGTCCCCCGCAGTACCAAGTGCTGTCCGTCCCGATGCCCGTACAGTTTGCCGGGGAAACGGTGACACTCGAAGTGATGCCGGGTTACACGGAAACGCCCGAAATGGCTCCCCCGGAAACGCTCGGTGAGCTCATCAGTAACCTGGATGTGCCCGTGTATCCGCCTAAATCGCTGGTAGTAAAGTACACCTCGCCGGGCAGCACGTTAGCGTACCGCGGGCATGTGGCGGCGCATCTCCCGCCCGGGGCTGTCGATTCTTTGATGCCCACAACGAGCAGCATTGCACCGACCTCGCAGGCGACCTCGACGCGACTAGTATTCCCGGTGTCCAATTATGTTGTAGGGAAAGACAAGGTAACGGTTAGGGTCAAGGCGGTGCTCCGTTGAGCTGCGATCTTGCACTCTGCACCCCTACATTTCGGATCGAAACGTCGTCGTGTTTGGATAAGGATCGATCATGCTGACTCGCAATTTCGTGCTTTGGCTGGGCTTTCTCGCCTTATCTGCGGTGAGCAGCAGCGCTCTTGCCGTTGGTACCAGACACTGGGTTCTCGAGCGAGGTGAAGATTTCAAGGGCGGGGATCTTAAGGGAGTCGCGATTGATTCGAGTGGCAAGCTGCGCGCCGGTTTTGACTTAGGTCGCATTCCCGTCGATGGCGAATCCATCATTTGGTCGGCTTTGGCTCGACCCGACGGATCGATCCTACTTGGTACCGGAAATGAAGGACATTTGCTTGAGCTACGCGCCGGGCGGGTGAAGAAACTTGCCGACTCGGGGGAACTCGTCGTTACCTCCTTGGTCGAAGGCTGGGGTGCTGCGGTATTTGCAGCGACTCTCCCGCTGGGCCGCGTGTACCAGTGGGACAAAAACAAATGGAGTCTGTTTGCCACGCTACCCAAGGTCGAACACATCTGGCAACTGGCCTTCGATGCCCGACGCGCGGTGCTGTATGCTGCTACAGGCCCAACGGGCAAGTTGTTTCGCATTACCCATGACGGGCGCGCAGAAGTTGAATTTGACGCCCCGGAAGAGCACTTGATGAGTGTCGCTGTGATGCCTGACGGCACTGTGGTTGCCGGGTCGAGCGATAAGGCAAAACTTTACCACGTGACGGGCCCCGGACGCGCTACGGTCATGTACGACTTTGGACGCACAGAGGTCCGCGCTATTGTCGTTGCCGAGCGGGGTGATGTCTATGCGATTGCCAATGACATTCGAACCTCTTCCACGTCAATGTCACGCTCGAAAAGTGTTGATTTCCCAGCAGCGCCCGCTTCGACTTTGTCGAAAATCAAGGGCAAGGGTATTCTCGTAAGAATTGACCCGCACGGAGTCCCGGAAATCTTACTGAGCGAAGACGATGAACAGTTGGTAAGCCTGGCTTTGGGCCGTGACGGCCAACCCTACGTTGGCACCGGCGTCGAAGGGCGTATCTATACGGTGACGGAAGCACATCGATCCGTATTGGTGGCAGACACAGAAGAGCGCCAAGTTACGGCATTGCAACTCACAGGTGCGACGCCTTACGTAGTATCGAGTGATCCCGCTGTTGTCCACCCGATACGAGGCCTAGGTGGACTCGAAGCGGCCTGGACCAGCAAGGTGCTCGACGCTGGCCTTCGCGCTAGTTTTGGCCGTATCGACTGGCAAGCGACCGGGGACATCCAGTTTTTGACGCGCAGCGGCAACACGCGCGAACCGGATGATTCCTGGACAACCTGGAGTGCGCCGTTGGTTCGCCCGGGTCGAGTTACGAGCCCCCCGGGGCGTTTCTTCCAAGTGAAGGCCCGCTTCGGAGCGAAAGGCCAAACGGAGCTGTCTCGGGTCGAAGTGTATTTCGTTACGGACAATCAGCGCGCCGTCATCACCCGAATCGACGCTAACCCCACCGGCGCCAGTGATCGCGCATTGACGGATGGTCTTGTGCCTTCCGGCGGACCCATTTCAGGTCGCGCTAACCCAGAGATCAATCTTGAGTGGCAAGTCGATAATCCAGATAAGGATGCCCTAAGGTATCGCGTAAAGTATCGCTTATTAGGTACTGAAACTTGGTACAGTCTCTTGGAACAGAACGAAGTGCTCACAAAAACCAGCTACAAATGGGACACCTCGACGTTTCCTGAGGGTCGGTACCGTATATTCGTCGAAGCTAGCGACGAGCTTTCGAACCCGCCCCCGCGTACAACGCGTCATTCCCTTGAAAGCGGCGTTGTCGTCGTGGATTCGACTCCTCCCACAATGCAAGATTTGTCTCTTGTTGGACGAAGGTTAAAACTGCGAGCCGTCGACGGAATTAGCCCAATTCAGCGGATCGAAGTAGGCTTGGTAGGCACGGATGCCTGGTTTCCAATCGATTCCGCGGACGGTGTATTGGATGAACCGAATGAGTCGGTAGATATCGACATCAGCGCTATCGTCCCACCTGGCAAGCATCTGGTCGCGGTCAGGGTCTACGACGCCGCCGGCAATTTCAATGTTCGAAGCGTTGCCGCCCAATAGCAAATGGACAGTAGCGCCCCGCCACGGGGTGTCAGTCCCCTATCGAAGCTGTATTGTCATGCGCGGTCGAAAAGGCCTGCTAGACTCTACTGCGTAACTTACCCGCTTTGTCGGCGGACAATGGAAACTCGATTATTAGTACTAATCACCAGCTTTGCTCTTTGGGGGGTCAGTTGTAGCTCGTCCAGTGCGACGGCTTCTTCCAGCGGAGATTTGGGCAGTATCCCCTGCCATGGTCCGGGCTGCGGAAGTTCAACGGACGCCGCAATCGGCGGATCTTCCAGCAAAGATGGATCGACGTCGGTGGTCAATGGCTCATCGGGCCCTGACGGCGGCACGCTTTGGTCAACTCTGTGCGGCCCACAGAACATCGGTTGTCTCCCTGGCCCGAATCCGGGGGTTTGCGGTAACGTGTATGCAGCCACGTCGAATTTGGACGCCGGAGCCGACGGTGGTCCGGCGGATGCCTATGGAGCAAATACCGGCGCGGGCATAACGCTGACTTGTCGGGTCAGATCTGTGGCGGACGCGCCTAATGTCGAGCGTGCTTGCGAGGGAGCGGGTAAGGGAAAGTCCGGTGATCCCTGCTTGTCTACGCTGGGTTGTGGAGTCGGCTTGACGTGTGTCTCGGACGGTCTTGCCGCAGTGTGCCTGCCGTATTGCTGTGCCGACCCGGAGAGTTGCGCGAACGATAGCTACTGCACTACACGGAAGACCACGATTAGCACCGTTCCTCCCGTTGCCGGCCCAGATGTTCCCGTGTGTGCTCTAGCTAACAGTTGCCCACTCAATGAGCCTTACCCTTGCCCACAGAACAAGACATGCACATGCCCAACCGGCAAGGCGTGCATGGTTGTACGGCGTCAGGGGCTAACGGCCTGTGTCACGCCTGGCACCGGCAAACAGGGAGACTATTGTCCCTGTGCTGCCGGCTACGTTTGCTCCAACTCGACGTTTACATGCCTGCAACTATGCCAACTCGGTAGCTTAAATGCTTCGAATGCGTCGAACGCGGGTTGCCTGACCGGCACTACCTGTCAGGCAAGCAACGACGTCCCGAGCGGCTGGGGTGTGTGCAATGACGTGCCGATGCTCATTAACTAGCGACCTTTGCGTGGCCGCGGTACTTGAAACTCATCGAGACGATTAATCAACGTGCGCCGCGAAATACCCAGGGTTTGTGCCGCTCGAGTCTGGTTTCCGCCACAGTGTTTGAGCGCATCAATGATGCGCTGCTGCTCGGCAACTAAGGGCTGATTGTCCGACAAAGTTGGACTCGCTTCACGGAAATATTCAGTCCCAGGCGTCGGTTGAGGGCGCCCCGGCAAAGTTCGTCCTTCGGCGGGAAATCTCCCCGCGAAACGCCGATTGTTGCTGACTGGCCCAGGCGAGTCGGAGGGCCTCACCGCATTGAAGAGCCCGGTCGGCTCGGCGTCGAAGGGCTCCTCACCCAACTCATCGGTCGCGGGTAAGTGATGAACTTGAATTGGGCCGTCCCTGCACAGAAACGATGCGCGTTCCATAGCGTTTTTCAGCTCGCGAACGTTGCCCCACCAACTGTAGTCGAGCAGATGTATGCGAGATTCCGCAGTAAACGCGGGGACGGGACAACCCAAACGGTCGCAAGCTTGTTGCAGAAAAAAGCGCGCCAAGGGTTCAATCTCGTCTTTGCGTTCCCGCAGCGGTGGTATCTGCAGCGTAACCCCGTTGATTCGAAAGTACAGATCTTTACGGAAGCGCTCCCGCGAGACCTCCCGCCTCAAGTCTCGATTGGTAGCTGTAACGAAGCGAACATCAATCGGGCGCATTCTCGTGGAGCCGACGCGCCAAACGGCACGCTCTTCCAGAACACGCAGCAGCTTTACTTGAAGCGTGGGTGTAAGTTCACCAATCTCGTCGAGGAATACCGTTCCGCCATCCGCTGCCTCGAGCAACCCCGCCTTGGTTTGATGTGCGCCGGTAAATGCCCCTTTTTCATGCCCGAAAAGCTCACTCTCTAGGAGCGACTCACTCAGAGCCGCGCAGTTTAGTCGAAGAAAAGTCTGATGGGCGCGGTTGGAACGTCGGTGCAGAAACTCCGCCAGCACTTCTTTGCCAACGCCGGTTTCTCCAAGAATAAGCGCACAAATATCCGAGCAGGCAGCCAGGGCCGCTAACTCGTACAGGCGCTTCATGCTGGGTGCTTGCAGTACCGCTGGGCGCCAACCCTGATCAAGCACGGAATCCGCCGATATGGCTGCCGGTCGTAAAGTAACGTTCGTCGCGGCGATGGGTCGGCGTTCCAATGTCACGAGCGCGTTGCCAATGCGAAGGGCGCCGGTTAGCGGAAATGGTGTGCGCACACCCATTTCGAGAATGCGCCCTTTTGAGGTATAAGTGGCATCATCCCGCGGGAACTCAGAACTGTGATTTTCTACGAGAGTCGTGCCGTTGGCACTGCCCAGATCTTCCACTGTCAGCGTGGTGTCGACGTGGATACAAACGTGTTGGCGCGACACGGACAATTCATCAATGCGAACATCACAGTTTGTTGCCCGACCAATGACGACGGTCCCTCTTTGCGGTAGCGGGTAAGTACGCGGTGCATCCCCCGAGTGTACGACAATATCGAGCACTGATTGAATGCGAGGAATGGGCGAACTCTGTGGAGACATAGCTCAACTAGGGTGTAGCTTTCTTACTATACCCGAACGCGCGAGTGCATACACTTCAAAGCTACGAAACGTGAACTTGGGGCCGAATTCCCCTGAAATTTTGCGGCATGATATTGAAAGCCGGGTGAGTTGAATTCACACATCGGTTAGCCAAACTGGTCGCGAATCCAGTCCGGGATTTGCGCGTTTGCGGCGGTTACTCAAACGCGCCGTTGAGTTGTACGGCACCGGGCCCCAGTCCCAATCTTAAGTCAGTCATTCCCACGTGGCTAGGGGGTTGGTCTCGATTGGGACGCTTAAGGGTGAAATACAAAGTGGTGCCACCAGTAACTACAGCCGTAACGCCCAGAATGTCACTTGCTAAAAGCCAGCCGCGTGCTTTTACCCTCAGTGAGTCGAGTTCGTTTGCCGTGGTAGGGCGTTGTAACGCACTGTGCAGATCACTGGCTGCCCTAATTCCGATATATCCAGTGATAGCCCAACCGGCTGCGAGCAGCCCCGTGGCACCCCAACCTACATAGAGCAATTCGTTCTTGTGCGCCGGCGGAGCAACCGGTGGAAACACTCCAGGTTTCTGCGTCACGTCGGTCAACGGCATCAACGGCGGACGTTCCGATATTTGCTGTGCTTTTGACTCCTCCGTTAAATCTATTTGGAGCATAGACTCGTCGCGGCCCGCGAGCACCAATCGCTCGGTGCGCGAAGCGTAACCAGCTCTTTGCACAGTGACACGGTGTTCGCCGGCATCTACGAGCAGCGGCTCGGTTACAGGGGTCTTGCTCAGAATCGAGTCGTCGAGCAAAATTTCGGCGTCATCGACGTTGGACTTGACCATTAAGTGAGCCGTGCGCCCCTCGAGCATCTTCAAGTCGATATGAACCGACGTGACACGAGCCGCCGGAATTTTTGCTCCGCCATGTTTCAGATACTGCTCTAGGGCTTGGGCAGCGCGAGCATAGCGTGCCAGTTGGATACTCACTTGGCCGATATTATAGAGTACTCGAAAGTCGGGCACGTAGGAGTACGCTCGCTCGAACTCGATGAGCGCAAGGGAATAGTCGCCGTCTTCGTAGAGCCTTAGACCTGTTTCGAAATGTTCCTTGGCCTTCTTCTTAATGTCACCAGCAACTAGTGCGGGTGCGGCAGCGCCCGCACTGGGCTCTGCCTTTGGCGACGCATCTGGAGTAGCCTCGGATGAAACCGGTAAATTGTTCGCTGTCTTTGGAACCTTGGGCGCTGCTAAAGGCGAAGCCGTTACGAATATCGGCAACAGGGCAAAGACATAGGCCGTAAGGCGACGCGAGCAATGGGTCGATGTGGCAGTTCGCAGCTGGCGTTGACTCTGGACTAATTCATTTTTTGGCATAGTCATGGATCCGCGAAAGGGTTCGATGAATCCAAGGGCCGCTTGGTCCGCTTGGGTTTAATGTCACGAATATCGATCGAAGAGTTGTTGGTATTCTTTGGCGTAGGTACGGCCGTCTTTCCCGTGGACGTAATCGGCGCAGCCTGCGGGGTTTGCAGTTTTAGGCCCAGAACTATTTCTTGATTGTGATCGAACACGATTTGTCGGTCTTGTGACTCGTACCCGCTGAGGCTTGCCACCACTCCATGTAGCCGAGCACTAGGCTCGGTTACGATGACTTGGGGACTGGTCAATGGTGGGCCTTCATCGATGCGCAGCTGAGCTTGCGGCGGATCGGCGCGAAGAGTGACCGTTACCAAAGGTGCCGCTACCTGGGACGCTGATGCGCTAACCACCGGCGGCGACAGGGGTGCAGATTGCCTGGTATTTTTGACCCAAATCAACAGTGCACTCAACACCACGACGGCCGCGACCGCGCCAATTAGCAGTCTTTGGCGTCCGCGCTTCGCAAGATCGGGAGGATCCGAGTTCCAGACCCGGGGTGTCTTTCCTGTATTTGAATGGGATCGCTCTGCTGTATTTGAATGGGATCGCTCTTCTGGTTGGTCCGGGGTTGTGGTTTCGGGCTCGGACTTTCTTTCCAAGATCGCCCGGCTCGCATCGGCTAGGGCCTTGGTTCGGGCATCGAGGACCGGTTGCAGCGTGGCTCGGACGAGTTGCGACACCTCTCGGTCGGTGACAAGGCGGCCTTCCCTGGCCAGAAATCCCTCGAGCGCAGAACGGAATTCCTCGGCTGTTTGGAATCTCTTATCGGCGTCTTTTTCGAGGGCCCGTAGGACAATGATTTCCAGTTCCTTCGGATAGCCCTCGATCAAAGTCGAGGGGCGAACGCACTCGGTCTCAAGCAATTTGTACATTGTCTCGAGTGCGTCAGCGCCGTGGAAGGGCCGCTGCCCTGTCGTTGCCTCAAAGAGGCAGCATCCCAGCGCGAATACGTCAGCGCGCCTGTCGAAAATCTTCGACGTTAGCTGCTCAGGGGACATGTACGACAATTTGCCCTTGAGCTCGCCAGTCTCAGTTGGTTTGTGAAGTTGCCCTCGAGCCCGGGCTACGCCAAAATCAGCAACCTTGACATGGCCTTTTGACGATAAAAGCACATTTTGCGGGGAAACATCCCGGTGGACGACGTGCAACAAGTTGCCATCGGGCCCCGTGAGCTCATGGGCGGCGTGCAGCCCAGCCGCAACGTCGGCAATAATTCGGACCGCAACAAAAATTTCGATCCGCCGGTCGGGACAGACTGCAATAATGTCCAGCAGTGTGCCGGCGTCCACCCAGTCCATGACCAGGTAAGGAATGCCTCTTTCTGCCCCTAGCTCCCTGATGGCACATACGTTTGGATGCACAATACTGGACGCGATTCGGGCCTCATCGAGCAAAATCCGCTCAAATTCACGGTCCCCGACCATTTCCTCCAGGGCCGTTTTCAGGGCAACAAGGCTCTGGCTAGGTGCACCCACGCGACGCGCCGCCCAAACACGACCCATACCACCCGCACCCACAGGCATCAGCAGTTGGTACCCCCCGAGGATATCCCCAGGACGCAGTTGGGTGATGTTCTCTAGTCGAGGCACGGTTACCAGGCTAACATGAGAACGTACCATGAATGAGCGCGGACCGCATCTATTGATAACAGAGGGTGCCACAGCGGACAAACCCAAGTCGCTCGAAAAGGACGTCCCGACACAGGCAGGAAGCAATTCTCGAACTGGGCGAAAGACAATGCCCAGTGTTAACATGTCTTTCGAGCCTGGTGCCAAGGTAGGGCGGTATCGGCTGCTCGCCCCAATAGCTAGCGGGGGGATGGCCCAGGTTTGGGCAGCCCGACCCGAGGGGTTCGGGTTTGCTCGAACGATTGCCCTAAAGCTCATTCGGCACGAATACGCGGCTGACGAACAGTACGTAAAGATGTTCATTGATGAGGCAACGGTCGCTGCCGCGATTCAGCACCCGAATGTCTGTGAGACCTTTGAACTGGGGCGCGAAGAGGGCGTACTCTTCATGGCGCTTGAGTGGGTAGCGGGTGATTCATTAGCCGGCGTCCTGCACCGCGCTGATGGCATGGAGCCATTGACGTATCGAATGGCCGCTCGAATCGTTGCCGACTCCGCTGCGGGGCTGCACGCCGCTCACGAAGCAACGGACGCTGATGGCCATTTGCTCAATGTCGTGCATCGTGACATCTCTCCCCCGAACATATTACTGAGCCTTCACGGGCAGGTTAAAGTTAGTGATTTTGGAATTGCCAAGGCGCGCTACCAATTACATTCGAAAACAAAAACGGGCGAAATAAAGGGCAAATTCTCGTACATTGCCCCCGAGCAAATAGGCGGCAAAGCTGTTGATCGCCGCGCAGACATCTTTGCCTTAGGTTGTGTTTTGTATGTGGCAACACTTGGACTCCGCCCGTTTGGTAGCGGGCCGCGTGCCATGGGTAAGATTCTCACGGGCGACTACAAGCGACCCAGTTCGCTTGTCGAGAACTATCCGCCCGAACTTGAATCCGTCATTGAGAAGTGTTTGCAGCGATTTCCCAATGACAGGTACGCGACCGCCGACGATATGAGAACTGATCTCGAGCGTTGGCTCTTGACTTCAGGTGATTCAATTGGTCCAAAGGACATCGCACTGCTGGTGCAGTCACGTATCGATCCGGAGAAGCGACGCGTCACGGAATCATTGCTGCGTAGCAATCAAGTCCTTGCCGACGCGGTTGCCGTGCAACTGATGCGCAATGAAGAAACGCAGACTCCTACAGCGACGAGCTCCGTAATGTTTGGTCCCGCGGCAAGCGAGACCCGCGCTCCGATTCCCGTACCCGGTCGCAAAACGGCCGGCAAACCCGCGGTGCGGTTCTCACCCTTCGCAAGCATGCCGTCAAAGGACACTGACGACACCGACATGGAGCGTTCGAGTAAGGTCACGCAGGCCACCTCTGAGACCAGCGATTCACCATCATTGCCACCCGAAAGCGGGCCGGATGGGTCAACGCATCGCGACGAATTGCCTCCGACCATCCGTCCGATGGAACTTTATGACGCCTCCCTTTCCACGGCAGCTTCACGAGCCGCGACTATCCCAGCGGCTGGCAAATTGTCGCGAAAGCGACCCGAAGCGAGCATCGATTCCCAAAATCCACCTGATTTTCGCCCTAAGTTACCCTTTACCTGGCTCGCCCTCGGGATCGTGATTGCCGCAACCCTCGCGATAACTCTCAGTTGGTCTACCTGCCAAGAGCGCCCGCCTGATCCCGCGAGTGTGCATTAGCCCCGCCATGATGCATCAGCGATTGATACGGATTCTAACGCGGGGTCCAGGCCTGACTAACATTACGGCTGAGATTGCCCGTGTTGTCCAGGAAAGCAAGATCGACACGGGCCTTTGCGTGGTGTTTGTACGGCATACATCCGCAAGCCTCGTGATTCAGGAAAATGCCGACGCGAGCGTTCAGCGTGATCTCGAACACTGGCTTGGTGATTTAGCACCCGAGTCACGCACTTGGGAGCACGACGACGAAGGCGCCGACGACATGCCGGCACATGCCCGAGCGGCGATTACGCGCACCAGCGAAGTAATCCCCGTCGTCGATGGCCGACTGGGGCTCGGTACATGGCAAGGCCTATACCTGTGGGAACACCGCCGCTCGCCGCACGAGCGACAAGTTATTGTGCATGTGCAGGGAGAGATTTAGAGGTCAGAAATTCCCGAACAGCACGACACCAGCGTCACGAGGCCCGACGAGTGGCGTCAGCTGCACCTTGGTACCCGATTCCGATGAGCTCGACCTGCCAACGATGAAGAGCGTTGTCCCTCACTGAATTGCCTCGCCACGACTCGTTCTGTCAGCCGCCATGGAGAATTCGGCGGCTGAGTTGTTCAATTAGGATGTGCCTAGCCGTTCTGCCGGCAGCGCGTTGCTCCCGAAATCATCTAAAATCAGACGATTACAGCCCGGATATTACGCCGGTTCCGGTCAAATTGACGACCCAAGCCTGCTCCGCAGTTGTACTGTAACTAGCACCGCTATAGCTGTAACCGACGATTATTGCTCCCATGTTGGAAATATCGGTAGCGTCAGTGCTAGCCAGCGTGCCAAGGGTGGCCCCCAGTGGGGTCAGTACTGCGGGGATAGTTCGCCCTTTGTTGGTGGGATCCCACATGAATGCGGAACCGTTCGACGCAATTCCAACAATGACACTTCCGTTTGAATTGGATGCCCGAGCGACGCCTGGGAGCAGAGACTCGGCCGCAGCCGAGCCGACCCAGCGGACAGCTTGAGCACCGCTAAACCCCACAGCTACCTGGCCATCGTCGCTGACACCATTAGCGCCGCTCGTCGCGGCGGTACCGAACGCGGGCAACACCACTCTGCCGGCCGAAGTCCAGAGCCAAGCCGTCGAATCAGCGCCGGGATCTACACCAGTGCCAACGATGACGCTTCCATCCCTATTCACCCCGTATGCGTAGCTGAGTTGGTAGTTGCTGATGATCGTGACAGGGGTACCGCGGGCGGAATTGAGATCCCAGTAAACTGCAACATCGGAGCCTATCGTGTCATCGTACATAGAGCCAATAGCAATCACGCCGTTGCCACTAATTCTTTTCGTGCTGCTCGAGTTAGCGATATTGGTCGCCAAGAACGGGCTTGGGTTCCCCGGACCGGACCAAAGCGCACCTGCGTTGCCGTAATTGCCGACAATCCAAAAAGCGGCGTCATCAACACCGAATGCAGCGGCGCTATCGAGTAACACCGTGCCCACTCCAGTCGCCGTGTCCCACTTGACCGCTTGCGCCACGTTCGTTGAACTTGTGCAGTATCCGACGGCCGTCGTGCCATTGCCACTGACGCCTGTCGCCCGGCACTTCGGATACGAAGTAGGATTCGCCAAGGGGACGACGATCGCCCGATTGCAAGTGGGCCCAGCCCATCCACCAGTACAAGTACAGGTGTAGCTGGCTACGCCATCGACGCAGCTTCCCGAATGCAAGCAGGGATTTGACAAGCAGTCATTGATATTTGTCTCGCAGGTGGATCCGCTGTAGCCAGTGACACACGCACAGCTGAAGTTCGTGCCAGACGAAGTGCAACTACCACCATTCTTGCAAGGGTTCGTGCCGCAGGGGTTCGACGTCGTGCCGCCGGTGCTCAGCGTGCCGCCGGTGCTCAGCGTGCCGCCGGTGCTCAGCGTGCCACCGGTGCTCAGCGTGCCGCCGGTGCTTGTCGTGCCGCCGGTGCTCGTCGTGCCACCTGTAT
>Ga0075520_1000683_pt1 | contig 15355 bp, 15 predicted proteins | sample NGEPerB_FD_75100 | JGI IMG/M metagenome (GOLD analysis project Ga0075520, IMG submission 75100) | Arctic peat soil microbial communities from the Barrow Environmental Observatory site, Barrow, Alaska, USA - NGEE PermafrostAB12-B | ecosystem: Environmental > Terrestrial > Soil > Wetlands > Peat ... | reverse complement strand
GATTCCGGTCCATCCGGCCATCCTCCCCGTCTGCGAACAGGTCCTCGACCCGGGCCTCCTCGTCTCGTCCCTGTCCTCCATCGCCATCGGCCCCGACGAGTCGCCCCAGCCGATCCACGCCGACGATCAGGTGATCCCCCTTCCCAAGCCCCACCCGGCCACCGTTTGCAACACCATGTGGGCCCTCACCGACTTCACCGAGGAGAACGGGGCGACCCGGATCATCCCAGGCTCCCACTTGGCCGACGAGTCCCCCGACTTCGGCCGTCACTACGATTCGATCCCCGCCGAAATGTCCAAGGGCAGTGTGCTGGTCTGGCACGGGAGCCTCTGGCACGGTGGTGGGGCCAACACCACTTCCGAGCGGCGGGTCGGGATCGCCATGAACTACTGCGCCGGCTACATTCGCCAACAGGAGAACCAGCAGTTGGGTCTGCCCGCCGAGCTGGTGGCCCGGTTCCCCCACCGCCTCCAGGAGCTGGTCGGGTACGGCATCTACAATGGGCTTATCGGCCATATCGACAAGACGGTGCCGGCCAATCGGCTGCTGCACGCCGACGCCGAGCTCAGGCTGCTCTGGGACTTGGCCGAACCGCCGGCGACCTGAAAGCTCCACCTGTTCCTGCTCGGCTCGGGAGTCGGATCTGAACAGGTAGAACGCCCTCCAGGCGAGCGGTGTCGCCGATCTCGTCATCCGACGGCGACCATGCGTGTGAGTTGCTACGGCGACGTTCTCCCCCAACCCAGCCTCGCTGAGAACCACGTTGAGAGCTTGGTTGAGATTCTCGGTGCCCACACGCCGGCAATGTCCCTTCCCGCGTCACGTCGTCGACTTCAAAGCGACAACCCGTCCGTCGAGAGGCCCGGGGTCGGCTGCCTCCATGAGCGGGTGTCACTACTTTTCAGGTTCCTTAGCGGAAGCTCGCCTCGCCACAACTCCCTGGTCAGACCGGCGGATGTGATTCTCGGCACCCAACGGTCCGACGAGGGCTTGATCCCCAGCCCAGAACCGCCGATAACACGAAGATGAGCACGAGCCGGCACTCGGAAGCAGCACCGGTCGAGGCCGCCCTGGTCGCGTTGCTCGACCGCCACGCAGACGCCGCGCTGTGCGCCATCGGGCCCGATGGGATCTGCGTCACTATGCCCGATTCGGTCCCTACCGACGGCCATCACGTCGTCGTCGCCCGCTCGCCCGTCGACGTGGTCGCGCCTGAAGACCGCGTCGTAGTCATCAGCGCCTGGGAGCGCGCCCGGATGACCGGCGCCGCACAATCACAGGTGGCCGTCCGGCTCGCCAACGAACCTGATCGCACGGTGGTCTTGCATCTTCTCGACGCCTAACAGCGCCACGGTGTGTTCCTCGGTGTCTTCGTCCCCACTGATGACGAGGAGGCCGAAGGTCGCGTCACCCTCCTCGATCAGGAGGTGTTACCGATACCACCGCGCTTCGCGCGGGTACGCCAGAATGAAGTTGGCGGGTTCCTTGAAGTCGATGAGGCCATAACGCAGATCCTGGGCTGGAGCGTCGATGAGCTAGTCGGCCACCTGTCGCTCGAGTTCATCCACCAAGACGACCACGAGCTTGCCGTCGACAACTGGATGAAGATGCTGGCGTCGCGGGAACCGGTCAGCCGGGTTCGGCTCCGCCACCGCCATCGTGACGGGTCGTGGGTTTGGATGGAGATCACCAACCACAACATGCTCGAAGACCCCGAATACGGTTACGTCGTTGCAGAGATGATCAACGTCTCGGACGAAATGGCAGCCCACGAAGCGCTGCGAGCTCGCGAGCAACTGCTCGAAAGACTGGCCGAGGCCTTGCCAGTGGGCGTGGTCCAGGTCGACGCCGACAGGCGCGTCGTCTATGCAAACGACCGCCTCCACGCCATCCTCGGCGTCCCGCAGGCGACCACGGTCGACCAGCAAATGGCCGCCGTGCTGCCCGACGATCGAGGCGGCCTGGCCCATGCCTTCGATGCAGTGCTGAACAGCCGGCTCTACAGCGACCTCGAGGTCCGTCTCGAGATGTCGCCGCAGGACGACGACGACAACAACAACGAGGTGCGCCGGTGTATGTTCAGCCTTCGGGCTCTGACGGCGGAGACCGGCGAAGTCACTGGAGCCATCGTCTGCGTGGCTGACGTGACCGAGAGCACCCGACTGCGCGACGAGCTGCACATGCGCGCCACGTTCGACGACATTACCCGGTGCCACAACCGGGCCTCGACCATGGCTGCCCTTGAGACACTGTTGTCCGACACCGGTGCCGAGAGCCGACCGGCTGTGATTTTCATCGACCTTGACCGGTTCAAGGAAGTGAACGACAAGCTCGGCCATGCGGCGGGGGACGAGCTGCTCGGCGTGGTGGCTAAACGGCTGCTGCGGGCGGTGCGCGCCGATGACATCGTCGGCAGGATCGGTGGCGATGAGTTTCTGGTGATCGGCCTGGGCATCACCGATGCCGGGCAGGCGATGACCACGGCTAATCGAATGGCCGAGACCTTCCGCCACGAGGTCCGTCTCAAGGCGGGGCGCTTGCAGTGTCGGGCCAGTATCGGTGTCGCCTGGTCGTCAGAACCCGAGCTCGACGCTGAGGCTCTGGTGGCGATGGCCGACGCTGCGATGTACGAGGCCAAACGCAGCGGCTGCGGCCATCCCATTCTGCACCAAAGGCACACTGCGGTTCCGCGGCACTCGAAATGAGACATAGCGGATCCAGCCTGCGGTCTTGGACTTCTTGAGGTTGCGAGAGACTCGAATCCACGTCATCGACCTCAGAAAGAGGCACCCACAGGCTCGCACGCCAATGAGACATAGCCCGGTTCTCCGCCGCTCGGTGCCCTCGAGCGGCGGGTCGACACCAACTCGGCTCTCCAGGACGGTGAAAAGGCGTTCGAATTCCCAGTTCATCGTGGGCTGCCACTATTAGGGCTCATCGAGACGACGATGTGGTTCGCGGCGGACCGCTGGGCGCCTTCGATGATCTCCAGGACGGCCATCGAGTCCCACGGATCGACCGGCGGCGGAGCGTCACCGTCAAGTGCTGCCGTCAGAGCTGAATAGAAGTCCTGGTATGCACCGGGGAGGCTGGGGACCTTCTCATTCTCGCCGGCGACCCCGAGGATCCCGTCACGCTCCGGGGCTTGTCTGCCCCATCCGGGTGAGCCGGGACGCAGACCGCCGGCCAGCTGCTCTTCTTGTGGGTCGAGGCCGTAGCTCGTGTACCCGGCCTGGTCGCCGAGCACCCTAAACCGGGGTCCCAGCTGAGGGGCCAGGGCGCTGGCCCACAGATGGCTGCGAACTCCTCCGGTGTGGGTCAAGGCGACGAAGACATCGTCGTCGACGATGCTGCCAACTCGGCGTCGGTCAAGTTCAGCGTAGACGGAGGTCACCGACCCAAAGAGTACGAGCGCCTGGTCGATCAGGTGAGCGCCGAGGTCGTAGAGGAGGCCGCCGGCTTTCGCTGGGTCTGGATTCTCGCGCCAACTGCCCTCTCGAAGCTCAGGAATCCAGCGCTCGAAGCGGGACTCGTAGCGATGAACCCGGCCGAGGCGCCCCTGTCCGACGAGCCGGCGTAACGTCAAGAAGTCACTGTCCCACCGGCGATTCTGAAACACCGTGACCATAACCCCGGCCTCCTGGGCCCGCTCGACGAGGCGGCGGCCGTCCGCGACAGTCGCCGCCAGCGGTTTGTCAACCACCACGGGCAGACCGGACTCGACCGCTCGCAGGCCGAGCGGGATATGGGACTGGTTCGACGTGGCCACTACGACCAAGTCGACTCGGCCGGCTCCGGCGAGGACAGCGTCTACTTCGCCGCTGACTTGCGCATCGGGAAAGTCCGTTCGAGCTTGGGAAGCTCGCAGGGGATCAGAGGTGACGATCGCAGCGACATCGAGTCCGGGTGTGGCGTCGATGAGAGGAGCGTGGAACACTCGGCCGGCGAGTCCGTACCCGATGATTCCAACCTTGCGGGACTGACCGTTAGTCATGGTCCCATTAGATCAGCCCGACGTCCCACGGGCCTCGCGTGGCGAGGGGAGTCCATGGTGTCGTCAACATTCCAATTCCTGGCTCCTCCACCGTGAAGGACAGCGTTCCGAGATCGGGCGATGGTTCGAACATGCATTCCCTGCGCACCTTTGTCATTGCATTCCCGTGTGTAGTGTCGTCTGATTCAATCGGTGGCGGGGGTGCGCCAAAGGTCGATGTCGCCCTCCACGGCGTACTGGTCGATCTCCGCGAGTTCCTCTGCAGAGAAGTCCAAGTGGTCGAGGGCGGCGATGTTCTGCTCCAGTTGGGCGACACTGCTCGCCCCGATGAGGACTGAGGTGACCCGCGGGTCTCGTAGGGCCCAAGCCAAAGCCATCTGGGCGAGGCCTTGTCCCCGCCTTTGCGCAAGAGCATGCAGGGCGCGAGCGCGGGCCAGGTTGTCGTCGTTGAGCATCCCAGGGAGGAGCGAGCTGTTCTCAGACGCGCGGGACCCTTCGGGGATGCCGTTCAGGTATCGATCGGTGAGAAGGCCTTGGGCCAGGGGAGAAAAGGCAATACAACCGACGCCCTCAGTGCCGACTACGTCGAGAAGGTGCTCCTCGATCCATCGATTGAGCATTGAGTATGACGGCTGGTGGATGAGCAGCGGGGTGCCTAGTTGGCGGAGGATGGTGATGGCCTCCTGGGTGCGTCGGTCAGAGTAGGAAGAGATCCCGACGTAGAGGGCCTTACCCTGCTGGACTGCGGAATGGAGTGCACCAAGGGACTCTTCGAGGGGGGTCCCGGCGTCGAAGTGGTGATGGTAGAAGATGTCGACGTAGTCGAGACCCATGCGCTTGAGGCTCTGATCCAAGCTGGCCAGTAGGTACTTGCGGGAGCCGAGGTCGCCGTACGGGCCGGGCCACATGTCCCAGCCGGCTTTGGTCGAGATGACGAGTTCGTCTCGGTAATCACGGAAATCGGAGTGGAGAATCCGGCCGAAGTTGGATTCGGCGCTGCCGTAGGGCGGTCCGTAGTTGTTCGCGAGGTCGAAGTGGGTGATGCCGAGGTCGAATGCCCGGCGCAGGATGGCTCGTTGGGTATCGATCGGCCGGTCGTCGCCGAAGTTGTGCCAGAGTCCGAGCGATACGGCGGGAAGGAGCAGCCCGCTGCGTCCGCAGCGACGGTAAGTCATCGAGGCGTAGCGGCTGTCGGCGGGAAGGTAGCTCATCACCCTGGGTGGTGCTCCGTTTCTGTCCGGTGAGGGGCTGGTCGGCGCAAGGTGGTTGCACGGACCGGGGCGGTGACGGTGGTAGTACTGAGGAAGACGACGGCCAGCATGACTTTGCAAGTGGCGAAACAGGTCGCGGTTGCGGACTGATCATCCAATATATGCGCGGAGAAAGGAACCCTGGAGAATCTCAGCTCACAACGTATGTGTCGCCATGGAGAGTGCGCCCATGAGTTGAGGGGCACCGAAGCCACGTTCAGGCCCCTGGGCTGGCACTCCGCGCCGACGATCGGCCATCATCCACCGTGGCCTCCTCTCTCCTCTACCTCGGCATGTGCCGGATCTTCGGTCTCGTCACATCTGTCCGACGAAGCGAATCGGACAAGGACATCGAGATCATGGTGCTCCGGCACCAGGTCCGGATTCTCGAATGTCAGTTGCACGCGCTGGTGCGGTATCGCCCGGCGGATCGGGCGATCCTTGCTGGGCTCAGTCGTTTGCTCCCTCGAACCCGGTGGCGGTCCTACCTGGTCACCCCCGAAACGCTGCTGCGATGGCACCGGGATGCGGCCAAGCGCAGGTGGCGGCAGTGGAGAAGCCAACGGGGCCCTGGCCGGCCACCGATGAGCGACGAGCTGGTCGGGCTCGTCGTTCGACTGGGTCGGGCGAACCGACGTTGGGGCTGTATCCGTACCCAAGGCGAGCCTCGGACACTCGCCATCCGCGTCTCGGCCAGCTCGGTCCGAAGGATCCTGCGTCGACATGGTCTTGGGCCTGCTCCACGGAGCTGCCCGACCTGGGCGGGGTTCCTTCGTTCCCAGGCCAACAGCGTGCTCGCCGCGGACTTCTTCACGGTGGACACCGTGTCGCTCAAGCAGCTCTACGTGCTCTTCGTTATCGAGCTGTCGACCCGGGAGGTGCACATCCTCGGGGTCACCGACCATCCGACCGCCGCGTTCGTCACCCAGGTTGTTCGCAACCTGGCCGGTGATCTCACCAACTGCGGTCGCTCCGTCAAGTTCCTGATCCGGGACCGGGACACCAAGTTCACCGCCAGCTTCGACGAGGTGTTCTACTGCCAAGGCATCCGAGTGATCAAGACGCCGATTCGATCCCCTCGGGCCAACGCCTACGCAGAGCGTTGGGTGAGGACGGTGCGGACAGAATGCCTCGACTGGATCCTCATCGTCGGTCATGGCCAGCTCGAGCGAGTCCTCCGCCGGTACGCCAGGCACTTCAACCGACAGCGTCCGCACCGTGGCATCGACCTCGGTGCGCCTGTGGCCGGCAGTCGAGTCACCGCCGCTCCCCCATCACTGCATGTCCATCGTCATGACGTGCCTGGCGGCCTTATCCACGAGTACCACCCGGTGGCCGCGTAGCCAGTCCGGTCTATCGGGAACGCCAGCGCTCCGCTTGTTGCCGAACTACATGGGTACATCGAACGGCGGCAGGGCATTGCTCGGGATATTGGTGCCCTTCACCAAGCTGGCACGGCGCCGGAGCCAGGTGCGCACGGTCTGACGGGCCACCCCGTTCGTGCGGGCCACCTCGGTGACGTTCGCCCCGACGAGGACCTCGCACACTGCCTTGTAGCGCTGTTCCACCAGTCCCAGCTCCACCAACATCAGCGGCCTTCTTGCCTCTGCGGACGAGCATGTCCACAGCAAAGGAGGTGGCTGACAGCGCCTGGTGGATGCCTACGGAGCGGAAAGTGTCATACAGGTGCCAGAGCCAAAGTGAAAAGCATGTACCGGGACTTCACACACGGTTTCCACAGGGAAGTGCCCGGCTGTAGAGCGCTCGACTGCGGTACCCGTCCGTCACCGCATCGCTCCCGAGAACCTTGAGCTCGGCGAATCGAGCAAGTCTGCAGTTTCTGCAGGTGGACCCACAAGGGGCAGTATCAGCCAGTGCAGGGTTTGGCGCTCATTGCACGAGAGACTGACAGCGTTAGCATGCGGCGCATGGCCACCGAAGATCCACGAATCGCACCACTTCCGAGGGACGAGTGGGACGAGAGGCTTTCCCAGCTCCTCACCACGTTCCCCGGAGGTACTGAAGAACCGATGCACATCTTCACTACCCTGGCGCGGCAGCCCGAACTCTTCCGGCGTTGGCTCGGCTTCGGTGGAGCCCTTCTCTCCGGTCGCCTGCAGGGACGACTCCGTGAGCTGGTGATATTGCGCACGGCATTTCGGTTCGATGGACGCTACGAGTGGGCGCATCACATTGAGCTTGGCGCGGCCCAAGGCGTCACGACAGAGGAGGTGGCCGCGTTGGGTGGTGATCTGTCCACTGTGAAGTGGGATCCGTTCGAGCTGGCGGCATTGGCTGCCGTTGACGAGACAGCCGATGAAGGTGCCGTCACCGACGTCACCTGGTCGACACTTGCCCAACGACTCGACAGCGGAGAACTGGTGGAGCTCCTCATGCTCATTGCCCACTACATCATGCTGTCCACCGTGCTGCGCTCGCTTCGGGTGCAACTTGAGCCTTCAGCGGCCGCCCTGGCCGATGGAGTCGCCGGGGGTCCGTCGGCGTGAGTGGCATACTGGACGGAAAGCGGATCACCGTGGTTGGTGCGGGAACCCGACCGTCAAGCGAACCCGATGCGCCGGTGGGCAACGGTCGTGCCATCGCTGTTCGCGCCGCGCGCGAGGGGGCCTCAGTAACCTGCGTGGACCGTGATGAGGAAGCAGCGCAAACCACTTCTCGTCAGATCACCGATGAAGGAGGGCGGGCATCTGTCGTGGTCGGTGACGTCACCACCGAGGAGGGTTGCCTCGTGGCGGTGACGGAAGAGAATGGTCTGGCGCCGGACGGAATCGTGCTGAATGTTGGAGCTGCGTATGGATTCGGTCTGGCTGGGACATCACCCGGCGATTGGGACCGCACCTTCGAATTGAATCTGCGGGCACACTTCCTGTTGGTGCGTCGAGCGATGGTGATCCTGCCTGACGCCGGAGCGATCGTCTTCATCGGCTCGGTGGCCGGACTGCGACCCGGCACCCGTATCCCGGCGTACGACGCGTCCAAAGCGGGGCTGATCGGCCTGAACCGTCATGTGGCGTTGGAGGGCGCTCGCCGTGGCATCCGCTCCAACGTGCTTGCCCCCGGTCTCATCGACACGCCCCTGGGCCGTGAAGCCTCGGCCGGCCGGCCCTCGCGCACCCGTACACCAGTCCCCCTCGGGCGAGAGGGAACGGCATGGGAAGTCGCGGCCGCGGCGGTCTTCTTGCTTTCTGACGAGGCCAGCTACATCACCGGCCAGGTACTCGCCGTCGACGGTGGCCTCACGCTGGTCTAAGGCTTCACAGCGATCACCGTCCTGTCTTCTGGAAGTACTCCGCCCGAAGACCTCCAGAACCTCGATCAGGCCTCTGAGCTGGTATTTCTCATCGACGTTCGGTCATCATCCGCCATGGCCCTCTATCTGCCCTACCTCGGACTGCACCGGGTCTTCTACCTTGTCCGCTCATCCCGACGAACGAGCCGGACAGGGAGATCGAGTGATCTTCGCGGCACTCAGTCGTTTACTCCCTCGAACGCGTTGGCGGTCCTTCTTGGTCACCTGCGAGACTCTTCTGCGCCGGTACCGGGAAGCGGCCAAACGCAAATGGCGGCTGCGAACACACCGCGACCCTGGTCGACCGCCCATGAGTGATGAACTGGTTGAGCTCATCGTTCGTCTTGGTCGGGGGAATCGACGCTAGGGGTGCATGCGCATCCAAAGCGAGCTCCGAAAGCGCAGCATCGGCATCTCCGCCAGTTCAATTCGAAGGATCCTGCGCCAACATCGTCTCGGTCCTGTACCCCGGGGCGGACCCATCTGGTCGCAGTTCTCACGGCCGCAGGCCCACGGCGTGCTTGCCACGGACTTCTCTACCGTGGACACCGTGGCTCTGAGGCAGCTCCCCGTGATCGAACTGTCGACGCCGGAAGCCCACATTCTCGGTGTCACCGATCATCCATATGGTGACTTCGTCACTCAGCCGGCCAGCAGCCTGGTCGCTGACCTTGTGGACAGCCGTAGATCCATCACGCTCCTCATCCAGGATCGAGACACCAAGTTCACCGCCAGCTTCGACGAGGTGTTCCAATCCGAAGGCCTCCGAGTGATCAGGACGCCGGACCGATCTCCTCGAGCCAATGCCTACGCAGAGCGCTGGGTGAGGACCGTGCGAACGGAATGCCTCGACTTGATGCCCATTCTTGGTTGTGGCCACCTCGAACGAGTCCGTTGCCGGTATGGCAGCCACTACAACCGACAGCGCCCGTACCGTGGCATCGATCTCGAAGTGCCCACCGGTGGGGTCGCTCTCACTCCCTTGTCGCACCACATCAACTGTCACGACGTGCTGGGCGACCTCATCCACGAGTACTACCCCGGTGGCTGTGTAGCCAACTCGCTTCAGGGCTTGCCGGCGCTCATCTGACTGACGATATGCAGTTGGAATCATCGGAGCGATTTGCCACACGGAATGCGCCAATACTTCCCCAACGGCCGACATGGTCGCTCGTTTCCGACAAGGCGAGTCCGAAAACCCGCAGGCGGCCGGACAATCGCGACATCGAAGCAATGAGATCTGTTTCCAACTCCGGGATTGAGGGACGCAGTCGACACTTCGGTGTACTTCGCCAACGCACATTCGCCCTGGCAACGGGGATTGGATGAGAACCAGAACCTCGGGTCCGGATCAGGGGAACCAAGGACAGCCGCTCGGACGACGTCACACCCGAGGAGCTTGCCGCCATCACCAACGTGGTCGATCATTCAGCCCCACAGCATGTTCCGATGGGAGACATCAGTGGAGCGCTACGCTGCGGCCGCGTGCGCTGACCGGTAGGACTCGCCGTCCCCCTCGAAGGCAGCCCACCCTAGGCAGGAGGCATATGGCCATCTACAGCGATGACGACCGAGCCCGTTCCGGGGCACTGAGCGGGTACGAGCGCCGCTTGCTCGGCGCTCTGTGCGACGCCCTGCTGCCCCCGGGTGGTGCCATCCCACCAGGTGCGGCGGACTTGGGTATCGCCGGGGACATAGAAGCCCTGCTCGGGCGCTTGCGCGGCCAACCCCGCTGGCTGGTCAGGGCGATGCTGGTCGGCTTCGACCTGACATCGTTGCTGGGGCGCCCGCCTGAGCTGTTCCACCGGCTGGACGCCGAGTGCCAGTACCGATGGGTGGAGGCCAGCCGCAGCTCCCGCCTCCGGCCTCGGCGCGAAGCCCTGGCCGGGCTCGAAGCCCTGGTACAGCTCGCGTACGCCTCCCATCCACAGGTAGCAGCGCTCATAGGCTACGACGCCCAACCTCTGGTGGCCCTGGGTCCTGCCGGGCCGCCTCCGCCGGTCGACCTGCCGGTGATCAGGTACCCCGAGGTGACCGACGCCAAGATCGTCGCCGATGTGGTAGTGGTGGGTTCCGGAGCGGGCGGAGCTGTCGCTGCCGACACGCTCGCTCGCTCGGGACTCGACGTGGTGGTGCTGGAGGAGGGCCCGCCCATCCACCGCGACGACATCGTGGGCCACCGCCCCGCAGAGCGACTCTTCGAGTTCTACCGTGACGGGGGCCTGACCTTCACCATCGGCAATCCTGTCATATCGCTCCCGATGGGCCGTGCCGTGGGGGGGACGACTGTTGTCAACTCGGGCACTTGCTTCCGCACGCCGGATGCCGTGCTGGCATCGTGGGCGGCATCGGGGATCCCCGGCGTGGGCCCCGAGGCGATGGCATCCTGGTTCGAGGCGGTGGAGGATGTGCTCGGCGTCCAGTCCGTGCCCGACGAGGTTCTCGGCGCCAACGGCGAGGTCATGCGTCGGGGTGCCGAGCGGCTCGGGCTCTCAGGTGGCCCGATCCGCCGGAACATCAGGGGATGTCATGGCCACGGCGTGTGCGCGTTCGGCTGCCCGGTCGATGCCAAGCAGGCCATGCACCTGAGCTACCTGCCGCGTGCGACTGCTGCGGGCGCGAGGGTGTTCTCGGGGGCCAGAGTGCGCAAGATCCGGCTCCAAGCCGGGCGTGCTGCCGGTGTCATAGCAGACGTGCTCGATCCGCAGACGGGCCGCAGACGCGGCACGCTGCATGTGGATGCCCGCGCCACGGTGCTCGCCGCAGGCGCGGTCTTCACCCCGGCGCTCCTCGCACGCCAGCACCTGGCACGCCCCTCGCGCCAGCTCGGACGCAACCTGGTCATCCACCCCGGGGCCGGGACGACCGCCCGGTTCGACGAACCCCTCAGAGCGTGGCGAGGGACGATGCAGAGCTACTACGTGGATGAGAAGCTTTCCAACGGGGTACTGCTCGAGGCGACCTTCCCGCCGCCCGGTCTCGGCTATTCGGCCGGCTCCTTGCCAGGGTGGGGGCGCGACAAGTCGCTCTTTGCCCTCTATCCCCATATGGCCTCCTGCGGTTCGATCATCGGCGACGCGGGTGTGGGACGGGTGCGCCCGATCGGTAGGAACGGGGTTTCCATCCGTTACAACCTCACCCGTGGGGATGCAGCGAAGGTCTTGGAGGGAATAGCGATGGCCGCCGAGATCTTCTTCGCCGCGGGTGCGGCCGAGGTCTACCCGATGTTGCCAGGGCTTGGCTCCCTCCGTTCCGCGGCCGAGGTGTGCCATGTGCGCGAGGGTCGTTGGCGCCCCTCGGACCTTCACCTGTCTGCCTACCACCCGATGGGCAGCGCACGGATGGGCGGCGATCCGTCGAGCTCGGTGGTGGACCCGTTTGGGCACGTGTGGGACGTGCCGGACCTCTTCGTGTTCGACGCCTCGGTGCTACCGTCCTCGTGCCACGTGAACCCGCAGATCACGATCATGGCGCTCGTGGCACGCATGGCAGCACGCCTGGCGGACAGCCTCTCGTGAGGGGCCCGACTCGCGGCAGGGCAGCCCGCGGCGATCCGCCCCCTGAGGCCCTCGTGGTAGTGAATCCGGCTGCCGGCGGGTCCCCCCTGGATCTCGCCGGCAAAGTCGCGGAGCAACTGGCGTCCGAAGGCTTCGAACCGAGACTCCTCACCACGGCACATCCCGGTGAGGCGGTCGACGCCGTCTCCGAGGCGGTCGCCAATGATCCGGGGACCGGGCGGGGCCTTGCCCTGGTGCTGGCCGTGGGCGGAGATGGGACGGTTCGTGAAGTGGCCGAGGGGATTGCACGCGGGACCGGCAGTTGGCCGGGCGGGGGAGGTGCCGGCCAACGCCACGGCCGGGAAGCGCCGCCACTGTTCGTGGTGCCAGGAGGCACGGGTAACTCCTTCTACCGAGCGCTGTTCGCAGATGTACCGGTGAAGGAGACACTGGGGATGGTCCTGGGCCCGGAGCATTTCGGGGCGCGACTGCGCCGGCTGGATCTCGGACGTGTTGTGGAACTTGACCAGGCCGTAGTGCTGGGTGCGAGCGCGGGTTTCCTGGCCAGCGTGCTCGACGCGGCTCACAGCACGCCCGAGGTCCCCGGCCGGCGGCGCTACGAGCAGGCCGCACTCGAACTGATCGGCCACCCGGATGACCTGGGCACCGATGTGCGCGTGCTGGTCGACGGCGAGCTGCTGGTCACGGGGCGCCTCCTTCTCGTGGCCCTGGGTGGTGCACGCCACCGCGGCGGCTCGTTCGAGTTGCTGCCGGGTTCGGTGCTCGACGACGGGCTGTTCGACGTCTGTGCGATCGAGATGCCCTCGCCGGCGCGGTTCGGGGAGCTCTTCGTGGCGGTTGCCGGCGGGTGCCATCTGGGGGAACCAGAGGTGACCTATGCGAGGGGACACAACGTGGTCATCGAGGCCGCCGGGGACGCGGCCGTGCCGGTCGAGTTCGACGGAGACCTAATGGCAGGGGCATTGCCACCGGGCCAGTCGGTAGCCTTCGACGTCGTCGGCGGGGCGCTGGCAGCGTGGGCCGGCGATCCACCACCGGCGGGTTGATTCGGCAATGGCAGTGAGAGTGCCTTGCCGGGGCGCGATATCGTCGAGCGACACGCCGACGGCATGCTGGACGAAGCCCGATGCACTCGATGCCTTTCCAGAGGCCTCCAGCTCACGGATCGCCTCGAGCTGCTCGTTGTCGAGCGCGCGTAGCTTGTTCGTTGCGATACCATCAACCTATTGGCTAGATGCGCATCGCGCCCCCGCGCGAACACGATGAAGCCGACCGCGAGGCTCACGGCGCGGCTTGGACTTCCCAGCCTGGACCGTGCTCAAGCGGTCGTGAGAGCTGAGGCCAGCGCGCCGGCCAGCTCGTCTACTCGAAGGTCTTCGAGATGTTCGAGCGCGTCGACTACCTCCCTGCTCCCACCGGTGCCGAGGAACTTGCCGCGCGCCAGAGTGGGATGGTCTCGTCGCGTGGAGGGCCCTGACGCGCCTATTGGCGTCGTGACGCTACGGCGCAGCGCGCGACCGTCGGTGAGCCGGACTTCCAGCATCGCCCCGATCTCTTTCGTGGCGTGCTCGAAGGAGGCCACCGGCCGCCCGGCCGCCCGTAGCAGCGCGGCCGCATCCTCCTCGCCTCCAAGGCGGGCCAGCCAGGCCGACGCACGCGGGCCGGCCTGGCGGAGCGCTTCGCCCAGCGGGGCTGTAGCGAGCACGGCATGACGGGTGAGGTCGGGATCGTGTTCGACGCGTACCCGCTTGGCCAGGTCCCACACCACCGGATCGTCGAGCCGCGGCGATGCCAGGTCGGCAGGGGTGAATGCGCCGCTAAGTAGGGTCACTGCGACGGGGTAGGGCACGGAGAACTGGAGCGCGCTGGGGGGGGATGTGGACCCATTGATGTAGCTGCGGCTACGGATGTCCATGCCGAAGGTGAACAAAGAGCATCTCACGATGATCTCCTCAACGGCACTGGCCACGGACCCGACGGGGACCTGGTCAGCGGTGAAGCCGCCGTGGGGATCGTCGTGGGGGCCACCGCTCAGTGCCGCCTCGATGTCGCCGTGGAGCAGGACAGCGGCGTCGAGGGTGCTGTCGAGGTAGGCACATGCAGGGTAGAGCTTTATCGACAGGGTCTCGGTGTGCCAGCGTGAACCTAGGGACTCGACCACCGCATCAGGGAGAGGGACGTCTGCAAAGGTGGCGAGCAAGCCGTCGGGGTGCTCCAGTATGTCGGCGGCTCCATTGAGGCCCGCGGCGGCGCCATCGCACGCGTCCAGACCGGCGCGGATCCCCACTGCGGCCGTCAGCGCCTTGCCGTCGCCCCCGAAGAACGCAGGCGCCAGGGAGTGCGGCGGTAGGGAACAGGCCAGGGCCAACGCTGCGGAGGTTTGCTCGGCGGACGCGCCCTGGGCTCGCATGCGTGCAACGGTGGCACCCACCAGGTGACCGTAGGCGGCTGTCTGCCCGCGGAACGATCCGAGCGTTGCTCCGGCCACCACCCGGGAGGCACACTCGTTCCCGGCCAGCACCGCTTCGAGGAAGCGCCTTCCATCCAGACCGAGAAGCCCTGCGTAGGCGACCGGCACGCCGACCGTGGAGTGCGACACATGGCCGGCGTACAGGGTGTCGTCGTAGTCGAGCGCTATCGTGAGCGTCCCGAGGCAGCAAGCTGCTGACTTGGCGTCCGACTGTAGGGGGCTGCCGAACGCTTCCACCAGACGCCGGCCGAGGGGATGCCCGAGGGTGGCGCGCGCTGCGGCAAGTTGGGAGAGCACCTGGCTGCGCGCGAAGGAGCGCACCCCCTCGGGGACTTCTTCGAGGTGCATCTCTGTGGCAAACGCGCCCAGGCGCTCGATAAGAGTCATCGAAGTGCCATCGTAGGGCGCTGGGCCGGATGGGCACCAAAACCCCGATTAGGTCGTAGACGGGTCGGCCACCCTTCTCGCCGCTGCGACGGTGGTGATCGCGGCCGAGAATCAGATGCGCGGCATTCAACAGGAGGACCCGGTCCTCGTCGCCCGCGGGCTCGCATTCCTGGGCATTCACGGCAACAAGGGGGCGCCGATCGATTCGGCCAGATCTCCACCGAGGCATGCAGGTGCCCGATATGGTTGGGACAGCGGTCTATGGACCGACAGGCGAGTTCCGTTACCGGTCTGGAAACGGATGTGGCACGACGGCTGCCTCGCGGTGGGCCCGCTGTTGGACACGACCGGCCGGCATCCGAAGGCCGGTCAGAGGGTACAAAGGAGGTCCGTCGATGAGCACCGGGCTCGAGTTCACCGAGGAG